>ERZ773022.15-NODE-15-length-191980-cov-10.208410_pt1 | contig 191980 bp, 161 predicted proteins | sample MGYA00580839_ERZ773022 | MGnify/ENA primary metagenome ERZ773022 (study PRJEB29015, sample SAMEA2738020) | human oral metagenome | biome: human oral; feature: human-associated habitat; material: dental | place: China | collected 2044 ...
TTGTACTCACAACGAAACTGCCCTTAATCAAGCGTCACTTCGTTGCAATAACAACTTATGTACCGGAAAATACCCCTATAGGGTATACTAAACGTCGATTTTTTGGCATCGAGGAAGGGTTTGACTTACGGCCTTCGGCGGCATTCGCTTGCATGTCCGGCCGACATGTCAGGCTCCTAGGCATGCACCTGCGATTTCGAGTGTGCTCGCCCGTATGTGCGGACGAAGTGATGATGACGCCGAGGGCGATGCCGATGCCGCCCGTCACCTTGCCGGCCGTCGTGCTCGCCCGTATGTGCGGACGAAGTTATATCTGATTGTCTTCTCGGTCGATTCGCGGGTCTTCCGGGAAGCCCGGGTGCGTCGAGGCCTCTGGCAGGACGGCGATGGTCCCTGCATGTGATAAGGACGGGAAGCCCGGGTTCGTCGCGGCTCCAGACCCGAATGTGATGAAATCTTAAATAAGAATCATTCTCACTTGAAGAATTCGAAGAATGCTCTATAAACAATATCAGTAACTGTTACTGATAAGGATTGATTGAATTGAGGTACAGCAGACAGAGAGAGGCCATTCGCGCATGCGTCATGGACCGGTCGGATCATCCCACCGCTCAGGACGTATACCGGGAAGTGCTCGAAACATTTCCCCGCATCAGCGTCGGCACGGTGTATCGCAACCTCATGCAGCTTGCGGATGCGGGAGAAATCAGGCTCGTGGACGTGGGGGACGGAACCTCGCGATTCGATTGCAACGCCGACGACCATCAGCACTTCAAATGTGTAGAATGCAATCGTATCTTCGACGTCGCCTCGATCGAGCCGCAGGCTCTTGAGGATGCGCTCGGGGATTCGGTTCCCGGCATGCCTTCGTCCTTCGCGCTCACGATCTACGGGGTGTGCGACGAATGCCTCAAGGAAAGCCAGGATTAGATGCGGGGATGCCTGCGCATGAGATGCAGGGGAGCTCGCATATGAGATGCGGGGCATCGTCCCGCAGGAAAGGAACCATCATGTTGAACGAAAAGCTGAACGTCCTGCTCGCCGACTGGGCCGTCGCCCATCGTAAGCTTCAGAACCTTCACTGGTACGTCAAGGGTCACGCGTTCTTCCAGGCCCATGCCAAGCTCGAGGAATTCTACGACGAGGCCAACGAAGCGGTCGATTCCGTGGCCGAGCTCATCCTCATGAACGGCGGTAAGCCGCTCGCCTCGATGAAGGAATACCTCGATGCCTCCAACGTCGCGGAACGCGAATCCGGCTTCATTTCCGTCAACGATGCCATGACGCAGGCCAAGGCAGATTACGAACTCATCCTTGCAGATGTCAAGGCCGTTAAGGACGCTGCTGACGAAGAGGGCAACGCGCTCGTCTCCGCCGCCATGGACGATCATATCGCCCAGCTTTCCAAGCATCTGTGGATGCTCGGCCAGTCCGAGCGATAGGAAGCCTCCTTTACGCTTCGCGCTTTCTGTCCGTAAACAGCATATAGCCAGGACAAAACATACATTGACTTACGCAGGAGATCCGGGATGACCGTTCGTTCCGGATCTCCTGCTGTGCGACGAAAGGGCGAGACGCTCGCAAAGCGTTCGGGGCAGCCTTCGGCATTGCGACGATGTTGCCGTATCCGACGCCGCATCCGTCACCGACGGCGGCGCTCCAATGGCGGTATGCGCGGTCCGGGGTCGTCCGCATATGGGCGGACGACCGTCTTTCATACTCGGCTGTTACATCTAACGTGTAAGGGGTCGTTCGTATATGGGTGGGGCCGTCGAGCTGCTGCATCCCGACAAGCACCCCGGTAAAGGGTCGTCCGCATATGGGCGGAGCCGTTCCAAGGATGCATCCGACATGCCTCATCCGACGGCGGCGGCATGCGCCCTATCGACTTCGCTTCGCGCCCGATGCGTCGAAGCCGGCATCGCGGCCGGCTTCGCAGACGAATGCGTCGATATCGTGGCCGGCATCGCGGATGAACGCCCGATTCCGATCACGCCCACTTCAAAAACGCGCGATAGCCCTTGAGCGCCTCGTACAGGTCGGCCTTGTCGACCACTTCCCACGGCGCGTGCATGTTCAGCACGGGCACGCCGCAGTCGATGACTTCCATGCCGTACTGGGCCAGGATGTAGGCGATGGTCCCGCCGCCGCCCACATCGACCTTTCCCAGCTCGGCGGTTTGGAATGCCGCGCCGCCCTTCTCCATGACCGCACGGATGCGCGCCATGTACTCGGCGTTCGCGTCGTTCGAGCCCGCCTTGCCGCGGCTGCCGGTGAATTTGTTGAAGACGACGCCGCGCCCGAGGAAGGCGGCATTCTTCTCTTCGAAGGCCGAGGCGTACGTCGGGTCGAATCCGGAGGACACGTCGGAAGACAGCATGCTCGAGCGCGCAAGGCAGCGACGCAGCGCCAGATCGCCCGGTTCGCCTGCGAGCGCGAGGATCTCGGCCATCGTGTTCTCGAAGAACAGCGACGTCATGCCCGTGGCCCCCACGCTGCCGATCTCTTCCTTATCCACGAGCAGGCAGACACCGGTGCGCTCCAGGTCTTCCGCCTCGAGCTGCGCGACGAGCGAAGGGAACGAACAGGAACGGTCGTCATGACCGTAGCCGAGGATCATCGACCGGTCGAACCCGAGATCGCGCGCCGCGCCGGCAGGGACCACTTCAAGCTCGGAGGAGAGGAAGTCCTCCTCTTCCATGCCGTACTTCTGCGCGAGCAGATCGAGCAGGAACGCCTTCACCGGCTCTTTCTCGACGAGCTTCGCGAGCGTCTCGCCTTCCTCTTCCTCGCCGGCCGCGTCGGCTTTCGATGCCGGCACGTCTTCGATCTCGCCCTTCTTCGCCGGTCGTCCGCCGACGAGCACGTCGAGCGCCTCGCCGTCGATCACCTTCGCCGCGTTCTTCTGCAGCTGCTCCTGCGAGAGATGGACGAGCAGATCGGTCACGCAGAAGACGGGATCGCCCGCGTCCTCGCCCACGTCGACGCGCTCGACCGAGCCGTCCTTCTTCGCAATGACGCCATGGATGGCCAGCGGAATCGTGACCCACTGGTACTTCTTGATGCCGCCGTAGTAGTGCGTGTCGAGCAAGGCGAGCTCGCTCGCTTCGTACAGCGGGTTCTGCTTGACGTCGAGGCGCGGGCTGTCGATGTGCGCGCCCAGGATGTTGAGGCCCTCGGATAAGGGGCGCGCTCCGATGTGCGCGAGCAGGACGCTCTTGCCGTAATTGGCGGCGTACACCTTGTCGCCCGGCTTGAGGCTGCCGCGCTCAAGCGCCTCGTCGAGCGAAACGTATCCAGCGGCGCGCGCCATGTCGATCGCGGTCGCGGCGCATTCGCGCTCGGTCTTGTTCTCGCTGATGAACATACGGTACCGTTCGGCGAAATCGAATGCTTCGCCGCGCGCGGCCTCGTCGTATGCCAGCCATGCGTTCGTGCGTTTCATAGAACCTTCCTTCTTACGGCGTACGTGGCGAAATGCCGTTGATTGCTGACATTATGGCGCAACGGGGAACCCCTTGCGTATAATGGTCGGCCACATACCGTGAACCACCAGAAAAGGAGTTGCGACATGGCGTTCTACTTCGATGAGCCGGCTCGGACGTTCAACGAATACCTGCTCGTCCCTGGGTACTCTTCCTCGGAATGCATCCCTGAGAAGGTTTCCCTGAAGACTCCGCTCGTCAAGCACAAGAAGGGCGAAGAGCCCGCCATTTCGCTCAACATCCCCATGGTGTCCGCCATCATGCAGGCCGTTTCCGATGACAAGATGGCCATCGCGCTGGCGACCCAGGGCGGCCTCTCGTTCATCTACGGCTCTCAGACCGTCGAAGACGAGGCGGCCATGGTCGCGCGCGTCAAGTCGCACAAGGCCGGCTTCGTCGTCTCCGATGCCAACCTTTCTCCCGAAACGACGCTCGGCGAGGTGCTCGAGCTTCGCGAGGCGACCGGCCACTCCACGATGCCCGTCACCGAAGACGGCACCGCCGCCGGCAAGCTGCTCGGCATCGTCACCGAACGCGACTATCGCCTGAGCCGCATGGGCCTCGAAGAGAAGGTCGCCACGTTCATGACCCCGCGCGAGAAGCTCATCGTCGCGCCGGCCGACACGTCCCTGCGGGAAGCCAACGACATCATCTGGGATCACAAGCTCAACAGCCTGCCGCTCGTCAATGCCGACGATTCGCTGGCCTATCTGGTCTTCCGCAAGGACTACGATTCCCACAAGGAAAATCCGCTTGAAATGCTCGACGCCGAGAAGCGCTACATGGTCGGCGCGGGCATCAATACGCGCGACTACGCCGAACGCGTTCCCGCCCTGGTGGAAGCGGGTGCCGATGTCCTGTGCATCGACTCTTCCGAGGGTTATTCCGACTGGCAGCGCTTCACGCTCGAGTGGATCCGCGAGCATTACGGCAATACCGTCAAGGTGGGCGCCGGCAATGTCGTCGATCGCGAAGGCTTCCGCTTCCTCGCCAAGCATGGCGCCGATTTCATCAAGATCGGCATCGGCGGCGGGTCGATCTGCATCACGCGCGAGCAGAAGGGTATCGGCCGCGGCCAGGCCACGGCCGTTATCGATGTGGCGCGCGCCCGTGACGAATGGTTCGAAGAGACCGGCGAATACATCCCCATCGTCTCCGACGGCGGCATCGTGTACGACCACCACATCACGCTCGCTCTCGCCATGGGTTCCGACTACGTCATGCTGGGCCGCTACTTCGCCCGATTCGACGAGTCCCCGTCGAATCGCGTCACGGTGAACGGCTCCTATATGAAGGAGTATTGGGGCGAAGGATCCTCGCGCGCCCGCAACTGGCAGCGGTACGATCTGGGCGGCACCAAGAAGAAGATGGCCTTCGAGGAAGGCGTCGATTCCTACGTGCCCTATGCCGGCTCGCTCAAGGACAACGTCGACACCACGCTTTCGAAGGTGAAGTCCACGATGTGCAACTGCGGGGCGCTCTCCATTCCTGAACTGCAGGACAAGGCGAAGCTCACCGTCGTCTCCTCCACGTCCATCACCGAGGGCGGCGCGCATGACGTCATGCTCAAGGACAAGTCGCCCTACGTGGGCAACACGATCGGGTAAAGCCCGGTCGCTTCCCTGTTCCCGATAGAAAGAGAACATCTCATAGAAGCTCATTCCAACATACGAAAGCCGATCTTGAAGGCGATTCTGGCCGTGGGGGTGGCGACGAGCATCGCGGTCGTCCCTGCGGCTCCTGCGTTCGCGACCAGCAGCGTCACGGATGCTCGGACAAGCCTCGATCAGGCCGAATCACGTCTTGCCGATATCACGAAGGAATACGATGACCTGCAGGCCCAGGTCGACGATCTCCAAACCCAGATCGACGATGCGACCGCAGGCGTCCTCGACGCCCAGGACGCGGCCCAGAAGGGCCGCGAGAAGCTGGGCGAATCGGCCCAGTTCGCATATAAGACCGGCGGCATCTCGCTGCTCGATGTCGTGCTCTCTTCGCAAAGCCTCGATGAATTCATCGACAACGCCCAGTACGTCCTGGCCGTTCAGGACGCCCAGGCCGACATCATCTCCCGGCAGCGCTCTCTCGAGGCCGAATACCAGGCTGCGCTCGAGGATCTGGGCGCCAAGAAGGATCTGCAGATCAAGAAGCTGAACCAGGCGGCCGACAAGTCCGCCGAGGCCCAGCAGGTCGTGGATTCCGCGCAGGCCCAGCTCAAGGATGCCCAGGATGCCGAGGCCGAATCCGAGCGCCTCGCCAAGCTCCAGGAGGAGGCGAAGGCCCTCGCCGCTGCGCAGGCGGCCTCCGCGTCATCCAAGGATGCCGTCGTGACCTCGAATGATTCGACCGGCTCTTCGTCAAGCTCGTCCAGCTCGACCGCGTCGTCGTCCTCAAGCAGCTCATCGTCGAGCTCGCCTTCGACCTCGAGTTCGTCTTCGAATGCCGGCTCGTCGTCCTCGAATACGCCCTCGTCGTCGGACGGCTGGCATAGCGGCGAGGCGTCGGCGTACGGATCGACGAGCGACGGCACCTTGGGAGAGGCCACGGCGACCGGCGCTATCGTCACGCAGAGCTCCATGGGCGTGGCGGTTTCCATGTCCATGCCGAACTACCGTGATTACCTGGGACGTTCCGTTGAAATATCCTACGGCGGGCGCACGGTGGTCGCCACCGTCAACGACTGCGGCGGTTTCGGCGGCAGCCGCGTGCTCGACCTGCAGCCCGGCGTCTGGAGCGCGCTCGGGGCCAGCTCCTGCGAGGATTGGGGAGTGCGCACCGTCTCGTATCGCTTCCTCTAAGCGTTTTTGCAGGTATCGCATCTAGGCCGCATCCTCGTCGAGGGTGCGGCCTTATACTGGGCAGCATCCGTTTGCGGGTCCGCGCACGCGCGGCCCTTCGTACGTTCAGGAGACCGGTAGGCATGAAAGAGTACAATCCGCAGGATATCGAGCCTCGCTGGCAGGCTTCGTGGGAAGCATCCGGCGCCCATAAGGCGGCGGAGGGCGATGGACGCCCCAAGAAGTACGTGCTCGAGATGTTCCCGTATCCTTCGGGCGACATCCACATGGGTCACGTGCGCAATTACACGATCGGCGACGTCATCGCGCGCTATAGCCGCATGCAAGGCTTCGATGTGCTGCATCCGATGGGTTGGGATGCCTTCGGCCTGCCTGCCGAAAACGCCGCCATCAAGCGCCATAGCCATCCTGCGAAGTGGACCTATTCCAACATCGAGACCCAGAAGGCCAGCTTCAAGCGGATGGGTTTCTCGTACGACTGGAACCGCTCGGTCGTGGCCTGCGACCCTGAATACTACCGCTGGGGCCAGTGGATCTTCGAGCAGTTCTGGAAGCGCGGCTTGGTGGAACGTCGCAACTCTCCGGTGAATTGGTGTCCGAGCTGCGCCACCGTGCTCGCGAACGAGCAGGTCATCGACGGCCGTTGCTGGCGGTGCGATTCCGAAGTCGAGAAGCGCGACCTGACGCAGTGGTACTTCAAGATCACCGACTACGCCCAGGAGCTGCTGGACGACCTCGACCAGCTGGAAGGCTGGCCCGAGCGCGTCAAGCAGCAGCAGTCCAATTGGATCGGCCGCTCCGAGGGCGCGCAGGTCGACTTCGTCCTGTGCGACACCGACGGCACCGAACCCGCGAACCCGTCCGACGACGATATCATCACGGTCTTCACCACGCGCGCCGACACGCTTTTCGGCTGCAGCTTCTTCGTGCTCGCACCCGAATACGCGCGCTTGCCCGAACTCGTTGCCGGCAGCGCGTACGAGCAGGGCGTCCTCGATCTGATCGAGGCGTCCAAGAAGATCACCGCCGTCCAGCGCGCCCAGGGAACCCATGAAAAGCATGGGGCTTTCACCGGCCGCTATGTCGTGAATCCCATCAACGGCGAGAAGGTGCCTGTCTGGGTTGCCGACTACGTGGTGGCGGATTACGGCACGGGCGCCGTCATGGCCGTCCCGTGCGGCGACCAGCGCGACTTCGACTTCGCGCGTGCCTACGACCTGCCCATCATCCCCATCATCCTGCCCGAGGACGACCCTCTTTACGATCGTCTCAAGGACGAGCGCGGACGCGCGGTCACGAAGGTCGATTGGGAAGAAGCCTACGCCGCTGAGGGCGTGCTCGTCCAATCCGGCGCGTACACCGGCATGGCGGGAGGCAAGCATTCCGAAGGCGAGGCCGCCGTGGTCGCCAAGCTCGAGGAGATGGGCCGCGGCCGCCGTACGGTCGAATTCCGCCTGCGCGACTGGCTCATCAGCCGTCAGCGTTATTGGGGCAATCCGATTCCGGCCATCCACTGCCCGGAATGCGGCGTCGTGCCCGTTCCCGAAGAGGATCTGCCGGTCATGCTTCCCGAGGACATCGACCTTGCGGCAGGGGAGACGCTCGCGACGCACGAGGGTTTCGTGAACTGCGCCTGTCCCGTGTGCGGGCGCCCCGCCCGGCGCGAGACGGACACGATGGATACGTTCACGTGTTCGAGCTGGTACTACATGCGTTATACCGATCCTCATAACCAAAGCGCGCCCTTCGATCCCGCGACGGCGAACGCCTGGATGCCGGTCGATCAGTACATCGGCGGCATCGAGCACGCCATCCTGCATCTGCTCTACAGCCGCTTCTTCACGAAGGTCCTGCGCGACATGGGCATGCTCGATTTCGACGAGCCGTTCTCGAACCTGCTGTGCCAGGGCATGGTGCTCGACGAGCATGGCGACGTCATGTCGAAGTCCAAAGGCAACGTCATCGCGCCGGAAGACATGATCGCCTCATACGGCGCCGATGCGGTACGCGCCTACATCCTGTTCATGGCGCCGCCCGACAAGGAGCTGCTCTGGAACGAGGATGGCCTCGCCGGCCTGTCGAAGTTCCTGAACCGCGCTTGGCGCATCGTCTTCGACCTGAAGCGCGAGGGCGGGGACGATTCGCTGTTCCAGGCCGATCCCGGCAAGGGGGCGCCTCGGTCCGATGCCGCCCGTGCGAAGCTTCTGCGCGAACGTCATCGCGTGGCCGCCAAGGTTGCGGACGACTTCGGCCGCAACGCCTTCAACACGGCCATCGCCGCCATCATGGAGCTCGTGAATGCCGCAAGCGATTATCTGCGCGTGACCGGCGCGGACGATCGCGTTTCCGACGAGGCCGCATCGTTCGATGCCGACATAGCCGAAACTATCGTCAAGCTGCTCGCGCCCATCGCGCCTCATTGGGCCGAGGAGCTGTGGACCACGGTTCTGGGCCATAAGGAAACGTCCGTCCATGCCCAGGCATGGCCCGCGTTCGACCTCGAGCTTGCCAAGGAAGACGAGATCGAGCTTGCCGTCCAGGTCAACGGCAAGGTGAAGGCGCGCATCACCGTTGCCGCCGATCTCGATCAGGATTCGATCGCCGCTGCAGGCCGCGATGCCGCTGCAGCTGCGCTTGCGGGGAAACGCGTCGTCAAGACGATCGTCATTCCCGGCCGCCTGGTCAATATCGTCGCCAAATAGCTCGTCCGTATGCATTCGGTTCCTGCGGGTGCGCATTGCCTGCGGGGACCGTTCTTTCGAAGGAGGCCTCTCGCGTGCTCCGCACGTTCGTCAAAGCGTTCATCAAGCTCGTGTTCACGCTTGCGCTCTTCGGTGCGCTCGTCGTCGCGGGCTTGAACGGCATCGTGCTCCTTCAGGCGCATGATCGGGTGAGCACGCTCGCGGAAGCCGAATCGGAAGGCCTCAAGGCGGACTGCATCGTGGTGCTCGGGGCGAGCGTGCTATCCGACGGGTCTCTGTCCCCGATTCTCGCTCATCGCGTGGACGCGGCGGTCGAACTCTACGAATCGGGCGCCGCTCCCGTCATCGTCATGTCCGGGGACGGCCGTGCGTCGAACTACGACGAGCCTCTGCATATGAAGGAATACGCCATGAGCAAGGGCGTTCCCGAGTCCGCCATCGTATGCGATGAGGGCGGGTACCACACGTTCGACAGCATGTGGCGCTGCGCGCATGTCTACGGGGCGTCGAGCGCGATCGCCGTGACCCAGGAATACCATCTTTCCCGCGCCGTCTTCGACGGGGTGGGCACGGGAATGGACACATACGGGGTCATAAGCGATTCGGGTTCGTATGACGACCAACTCTGGTACGATGTGCGGGAATGCGCGAGTCGCTGCTCCGACTTCATCAGCGTGGCGTCGGGCGACACGGCGGAGAACGCTGCATCCGCCATCGCCTGATTCCGATCAGCCCTGATCGCCGGTCGAAGCGACGTTAGGCGTATCGGGCGCGCCAGGTGCATCGTGCGCTGCGTCCAGGCGCTCGCGCGTGCATTCCAGGGGGAAAGGACATCGTTGTGGCACTCGCCGACGATCTGGCGATTTACGCCCTCGGCTATTACATGCACGAGAGCCATCCCGTGCGCCTCGACCATCTGTGCCTGAACACGGTGCAGCGGCGCAATCCCTGCGACATCTGCGGGACGGTCTGCCCCAAGGGGCTGTCCATCTACGAATCGAAGCCCGATTGGCATGGCTGCATCAATTGCAACCTCTGCGTCTCCGCCTGTCCGACCGAAGCGATCCACGAATCCTCGTCGAGCTTCGCGGCCCTTACCGCGGCGCTCGATTCGGCGACGGACGCCATCGTGTTCGGATGCCCGAAAGCCCAAGGCCATGTGGACGTGACGGTGCCGTGCCTGGCGGCTCTGCCGTGGGAGGTGTTGGCCACGGCGGCCCTCACGCGCACGGCGGTCGTCAAGACGCATCCCTGTAAGGAATGCGACGACCAGGTTTCCTTCGACGAGGTGAAGGATTTGTTGCGCACGCTTCGCCGCTTCTTCGGCAAGGAAGAGTTCGCGCGGCGCGTGCTTTCCGCAGAGCCCAAAGACTGTCGGGCAGCCCGCGGGGCTCTGCGCCGTCAGGCGTTCGGGTCCGCCGTCGGTGCCTTGGCCGCAGGTGCGGAGGCGGCCGTGAATCCTGGATCCGTGACCATGTCGCACTATCGCGCCATGCTCGTCGAGGCGCTCGAATCGTTGCCGGACGACGAACGGCCGCAGGTCACCTGGCCGACGCTCGAAGAGGACGGGAACTGCCAGGGATGCGAGATCTGTGTGCGCATCTGCCCTCATCATGCGATCGAGCTGCGCATTCCCGGGCAGGCGGAGTACCAGGAGCTGCGCGAGGCCGAGAAGCGTGCGAAGCGCGCGCCTCGCAGGCTTGCGGAAGGCGAGGCGCCGCCGATGAGCGTCGAGGAGGCTCGGGCCGCCTACGATGCGGCCGTCGGGCATGCGCGAGAAGAGGGGATCGGACAGGCGCTCATCCATGACGCGAGTCTCTGCACGCAGTGCGGGCTATGCTATATGACCTGCCCGAACGAAAACCTCGGCGGATGGGATGCGATCACGACCGCGAATGTCCCGGCGCTGGTCGAACATCCGGTCTCGCTGCGTCTGTGCGAGAAATGCGGTCGCGCCTTCAAGCCCGAAGGCGACGAAGTCGCATGCAAGGCCTGCTCCCGCGTCAACTTCTTCTAAGACGACCACCTCCACAAGGCCGTTCGACGCGCTTTCGAAACTACATCTCCTGCAGCATGGCGCCGAGTTCTTGACGGGAATGGATATCGAGCTTCGCGTAGATATGCCGGCTGTGGGTGCGCACGGTGTTTTCCGAGATGAAGAGTCTTTCAGCAATCGTCGCCATCGACAGGCCGCGCGCGATGGCCTCGCAGACCTCGGTTTCGCGCGTCGACAGCCCGTATTCCTGCTGGAGCACGAGGCATTGCTTCGAGATGCGGTCCGTGATCACGCGATCGCCCCAATCATCGTCGCGCCGCCATTTCTCGCTTGTTCCAGGCCTGCTATCCGCGACGCTCTCTTCCAGGGGTCCATCGCCCCTCGAAACCGCGCGAGGCATCCCGGATCCCGAAGCCTCGTCGGTCGTTTCCATCTTCCATTCCGTTCGCCGCGCCGCGCGCTTGAAGGCGTCGGTATTGATGAACTCCACCTGCCCGACCGGGCTCGGACGTCTGAGGCCCGTGGCGGCGAACAGCACCATGCCGAGCACGAACATGGCGAGAAGCGATAGGAATCCTACCTGTTTCATGCTGTGCACAGGCAGATCGCGTGCGAACCATCCGAGCAAGAATCCGACGCTTTGCACGCCGTAGGCGACGCTTCCGAAAAACCCGTAGATGAAGACCGGGTTGATGCCGCGGTCGCGGGAAATCTGCGCGCACTGCATCATCATCACCATGACGGCCAGCGTGAATGCGGTATGCGTAAGGCCGGCGAACAGCGTGAGCCCTGCATCGTTCTGCATGAAGGGGAAGACGAGCAGGCATACGGCGATGAAGGGATAGGCCGTCACGTATGCCGAGTTGATGCTGAAGCGCAGCGATCTCAGGCGCCATGCCGCGACGAGCGCGAGCGCCGCGACGAGCGCTCCGATCATAGATGCGACGTTCACCGTGGATGCGAGGCTTCCCTCGAGCACGGCGATTCCTCGTGCAAGTCCTGCGGCGAACGCCAGCGCGCCGATGGCAGCCGCGCTCGTCCAAGAGTCCTTGAGCAGATGGGCATAGACCTGCGCGTGTTCGCGCGGTACATCTTCGAACATCGCCTGGTCGAATTCCATCTCCCGTACGCTGAGCGTCAACGCGAGCGAGCAGAGCGGCAGCATCACGATGGGAAGCAGAAACGCCGTGAGCGCGATGGGCACGGCATGCAGGGACAGATAGATGATCGACGCCGCCGCGGTGCCCAGCGCGAGACGCATGTTTCCCTCGTCCGCGGACATGGATGCGAAGCATCGCTGCCAAAGCATGTACATGCCCGCGCATCCGACGCCGAGGAAGACGGCTCCGGCGACGACGAGCTCGAGCGTGAGCGACGGCACGTACATGGCCGCGATGACAGACGAGGATCCTATGAAGACGAGCGCGGTCACCAGTCCGACGAGCATGCGCCGCGTCGCCTGGGGGATGAAGTACGCCCCTATGGCGCTTACGACGTAGGCCGCGAAGTATGCGAGAGACTGCGCAAGGTAGAAGAGGATCGTGACATCGTCGGTTTGGAAGCTCTGAGGCAGGAAGGGGAAGACGCCGCCCCATATCTGGGTCGCGTTGATGGCGACGAATATCGCGAACCCGATGCTCGAAACATGCGGGCGCATGGCGTTTGGCTGCACGGAAGGCTCCTTTTTCGATATATCCATTTAACCAGACGTGCCTGCGTACGTCATGCGGCATTCCAGGGCCTTTCCCGGGATGTTCTGTTCCAGAATTAATTTGAACAGGCATTTCATAAAAATCACACCTCGCATGCGATGCGCCATGACGCCCTTCTTGGTACCTTTCTGTGCAGTGGAAGCGTTTCCGTCCATTGCACGCGCGGCATGTGCGTCGGGATTCGGAGACGCTTCAGGGGGACAATTGAGATATACGAGGGGGAAAGCATGGGCAAGAGTGCCGACACGCATGAGTTCACGCGCCGCAATTTCGTGAAGGGCTCCTTTGCGGGCGCGGTCGCGGCAGCGGGCGTCCTTGGATCCGCGTCGATGTACGGATGCTCGTCCGGATGCTCGTCGACGGCGGCGACCGATGCGTCCGAAGCTGCGGGAGAGGAAACCATCGCCTGGTCGCAATGCAACGTCAACTGCGGAGGCAACTGCATCTTCCAGTGGCATTCGATCGACGGCAAGGTCGCCTACATGGAGACCGATAATATCGGCGACGCCGAGTTCCAGTCGCGCGCCTGCCTGCGCGGCCGTTCTATGCGCCGCTGGCTCAACAGCCCCGAGCGCATCCTGTATCCGATGAAGCGCACGGGCAAGCGCGGCTCCGGCGAATTCGAGCAGATCTCCTGGGACGAGGCCATCCAGACCATCGCCGACAAGCTCAAGTACACGATCGACGCCTACGGCAACGACGCCATCCATGTGATCTATGCCACAGGCATGTATTCGGCGACAGGCAACCCGTCCGCCCGGCTGCTCAACAGCATCGGCGGCTTCCTCGCCCGCCACTACGATTACTCGACCAACCAGCTTTCCGCCGCCATGCCTTACATGTTCGGCACGCAGTTCTCTCCGTACGACAACGTGCACGCGTCTTCGTTCTCCGAAGCGGAGGCGAATTCCGATCTGGTCGTGCTCTGGGGCAATTCGCCCGCCGAAACGCGTATGGGCGGCGCGAATGCCTGCTGGGACTTCGCCCGCGTGCGCGAGGCCGTCGTCGGTCGCGGCGGCAAGATCGTCAATATCGACTACCGCCTCAACGAGACGAGCTCGGGCCATCCCGATGAGTGGCTGCCTATCTGCAACGGCACCGATGCCGCTCTGGCCAGCGCGCTTGCCCATGAGTTCATCAAGGACGGCGCGGTGGACGAGGACTTCCTGCACGCTTACTGCGTCGGCTACGACGAGGAGACCATGCCTGAATCCGCGCAGGGCCAGAACAGGTCCTACAAGGATTACATCATGGGCACCGGATACGACATGGTGGAGAAGACCCCTGAATGGGCCGCGCCCATCACGCAGATTCCCGCCGACACGATCCGCGCCCTCGCCGCCGACCTCGAAGCCGCCGAAGCGCCGTTCGTCGCCCAGGGCTGGGGCCCTCAGCGCCACTCTAACGGCGAGGACACCACACGCGCCATCTGCATGGTTCCGATCCTGCTCGGCAAGATCGGCCTTCCCGGCACGAACACCGGCCAGCGCGAGGCCGAGCCTCCTGTCTATCTGGTTAAAGGCTTTCCCGCCGCCGACGTGGACGCATCGGGCGCTCCCATCGAAGGCGGCGTCGCGCCCAATGCCGTGAAATGGACCATCCCGTGCTACGAATGGCTCAATGCGGTCGACCACGGCCATGAGATGTCCACCGTCAACGCCGGCGTCAAGGATCCGACCGGCGCCCTTCCCGACGGCATGCTCAAAAACGACGTCCATTTCATCTGGAACTACGCGGGCAACTGCATCACCAACCAGCATGGCGGCATCAATGCCGTGCACGAGACGCTCACCGACGAATCCAAGGATCTCTTCATCCTGACGTGGGACACGGTCATGACCGACTCCGCCAAATACGCCGATATCCTGCTTCCCGATGCGATGCGCTCCGAGCAGCTCAATATGCAGACGCAGGGGTATTCCGAGTACTATACCGGCGTCGTCGTGGGCGGGCCTGCGCAGCAGGCGCCCGGCGAATGCCGCAGCTCCTACGACGTCATGACCGACATCGCCGACAAGATGGGCACCAAGGACGTCTTCACCAAGGGCGGCATGACGCATGACGACTGGGTCAAAAGCCTGTATGAAGCCGGCCGCGAGGCGCATCCTGAGATGCCGACCTGGGACGAGATCCGCGAGCAGGGCGTCTACAAGGTGAAATGCGATCCTTCCATCGGCCTGAAGGCCTTCCGCGACGATCCGTCCGCCAATCCGCTCGGCACGCCGTCGGGCAAGATCGAGATCTATTCCGAACAGCTGGCGGACCTGAACGAGACCTGGGAGCTCAAGGAAGGCGAATCCATCAATCCGATTCCGGTCTTCTATCCCGGCTACGAGGGCTACGGCAGCGTGACCGACGAATACCCGCTGTACTGCACCGGCTTCCACCATAAGAGCCGCACCCATTCATCGTTCGGCTTCATCCGCGAGCTCGAGCAGGTCGCACGCCAGCAGCTGTGGATCAACCCGGCCGACGCCAAGGCCCGCGGCATCGCCCATGGAGACATGGTCCAGGTCAAATCGCCCTCGGGCGTCATCAGGATAGAAGCGAAGGTGACCAGCCGCATCATTCCCGGCACCATTGCCGTGCCGCAGGGTTCCTGGCATAAGGCGAATATGGAAGGGGACAAGGTCGACGAGGGCGGATGCGTGAACACGCTGACCGCGTACCGTCCGACGCCGCTTGCCCACGGCAACGGCCAGTCCGACTCCATCATCGCCGAAGTGACCAAGGTCAAGGCGTAGGCATCCGGAAACGAAAGGGGGATCAGCAATGACTCAGTACGGCTTCTACTTCGACAACGCCCGCTGCACCGGCTGCCGCACCTGCGAGATGGCATGCAAGGACTTCAAGGATCTGTCCGAGACCATGGCGTTCCGCCGCATCTTCGACTACGAGGGCGGCGATTGGAAGGACAACGGCGACGGCACTTTGAGCACGACGTCGTATGCCTATCACGTATCGGCGGCGTGCAACCACTGCGCCAATCCTGCGTGCATGGAAGCCTGCCCGGCCGGGGCCATCGAGAAGGACTCCGATACCCGTCTGGTCTTCGTGAACCAGGACGCATGCAAGGGCTTCGGAGCCTGCGTGGACGCCTGTCCCTACGGCGTCCCCATCCTGTCCAAGGAAGACAACAAGGCCTACAAGTGCGACGGCTGCATCGATCGCGTGAAGGAGGGGAAGAATCCGATCTGCGTGGATGCCTGCCCTTTGCGCGCGCTCGAGTTCGGCCCGATCGACGATCTGCGCGCCGCGCATCCTGATGCGCTCGACGGTATCGCGCCCTTGCCCGATCCATCTCAGACCACGCCGAGCCTTGCGATCAACGCGAGCGCCGCGGCCAAGCCGGTCGGCGACGCGACCGGCTCCGTGACGAACGAGCCGGAGGTCACCTACGTGGAGGCGCGCGAGATCACGATGGCGATGAAGTAGCGTCATCTTGCCAGGATGCGAAACGGCCGAGGCGTTTTCTCCGCGTGCGCATTTCGGTAGGTGCAGGGGCCCGTCGTCATAGCGGCCCCTGCACGCGCATGGGGCGAACTGGCGGTGACGTGGGCGCTCCTTCTCGCGTAGCTGGGCGGTTCGCACGTGTATAGGGCGGATCGATCGCTCGATCGCGTGCGAGAATGCGCATCTCTTCCCGATGTTGAGGCGTCCCGTGCGGGACGGGTACAATGGAAGGCGCCGTCGCGTCGCGGCTCCCGCAGACGATCGCACCGCGCGAGGCGGCGTTCGCGTATCGCGCGACAGAACGGGGGAGACGTGGGGCTTGGCTTCTATTTCGATAACGCGCGCTGCACCGGGTGCCGCACCTGCGTGATGGCCTGCATGGATTTCCATGCGCTTGAGGCCGGGCATCTGTATCGGCGCGTCATCGACTGCGAAGGCGGCGAAACCGCATGCGGCGCCGACGGCACGTGCACGACCGATGCGTTCGCCTACCACGTGTCGCTCGCCTGCAACCATTGCGACCAGCCGGCCTGCATGGAGGTGTGTCCGACGGGTGCCATGCATAAGGATGGGCTCGGCTTGGTCCAGGTCGACCATATGCGTTGCATCGGGTGCGGCTACTGCACGATCGCCTGCCCGTACCATGCCCCTTCGATAGATCCCGCCTTGCATCAGAGTTCCAAGTGCGACGGATGCACGTCGCGCGTGGAGGCGGGGAAGAATCCGATCTGCGTGGATGCCTGCCCTTTGCGCGCGCTTGGATGGGGCGAACGCACGGATCTCGCCGCCGCGCATGCGGGCGAAGACCTGACCTATGCCGTCCTGCCTCTGCCGCCCTCCTCCTATACGTATCCCAATCTGACGATCCATGCATCGGCGGCGGCGCGCCGCGCCCAAGAAGGCGATCTTGCCATCGCGAATGTCGATGAACTGGGATTCTAAGACCTGCGCCCGCAATGCGGCGGTCTGCTGATAGAAGAAAGGAATCGGAATGCCGAAGAATTCCCATGGATGCATCGAAGACTACCGGCTCGAAGATCGGGACGCATCCGATGATTTGCTTTCCGATCGGGGATTTCTCGAAGCATTCGGTTCGGCGTGCACGCTTCTGGGGATCTGCCTGTCGCAGCGCCCGATCGAGAAGGAGGCATCGCGTGCGCGGTCGGCCATCCGATCCGTGGACGTGGCGCGGGATTGGCCCTTGGGCGGTTCCGATGCCCTCGCGCTCGCCGCCGACCTCATCGCGCGCGGTGTCGAGGAGGATGAACGGACGCTCGACCTGGAATTCCAAAGGCTCTTCCGCGGGACGGGCATGCGCGCCGCCGCGCCGTTCGGGTCGGTTTACACCGATCGCGACCAGGTTATGTACGGCTGGACCTGGATGGAGCTTCGCGCATGGATGCGCATGCACGGCATCGAATGCGCCTCTTGTGAAAACGAGCCGGAAGACCAGATCGGGCGTATGCTGCTGCTGTGCGCCGCGCTTGCGTCCCGCGATTCCGCCCTCATCCCCGAATTCCTGGGACGTCATCTCATGCCCTGGGCGCCGCGCTTCTTCGAGCTCTTTCTCGGTGACATGCGCACCTCGACGTTCAAGGGTTTGGGCGTGCTTGCCCAGGCCACGCTCGACGATGCATGCGCGCTTCTCGGCATCGTGCCGGCCCGCTTCCGGCTGTATCGATAGGACATCCAGGTGAACGGTGGTTTCAACGGACAGACGCTTGCCGTGTTCACGGCTCTCGCGCCCGCAGGCGCCGTCGCGTTCCTGTGTCTCGCGACGTTTCTGCTCGTGCGACGTCCTGCGCTCGACGGAGGGCAGTTCGATCGGCTGGGGAAGTGGCTTTTCGTGCCCATCGCCGTCGTGTGGGCGGGGTTCATAGCTTCCGCGACGCATCTCGGCATGCCGTCGAACGCCTTGTACGTCGTCTTCGGCATCGGGCGCTCGCCGCTTTCGAACGAGGTCGCGGCCGTTATCGCATTCCTTTTCTTCTCAGGTGTCTTCTGGCTGTACATGTACCGTATCGGGCATGCCCATGCGCTTTCGCTCGTCCTGCTTGCCGCCGCGATGGCATCTGCGGTGCTCATGCTTGCGTGCATGGCGCTTGCGTACGGCGTGGATACGGTCGTGTCGTGGCATACCTGGCATACGCCGGCGAACCTGCTGGCGACGGCCGCGTTCTCGGGACCCGCCCTTGCGTCTGCGGTCCTGCTCGTCGCCGAGGTCGATTCGAGGATGTGGCCGCGCGTGCTGATCGCGATCTCGGCCGTCGCGCTCGTCGCGGGGACGGCGCTGCTGCTTTCGTACCTGACGTTTCTTTCCGAAGCCCGCAACAACGTGATCGGCGCGCTTTCCCTTGTGGGCGACCTTCCCCTGATCATCGCCGTGCACGCCGTCGTCGGAGGGGTGGGGATCTGCCTTCAGGCGGCAGGGCTGAGCCTCAAGGTCTCGCGAGCGCGCGCCATCGTATTCTCTCTTGTCGGATGGCTGCTCGTCATCGCCGCATCGCTCATCGTCCGATTCCCCTTCTACGATGCGTACCTTTCGGTCGGATTCTGACGTGCGTGCGCGATGGGCGTCTTGCACTGCCGCGGACATATGGTATACTTGCCGCACTTTAGCACGCTAGAGCATTGAAGAAGGCAAGCTCACGCGTGGTGCAGGGACCGCTATCGCATGGAGGATGCAATGAAGAGGATCACTTGGATCGTCGCGTGCGCCGCGACGCTCGCGCTCGCGCTTTTCGCGCTGTCAGGATGCGGCTCGAAGGCGGAAAACGCTTCGGTCGCCGTCGGGCCGACCGAAGGCATGGACTTCATCGTCGGGTTCGACCAGGAATACCCGCCCTACGGGTTCGTCGGCGACGACGGCCAGTACACGGGCTTCGATCTCGAGCTCGCCAAAGAGGTCTGCGCGCGCAACGGCTGGAATTTCAAGGCCCAGCCGGTTAACTGGGATGCGAAGGACGCCGAGCTCAACGGCGGCGCCGTCACGTGCCTATGGAACGGGTTCACGAAGGAAGGCCGTGAGAAGAGCTATACGTTTTCCGAGCCGTATATGCTGAATGGCCAGGTCGTAGTCGTGAAAGCCGATAAGGCCTCCGAATACGGCACGCTTGACGCGCTTGCGGGCAAGACGGTCGTGACCCAGGTCGATTCCTCCGCCCTCGAGGTTCTGCAGGGCGCCAAGGCCGATCTGAACGCCTCCTTCGCCGGCGGCGCCGTGAACCAGGTCAGCGACTACAACGCCGCGTTCATGGATCTTCAGAGCGGCGCGTGCGACGCTGTGGCCTGCGACCTCTCCATCGCCGAGTATCAGATGTCCGCGAATCCCGGCGCATACGCGGTGCTCAAGGATACGCTGTCCGACGAGCACTACGCGGTCGGTTTCGCCAAGGGCAACACGGAGCTCGCCGACGCCGTCACCGAAACGCTGCGCGAAATGAACGCCGACGGCACGGTCAAGGCGCTCTGCGACAAATATGCCGAATATGGCATTTCCTATGAGAACTGGACGCTGAAGTAGGCACGGTGCCGATACGGTAGAATCGCGGGCGGCGATGCGTCGCCCGCGATTCGTGCGTTCGGGCGCGGACGCGGCACGCGCATCGCAGCGCGACTTGGAATTCGAGGGAAAGGGGCGTCCATGGCGATTTCGACCATGCTGTCCATACTTGGGCAGGGCTTCGTCATAACGCTTGAGATATTCTTCCTGACGCTGATCGGATCGCTGCCGCTCGGCATCGTGGTTGCGCTTGCACGTATGAGCAGGATCAAGCCGATTTCCTGGATCACGAAGTTCTACATCTCCATCATGCGCGGCACCCCGCTGATGCTGCAGATGTTCGCCATCTACTTCGCGCCGTACTACGTCTTCGGCATCGAGCTTTCCCCAGGTTCGAAGTTCACGGCCACCATCGTCGCGTTCGTCGTCAACTACGCGGCGTATTTCGCGGAAATCTATCGCAGCGGCATCCAGTCCGTTCCGCGCGGCCAGTACGAGGCGGCCGCGGTCTTGGGCTATTCGCGCGCCCAAACGTTCATGAAGATCGTGCTTCCCCAGGTCATCAAGCGTATCCTTCCCGCAATGGGCAACGAGGTCGTCACGCTGGTGAAAGACACGTCGCTCGCGTTCTCCATCGGCGTCATGGAGATGTTCTCCTCGGCGAAGGCCATCGCGGCCTCTCAGGTCAACATGCTCCCGTTCGCGTTCGCCGCGGCGTTCTACTGGGCCTTCTGCCTGATCATCGAATTCGTTATGGGACGCATCGAAAAGAAGCTCAACTACTACCACGACTAGCCCGCGCGATCGGCGCGCCGGCCTGACGGCTACGGATCGCCGATGCGTCGCGTCGGCGCGGCGGATGCGGTTCGTCGCCCGTGCCGGCCGCGCATGGGGCTTGTCGGATAAGGACGGCGAGCCCGTCTTTCGTCTTGAAGCGTAAAGGAGCACCGTAATGCCTGAGAATCGCCCGGTCCTGCATCTTGGACATGTCAAGAAGAGCTTCGGCGGCGTCGAGGTTCTGAAGGACATCTCGATCGACGTCGAAAACGGCGAGGTCGTTGCCATCATCGGCCCGTCGGGCGGCGGCAAGTCGACGCTTCTGCGTTGCGCGACGCTGCTCGAAACGTTCGATTCGGGCGAGCTTTCCTACGGCGACCTCGAGGTGGCCGTCACGCGCGACGGACGCGCCTCGTATGCGGGCAAGGACGTCTTGAAGCAGGCGAAGTCGCGCTTCGGTCTGGTCTTCCAGAACTACAACCTGTTTCCCCACTACACGGTCATGAAGAACATCTCCGACGCGCCGATTCACGTGCTCAAGCGCGATCGGGCGGAGGTCGAGGCGCATGCGCGCGAACTCATCGCGAAGATGGGGCTTCAGGGCAGCGAATCCAAGGTTCCCTGCGAGCTTTCGGGAGGCCAGCAGCAGCGCGTCAGCATCGCGCGCGCCCTCTGCATGGATCCCGACATCGTGTTCTTCGACGAACCGACGAGCGCGCTCGATCCGGAACTCACGGGCGAGGTGCTCAAGGTCATCAAGAACCTGGCGGCCGAGAAGATGACGATGGTCATCGTCACGCACGAGATGCAGTTCGCCCGCGATGTGGCCGATCGCATCGTGTTCATGGACGGCGGCGTCATCGTCGAAGAAGGCGCGTCCGAAGACCTGATCAACAATCCGAAACACGAGCGCACCAAGGCGTTCCTCTCGCGTTTGAGCGAGTAGGCGATCCGGCATCGCCGGCCCCTGAAAGAAGAGGCCCGCATGGCGCGGGCCTCTTCGGTGGTGCAAGGTGCGGAAAACGCCGGTCTCGTCACTCCTTCGGCTTCAGCATGCCGTAGCCGCCGTTGCTGCGGCGGTAGACCACCTGCACGTCGTTGCTGTCGCGGTCGGTGTAGACGAAGAAGTCGTGGCCCAGAAGATCGATCTGGATGAGCGCCTCCTCTTCGGTCATCGGCGAGTATTCGACTTCCTTCACGCGGACGATCTCGTCATCCGAAAGCTCTTCCATGAGCTTGTCGAAATCGGTCGGCTCGACGGGCGTGCCTTCGGCGCCCTTCAGCGTCTCGCGCATGCGGTGGTCGATCACGCGGGTCTTGTACTTGCGCAGCTGGCGCACGACCTTGGCGGCGGCGATATCGATGGCGGCGTACATGTCGGTGTCGCGCTCTTCGACGCGGATGACATGGCCCTTCGGGCGCAGGGTTACTTCGCAGATGCAGGGAACGACATGGGATTTCTCAATACGGAGTATGACTTCGGCTTCGATCGAATAATCGTCGAGGACCTTCATCGAGTTGCCGATTTTCTCGATCGCGTAGTCGCGCAGAGAATCGGTGACGGTGATGCGACGACCGGTGACCTTGATGTTCATAGGCTCCATCCTTTCTTTCGGATGCCTTGCTGAAACCATGGTACCACTCCGTCGCCGCGGGGCGCGGGTTCAGTTGCCCGTCCGATATCTGCCCGAGGGCTTCCCGGCATCTCTCCGGCGTCAGTCAAGAGGCGTGCGCCATTCGCAGGCATCAGGCGCGGCGATGGCTCGGATGCCTGCGACGATGATTTCCATGCCATCATGAAAGGACCGGTCGTCGTAGGCATTGCGCGTCATATCGCTCCACGGTTCGTCGTGTGCGGAGGCATTTCCCCGGCTGTCGAGCAGGAGCCCGCAGGAAAATCCTGTTAGGAACGCGTCGATCAGCCCCCAAGCCTTGCGGAGCACCTCTCGGGGCATTCCTTGCGCAAGATGCAGGTTCAGGATCCGTTGCGTATGGGCGCGCATGGAGGGGCTGTCTGCCGCGCCGCTGATGCTCAGAAGATTTGCATTCTCATGGCGCTTGTACATATCGAGAATCGATCGTGTCGTGCGCCTCATGGTGTCATCCCAGCGTTCCCCGGGAACGGGTGAAGCATCGACTTCGGTCAGCGCGAGTTCGACCATGGAGACGTGCACGTCTTCGATGTTGTCGAAATGCCGGTAGATCGCCATGGCGGTCTTGCCCATCCGGGATGCGAGCTTGCGTGCCGACACGGCTTGGATTCCTTGTTCGTCTGCAAGCTCGAGCGCGGCCTGTGCGATGGAAGCCCGGGTAAGGGATGTCTTGTTCTCCCGGGGCCTGCCGGTATCGATGGAAGGCGGTTTCGTCAACGCGGCACGTTCCTTTCGTTGTGAAGACGGCGATTCTGAATGCCCGATAGGCTTGATCTCCTGCACGACGTCGTTCTTTGCCGCGTCGGCGATACCGAGGCTTCAGGATGCCCGTTGCGGTCCTGCTTCGATTCTAGCGATTGCATCCGCTCTGTTTCGATTTTCGTGGCCGAACGACTGAAAACGACGTTGACATTTTCAAGACGGCGCCATACCATCTTCTCATGTCTACACTGTATACTTAATTGGAAACGAAGGGGGAACCAATGTCTGAAGACACGGCTTCGGCCACGGCATCCGGCGCATTGAGCCGTAGGAATTTCATCAAGGGCGCGTCTCTCGCCGCGACGGCTGCGGGCATGGCGGCGCTTGCAGGCTGCGCGGCGAAGGAGGGGGGCTCCGCGGCCAACGGGATGTCAGCATCCGCATCCGTCGAAGATAACCCCTATCTGAATATCTACGCTGATGGCGTGAGCGCCATGCCTGCTCGGCTCGAACCCTGCCCGGGCCCACGCGGTCCTATCGCCTTCGAAGCCGACAAGGTGGCCTCGAGAGACATCAAGCGCGAAGAAGACTTCGACGTCGTGGTCGTAGGCGCCGGCATCTCCGGTCTCATGGGTGCGCTCAAAGCCGCCGATATGGGGGCCCGTGTGCTGCTGCTTGAGAAGATGACGCGCGGACGTGGCTGCTTCGAATGCTTTGGCGCCGTGGATGCGCAGGTCCAGAAGGATTCAGGCAAGAATGTCGATCGTGCCGTGCTGCTGGACGAGATCTATCGGTCCGCGTACTACCGCATCCGCCCCGAGGCTCCTCGCACGTATGTGGAACGCTCGGGCGAAGCCACCGATTTTTGGCAGGCCATGCTCGACAAGGGCGCGAACGGCTTTGCGATCACGCCGGTCGATGAGGGTCCGCAGACCAACGGCTTCCCGGCGCAGACGGCCTTCATTCCTTCCGAGCTCGGCTTCTATGACAGCCCGGCCCTTCCGGCCGACGCCTCGGTGCGCTCGGGTCTGTCGGGCATCTACGTCTGTCTCGAGATGCAGGATGTGGCCAAGAGCGCCTACGACACCATCGACATGCGTTTTTCCACGCCGGCCGTGCAGCTTGAAAAGGACGATTCCGGGCGCGTGACCGGCGTCATCGCTCGCGATGCGGACGGCTATTTCCGCGCGAATGCTTCAAAGGGCGTCATTCTTGCCACGGGCGGCTACGACTGCAATCCCGAGATGATGCAGGCTTGGACGCGTCCTGAGGACTATGCATATTCCAGCTGGTGGAATCCTTGCTGGGGCACCACGGGCGACGGCCATATGATGGGCCTTTCGGTCGGCGCGCAGATGGATCCGATTCCGCATCCTGTCATGAATTTCCGTTGGGGCACGCCTGATTCCTTCGCCGACTTCCGTGCCTGGACTCCTGTGTATCTGGGCATCCTCGTCAACGGACGCGGTCGCCGCTTCGTGCGAGAAGACGGTCCGTTCCAGGTCGTGTCCAATGCGCAGAATGCGCAGCCGGGATTCGGCCGCAACTGCTGGTATATCTTCGACGATGCCATGTCCGAGGGCATGGCCGAGGCTTTCGATGAATTCAAGAAGAAAGGCTGGCTGTTCGAGGGCTCGACGGCCGAAGAGCTTGCGCATGCCGCCGGCATAGATCCCGAAGGCCTGGCCGATGAGCTCGCACGGTATGCCGGTTTTTTCGAGGCGGGCAAGGATGGCGACTTCAACCGCGATCTGAGCTCCACCATGCCGTTCACGGGCGGCACGCTGTATGCATTCACCACGAACAGCTGCATTCTCGCAACCGCCGGCGGTCTGGTAATCGACGGGAATTGCAACGTCATCGGCATGGATGACGAACCTATTCCCGGTCTGTTCGCCGCAGGCAACGCTTCAGGCGGCTTCTTCGCAGGCAATTATCCTCGGCATATTCCCGGCACGTCCATCGGTCGTGCCATCACCTTCGGGTTCGTGGCTGCGGAAAGCGCGGTGAACGGCGTAATGGCCCAAGGTCCCAAGCTCGATGGCAACGCACCCGCTCTTACCACGTACGACGAGGGCGCGCCGGTGAGCGAGGATGCGCAGAAAGAAGCGGAGTCGCTCGGCCTCTGGGATCCGTACGATCCGATTCACGGCGGCAGCACCGCCTATACGCCGGAGCAGCTGGGCGGCGCTGTCGCCGCCTGCGATAACTGCCACGTCTACGACAGCGCCAAGGCGACGGTCGCCGACGGCATGGAGTGGAAGGCGAAATAACGCGTCTCGCGTCAGGAAACGCCGCATCCGAGCGTTGCGCCGTTTTCCGAGGCCCGCGCTTCGCTTCGGCCCGCACCGTCGCGATCCGGCGGTGCGGGCCGTGCCTTCGCACCGATGAGAGGACACGCTGCGTGAACGTGGTATGGTGCGGATAGCTCCTGATAAATGAGCCGACGCAAGTGTGGTACCATCTTGTGTCGGTTATTTCCAGGCTCTATCTGCATGCATAGGAAGAGGCGAATATGTCAGGGCATTCCAAGTGGGCTACCACCAAGCATCGTAAGGCCGCGCAGGACGCGAAGCGCTCGGCCTTGTTCAGCAAGCTTTCCCGCAACATCACCGTTGCCGCGAAGGAAGGCGGCGACCCGAACCCTGAGAACAACGCGTCCCTCGCCGCCGCCATCGACAAGGCCAAGGGCTATTCGCTGCCCAAGGACAAGATCAAGACCGCCATCGACAAGGCGTTCGGCACCGGCAAGGATGCCGCGACCTACGAGACCCTGACCTACGAAGGCTACGGTCCGGCCGGCGTCGCCATCCTCTGCGAAGCCCTGACCGACAACCGCAATCGCACCGCTGCCGATGTGTCCGCCGCATTCCGCCATGCGGGCGGCAACCTGGGCACTCCCGGCTCCGTCGCGTTCCAGTTCGATCGCAAGGGCCAGATCATGGTCGACAAGATCATCAAGAGCGAAGAGAAGAAGGTCGCCGACAAGGAAAACGCCGTCGACGAAGACGAGTTCATGATGGCCGTCGCCGAAGCGGGCGGGCAGGACTACGAGGACGCGGGCGAGGAATGGATCGTCTATACCGCGCCGACCGAGCTCATGGCCGTCAAGAACGCCCTGAACGAAGCCGGCATCGAAACGAAGGGCGCCGAGCTCACGATGATTCCGCAGAACCCCGCCGAGGTCGGCGTCGCCGATGCCAAGAAGGTCATGCGCCTCATCGACAGGCTCGAAGAGCTCGAAGACCTTCAGAACGTCTATCACACGATGGACATCACCGATGAAGTCGCCGCAGCTCTTGACGAGGAGTAACGGCTGCGCAGATTCGATATGGCGCAGGGCGGCGGGCGAGCTATCGTCCGCCGCTTTTTTCGTGCGCGCGCTCGCCGTCGGTGTGGTAGTATAGCGAACAAATGTTTGATATTCATTCGGAGAAAGGAGGCTTGTTCGTGACGGATTGCGCGTCCCGCGTGATTCTCGGGATAGATCCGGGTCTTGCGAACACGGGCTGGGGAGTCGTTCGCCAGACGGGCGGGCGTCTCGTCTGCCTCGCGTACGGTTGCATCTCGACGTCGCCGAATACCGACCTCTCCCAGCGTCTTCGCAAGATATACGACCAGATGGCCCTTATCGTGCAGCGCTACGAACCGAACTGCCTCGGTATCGAAACGGTCTGGTTCGGCGCCAACGTGCAGAGCGCGTTCGCCACGGGGCAGGCACGCGGTGCCGCGCTCGCGGCCGTCGCGCGGTTCGATGCGAAGGTGGGGGAGTTCTCTCCTTCGCAGATCAAGAAGGCCGTGACGGGCGAAGGCAGCGCGGAGAAAGACCAGGTGGAATATATGGTTCAACAGCTGCTCTCGTTGCCCGAGCCTCCCCGCCCCGACCATGCGGCCGATGCGCTTGCCGCGGCCATCTGCTTCGTCACGCATGAGCTCCCCTACGTTGAGAAGGGTCGTTTCCGATGATCGCATTCCTGAACGGCGTCGTCGCCGGAAAGAACCAGAGCACCGCCTTCGTCGATGTGGGAGGCGTGGGGTTCGCGGTCGGCATGTCCGCGAACGATCTTTCCCGTCTGCCTCCGACGGGGGAGCGCGTGCTCATCCATACGTATTTCGCCGTGCGTGAAGACGCCATGACGCTCTACGGTTTCCTGTCCCTGGAATCCAAATCGCTCTTCGAAAAGCTCATCGGGGTCTCAAGCGTCGGCCCCAAGATCGCGCTGGCGGCTCTTTCCACGTTCAAGGCCTCGGAATTCATCGCCGCGGTGCTTTCCGGAGATGCGACGGCCGTGTCCAAAGTTCCTGGAATCGGGAAGAAGATGGCCCAGCGCATCATTCTGGAGCTGAAGGGCTCCCTTGCCGATGCGTCGGTGGACGACCTGTTCTCGACGAAGGCCGGAGAGCAGGCAGCCCGTTTGCAAGGTGCGAAAGAAGCCCTGCTCGCCATGGGGTTCACGTCCGCCGAGGCCGATGTCGCGCTCAAGGATGCCCCGGAAACGCTCGTCACGGACAGCGCCTTGCTACAATATGCGCTGCGTCGCCTGGGCGATTAGGCGATCGGCGCCCGAACGCAGAGTTTTCGGCATCGGGACCCTAGGCGCTTGGGTGCACCGAAGCGTGCGACGCGAGGCTCCGGTAGACGGTTCTGCTTGGACGATCGCATGAGGCGCTTGGGCGCGCCGATGCATGCGGCGCGGCGTTCAGAGGGCGCCGGGCGGCGGTTCGTTTCGATCGAATCGTGGTTTCGGGTCCGCGCGACGGCGACGCTCGCTCCGTGCGGGGTACCGTGCAGATAGACGATGATGGACAAGGTGAGGAAGGGTTCGCGCTGTGGTGGCATCGGACGACAGGGGATTCGCCGAAGGCATAGAGGGCCTGCTGTTCGAGGCGTCTGGCCAAGGCGCTTCCTCGGCTTCACGCGCCGACGCGTCCGTCTCCGGTCCGCGCGTCGTCGCGCCTGAGCTGACCGAAGACGACCTCGCCCTCGACCGCTCCCTTCGCCCGAAGCGCCTGATCGACTATCTGGGACAGACGCGCATCAAGGAAAGCCTTTCCATTCTGATCCAGGCTGCGCGCCAACGGGGCGAATGCATGGATCATGTCTTGTTCAGCGGACCTCCGGGCCTCGGCAAGACGACGCTTGCAACCGTGGTCGCCAATGAGCTGGATGCCAATATCCGCACGACAAGCGGCCCTGCCATCGCCCGTCCAGGGGATCTTGCGGCCATCCTCACCAACCTCGAAGACGGCGACGTGCTCTTCATCGACGAGATCCATCGACTGAATCGCCAGGTCGAAGAGGTGCTCTACCCCGCACTTGAAGATTACGTGCTCGATATCGTCGTGGGGAAGGGTCCTGCGGCCCGCAGCATCAGGCTGGATCTTCCGCGCTTCACGCTTGTCGGCGCCACGACGCGCACCGGGCTTCTGACGGGCCCGCTGCGCGATCGTTTCGGCATCGCGTTTCGCCTGAACTACTACACGCCCGAGGAGCTGAGCGATATCGTCGCGCGCTCTGCCGGCATTCTGGACGTCCCTATCGACGCCGACGGCGCCATTGAAATCGCCCGCCGCAGCCGAGGGACGCCGCGACTTGCGAACCGCCTGCTCAAACGAGTGCGCGATTGGGCGCAGGTACGGGGGACGGGCATCATCGACGAAGACGTGGCGGCGCAGGCCTTAAGCTTCTTCGAGGTCGACTCCCTCGGGCTCGATGCTCTGGACAACCGCATCCTCGAACTGCTCTGCGTTTCGTTCGGAGGCCGCGCCGTGGGGCTTTCCACGTTGGCGTCCGCCCTGTCCGAGGATCAGGATACGGTGGAAGACGTCTACGAGCCGTTCCTTATCCAGCAAGGTCTGATTATTCGTACGCCCAAAGGCCGTCTGGCCACCGATCGCGCGTACGAGCACATGGGAATCAAGAGGTCCTGATGCTTCAGCAAGACTACCTGATGCGCATGCTCATTCAGTTCTTCCAGGCCGTCACGCGCGCCATGGAAGAGGGCAACAAGCGCCGACCCGACGAAGCCGCCGAGGCGCTCGAGAATGCGATGTCCGAAGCCATCGATATGGATGCCGACGTGATGCTGGGGCTTGAACCGACGAGCTTCGCCTCGATCGCGTCGGTATCCGGCACCGATCCGCGCGTCGTGGAATACCTTGTGCGGTCACTGTCTCTTGAAGCGACGTATCTGGACGAGGCCGGGAAGGGTTCGATCGCCGACCTTCGTCGCCGGCAATCCGATGCCTTGGCCGACGCCTTCGATATCGACCGCATCGATCACGAGGCCCTGCCCGTGGAAGATCTCGAATCTCAGATGCGCGACATGCTCCGCGCCGACGGCATCGAGGAAGCCGATTTCGAAAGATAGGCGCGTCTCGTTTCCGTAGGCCGCATCGTCCCGTATGCCCCATTCGATCGTCCGGAGCGAGAAACTTTCCTGCAGACTCGATATCGCCCGTGTGCGCGGCGAAAACTGGGGTATAGTTCATAGTGCCGCTTACGAGCGCGGATGAGCCTTTCGTCATCCGCATCGCTGGATTGCGCGAGGTCTTCAAGGATAATCGAATCCGTATAGACGTCCGTTGCAGCATGTGGTCGCTTTGAGGCATCTCTTGTGTGGCGGCGTAGAGGTAAGAATGGCGTCAAGCCACATTGAATGCTTCTCGGAGACGGGAAGAGAAAGAGGCCGAAGATGGCAGAAGGTACCGTCAAATGGTTCAGCCCCGAGAAGGGCTACGGGTTCATCTCTCAGGCGGATGGCGAAGATCTCTTCGTTCATTTCTCTGAGATCAAGATGGACGGTTACAAGACCCTCGAAGAGGGCGCTCGCGTTCAGTTCGAGGTCACGACCGGCTCTAACGGCAAGCTCCAGGCGAGCAACGTCTCTCCTCTGTAAGTCTTCTTACGCGACCATCATAGATGTTGATCGACGGCACACGCCGCCGATCAGGAATGTCGTCCCGGACGTCCTGGGGCGGCATTCCCGTTTTTCGGGACTGAAATAGGGGCTGAAACGATCGCGCGGCCATCGCTTGCGCCAGCATCGGAGCATGCATCAAGCATCAAGCATCAAGCAAGCGGTCCACCTCGGAAGCTGCACGCTATCGGACGCCTTGCAACGCCCATTTCCAAGCGGGGACTACGTGAACGGTTCCTGCCTCCCTTGCGAAATCGCCCTCTTCATCCATGGTTATCACCCAGCTGCAGTCAAGCCCGAAACGCTGCATTGCCTCTTCGAGCGCGGCGAACTCACGTTCCCGCGTGGCATCATCCCGCATCGAGTAGCACACCTGGTATAGCTCATACGCTTGGCCGAAGGCCTCGTCTCCGACGACGAAGTCGACTTTCCTGCCGCTTGCGAGCTTCAACATGGAAATCGATGAAAGCCGCCTGACGGCAAAGCGTCGTCTGAGCTCCAGGTACACTGCCGTTTCCAATGCACGCGTAAGGCCATCGGTCGTTGCCGGAGCCATCGCGATCATGGCTCCGGGGTCCACTGCATACAGCTTGTACCCGCCTTTTCGAAGACGATGGACCGAATGGGTGAACTGGAAGACGCCGAATACCAGATGGGCATCCTCTAGGGCATCCACCATTTCCGCTATGGCGGCGCGACCAGGGGAGTATCCGAGCGATTTGCCCCATCCATCTATGCGCGAGATGGAGAAATCCCTGCCGCTCGAGGACACGGCGATACGAGCAAGGTTCGCCACGAACGATGGATTGGAGAATCGATGACGCTCTATGACATCGCGGGCAACGGTCATCTGAACATAGGATTGAAGAAGGGATACTCTTTCGTCATCGGATCTTCCCATTGAGGCGGGAAAGCCGCCCTGCACAAGATAGGATCGCCATGCGGATTTAGCTTTCGACACCTCGACCTTGCCCAAGGGCGATTCGCCATGGATCCCGATGTCGTCGCATCGCACCCGCTCTCGAAAACTGAACGGCAGCAGCTCATACGTCACAGAGCGCCCCCTGAACTCCGTCGCTACATCCGAAGAGAGCAGACGGGAAGATGACCCGGTTACGAACATCGTTGCTTTTTCCGTATCGACGATTCTTCGAGCGGTTATGTCCCAGCCAGGAACATCCTGCACTTCATCGAAAAAAAGATACGCGCCTTGCTCGCGCGCGATCGGATTGAGTTCGAAGAATATTTCGAGCACGCGATCGATCGTATCGGATGGATAAGGGCGCAAACGATCATCGTCGAAGTTGAAGTAGCAGATGCGGTTTTCGGAAACCCCTTCTTCCTCAAGTCGAAGAATTTCCTGGAATAGACGGTAGGTCTTTCCCGAGCGCCGCATGCCCACGATTACCTTCACAAGATTTCCTGCTTCCGGAGCATCGATGGCCCCCAACGACAAGTCGCGGTTTATGAGTCTTGATGCATGCGCAGGCAGAACGGTTGCATGGAAATCCTCGAGAAGCATGCGGATGGTAACGTCGATATCGAATCCCGACATTGCGCCCTCGTCTCATATTAATGATAGAATCTCTTACATTATAGGACGTATATTGTAACAATCGCTATCAGTATATGCATCATAGTATGCGAGCAGGAGGGTTCCCCCCCCCCCCCCCGATGAGCATCCTGCCGATGCGGGAGACTTTCAGACGTGATGAGCGACATGCCGGCAGACGATGCTATAGCAACGGCACGATGCGCCTACGACCGCTTCGCTTCGCCCAAGCGCTCGCAGAAGGCCAGGAAGTCGGCGGACGACCCGTGCTTCACGTCGTCGAGGCGCACGCCGCCCTCGCGCTCGATCAGGAAATCCTCGATGAGGAACAGATCGCACCCAAGCTTCGTCGCAATGCCGTCTTCAAGCGTGTTATTGCCGACCATGAGCACCTCGCGCGCTTGGGCGCCGGCGCGTTCGAGCGCCTCGGCGTAGAACGCGAGCTGCGGCTTCACGGCGTGCGCCGTGTCGTAGGTCGTCATGAATCCGAAGTCGTCGGGATCAAGCCCCGCCCACCTCACGCGGGCTTCGACGGCCGGCAGCGGGAAGAGCGGCATCGTCGTGACGGCCAGGCGATAGCCCTTGTCTTTCAAGATTTTCACGGCGGCGACGATGCGCGGGTTCGGCGCGACGTTCGCACCTAGGGCGTCGAATCCATGCAGGTAGTATTCCTCGAGCAGCGGTTCGAAATCCGCGCGTGCGTGCCCGCAGGCTTCGAACGCCGTCCAGAACGCATCGGCGTTCAGCACGTCCGTTCCCGAACGCCCCATGTCGCCCGTCGATGCGAATATATCTTCGACCAGCGATTTCGCATCAAGTCCCTTGCGCCCGAAAAACACGCCCAAGGCCTGGGCGTATCCGCCGAGGAATTCATCGAGCTCCATCGGGAGCAACGTTCCATCCAAGTCGAAGAAGACCGTCGAATAGGTCGAGGTCGACCGGGTCGGACTCGTGCAGTCCGCGGTCGCAGAGGCGGAGGTTGCATGCATGGGATTCGAGTGGACGGAAGCTGCAGGGGTAGCATTCGAAGCCGCAGGTGCCACAGAAGCCGCAGGGATCGCAGGTGTCGTGGAAACCGTGGCTTGCTCTCTCGCGATGTCGTTCATATGCATCCAATCTCGTGCCCATCGTTTTCTCGAGCATAGGACTCCTCGCCGGATGCCGCACCCGCCATGCATCCATGTGCGGCAATTCTCTAGATGTGTGCGCGAAGGTGTCGGCCGTCCCGTATCGCGTGATACCATATTCGGGTTGAGCGGACGAAGACGACCTGCGAAAAGCCGAATCGAGGCATGGCGCCGGCCGTCTCTCGGACAGGCGGGGCGTGCCCGTGCGATCGCGGGGAAGAAACGCACAACCGCCCATTGCGGCATCCACAGATTCGAACCAGGAAGGCGAGGCCAGGTCATGAAGCTTCTTCTGCACGCATGCTGCGGCCCCTGCACCCTCGAGCCCCTGCGTCTGCTCCTCGAAGAGGGGCATAAGATCTCCATCGCGTACATGAATTCCAACATCCAGCCGAAAACCGAATACGACCATCGGTTGGAGACGCTGCTCGCATTCGCGCGGGATCAGGGGATCGAAGTCATCGAAGGCGTCTACGACGCGCATGCGTGGGCGACGCGCGTCGGATCGTACGGCCCGAGCTCCGAGACGCGTCCCGACCGCTGCCGCGCCTGCTATCGGCTGCGCCTGGAAGAAGCCGCCGCCTATGCGGCCGCGCACGGATTCGACGGGCTCGCAACCACGCTGACCGTGAGCCCGTACCAATACACGGCCGTCATCGGCGAAGAGCTCGCCGACGTGTGCGCCGCGCACGGACTCGCGCCGGTGTTCCACGACTATCGCGAGAACTATGCGGAGGCCACGCGCCGCAGCCGCGAGATGGGCATGTATCGCCAGGACTACTGCGGCTGCGGCTTTTCCAAGGTGGAGGCCGACGACGAACGCGCCATGCGCGCGGCGGAGCGTGCCCGCGCGAAGGCCGAGCGCGAGATACGCCTCGCGCCGATCAAGGCGCAGAAGGAACGGGAACTGGCGGCCAGGCGGGCGGAGAAGCAGGAATACGCCTCGCGCCGCGCGCGCCAGAGGGCTGCGCTGAAGGAGTACAAGAAGACGCATGCGAACCGATGATTTCGATTACGACCTGCCTGAACGCTGCATCGCGCAGGAACCCGCGCCCGTGCGCGACGCCTGCAGGCTGCTGGTCATGGACCGCGAGACCGGCGCGCTCGCCGACCGCATCTTCCGCGATATCGAAGGCTATCTGAACCCCGGCGATCTGCTGGTCGCCAACAGCACGCGCGTCATGCCGGCGCGCCTTCTGGGACGCAAGTGCACGACGGGCGGCGAAGCCGAGGTCTTCCTTCTGCGCGAGCGCTTCGACGTGGAGCCCAAGGCCGACGCATCGGCCGTATGGGACGTGCTCGTGCGTCCCGGCAAACGCCTGAAGCCGGGCGCTATCGTGGATTTCGTCGACGGCGAAGGGGCCGTGGCGCTTTCCGCCGAGATCATCGACTGGGGTTTGGAAGGCGGCAAGGGGGAGCGCATCGCGCGCCTCTCCACCGAACGCCCCTCGCTCGACGAGGCGCTGCATGCCGTCGGGCGCACGCCGTTGCCGCCCTACATCAAGCACTACGCCGGCGACGAGGAGATGTACCAGACCGTCTATTCCCACGACGAGAAGAGCGCCGCCGCCCCGACGGCCGGGCTCCACTTCACGCCCGAGCTCATCGAACGCCTGCGCGCAAAGGGCGTCGCATGGGAGACCGTCGAGCTCGAGGTCGGGCTCGACACCTTCCGCATCGTGGACGAGGACGATCCGACGCAGCACACGATGCACACCGAGCATTACACGGTATCGCAGGAGGTCGTGGATGCGTGCGATGCCTGCCATGCGCGCGGCGGGCGCGTCTTCGCCGTGGGCACGACGAGCGTCCGGTCGCTCGAAAGCGCATTCGACCGCGAGGCGGGCCGCCTGCGCGCGCGCGACCATGAAGCGACGTCCCTCTATATTCTTCCCGGCTTCGAATTCGGCGTCGTGGACGGCCTCATCACGAACTTCCACGTGCCGCGCTCCACGCTCATGATGCTGGTCAGCGCCTTTTCCACGTGCGAAAACGTGCGTGCGGCCTATCGGCACGCCATTGAATCCGGCTACCGCATGCTGTCGTTCGGCGATGCCATGCTGTTCATCTAGGGCGCGCGCCGGCATGCCTTTCCGGTCGGTAACCGCATCGCATTCCGCGTGGTCCGAGCGGGACGATCAGGATGCATCAAGAAGATCAGAGGAGGATCGATGTCGCTTTTCGACGTCACGGTGGAAGCGTCCTGCGGCGCCGCCCGTGCGCTTTCGTTCGAAACGGCGCACGGCACGGTGCGCACGCCGATGTTCATGCCGGTGGGCACGCATGCTACGGTCAAGGGCATCACGCCTGACCAGCTGCATGCCCTGAACAGCCAGGTCGTGCTCGCGAACACGTACCATCTCTACATGCGTCCCGGCGTCGACGTCGTGGAAGAGGCCGGCGGGATCCAGCGGTTCATGAACTACGACGGGCCGATGCTCACCGATTCGGGCGGCTTCCAGCTGTTCAGCCTCGACCACATGATGAAGACCGACGCGGACGGCGTCACGTTCCACGCGCGCGACTACGACGGCAGCGCGCACCGCTGGACGCCCGAATCCAACATGGACATCCAACAGCGCATCGGCGCCGATATCTGCATGCAGCTCGACCAGTGCATCGGCTATCCGTGCGAGAAGGAGGACGTCGCGGCGTCGACTGCGCTCTCGTGGGAATGGGCGAAGCGCTGCTGCGCCGCTCATACGCGCATCGACCAGGCGCTCTTTGCCATCGTGCAAGGGGGCATGCACCTCGACCTGCGTCTTGAAAGCGTGCGTCGCCTGCTCGAGATCGATACGGAAAGCCGTTCGTCGGGCGGCCGGGGCTTCCAGGGTTTCGGCATCGGCGGATATTCCGTCGGCGAGCCCCACGACGTGATGTTCGAAACGCTCGGCCAGGTCACGCGCGCGCTGCCCGATGACCGCCCGCGCTACCTGATGGGCGTCGGCAACCCGACGACCCTCGTGCGCGCCGTGCGCGAGGGCGTGGATATGTTCGACTGCGTGCTGCCGACGCGCACGGGACGCATGGGCACGGCGTTTTCCAGCCAAGGCCGTATGAACATGCGCAACGCCAAATACAAGCGCGACTTCACGCCGCTCGATCATGCCTGCGACTGTCCGGTCTGCCGGCAGTACACGCGCGCCTACCTGCGGCATCTCGTCATGCAGAAAGAGATGCTCGGCGGAATCCTGCTGTCCGTCCATAACCTGCATTTCCTGATCAGCCTGATGGGTCGCGCACGCGAAGCGATCCTTGGCGGAACCTACGAGGAGTTCTATCGCGCTTGGATGGCCTCTCCGGCCGCGAACGACTACTGATCCGATCGCGCAACGGTCGGCGGGCGGCCGCGAACGGCTATCGGTTCAGCGGAGAATGGCTGCCGAGGGTCGGGCGGCACATCGTTTTTTACTGGTATACTCGTAAAGTTCGCCACGGTTTTTCGATCGCGGCGTGCAGGGAAACCGTCTTACAGCTCATAGCGAGGAGTTAGAAGCAGATATGAGCGATATCTCATCGTCTAAGAACCGCAGCGCCCAAAGCGCTCCCGCCCGTCGCAACCTATGGCTGCTCATCGCCACGATCGTTCTGGTCCTCGGCTCCATCTTCCTGTTCATGCCGCCCCAAGACCGCATCAACCAAGGCCTCGACATCCAGGGCGGCCTGTCGGTCGTCTTGAGCGCGAACAGCACCGATGGTTCCGATGTCTCGTCGGACGATATGGAGAAGTCGCGTTCCATCATCGAAAGCCGTGTGAACGCCCTCGGCGCGTCCGAGGCGGTCGTCCAGCTTCAGGGCGATAACCAGATCCTCGTGCAGATCCCGGGCATCTCCGACACCCAGGAGGCGCTCAACACGATCGGCAAGACCGGCAAGCTCGAGTTCGCGCGCCTCGACTCCTTCACCGACGCCGATGTGGCCAAGAAGATCGATGCCGGCGAATACATGACGCAGAAGACCGCGACCGACGCGTACGGCACCACGCTGCCGACCGGCGAAAGCGAGCTTGCGGGCATGACCGTCGAGCCGGGCACCTACACGCCCATCGTCACGGGCGACGACATCGAGCGCATCACGGTCGACCGCGCAAGCGAAACGTCTGCGGACTATGCGGTCAACCTCGCTTTGAACAGCGAAGGCGGCAAGGCCTTCGCCGAGGCGTCCACCGACCTCGCGCCTACCAAGGGCAAGATCGTCATCATACTCGACGGCGTGGTGCAGAGCGCGCCGGCCGTCCAGTCGGCAATTCCCGACGGCAGGGTGTCCATCACCGGCAACTACACGCTCGACGAGGCGAAGTCGCTGCAGACCGTGCTCGAGTCCGGATCGCTGCCCATCGATTTCGAATTCGAGCAGGCGCAGACCGTCGGTCCGACCCTCGGTCAGGACGCCCTGCATTCCGGCGTGCTCGTCGCCGCCGTCGGCCTGCTGCTCGTCATGCTGTACCTCCTTGTGTTCTATCGCGGGCTCGGCTTCATCACCGCTGCCGCCATGCTCGTGTTCGCAGCGCTCTATCTGGGTATTCTCGCGGGGCTTTCGCGCCTCGGCCTGTTCTCGCTGTCGCTGGCCGGCATCGCGGGCATCGTGCTCACCATCGGCATGGCCGCCGACTCGTCGATCCTCACGCTGGAGCGGTTCCGCGAAGAGATCCGCATGGGCAGAAGCGTGCGCGCCGCATCCATCACCGGCGTGCGTCACGGCATTCTGACCTCGATCGACGCCGACCTCGTCACGCTCGTGTCCGCGCTCACGCTGTTCTTCCTGGCTTCCGCGTCGGTCAAGGGCTTCGGGTTGACGCTCGCGCTCGGCATCTTCTGCGACATCGTCATGATGCTGCTGTTCAAGGCGCCTATCATCCGTCTGCTCGCGCCGCGCCTCATCGCGCGCCATCCGGGCTTCTGGGGCGTGAAGGACTGCGAGAACGCGGCTCCGTATTTCGAAGGGTCCTCCGTTGCGCCCGAGGGGTATAAGATTCCCGGCCGCTTCATCAAGCGCGACTTCGCGATTCTCAAGTACCGCAAGGTCACGCTCGCGCTTGCGGCCGTCGCCATCGTGGCGGTCGTGGGCCTCATCGGCATCCGCGGCATCGAATTCGGCATCGAATTCGTGGGCGGCACCTCGGTTTCGTTCCATGACACGGGCGACGTGACCACCGAGCAGCTGCGCGACGCGTTCGCCGATGCGGGCGAGGGCGATGCCGTCATCCAGACGACATCCGCCGACGGCGCCGAAGGCTTCCTCGTGCGCACCACCACCACGTCGGCCGAGGATGCCACGGCCGTCGCCAACCAGGTCGCCGGCTCGTTCGGCTGGTCGACCGACAGTTTCGAGGTCACGACCATCGGTCCTGACTGGGGCACGTCGGTCATCAAGGCCTCGGTGCTCGCCTTCCTGGTTTCGCTCGTGCTCATCATCATCTACATCTCGCTGCGCTTCCGCGACTACAAGATGGGCGTCACCGCCGTCGTGGCGCTGCTGCACGACCTGATCCTCGTGTTCGGCATCTACGCCCTGCTCGGGCGCGAGGTCACGCCGAATACCATTGCGGCCATCCTGACGATCCTGGGCTATTCGCTCTACGACACGGTGGTTGTGTTCCATCGCATCAACGAGAACATGAAGGACGAATCCATCAAGTGCACCTTCATGTCCATGGCGAACCATTCGATCAACGAGGTCCTGATGCGTTCGATGAACACATCGATCACCTCGCTCATCCCCGTCGTCGCGATGCTCCTCTTCGGCGGCGAGACTCTGAAAGACTTCGCGCTCGCCATGACGATCGGCCTGGTCGCCGGCGCGTATTCGTCCTATGCGATCGCCACGCCGCTGTATGCCGTCTGGAAGACGACCGAAGAGCGCTTCGCACGCCTGCGCAAGAAGCATGGCGACGAGGTCCAGCGTTTCGTGCTCAACCGTCTTCCCGAAGAGGCGGCGAAGATCGCGGCGGCCGTGAACGTCGCGGCGCCTGCCGCTGCGACCGAAGGCGCGCCTGTGTCCGGCGCTTTCGCGACCGAGGCGGTCGGATCCGACGCGCCCTCGAAGCGCGCAGGGTCGAAGAAGGCCTCGTCCGGCAAGACGTCTTCCTCCAAGGGCGCCTCGCGCACCTCGAATCATCATTACCGCAGGAAAGGCAGGTGATCCTATGGCAGAGGCACGCAAAGGGAGCGCTCCGAACTTCGCGCCGCCCGTCGAGGAAGGCCAGGTCTTCTCGTTCGAGGACGAGCATGGCGATCCGATGGATCTCGAATTCCTGGGCCTGCTCATCCACGAAGGGCGCAGCTACGGGTTCTTCTTCCCTGTGGACGAGGGCCATCCCGCCAAGTCGTCCGGCGAGGTCATGATCCTCGAGGCCGTCGCCTTCGACGAAGACGGCCAACCGTCCGAGTTCGAACTCGTGTGCGACGAAGGCATTCTCGCCGAGGTCTATGCGGATTTCGTCGAAGCCACGAAGGATATCTACCGTTTCGAATAAACGGATGCGCGGAAGGGATCGAGGGCATGCCTCGGTCCCTTCCTTCTTCATAAGGGGAAAGGGATGTCGCATGGCGTACGACTTCAAGAAGGAATGCAAGGAGCTCTATCTGCCTTCCAAGAAGCCGGGCATCATCACGAAATCTATCTCGGCGATGTCCGCAAAGTCGTACCCGAAAAGCTGAGAACCGTTGTCCGGCATCCCATACGACGCGTCTGAGGCGGTTGCTGAATTACGTCCGGAGAAACAGCGGGAAGGCTTGCTCGGGAAGTACTTGGTGCGAGGGACGATCGTCTGGCGCGATGTGCTCGCGCATTCGGTTTATTCCCACGCGATTTCGCGCGACGAGCCGTCGATGTCGTCGATGCGGGCGCGTGCGCTCTTCACGCTGAAGTAGGTCAGGCGGCCGTCGTCGGGGGAGTCGTGGCCTTCGCCGAGGGCGACCATGTGCTCGAAGCCCGCCGTGCGCACCTCGTCGCTCACGGCATCCGTCATGTCCGCCACTCCTGACATGACGAGCCATCCATGCCCGATCCACCAGGAGCACAGTTCGAACTTCGGATTGGCCAGAAGCTCGCGGTAGATATCTTTGTCCTTGGACGTGCTGAACCAGAGCCTGCCGTTCTCGATGGCGGCGAAGCTGAACGGCCGGACGCGCGGCTGGCCGCCGTCATGCTCGTCGGTCGTTGCCAGATACCATGCCGGGACGTGCGTCAGATAGTCGAGCACGGTCTGCATGCCTTGATCGTTCATGAGGACTCCTTTCACCGCAGCACGTTCATGGCGCCGATGGCGATACCGAGCGCGATCAGGCATGCAAGCGCTAGGGCGTCGCGGCGCGAATAGGAGAGCGGATGCATCTCGGTGCGCCCGTCGGCTCCGTGGTAGCAGCGTGCATCCATGGCGGCCGAGAGCGTCTCGGCATGGCGGAACACGCTCGTGAACAGGGGAATGATCAGCGAAGAGACCATGCGCACGCCCTTGACCGGGCTTCCTGCGAGGTCTGCCCCGCGGCTGATCTGCGCCTGGCGGATCAGCACGAATTCGGTTGCGAACTGAGGCAGGAAGCGCAGCGCGATACCGAAGATCATGCCGATCTCGTGCGCCGGCATGCCGAAGCGCTTGAAGTGCCCGAGGATCTTCTCGATTCCTTCGGTCAGATCGAGTGTCATCGTGGTCATCGTGATAAGGCTCATTCCCAGCATCATGAGCGTGATGCGGCAGGCGATGAAGGCGCACGACCGCGCCCCGCCGGTCGTGATGTGGATGAATCCGACGTCGACCAGTAGACTTCCCGTCTGCACGGTGAAGAGGTTCAGCACGGCGGCGAGCAGCGCGATGACCAGCAGCGGCGCCAGCGATTTCAAGGCGTTGCCGACGGGTATCCGCGCGGCCGCATACATGAGCACGCCGAATGCCGCGATGACGCCGAGCTGCGCGAAGTCCTGCGCCGCCAGGATGATTCCCATGTAGATGCAGCCGAACAGAAGCTTCGCGCGCGGGTCGAGCCTATGGATGAAACTCGTTCCCGGATAGGGGCTTCCGAAGGAGAATGCGGTCTTCATCGGGTGTCCGCCTTCGCGCGCGCACGCACGTCCGCGATGGCGCGGGCAAGCGTCGGTTCGTCATAGAGCACGTCCGCATCGAGCGGCAGGCCTTGAGCCTGCAAGGTTTCCGCAAGACGTTGGGCTGCGGGGCGGCCCAGGCCGATGGATTTGAGTTCGGGGCCGCGCAGGAATATTTCGGCAGGCGTGCCGACGGCGAATAGGCGCCCTTCGTTCATCACGGCGATGCGGTCGCAGAGCCGCGCCAGATCGTCCATGCTGTGCGAGACCATGACGACGGACATCCCGTCCTGGTCGTGGAAGGCGCGGATGAGCTCGAGGAACTCCGCACGCGCCTTCGGGTCGAGCCCGGCGGCGGGCTCATCCAGCACGAGCATATGCGGTCGCATGGCCAGCACGCCGGCGAAGGCGACGCGGCGCTGCTGTCCTCCGGAAAGCTCGAACGGGCTCGCCGTGCCGATTTCCGCCGCATCGAGTCCGACGCGCGCAAGCGCATCGACGATGCGGCGCTCGACTTCGTCCGCGTCCAGTCCCAGGTTGCGCGGGCCGAAGGCCACGTCGTCATGCACGGTGGCCGCGAAGAGCTGGTGCTCGGGGTATTGGAACACGACACCGACCTCGCCGCGCACGGTGCGTGCGTTCCTCTTGCCGGCGATGTCGAGCCCGTGCACGAGCACGCGTCCGATCGTCGGATGAGCGATGCCGTTCAAGTGCTGGATAAGCGTTGATTTTCCCGACCCGGTATGTCCCGCGATGCCGAAGAATTCCCCGGGCGCGACGGTCAGGTCGATATCGCGCAGCGCCCAGGTCTCGGACGGGTCGTTGCCCCATTTCGCAGGTTTGGAGGAATGGCGCATCTCCCGTTCGATCTGCGCGCGTGCGCGCTTCGAGGCGATGTAGGTGAACGACACGTTTTCGATGCGGACGAGGGCGTCCGTCTCGGCCGCGGCGGTCGAAGCCTCACCAGCCGCATCCGGTGCGCCCGCGTCGGCTTCGCGGGCCGCGTTTTCGCGCGCAGCGGTGGATGAAGGGAGGTCGGCCGCGGCGACGCCGGCGGTAGTGGTACCGGCATCGGCGATGCCGGCGGCGTCCGGGGCGCCCTCCGCATCGGAAGATGCAGGCTGGCCTATGCGGGCGGCCTTCTCGCACCATCCTTCGGCGTGCGCCTTATCCATAAGGGCGCGCTCGAGCTCAGGCGCATGCACGTGCATGCCGACATCGATGCCGCGGCGCGCGAGGTCGAGCGAAAGCGTGCTCGCGAACGGCATCTCCAGGTTCAGTTCGGCCAGCATATCCGCCTGGGTCAGAATATCTTCGGGCGCGCCCTGCGCGACGATGCGCCCTCGGTTCATGACGACGATGCGGTCGGCCTCGGCGGCCTCGTCCATGAAATGGGTGATCATGACGATGGTCATGCCGCGCGCGTTGAGGTCTTTGCAGACGCGCATGAGCCCTGCGCGGCCGCGCGGATCGAGCATCGCGGTCGCCTCGTCCAGGATCAGGATCTTCGGATCCATGGCAAGCACGCCGGCGATGGCGACACGCTGCTTCTGTCCTCCGGAAAGCGCGGTGGTCTCGCGGTCTTCGAAACCGATGAGCCCGACCTCGGCCAAGGCGTCTCCCACGCGTCGCCTGATTTCGGCGGGCGCGACCCCGAGGTTCTCGGGGCCGAACGCGATGTCGTTCTCCACGAGCGACGCCACGATCTGGTCGTCGGGATTCTGGAACACCATGCCCGCGGTCGAGCGGATGAGGAAGGTGGCGTCCGCATCGGACGTGTCGTGTCCGTCGATGCGCACCGTGCCCTCATCGGGGACGAGCAGCGCGTTCAGGTGCTTGGCGAGCGTGGATTTGCCCGATCCATTCCCGCCGAGCACGCAGACGAATTCGCCGGCATCCACATGCAGGCTGACGCCGTCGAGCGCATGTTCCGTTCCGTCGTAGGTGAATGTGACGTCTGCGCAGTCGATCATGATCGCTTCCTTGCAAGGGCGAGGCTTCGGGCCGAGGGTTCGGGCATGATCCTCATTCGCGTCCCTTCACCTGGTCTTTCTTAGGTGTGATCAGGTTCGATACCGTCTTGTACACCGCGAGCGCCAAGAGGGAGTTGAGGCCTGCCTTCATGATGTTGAACGGGATGACGGCCGGCAGCATGAGCGGCAGGATGGCGTCGGCCGATCCGTAGAAGAACCACACGCCGAGCGTCAGGTTGGAGGCGCAGTTTCCGACCACCACCACGACGATCGAGACGAGCAGGCCTCCGATCGCGCCTTTGAACGTATGGAAGCGCTTGTAGATGAGGGATGCGGGAAGGATGAAGCAGAGAGCCGCGACGTAGTTCATGAGCGCACCGACCCAGTTGCCCATGATCAGGCCTTGGATCGTGGCTGCAAGCAGCGCGACGACCATGCCGGGACCGGCACCGTACGCGAATCCGACGACCATCGACGCCGCGAGCGACGGGTCGTATTTGAGGAAGTCCGCGCCGGGGAAGATCGGGAACTGGACGAACGAGAGGAGCGCCGCGAGCGCGGTCATGAGTCCCATCGTCACCAATTGCCGGGTGTCCCACCTGTTGGTGTTCTTGATGGACGCGATACGAGACTGTTCGGACATGATTGCATCACCTGCCTCTTCCATCCGGACTTTAACCGTTGGTCCCGGATTCGCACCGGGTCAACCTCGGGACTCGAACCAACGAGCCGAGGGTCGCGGACTTCGGAGGCGGGCCGTCTGCCCGATCTTCCCCGTTACCGCCAGTGAGGAATTTCACCTCGCCCTGAAACAGCGCCCCGATACTAGCACCGTACGGTCGGCTTGCCTAGCCGTCATTTTTCCGAGATGCGCACGGGTAGTCGCGGCGGATGTCGCCGCGCCGAGTCCGACGAGCGATTCTCCTGAGCTATGCGCGGGCGCCCGGCCGCATCGCGGGCATGCGTTGAGCGGCGCCTCCGCACGCAGGGAGAGGATGCGTTTCGACTCGATGGGTGCGGCGGGTGCCGCCGCGCATGCCTCAGCCGCCTTCGAACGCCGCTCACAGAATAGTTCGCCTTCTTTTCCCGAGAACGAAACCTTGCCGAAATGCAGGCTCTCTATACTTCCCGAAACATCGTCGTAAGACGTATGCGCAGTTCAATAACGATGCAACGCGATTTGAGCCGACACGAAACGTGGTTCGGGCTTTGCACGCGCGTATGCGCGGCGTGGATTCGATGCGGCCATGCGAAGAAGGGAAGCACATGGATATCGTCGGAATCATCGATGCGGTTGACGGGTTCGTCTGGGGCGTTCCCATGATCGTGCTTCTCCTGGGAAGCCATCTGTTCCTGACGGCGCGCACGGGATTCATCCAGCGCAAGCTGCCGCTCGCCATCAAGCTCTCCATCACGAAGGATCCCGATGCCGAAGGGGACATCAGCCAATTCGGTGCGCTGACCACGGCGCTTTCGGCCACCATCGGCACGGGCAACATCGTCGGCGTGGCGACGGCCATCCTCGCGGGCGGCCCCGGGGCCGTGCTCTGGATGTGGCTGACCGGCGTCTTCGGCATCGCGACGAAGTATTCCGAAACCTATGCGGCGGTCAAGTACCGCGTGAAGGACCACGAGGGCAAGATGCTCGGCGGCGCCATGTACGCATGGGAGCGCGCGTTCACGCGTCCCGACGGTTCCGTTCCGGCATGGGCGAAGGCGGGTGCGGTGCTTTTCGCGCTGTTCGCCGCCATCGCGTCGTTCGGCATCGGCTCGGCCGTGCAGTCGAATTCCATGACGACGGTCATCCTCGCGAATGCGCCGGGCATTCCCGTCTGGGGCATCGGGCTCGGCATCGTGATCATGGTCTCCATCGTCATCTTCGGCGGCGTGACCGTGATTTCGAAGGTGTGCGAGAAGCTCGTGCCGTTCATGGCAATCGCCTATGCATGGGGCTGCATCATGATCATCGGTATGAACTGGGATTTCGTATGGCCCGCCATCAAGCTCATCTTCACGGCGGCCTTGGATCCGCGCTCGGCGTTCGGCGGTCTGCTCGGCTCCGGCGTCATGGCGGCCATCCAGTTCGGCTGCGCCCGCGGTCTGTTCTCCAACGAATCGGGCCTGGGCTCGGCGCCCATCGTGGCGTCGGCCGCTTCCACGCGCAATCCTGCGCGTCAGGCGCTCGTGTCCATGACCGGCACCTTCTGGGACACCGTCGTCATCTGCGCGCTCACGGGCATCGTGCTCGTGTCCACGATGCTCGCGCATTCCGAGGTCGTCGACCAGATCGCCTCCGGCTCGATCACCGCGGGCGCGCAGCTGACGAGCGCGGCCTTCGCGTCCATCCCGTACGTGGGAACCCCCATCCTGGTCGTCGGCATGATCCTGTTCTCGTATTCGACGATTCTCGGCTGGAGCTATTACGGCAACCGCTGCGCGGCCTACCTCTTCGGCAAGCATGCCGTGCGACCGTATCAGGTGCTGTACGTGCTCGCGGCCTTCGTGGGATCGCTTGGCGTCGCCAATGTCGTCTGGAACGCGTCCGATGTGGCGAACGCGCTGATGGCAGTGCCCAACATCATCGTCGTGCTGTTGCTGTCGGGCCTGATCGCCCGCGAGACGCGCCACTATGTCTACAGCGGCAACCTGGACGAGGCCTCCACCGACGAGATTCCCCAGCACGCGGATAAATAAGGATTCGCCGCGCAGGCGCTTGCCTTCCTGCGCGCCGCTTTCTACAATCTTACGTTATTAGACACGGTGTTCAAAATTAGTCACCTTGTCTAACAGATTGGACGGAATGCGGAAGGCGGTGGGGGAATGTCGTCGAGCACGTCGAACGCCGAGGATCGGCGCATCGCACGCACCAAGGCGGCGTTGCGCGATGCCTTGATCGCGCTTATGAACGAACGTGGGCTCGACGGGTTCACCATCAACGACCTCTGCGCGAAGGCCGACCTCAATCGCGGCACGTTCTACAACCACTACAAGGACAAAGACGACCTGCTCCGCTCCCTCGAAGACGAGGTTCTTGAGGGCTTGAGCTGCTTGCAGCCCCACCTCAAGAGCCTGTCGGTCATATCGGTCGGGCGCTATGCGCTTACGCGCCGCCCGCTGCCCGTGCTCGTCGAGCTCTTCGACTACCTGCGCGGCCAGGCGGAGTTCCTCCAGGCTGTCATGGGCGAGGGCGGCGACCCGTCGTTCGGCGGCCGCCTGCGCACCTACGTGTGCGACAACTTCATCCTCGCGCTGCTGCATGCGCGCTACCGCGCCGACCGTACCGCCTTCGTGGACTACTACGTCGCGTTCTACGCCAATGCGTACCTGGGCGTCATCTGCCGCTGGATAGAAACCGGCATGGAGGAATCCTCCGAGGAGATGGCGCGCATCGCGGTGCGTCTGCTCTTCATCAAGCCCGGCGAATCCATCAAGCTGTAAGCATCGCTGCCACCAAGGAGCTTTCATGAGCGATACGGAAGAGAACATGTCGGATACGACCGAACCGCGGATCGCAGATCGAACAACGGTCGAGCCGCAGGCCGCGGACCCAGCGACGGCCGCCGCGCAGGCTGCGGGCTCGGCGTCGGCCGCCGTGCGGGCCGAGGAACCGTCGGCCGAACCGCAGGCCGCGGATCTGCCTGCGACAGGCGCGGCTGCGGCGGACGTGCAGGCCGCAAGCCCCTCGTCGGACGGATCGCAGGTTATTGAACCGTCGGCCGCCGCGGATGCTGTAGGCTCCTCTGCCGCCTCGTCCGTGCGCCACATCGGCATCGACGTCGGCTCCACCACGGTGAAGGTGGCCGTGCTCGACGATGCGTTCGCCATCGAGCATTCGTGCTACCGCCGCCACCATGCCGACATCCGCGCGACCATCGTCGAAGTGCTCGAGGAAGCCGCCGAGAAGTATCCCGATACGCCCATGACCATGGCGATCACCGGCTCGGGCGGCCTTCTGCTCGCGCAGTGGCTCGGCATCGAATTCGTCCAGGAAGTCATCGCCTCCAAAACCGCCGTGTCCACCTACATCCCGCAGACCGACGTCGTCATCGAGCTCGGCGGCGAGGACGCCAAGATCATCTATTTCGACGAGGGCATCGAGCAGCGCATGAACGGCACGTGCGCCGGCGGCACGGGCGCTTTCATCGATCAGATGGCGACCCTGCTCAACACCGATGCGACCGGCCTGAACGAGCTCGCGAAGGGCTGCAGGACCATCTATCCGATCGCAAGCCGCTGCGGCGTGTTCGCCAAGACCGACGTGCAGCCGCTCATCAACGAGGGCGCCCATCGCGAAGACATCGCGGCATCCATCTTCCAGGCCGTCGTGACGCAGACCATCTCCGGCCTGGCATGCGGTCGTCCGATCCGCGGCACCGTCGCCTTCCTCGGCGGTCCTCTCCAGTATCTCTCCGAGCTCGACAAGCGCTTCTGCGAAACGCTCGATCTGGACGACGAACACGCGCTGCGTCCGAAGAACGCCCATCTCTTCGTCGCGTCGGGCGCCGCCATCTGCGGCACGCCGAACGCTCCCGAGCGCATCGCCTGCGTGCTCGACCGTCTGCGCAACCTGGGCGACATTCAGGGCAGCGAAGTCGTGCGTCTGCCTCCGCTGTTCGCGAGCGAAGACGAGTACCGGGAGTTCAAAGACCGTCACGACCGGGAACGCGTCAAGCGCGGCGCGCTCATGCGCTATTCGGGCACGGCGTATCTGGGCATCGATGCCGGATCGACCACGTTCAAGGCGGCACTGATCGGCCGCGACGGCGAGCTTCTGTGGAGCCACTACACGAACAACCGCGGCGACGTGCTCGGAACCGCCAAGCAGACCGTCGCGATGCTCTACGGCGACATGCCGGTCGATGCCGAGACGGGCGAGCCGCTCGTGCGGATCGGCCACGTCACGGTCACGGGATACGGCGAAGGCCTTCTGCTCGAGGCGTTGAACCTCGACTCCGGGGAAATCGAGACGGTCGCGCACCTGCGCGGCTCGCAGGAGATGCTGTCGGGCGTCGAATTCATCCTCGACATCGGCGGCCAGGACATGAAGTGCCTGCGTGTCAAGGACGGCGTCATCGAGCACATCATGCTCAACGAGGCATGCTCGTCGGGTTGCGGAAGCTTCATCGAAAGCTTCGCGACCAGCCTGAACCTCGACATCATGTCGTTCGCGCAGACGGCGAACGCGGCCAAGCATCCGGTCGATCTGGGCAGCCGCTGCACCGTCTTCATGAACAGCCGCGTCAAGCAGGCGCAGAAGGAAGGCGCCACCGTCGGCGACATCGCGGCGGGCCTGGCTATTTCGGTCGTGAAGAACGCCCTGTTCAAAGTCATCAAGATCCGCGACCCCCACGAGGTCGGCACGAAGGTCATCGTGCAGGGCGGCACGTTCTTGAACGACGCCGTGCTGCGCGCGTTCGAGCAGCTCGCCGAGGTCAGGGCCGTGCGTCCCGACATTGCAGGCCTCATGGGAGCCTACGGCGCCGCGCTTTTGGCCCGGGATCGCGCCGCGGGCGAAGGCGCACGCACGAAGATGCTGTCGCTTTCCGAAATCGAATCGCTGCGCCCCGCGCAGAAGTCGGCGCGTTGCAAGGGCTGCTCCAACAACTGCCTGCTCACGATCAACGACTTCGGCCGCGACGCCGCCACCGGCAAGCATCGCCGCTTCATCACGGGCAACCGCTGCGAAAAGGGCATCGGCCTTGCCACGAAGCGTTCGAGCGCGCCGAACCTCTACGAATACAAGAACCATCGCCTCTTCGACTACGAGCCGCTGCCTGCCGACGCCGCCCCGCGCGGCACCGTGGGCATTCCGCGCGCGCTCAACATGTACGAGAACTACCCGTTCTGGTTCACGTTTTTCACGCAGCTGGGCTATCGCGTCGTGATCTCGGACGACACTACGCCGGCCACCTACGAGGAAGGCATCGAGTCCATGCCTTCCGAAAGCGTGTGCTATCCGGCGAAGCTTTCGCACGGCCATGTGATGAACCTGCTCGCGAAGGGCCTCGACTTCATCTGGATGCCCTGCGCCAAGTGGGAGCGTCAGGAAGACGCCGGCGCGGGCAATCATTACAACTGCCCGATCGTCGCATCGTATTCCGAGGCTCTGCGCCTGAATGTCGATGAGCTCAACGAAAGCGAGACGGCATTCCTGAATCCGTGGCTTCCCTACGATCAGAAGGAGAAGCTCAAAGATCGTCTGTTCGTCGAGCTGTACGAGAATTTCTTCGATGCGACCTGCCGCCATGCGTCCGCACCCTCGCGCGCCGACGTGGCCGCCGCCGTCGAGGCCGCATGGGCCGAGGACGAGGCGTTCAAGGAAGACATGCATGTCAAGGGCGTCGAGACCCTCGCGTGGATGGAAGAGACCGGGACGCACGGCATCGTGCTTGCCGGCCGCCCGTACCACAACGACCCCGAGATCAACCATGCCATCCCCGAGCTTCTGACGGGCTTCGGCCTGGCGGTCCTGACCGAGGATTCGGTCGCCCACCTCGGCGAGCTCGAGCGTCCGATCCGCGTCGTCGACCAGTGGATGTACCATACGCGTCTCTATGCCGCCGCCAAGGTGTGCACGCAGCGCAACGACCTGGATCTGGTGCAGCTCGTGAGCTTCGGATGCGGCCTCGATGCGCTCACGACCGACGAGGTGCAGGAGATTCTCGAGGAATCCGGCAAGATCGCCACCGTGCTCAAGATCGATCAGGTGTCGAACCTGGGCGCGATCCGCATCCGCATCCGCTCGCTGCTCGCGGCCCTGAAGGACCAGGCCGATCGCCGCGCCGAAGAAGCCGCCGCGCGTCCGGGCGCGCTGGGCTGCCCGACGGTGGGCGAGCACGGCGCGTACCCGACCGACGTCGAGGTCTCGGATGCCGAGATGCGTCGGCATGCGGCGCATGCGAAGGAGCGCATGGCGGGCAAGACCGGCGCGACCGAGGCCGCCGCGGCGGCGGAGATCGCGCAGTCCCAAGGAGCCTTCGCCGACTTCCGTCTCAAGCAGCGCGAGGCCGAATCCACCGAGTTCGCCAAGGTCTCGTTCACCGAGGAGATGAAGGAGGCGGGCTATACGATTCTCGCGCCGCAGATGGCGCCGTATCACTTCGAGATCCTGCAGCCTATCTTCACGCGCTTCGGATACAACCTGGAGCTTCTGCCGAGCGTGGACACCGGTGCGGTGGACGCGGGCCTGAAGTACGTCAATAACGATATCTGCTATCCATCGATCCTGGTCACAGGCCAGATCATGGAAGCCGTCACGAGCGGCCGCTACGATACCGACAAACTTGCCGTGCTCATCTCGCAGACCGGCGGCGGATGCCGCGCGACCAACTACATAGCGCTCATCCGCAAGGCGCTCAAGGCGGCGGGGCTCGGGCACGTGCCCGTCATCTCGCTCGCCTTCAAGAAGCTCGACGAGAGCAATCCGGGCTTCAAGGTCACGCCGAAGATGCTGCTCCAGGCCATCTACGCCATCGTCTACGGCGACCTGCTCATGCAGTGCCTCTACCGCACGCGCCCCTACGAGATCGAGAAGGGCTCGGCCCAGCATCTGTTCGACACCTGGATGGCCACGTGCAAGGCGCAGATGCTCGAGGGCGTGACGTACAAGACCTACAAGCGCACGATCCGGCGCATCGTGGAGGATTTCGACACGCTGCCGCTTGCGGGCGAGGGCACCAAGCCGCGCGTGGGCGTGGTGGGCGAGATCCTCGTGAAGTTCCATCCGACGGCGAACAATCAGGTCGTGGATGTGATCGAGGCCGAAGGATGCGAGGCCGTGGTGCCGGGGCTGACCGAGTTCTTCCTGTTCGGCATCGCGGGCGCCATCTTCCAGAAGGATCCGCTGGGGCGCTCGGCCAAGGGTGCCGTCGGAAGCCGCATCGCGTTGCGCCTCGTCGATCGCATCCGCAAGCCGCTTTTCGACGCGCTTGACGCGTCGGCGCGTTTCGAACGTCCGACCGACATCTACACGCTTGCCGATTACGCGAGCGACATCCTGAGCCTGTGCAACTCCATGGGCGAGGGATGGCTGCTCACGGCCGAGATGGTGGAGCTCATCCGTAGCGGTGCGCCCAATATCGTGTGCGCGCAGCCGTTCGCGTGCCTGCCGAATCACGTGGTGGGCAAGGCCGTCATCAAGGAACTGCGTCGCCGCTACAGCCAGAGCAACATCGTCGCGGTCGACTACGATCCGGGTGCGTCCGAGGTCAACCAGCTCAACCGCATCAAGCTCATGATCAGCGTCGCGAAGGCGAATCTGGCCGAAGAACGTGGCGAGGCCCCGGTCTATGCGCGGGCCGAGCGCGAAGCTGCGACCGTCGAGCTGCAGGATTCGTTCGACGTGTCGACGACCCAGGGGTGCGGCGTCGTGCTCGACGTGGATGCCATCAGCCGGCGCGTGGCCGAGGAGCTTGCGCGCGAGGATGCCGCTGCTTGCGGGGCCGATGGACTTGCGCGCGAAGGTGCTGCTCACGAAGCGGGTGAGCTTGCGCACGAGGATGCCGCTTGCGAAGCCTATGACGGCAGGAAGGTCGGTGCCGGCAGGGTCGTTTGATTCTCAGCCTTAGGCGTTGCAGGCCGAGGTTTTACTGTGGTCGAGGTTTTACTGCAGGTCAAGGCGTTGCTGCAGACCGAGGTGTTGCTGCAGGTCAGGGCGTTGTTGACTGGGGCTTCGCTTCAGGTCAAGGCGTTGTTGGCTGGGAGGCCGAGGCGCTGCTGCGGGCCGATGAGCTGCGGATCGAGGTCCTGCATGCTGAGGCGCTGCAGATAGAGGCGCTGCGGGTCGAGGTATCTCTTCAGCCATAGACCATGTGGGCCGAGATGTCTCTTCGGTCTTAGGGTACACAGATGCGCAGATCGAAGGATATATGCGGCTGCAGGTCGAAGCGTTGCTTCAGACTGAGGTGTTGCCGCAGTTCAAGACGTTGCTGATCTGCTTCCGTTGGTCCAGTCTATTGGTCGGCTTATGACGGGCTGCATGTGGCTCATGACGAGACGTATGTGGCTCATGACGGGTTGCATGCGACTCATGGTGGGACGCATGTGCTTTGTTATGACGAGCTGTACGTACTTTACCGCCCAACTGCCAAAATCGAGGAGCTTAGTGGGGTTTTTCGAGTGGCATTCTCCTCTATCTGCTTCTCGCAAGTCGATATATTGTTATTAAAATACTTTTACAACAATATATTGTATATACAAAATGAGCTAGATCGGTGCTGTGATTCGAAATCCAGTCTTCGAACCCCCTAAGCTCCTCGATTTTGGCAGTTGGGCAGGAATCGCACGCGAATTTTCGTTCAACGACGATTTTTTGACAGGTAGGGGCTCTCGATAGGCAAGGAGGTTCTCGATCTTCGACTTCGATTCCAAAGGCATACGCCGCTACATGGTAGGAGGTTCTCAATAGGCAAGGGCTCTCGATAGGTAAGGGGCTCTCGACAGGCAAGGGGACTCTCAATAGGCAAAGGGCTCTCGATAGGCAAGGGCGTTCCTGCGGCGCAGCTCGTCAAAGGCGGCCGCTCGGCTGCATCAAGGCACGCTACTCGACGGTGATCGCTCGTTCCTGGAATCCGACGTCGGCGCGAGCGTCGTGCCTCTCCTGAAAAAGCACCTTTTGAAAAGCGCGTTTCGGCAAATCGTAGGTATTGGTGTTCTGCGATACGTGCAGGGCGACGACTCGTTCGAGCCCATTGTGCAGAAGACTCCTGAGTTCGCAGGCTCCCTGTTCGTTGGACAGATGCCCGCGATCCGAGCCGATACGGGCGATGACCGAATACGGGTACGGCCCTCTTTCGAGCATGCGGGGATCGTGGTTTCCTTCGATCGCAAGAATGCGACATCCTTGCAGATGAGCGTGTGCTGCCGAGGTCACGATGCCGGTATCGGTCATGAATCCGAGCACGTCGTGCGTAGCGGCCGCGGCATCGATGCACGTAGCAGCCGTGGCATTGACGCACGTGGCGGTCGCGGCGCCGATGCGCGCAGAAGACGCATTGTCCTGCGAGGCGCATCCGATGTTGTCGCATATATCTGGATTGCCGGCACCGAATGCGGTCAATCTATCGGCGCCACGCATGGGCATGGTGCATGCGGGCGAATCGTCCCGAGCGATCGTAGCGCGCGCGTTCCTGCCGCATTCGTCGGCGATGCGCTCGTGCGCATCGAGCGGGCCTCTTTCCCTGCCGACTGCGCCCGAGCTCGTCTCGAAGCGGAACCCATAGGATGCGACGGCATCATGCGAGGTGAGGAACGGAAACACGTCGATGCCCGCCAATGTGAGCTCGCTCGAATCGTCGAACGGCTGCGCCCGAGCATCAAGGCTTGCGAGCGCGTCTGCGATGTCCCGGCTTGCGCGCACGACGGATGGATCGGCGAAGACCTGCGGATGCGTACCCATCTTCGCGAGCCCGCGCAACACCACGCCGAGTCCCTTCGTATGGTCGGTATGCTCGTGCGTGACCAGGACTCCCTCGATGCGGAGTGGGTCGAAACCCGCCTCTGAGCAACGCTGCAGGAACGCCTTCTTCGAGATGCCGCAATCTATGAGCAGCGCGCGTCCGGTTTCCGCATCCTCCACGACGGAAGCGTTGCCATGGCTGCCGCTCGCGAGCACATGAAGCCTCAGCATGCCGTCCTCCGCTCGTTGGTTGCGATTCTCTCGATCACAGGTCTCACTATGATCGCAGGGCCTCACTATAAACGAAGGCGGAGTTCGGGAGACGAGCGAGCGTTCGTCGACCCGATGCGTATAATGGCCGCATGCCCGGAACCATCTACATCTGCCCTACGCCCATCGGCAATCTCGGCGACATCACGCTGCGCACGCTCGATGCCCTGCGCGACGCCGACGTCGTCTGCGCCGAAGACACGCGCGTGACGGGCAGGCTGCTCGCCCATTTCGGCATCGAGAAGCGCGTCGAGCGTCTGGACGAGGCGGTCATCGCGCAAAGGGCCCCTCGTATCGTCGAACGCGTCGAGGCGGGCGAAACCATCGCGTTCTGCAGCGACGCCGGCATGCCGGGCGTGTCCGACCCGGGCGCGCGGCTCATCGCCGAAGCGCAGGCCCGAGGCGTTCCCTGCGTCGTGCTGCCCGGCGCTTCCGCGGCCGCGACCGCCTACGTGGCGAGCGGCATCGCCGCGCCCCGCTACTATTTCGGCGGGTTCTTCCCTCGTAAACAGGGAGAACGTCGCGACGCGCTCAAGGCGCTCGCCGCGCTCGAAGCCGCGCTCGTCTTCTATGAAAGTCCGCATCGCGTGGTCGCCGCGCTCGAAGCCGTCGCCGATGCCTTTCCCGAGCGCGACGTCGCGGTCTGTCGCGAGCTCACGAAGCTGCACGAGGAAGTGTTCAAGGGTCCCGCGCAGGATGTGCTGCGCGAATTCTCCGAGCGCGAGGCACATGGCGCCATCAGGGGGGAAATCGTTCTGGTCGTCGGCCCGCCGACTCCGGACGAGGCCGATCGGGACCAAGAAGAGCTCCGGCATGCCGCCGCCGACCGCGCCCGCGAGCTCCTGTCCGACCCTTCCGTCTCGAAGAAAGACATCGTGCGCATGTTGAAATCGGAGTTCGGCATGGGGCGAAACGAGGCGTACGAGCTCGTGCACGCGCTCTGATTCCGCGCGTTCCGGCGCTTGGGATCCATTGCGCGCGTTGCCGTCACGTCGCAATAGGTGCGACGTCGTCATCTCGATGCATGCCGGGTCGGGCAACCGAAGTGCCGACGACGGCAGGCAACGCCCATCCCGCCGCGCGCAGTGCATCCGAGCAGCGCGCGGTCATGTGTAAGAAGCCATCGCTGACGTGGGTCGTGACGCCTCGGAAGAGTTAACCGGGGCTTCGCCTCGTTCCTGCTACACTGAATCCAACGATACGGGGCTTCGCCTCGCGGCCATGCGGGCTTGCATCGTACGGCTATGCGGCGACACGCGAATCGCGATCGTTTCGCGTCGTGCGACGCGAAGGTCTCGCGTGACGCGAAGCGCGGGGGCGCTCCGTCACGAAACGACGTCAAGGAGGTTTCCCATGGGTTCCCACAAATTCTGGGCCGTTGCGGCTCTCGTATGCATGGTGTGCGCGATGTATACAGGCGCAAAACGCACCGATTAGCAGAGGCGGGAACGTCCGCGCATCCCGCCGATGCACCCAATGAACCTCCATACGGCATCGATATAATGCCGCCTGAAACAGTCGTCGTTTCGGGCGGCGTATGTCGCTTCGAAGCATTCGAGATGGGAGCCGTCATGCCTGAGCTCGTCTTGTACAAGAAGGATTCCTGCCCGTACTGCCAGAGGGTCATGCGCTGGATCGATGCCGAATGGGCCGGGCGCGCGCCCATTGCGTATCGCGACATCGTCACCGAGCCCGCCGCGGCCGAGGAACTCGTGCGGGTCGGCGGCAAACGCCAGGTGCCGTGCCTGTTCGTCGACGGTACGCCGATGTACGAATCGGGCGACATCGTCGCGTACCTCGCGTCCCTCGGATAGTCCGGAGGGAATCCATGAACGATTTCACGTTCCAGTGTCCCACGCGGTTCGTCTTCGGCCGGCAGGCCCTCGACCAGGTGGGGGACGCTCTAGCTGAGCGCGGGTTCTCGCATGCGCTCGTCGTGTACGGCTGCGGTTCGGCCGAACGGTCCGGCATCCTCGACCGCATGCGCACGCAGCTCGCCTCGGCGGGCATCGCCGTGACCGAGCAGGGCGGAGCGCGCCCTAACCCCGAGGTCGCATTCGTGCGCGAGGGAATCCGCGTCGCGCGGGAAGCCAAGATCGACGTCGTGCTCGCCGTCGGAGGCGGCAGCGTCATCGATGCGGCGAAGGCCATCGCGTTCGGCGTTCCGTACGAAGGCGACGTCTGGGATTTCTTCTGCAAGAAGGCGCAGATCGGATCCGCCCTGCCCGTAGCCGCGGTGCTCACCATCCCGGCCGCCGGTTCGGAAGCCTCGGATTCGTGCGTCATCAGCAACGATGAGCTCGGTGCGAAGAACGGCGTGAACTGCGCCCTCTTCCGTCCTTTCGTCGCGTTCATGGATCCGCAGGTCACGTTCTCGCTCCCTCCGTATCAGACGGCTGCGGGCGTGACCGACATGATCGCGCACATCTGCGAGCGCTTCTTCAGCGGCGTGGGCGCCGTGCCTGTGACCGACAACATCGCGTGCGGTCTCATCCGCGCACTGATGGACGAGACGCTGCGCGCGCTGGCGAACCCCGATGACTACGATGCGCGCGCCAACATCATGTGGGCAGGCATGCTCGCCCACAACGGTCTTGCAGGATGCGGTCGCGCCCTCGCATGCGGGCAGCGCGCGGGTGGATGGGAAAGCCATGCGCTCGAGCATGCGCTTTCCGCCTTCGATACGACCATCACGCATGGGGCGGGTCTCGCCGTCATGATGCCGGCGTGGATGCGCTATGTCTGGCGCGACGATCCGGACCGCTTCCTGCTCTTCGCGCGCGAAGTGTTCGATATCGAACCGGTTCAGGAAGGCGACGAGGGCTTCGTGAGCGAAACGCAGGCGGTCGAAGACGCCGTCGAGGCCTGCATCGACCTGTTGGCCTCGTTCTTCGCCAGCATGGGGATGCCCGTGCGCCTAGGCGGCTTCGGGCTTTCCGAGGAATGCGTGGACGATCTCACGGCGAAGGTCATCGCCGCGAAGGGCGAACCGTTCGGCGCCTTCAAGAGGCTCGATGCCGACGACGTCCGCGCCATCTACCGCTCCGCATTCTGAGAACGTCGCGCATGCGAACGCATCGGCGCGTCGTCGGGGATCGCATCGTCGGGCCGTCGGGGATCGTGCCATCGGGGAGGGGCGACGCCCGTTGACGCCGCTTCCTATCCTGTCGGGGATCGCGCCGTCGGGAGATGCGCCATCGGGAGTCCGCCCTTCACGTGAACGGGTCCGATGGGCGCATCGCCTGCGGTACAATACCTAGGTTTCATTCGACCGCGCAGGCGGTGCCATCAGCCGCGACGCGCACGATACCGGAGGGGCGCCATCAGTCGCTCCGGTGGAAAGAGGCGCCTCTATGTCCAAGCCCACCTATTCCTTCACCACGCCGATCTACTACGTGAACGCTGCGCCTCATCTGGGCACGGCCTACACGACCGTCGCCGCGGACGCGGTTGCCCGCTACCAGCGCATGAACGGCCACGACGTCGCGTTCGTCACCGGTCTTGACGAGCACGGCCAGAAGGTCGCCGAAACCGCCGAGAAGCACGGCATGACCCCGCAGGAATGGTGCGATTCCATGGTGCCTGCCTTCATGGATGCCTGGAAGATGCTCGATATCGCCTTCACCGACTTCGTGCGCACGAGCTCCGATCGCCAGACGCGCACCGTGCAGACGTTCTGGAACGACCTCTACGAGAAAGGCTACCTTTACAAGGGCGCCTACGAGGGCTGGTACTGCGTCCATGAAGAAACCTACTATGCCGAAAGCGACCTGGAGACCGACGATGCGGGCGCGTTCATCTGCCCGGATTGCAAGCGTCCGGTGCGTCGCATGTCGTCGGGCGAGGAGAACTGGTTCTTCAAGCTTTCGGAATTCCAGGACCGCCTCCTCGAGTTCTACGAGGTCCATCCCGATTTCATCCGCCCTGAGACGCGTCGCAACGAAGTCGTCGCGTTCGTCAAGGGCGGCCTGCAGGATCTATCCATCTCGCGTTCCACCTTCGACTGGGGCATTCCGCTGACCTTCGACGAGGGCCATGTCTGCTACGTCTGGGCGGATGCCCTGCTTGCATACCTGACCGGCATCGGCTACGCCGACCCCGGCCGTCCCGGCGAATTCGATGCGCGCTGGCCCATGCAGTATCACTTCGTCGGCAAAGACATCACGCGCTTCCATTGCGTCATCTGGCCTGCGATGCTCATGGCCGCCGGCCTGCCCGTCACGCATACGGTCTTCGGCCACGGCTTCCTCATGGTGGGCGGCGAGAAGATGAGCAAATCCAAGGGCAACGGCATCAGGCCCGCCGATCTCGTGTCCGTGTACGGATCCGACGCCTATCGCTACTATTTCCTCTCCGACGTGCGCTTCGGCGCCGACGGCAACGTCTCTGTCGAGCGCATGACCCAGGTCTACAACGCCGATTTGGCGAATACCTGGGGCAATCTCTGCAGCCGCGTCTTCAACATGGTGGGGAAGTACTTCGACGGCACGGTGCCGCAGGTTCCCTCGGGATTCGCCCACGTGGAAAACCCGCTGCGCGATATCGCGGACGGATTGTACGAGACGTTCGATTCCTGCATGGCCGACGTGAACTTCACCGATGCGTGCGCGGCCGTTCAGGAATTGGCGAGCCGCGTGAACCTCTATGTCGAGCAGAGCGCGCCGTGGAATCTGGCGAAGTCCGAAGAAACGGCAGGCGAGCTGGCATTCGTGCTGTACAACGCGCTTGAGGCCTGCCGTATCCTGGCGCTCTACTTCGCGCCGTTCATGCCGCGCACGTCCGCCGAGGTGTTCCGTCGCTTGGGGCTGGGCGACATCGCCGCCGTCGACGACATCGAGGCCGCGACTGCCTGGGGCCAGCTGCCTGCCGGCAACGAGGTCGAGAAGGGCGATCCGCTCTTTCCGCGCCTCAAAGTCGAAGACATCCAGCTCTAGCTCATGACGAACGAACCTGTGCAGAACGCGTGCCCGGACGCGCCCGACGGCGCGGCGGGGATATGCGGCTCGAATCCGGTCGGCGACGCATCGGCGTCGCGCGGCTCGAACCTGCCTTCCAGCGCGCCGGAACCGTGCGATGCGCGCTCCTCGGCCGGCGCATCGGCGTCGTGCGGTCCGGACGCGCCCGGCGGCGCGCCGCCGGCGTATGTCGGTCCTATCGATCCCATCGATCCCGAAGGCGAGGCCGGGCATCTGGCTTATGGCGACGCGCTGTTCCGCAAGAAGCGCCGCCGGGGGCATCGCGTCGTGGCGCGGCCTGCGCTCGAAGGCCCCGTCGCCGATTCCCATACGCATCTCGATATGCTGTCCGACCCGGCGCTCGCGCTGGCGCGCTGCACGGTCGGGCGGGTGGATTTCATCTGCACGGTGTGCGATCCGTCCGAGGACGCCCGCCGCACCTACGAGAACCTTCCACTGTGGCGCTCGGAAGCGCTCAGGCGCCTGCCGGATGTGTTCGCCGCCACGCGACGCTCCATCGAGCGCGCGAGGCAAGAGGCGGCATCCGACCCGCAGGCGCTTGGCGTCGAGGCGATTCCCGGCAGCGACGACCTTTCGGCCGACGAGGCCGCGTCCCAACGCTGCCCCTGCGACGTGGCCGTTCCTCGCGTGCGCGTGGCCTGCGGCGTGCATCCGCATAACGCGCATGCGTGGTCGGCTTCCCTTGAGGCGGAGCTCCTCCGCCTGCTTGCGCGCCCCGAGACCTCGGTGCTCGGGGAAGTAGGCCTCGACTATTATTACGACCTGTCGCCGCGCGACATGCAGCGCGAGGTGTTCCGCCGTCAGGTGGAAATCGCCCGCATCACGGGCCTGCCGCTCATGCTCCATCTGCGCGATGCGGCTCAGACGGGCCGGCACGAGCGCAGCGCCCACGAAGACGCGTTCGATATCCTCGAGTCGACGGGATGGCCTGCGGCAGGCGTGCTCATCCATTGCTGCAGCGTCGGTCCGGACGAATTGGGACCATGGATCGAACGCGGCGCGTTCGCCGCGTTCGGCGGCGCGCTCACGTTCAAGAACGCCGATGCGATCCGTGCGTCGTGCGCGATCGTGCCCCGCGGACGCCTGCTGTTCGAGACCGATGCTCCCTACATGACCCCGGTGCCGTTCCGCGGCCAGGAGAACGGCCCCGACCATATCGTGTTCACGGCGCATCGTGCCGCCGCGGTCGTGGGCGCGGATTCCGGTGCGTCCCGCGCGCGCTTCCTGTCCGAGGTGCATGAGACGACGCTCGGCTTCGAGGATCGCGGCCCGACCTCCTGGCAGCTGTCGCAGGGGGCGAACCATGCATGAGCGGAAGCGCGTCCTCGTCATAGTCGGTTCGGCGCGGGCGCACGGCGTGAGCGCGCGGTATGCGCGCGAAGCGGTCGTCCCTGAGGCGAGGAGCGTCGGATCGGACGTTCGCATGTGGAACGTCGCAGACCATCCGGTCGAAGGGTGCATCGCCTGCGAGCGGTGCCGAGGGCCGTTCCGCTGCTTCCGGCGCGATGCCATGGACGGCCTGTTCGAGGAGCTTGCATCCTGCGATGCGGTCGAGGTGATCGCCCCGGTGTTCTTCTCCGGTCCGACGGCCCAGTTCAAGGCCGTGCTCGATCGGTTCCAGCCGCTATGGGAGCGCCGTATCGGCCCTGCGGGCAGCGCAGACCCTGCCGAAGTGAAGCGGCCGGTGCGGCTGCACGTCATCGGAAGCGGTGGCGATCCCCATGGCTTCGATCCGCTCGCGACCATCGTGCGCTCGGCATTCGGATCGGCAGGATTCAGGCTCGTCGACGTCATCGACGCCGTCGGATGGGGACAGTCCCCCGCACGCGTTTCCGACATGGATCCCTGCGCAGAAGATGCGGCTCTCGGCGCGCCTTGCGCACGCGATCGTTCGTCCCGTATGAAAGGCATCGTCTCATGACCAGGTTCTCCCCGCTTGCGACTCCTTCCGCCACGCGCGCCGCGCTCGCGCGCCATGGCTTGGCGGCCAAGAAGGCCCTCGGGCAGAACTTCCTCATACACGATGCGATCGTCGGGAAGATCTGTGAGCTTGCGCAGGTGGATGCGGGAGATGACGTGCTCGAGGTCGGGCCTGGCATCGGCACGCTGACGGTCGCGCTGTGCGCACGCGCGCGGGCGGTTCATGCGATAGAGCGCGATCGGGATCTTGCCCCTGTGCTCGAGGAAAGCTGCTGGAACTTCGATAACTTCACGCTCCATATAGGCGATGCGTTGCAGGTCGGCAACGATGATCTGGGCGGCTTCGCGCCCACGAAGCTCGTGGCCAATCTTCCGTATGCCGTCGCGGCCACGCTCGTGCTCGATTTTCTCGATCGGTTCCCGTCGATGCGCAGCATGACGGTCATGGTGCAGAGCGAAGTGGCCGACCGCATGGCGGCGTCTCCCGGCACGAAGGATTACGCCGCGTATTCGGTGAAGCTCGCCCTGCGTGCGCAGGCGACCGGGCGTTTCGAGGTCGCACCCTCGAACTTCATGCCGGCGCCGCACGTATCATCTGCCGTCATCAGGCTCGATAGAGTGCAGGACCATGCGTCTGACGATGTCGCGCTCGCGTCCGTCGCGGCGGATGCGGCGTTCGCTGCGCGGCGCAAGACGATCGCGAATTCGATGAAGGCCTATTTCTCGCGTCCGGGATCGCGGCATCTCGAGGCGGCGGATATCGTGCATGCACTTGAAACGGCGGGCATAGACGCGCGCAGGCGGGGGGAGACGCTGTCGTTGGACGAGTTCATCGCCTTGGGACGCGCATGTGCGTCCTGCGGCGGCTGGGAATAAGGCCATATGTGGTTTAACCTTGTGAAACGCGGACAACGCCTGCTGAGCGTAGTAAAATTTCACCTCACATTGCCCTATTCGCTTGAAGGAAACCGTCTATATGGAGCTTGAAAAGCAGGTTCATGTCATCGATGACATTCGCGGCGAACTCGTTTCCCGCACTGAAACGCGCGTGAAGGTACGCGCGAATATGGGACGCTCGAAGATCGTCGAAAGCGAAGGCCTGCTCATTCAGGCGCATCCCTCGCTCTTCGTTCTCGAGGTCGATCGCAGGCGCGGCCGCACCGCACGCCAGTCGTACCAGTACGTCGACGTTCTGACCGGCATGGTCGAGCTGTTCGACACCGAGACGGGCATGCCGATCTTCACCCTCGGGCGCGAAGATGCGTCGCTCGAGGATGCGTCCGACGCCGCCGACGACGAAGACGACGAGTAGCGTTCGCGAACGACGCCGACCCGTACGCGTCCGCCGTTCGAGGCGATCGCGCACGTTCAAGATGCGGTCCTGAAATCAAACGAGCCGCCTTCCACCCTCATCGGAGGGGACGGAAGGCGGCTCGCATTCTTGCGGATGCCGGACGGGCATGCCCTAGGCCTGCATCGTTCCGGTGCTCATCGAGCCTGCGGCAAGGAGCGCGGCCATGCCGGTCAGGCCGAGGATTATCCCGAGCACGACCTCGATGGCGAAGACGAGCACGAAGGAACGCGCGAAGTTGCGGCGCGCGATGTTTGAGTCGTTGAATGCGAAGACGAACGCCATGATGATGCCGACCAAGGGCACGCATTGGAAAAGGAGCGTGTAGCCGAGGTACGCCCACATGCTCAGGGGTTGGTATTTGAGGGGAAGCTGAGCGATCTCGCGCTCTTCGTCAGGGTTTGCCATGCCGATGCCTTTCTTGCACGAGGACGCGGCTCTTCGCGTCCTTCCTTCAGGAATGCGACGATGATACCGAAACCATGCGGCGCACGCCAACGAAATTCCCGTCAAGCGGCTTGATGGAGCATGGTTTAGACGGCGGCCCCCACGGTCTTTTCGTCGGCGGGTTCGTGCGCATCGGCCGACTCGTAGCGCCCGTACCGGATGAAATTCTCCGCATAGCGCAGGCCGGCGAGGAAGAGCGCGCTGCCAAGCCCTACGTAGAAGAATGCGATGAAGAAGCGGGGAACGGCGTCGCAGGCGCGCAGGGACGCTCCCAGAGCCATCATGAACGCTATGATCGCGTAGGTCTTCGGCGTGAAGAAGGACAGCGGGTTGTTGTCGTCGGTTCCCATGCGCACGATGCGGCGACGGTTCTTCACGGTCATCTTCTGGAACATCATGCCGAAGGGCACGAACACGATAAGCGTGAGCGCAACGAGCAGCGCCGAGAGGTGCGACGGGTATTCCTGGACGCCGAAGCGCAGGACCATGAGCCCTGCGGCGAGCCAGACGACGGCGGATATGCCGACAAGCGTGCGACGAGAAGCCATGGGAAGCCTTCCTTCTTGCAGGCTGCGATGCGAACGCGGTCTGCATCCCCCTTATAGATCGAAGAGCTGTATGCAGCATACCCCGATTGCGCATGGCGAGAGGCGGTCGTGCGCGGCGCACCCCATTCTCGACATATCGCATACGAAAAAGGCCCCGGGACGATCGTTCCGGGGCCTTGAGCATTTCTGGTGGAGATGATGGGATTCGAACCCACGACCCCCACGTTGCGAACGTGATGCTCTCCCAGCTGAGCTACATCCCCAGAAATCGACAAGACAGTATTCTTGCGCTCGGCTGCGTCGTTGTCAACGGATACGTTGCGCGCAACCGTAAATCCATAACCCCGCAAGGCTGCGAAGCGACGGTTCGCGTCGACGGGCGCACGGGTCCGCCCGCGACGCCATGCAACGCCAGCATGCCGCATCGGACGCGCCTACCCCGTTCGGGACACGCGCGCCAGGCTCTGAAAATCATGCGCGCACGACCGTTTCCGCACCGGCATTCCGAAGATGCCGCAAGGGATCCGAGCATCGGCGGCACGGAATCCTCTCACGAAAAGCCTATGAGTTCGCTTCGGCTTCCTCGCAAGGTCGCTTGGTCGTGCCGTACGTGTTCCATCTGGTGGTTTTAAAGAAACCTATCAGGTTTGCGGGGGTGTTTGCACGGGTATCGGGCATGTTTTTCCACGATGGGGAAATACCGCATGGCATTCGTTCCGCGCAATGCTACAATGACCACGATCCATCGCCGCGGTTCGCATGGCATGCCCGACATGTCCCCCTCTGAACCGCAGGGGCTGGAGCGCAAGGGGAGAAAAAGCTTCATAGAAAGGGGGTATCCGATGGCCGAAGAGAAGAAGGTCGATCAGACCGATACGGGCACGGAAACGGGTACCAAGAAGGCGAAGATGCCGAAGAAGAAGAAATTCATCATCGTCGGCGTCGTGGCCGTGGTTCTCGTCGCGGCTGGTGCCGGCTTCATGGTCTGGCACGAGCAGCCGACGTTCTGCAACGCGATCTGCCATACGCCGATGGATGCGTACGTCGAAACCTACGTCGACGGCTCCACCGACGCGTACGGCAACGAGCTCGCCTCCGATCAGGAGAAGAACTCGATGATGGCGTACATGCACGGCAAGTACAAGCTCGCCAACTGCCTCGACTGCCACGTTCCGACGATCGGCGAGCAGGTCACCGAAGGCATGCACTGGATCACCGGCAACTACGAAGTCCTGGGCCAGAACAAGGTGGGCGACACCATCCTGGCCGAGCGCTCGACCGACGATCTGGTCAAGGCGCGCAACCTTGATTCCGGCAACGAGTTCTGCTCGAACTCCAAGTGCCACAGCGGCTCCGGCGATCATGGCACCATGACGCGCGACGAGCTCGTCGCGCTGACCGCCGGCCTGAGCGACACGCGCAACCCGCATCTCGCCCAGCACGGCGAAGTCGCCTGCAGCGAGTGCCACAACGCGCACAGCCAGTCCGTCAACGCGTGCAGCCAGTGCCACAGCGACGCGCCGATTCCGGATGGTTGGCTGTCCGTGTCCGACTACGCCGCGAAGACCAAGCTCTAAGAGCTTTCCGATAGCGTTTCGGTTCGCAAGGGAGGCCCGCTTCGGCGGGCTTTCCTTTTGTTGTGAATAGAATCTAAGAAAGAAGAAGGCTCCGCGTGCCAATGCGAGGGGCACCTGATACTATCGAGAACGCGGCAGGGGCGTCCGGTATCGTCGGAGCCGTCGCGAGCCGGAATCGTTCGCGACGCGCCGAGGATGCGCAGGGCTTCCCGTATCGCGCAGATGGCGCCGGGGCTTTTTCTTCCGGGCGCACGAGAAAAAGGGGGCATATGAACACCCAGGCCAAACGACGTCTTATCGTGGTGACGCTGGTCATCGTCGCCGTGCTCGCGGTCATTCTCGCCTATATCGGGAGCAGCTCCGCGGCCAAGACGGTCTCCGTCGCCGAAGCGGCGGACGGATCGCTCGTCGGCACGCGCGTGGAAGTCACCGGCTCCGTCGTCGACAACTCGTACAGCATCGACAACGGCGTGCTCGCCTTCGATATCTACGATGCCGACGCGAACGACGGCGCGACCGTGCATGTATCCTACGACGGCTCGGCCGCATCCACGTTCGGCAACGGCGTCCAGGCCATCTGCACCGGCGAGCTTACGGACGAAGGCGGCACCCCGACGGTCGTCTGCACCGAGCTCGTCACCAAATGTCCCTCGAAATACGAGAACGCATCCGAAGCCCTGACCGTCTCGCGTCTGGATTACTACCGGGACAGCATCCTCGACAAGCCTGTCAAGGTGGCCGGCGTCGTCAAGCCCGGCACGTTGAAGAAGGCGGGCGAATCCGATATCCGCTTCTCCCTGCTCGATGCCGACGATCAGACCTCCGAAGTCTCCGTCAAGTTCGACGGCGGCATTCCCGAGGGGATCGGCGAGGGCACGTCCGTCGTCCTGACCGGCTCGCTGTCGAAGGACGGCACGTTCGCCTGCACCGATATCGCACAGGAGGCTTAGGCACGCATGTCAACGTTCGGTCTTATCGGCCTGGTCGTGGCCTTGATGGCTGCGGCCATCTCCATCATCTGCCTCATCGCCGGCCGCGTGCTCGAGGTGCGCGGCAAGGCGGAAGCCGCCGAAACCGTCTCGTGGGCGGGCTGCGTCGCCGTCGTCCTGACGGCCATCGCCCTTACCGTCTGCTGCGGCATTCTCGTCTTCTGCTTCCTCACAGGGGACTATTCCATCAAGTACGTCTTGCTCGAACGCAGCAAGGCCTCCGGATCCATGAGGCTGCTCTACGACATCAGCGGCCTGTGGGCGGGCCGCGAGGGTTCGCTTCTATTCTGGACCTGGCTGATCTCCCTCTATAACGTGACGATCGCCGCACGTGCGCTGCGCCATCCCGACTCCATGGATCACATGGCGCTCATGACCTCGCAGGTCGTCCTGCTCGCGTTCGTATCCCTTTCGCTGTTCTCCGAAAGCAACATGCCTTTCACGGTGACGGCCGCCCCCTACGTGGACGAGGCGGGCAACCTGACGTCGGCGGCGAACGCGGCCGGCATGTCGCCTCTGCTCGAGCATTGGGCGCAGGCCATTCATCCGCCGACGCTCTTCGTGGGCTACGCGGGCCTCACCATTCCGTTCGCATACGCCATCGCGACGCTCATCCTGGGCGATTCCGGCAAGAAATGGGTCGTGCGTTCCAACGGCTATGCGGTCTTCAGCTGGCTGTTCCTCGGCATCGGCATCGGGCTCGGCGCGATATGGGCCTACGTCGTGCTCGGCTGGGGCGGTTACTGGGCATGGGATCCGGTCGAGAATGCGAGCCTCCTGTCCTGGATGGTCGCGCTCGCCCTCGTCCACTGCTTCACCGTGTATCGCCGTCGCGGCGGCTTCAAGCGCTGGAGCGTCATGTGCGCGACGCTCGCGTTCTCGTTCGTCGTCGTCGGCACCTTCATCACGCGGTCCGGCGTGGTGCAATCCGTCCATTCCTTCGCGCAGGATCCGGTCTCGCTCGTCATCTTCGGCCTGATCATCGCCGTTTCGGTCGCCGTTTCGCTCGCGGGCGTCGGTCTGCGCTGGAAGCGCTTCGAATCCGACGACGACATCCAGTCCATGATGTCGAAGAACGCGGCGTACTATTTCAATAACGTGATCATGATCGTCTTCACGCTCATGCTGACCTACATGACCGTCTCAAGCGCGCTTCCGTCCTGGCTGCCTTTCGGCGGCCAGAGCCTTGCCGCCCAGACGTACAATGCGGTCGCGCGTCCGGTCGGCATCTTCTACTGCCTGATCATCGCCGTCTGCCCGTTGCTTGCCTGGGGCATCACCGACCGTGCGCGGTTCGCATCCCAGATCAAGATTCCCGCCATCGCCGCGACGGCCATATTCGTCGCGCTGCTCGCGTATTTCGTCGCGCGCCTGCATCCGGCCTATGTCGCCACGGTCGCCGGCGGCGGGTCGATCGGCAACAAGCTCGCGCAGGAAGGTCCCGCGTGGTATTACAACGGGCTCGCCGTCGTCGGCTTCGCGGTCGCGGCGCTGCTGTTCTGCACGACGCTCATGATGGTCGTGCGCTCCGCTTCCGGCCGCGCCAAGGCGACGGGCGCCCATCCGATCGCCGCGTTCTTCGGCCTCTTCCGAACCAACCCGTCCAAGTACGGCGGCTTCCTGTCGCATTTCGCGATGGCGCTCATCCTGGTCGGCCTCGTCGGCTCCAACATGTTCGTCACCGAAACCTCCCAGTACCTCGCGTTCGATCAGGATGCCGATACGGCCGAAGACGTGACGGTCTCGAACTACGGGCTCCATTACGTGACGAGCTCGGTCGAGCAGAACGAGGCGGGCGACACGGCCACCTACACCGTCGTCTTCGACGTGACCGACGAGAAGACCGGCAAGGACCTCGGCGAGGTGAGCCCGTCCATCGACATGAACCTCGCGACGATGGAAACCAAGCTCAACGCCTCGATCATCCATATGCCGACCGAAGACCTCTTCGTCGTCTACCGCGGCGTCAGCAATTCGGGCGAGCTGGCGATCGATGTCAAGATCAACCCGCTCATCGGGTTCGTGTGGGTCGGCTTCTTCCTGCTCATGCTGGGCACGGCCATCGCGCTGTTCGGGCATCGCAGGCGCGGGCGCAACGACGGATCGTCCACCGACGTGGATGAAGACACGCTCGTCCAGGTCGTCGGCGCATCGGTGAAGGCGCCCGTCACGAAAGAGGATGGGGCCGCCGCAGCGAAGGACTCGACCGGGAAGGGGCGGGATGCGGGCGCGAAGGGCCCGGACGCGAAAGGCCCTTCGGTAGGGTAGACTACGCGCATGACCGAAGCCATCGTCGCACATAAGCTCACCAAAGCGTACGGACGCCGTCGCGCGCTCGACGGCGTCTCGTTCGATGTGCCCGAAGGCGCGTTCGTGTCGATCTTCGGCCCGAACGGCGCCGGCAAGTCCACGCTTCTGCGCACGCTCGCCACGTTGACGAAGCCGACGGGCGGCACCGCGACGATCCACGGCTTCGATATCAAGGAAGACCCCGATCGCGTGCGCGGCTCCATCGGCATGATCTCGCACCGGCCGATGCTGTATCCGGACCTCACGGCGTTCGAGAACCTCATGTTCGTCGCGCGCCTCTACGGCATCGATGACGCCGAGGCTCAGGTGCGAACGATGCTTGCGGCCGTCGAGCTGGATCATCGCCGCTTCGATGCGGCGCGCACGTTCTCGCGCGGCATGACCCAGCGTCTGTCGATCGCTCGCGCCCTGCTCAACGATCCGTCGGTCGTCTTTTTGGACGAGCCGTACGCTGGCCTCGACCCGCATGCGGTCGAGATCTTCGACTCTCTGATCGCGCGGTTGCGCGAAGGCCGCACATTCGTCATGGTGAGCCACGACCTGCAGAAGGGCTTCGATGCATGCACGCACGCGCTCGTCATGGCCCGCGGCCGCATCGTTTCGTTCTCTCCGCGAGAAGACCTCGACCTCGGTGAGTTCTCGGAGCTCTATCGCTCGACCGTCGGGATGGGGGTGGCCTGATGGCATCTTCCGTTTCCGTCGCGCGTCCATCCGCCTGGCGCCAATACCGCACGCTTCTGGCCAAGGATCTGCGCCAGGAGATGCACACCAAGGAAATGCTCACGTCGATGGGGCTCTATGCGCTGCTCGTGCTCGTCGTGTACGGCGCGGCGCTCGCGCAGTCGACCAGCCGCCTTGACGTGCTCCAGCTTTCCGGGGGGCTTCTCTGGGCGGTTATCCTGTTCACGAGCCTGCTCGGCCTCAACCGTTCGTTCTCCTACGAGAAGGAGCAGGGCGCGCTCGAAGGCATGCTGCTCGTGCCGATGGACCGTTCGGTCATCTTCCTCGCGAAGGCGACGGCCAACCTGCTGTTCCTGCTCGTGATCGAGCTCATCTGCGTGCCGCTCTTCTTTTTCTTCTTCCTGAGCACGGTAACCGCGGCATCGAGCTGGCCTCTCATGGCCGTGCCGCTCATCGTGGGGACGATCGGCATCGCCGGCGTGGGCACGCTGCTGTCCACGGTGACCGTCAACACGCGAGGCAAGGACGTCATGCTCGCCGTCCTGTTCATCCCGCTGGCGTTTCCCCTGCTGTGGGCCTGCGTCGCCGCGACGACGTGCGTCATGGTCGGACAGGCGGGGTATATGCATACGTTCGCGACGTCCCTTGCGCTCGCGGGCGGATACGATGTCGTGATGACGCTGTTGTCCTGGGCGCTCTACGATTTCGTCGTAAGCGCGTAGGAACGATGGGGGAGCGCAGGCTCCAAGGAGGTGCTCTATGAGCGAAACGACAAGGCGCGCGCCGGGAATCGGCGGCGTGCGGGATGCGATCGCGCCGGCGGTGCTCGGCGTGGGCGCGCTTCTGGCCGCGGCGGGATTCGTGCTCGCCTTCACATCGGCCCCGCTGGTCAACGGTGCGGGAGTGAACGAACCTGCGGTCATCAACGGCGTGGTCGTGACCAACAAGCTCCTGCTGTCGCAGAAGATCTTCTATTGGCACGTGCCCGTCGCCGTGGCGAGCGCGCTCATGCTCGTGTTCATGGCGTACTGCTCCGTGCGCGTCCTCATGACGCACGCACGCGCCTTCGATGCGCGGGCGAAGGTCGCCATGGAGGTCGGCCTCGTCTTCGTGGTCTGCACGATGGTCTCGGGCATCTTCTGGACGCGTTTCGAATGGGGCGTCTGGTGGACGTGGGAGCCGCGCCTGACCACGTACTTCATTCTGATGATGCTCATCTTCGCGTACTTCATCCTGCGCAACGCCGTCGAAGATCCCGAACGCCGCGCGCGCTATGCGGCCGTCTTCGGGCTGCTCGCGTTCGCGGACGTGCCGGTCAGCTTCGCCATCACGCGCCTCGTGCCGTCGAGCCTGCATCCGGTGGTGTTCCGCACCGATTCCGGATTGTCTCCCGAGATGCTGCTGCCGTTTTTGCTTTCGGTGTTCGGCATGGCCATGGTCGCGTACGGGCTGTTCCGCTTCCGCCTGCGTGTGCAGGTCATGGAAGATTCGATCGAAGAAATCAACGAGAGGCTGGAGGACTAGCATGGACCCGGTATTGGAAGAGATCTATTCGACGGTTCTGCCCGCCGCGCCGTTCGTCATCGCTGCATACGGCCTGATGTTCCTAGTCATGTTGGGATATGTGGCCTATGTCCTGGCGAAGCTCAAGAACACGGAGAAGAAGCTTTCCGCCCTTGAGGAGCATCTGGGGATCGGCTCGTCCGACGACGACCGTTAGCATCCGACAGCCGCGTTTCACGCCCTGCGCCCCGTCGGACGCGTCCGGCAGGCTCGGGGCGTTCCGGCGTTTCCGTCACGTGCGAAAGGATGGACCGATGAAGGCCCTGATACCTGCGGCAGGCCTGGGAACCCGTTTCCTGCCGGCCACGAAGGCGCAGCCCAAAGAGATGCTGCCCGTGCTCGACAAGCCCGTCATCCAGTACGTGGTGGAAGAAGGCCTGGCCTCCGGCGCCGACGAGGTCGTGGTCATCAGCAATCGGAGCAAGACGTCCATCGAGCGGCATTTCTCGCCCGATGCGGCGCTCGAAGGCACGCTGCGCGCGGCGGGCAAGCATGCCTTGGCCGAGGCCGTCTCCCATGCGGGAGCGCTGAACGTGTCGTTCGCATACCAGGACGCTCCGCTCGGGCTCGGGCATGCGGTGCGCTGCGCGGCCGCGGCCTGCGGCGGCGAGCCCTTCTTCGTGATGCTCGGCGACGTCATCGTTCCGGGAAACGACATCTGCCCGCGCCTGCTCGATGTGTCGCGCGCGCATGGCGGTGCGGGCGTGATCGCCGTCGTCCCCGTTCCCGATGACGAGGTGAGCCGTTTCGGCATCATCGCGGGATCGGCCGTCGGCGATGGCGTATGGCGCGTCGATTCCCTGGTGGAAAAGCCGCATCGTGACGAGGCCCCTTCGAACCTCGCGGTCTTCGGCCGCTACCTGCTCAGTCCTCGGGTCATGGAGCTTCTGGCCGACGCGAAGCCGTCGGTGGGCGGCGAAATCCAGCTTACCGACGCGCTCGATGCCGTGCTCGCCGAAGAGGAGATGTATGCGGTGGTCATTTCGCCGGAGCAAGGCTACGATACGGGGACGGTGGAATCCTGGGTCGCCGCGAACGCCGCCATGCTCGCGCGTCGGGGCGACTGCGCATAACGATGGTTTTACGAGGTCGGAGCCTGTCCATGCAGCCAGGCGCCCGACGGAGGGGATGCATGCATCCATGAGCATCGATCTGGATAATTTCAACGCGTTCGGCACGCGTCCGCGCAAGGTCAGGACGTCCGCTCCGACCGACGGCCCCATGCGCGCGGACGGTGCGACCGACGGCGCCCTGCGCGCCGCCTTCGTCGAATCGTTCGGCGCCGATCGTCTGGCCGATATCGAATCCGACGAGCGTCGCTGGTCCTGGGTCGAGATCGATCTTGGTGCCATCAGGCATAACACGTATGCGAACAAGCGCTGCCTGAAGCCGGGCACGCGCCTGATGGCCGTCGTGAAGGCCGATGGCTACGGACACGGCGCCGTGCAGGTGGCGCGGACGGCGCTTTCCGCCGGCGCGAGCCAGCTGGCCGTCGCCACGGTGGACGAGGGCATCGAGCTTCGTCGCGCGGGCATTGCGGCCCCGATCCTCATCCTGTCGGAGCCGCCCGCCTCCGCCGCGCCTCTCCTGCTTCAGCACGACATCATGCCGTCCGTCTACACGCCCGAATTCGCCATCGCCTATGCGGAGCTCGCCGATGCGCACGGGATGCGCGCGCCGTACCATCTGGCGCTCAATACCGGCATGAACCGCATCGGCGTGCGCCACGACGAGGCCGTCGAATTCGCCCGCCAGATCTCCTTCCACCGCGCGCTCGACCAGGTCGGCACGTTCACTCATTTCGCCACGGCCGACTGCGCCGAGACGCTCGACTTCAACCTGCAGTTCCGCCGCTTCGCAGATGCCATCGAGGGCATGCGGGTCGCAGGCATCGACCCCGGCATCGTGCATTGCGCGAATTCCGCCGCGCTCCTGCGGTATCCCGAAACGCACATGGACATGGTGCGCATGGGCATTTCCCTGTACGGCTTCCATCCGTGCCCCGAGACGCGCGGCGCGGCCGTGCTGAAGCCGGCGATGAGCGTGCATGCGCGCATCACCGCGGTCAACGCGCCGCAGCTTTCCGAAGGGGTGGGTTACGGCCTGCACTATCGCAGCACGGGCAGCGTGCGCATCTGCACGGTGCCGGTCGGGTACGCCGACGGCTTCGCCCGCGCGCTTTCGGGCCGCACCGATTTCATCTACGGCGGCCGCCGCTGCCATCAGGTGGGCAACATCTGCATGGACCAGAGCATGTTCGAGGTCGACATGCGCTCGCTCGGCACGCGTCCGCGCCTCGATCCCCAGGTGGGGGATGAGGTCGTCGTCATCGGCGAGAAGGATGGCCTTTCGGTCGGCGTCGAGGAGCTCTGCGATGTGCTGGGCACCATCCCGTACGAGGTCTGCTGCGCGCTTGCGATGCGCATGCCGAAGGTGTACGTCCGATGAGCATCCATTACGACCATTTCAAAACCATCCGGCCTGTGGGAACCGAGGTTCCTCAGCAGCTGCTCGAGGAAATCTCCGATGCTGTGTGGGCCTGCCGTCGCTGCGAGCTCGCCGAAGGCCGCACGAACGCCGTGCCCGGCTTCGGCAATGCAAGCGCGCGCATCATGCTGGTGGGCGAGGCTCCCGGCCGCAACGAGGATCTGCAGGGCAAGCCCTTCGTCGGCGCGGCGGGGAAGTACCTGACCGAGCTTCTGGGCTATGCGGGGCTCACGCGCGAAGAGGTCTTCATCGCGAACGTGCTGAAGTGCCGGCCGCCTTCCAATCGCAATCCCCGTCCCGAGGAAATCGAGGTCTGCACGCCGTTTCTGCGCGACCAGGTACGCACCATCGAACCGGAATACCTCGTGACGATGGGCAACTTCTCCACGAAGTTCGTCCTGCGTACCGAGCGCGGCATCACGGGACTGCGCGGGTCGGTCCATGTCACGGGGCCGTTCAAGGTGTTTCCCGTCTTCCATCCGGCGGCGGCCATCTACGATCGCAGCAAGCGGGATGTCTTGGAAGCCGACTTCCGCGCGCTCGGACGCCTGCTGGGCAACGAACCCATCGAGCCTCTTCGGGGTGCGGAGTAGCATGGCGAGGAAGGAACGCGCGGCGTCGCAGACGGAAGGCGCCGCGCCCGATGACGGATTCGACGCCAAGGCCTATCTGCAGCAGGGGTCGTGGCGCGACATGGACCTCGGACTCGACCGCACGCGCGCGTTGCTCGCCGCGCTCGGCAACCCGCAGGACGCCTATCCTATCGTGCATGTCGCCGGTACGAACGGCAAAGGTTCCACCAGCGCCTTCATAGCCGGCATCCTGCAGGCGGCCGGCTACGATACGGGGCTTTTCACCTCGCCGTTCATTCTGCGTTTCAACGAACGCATCCAGGTGAACCGCGTCGATATCTCCGACGGGGAGCTCGATGAGGTCGCGCGCGCCGTGCGCGATGCGGCCGCATCGATCGACGTGCATCCGACGGCCTTCGAGCTCATCACCGCGGTCGCGCTGGAATACTTCCGACGCCGCGGGTGCGACGCGGTCGTGCTGGAGGTGGGGCTCGGCGGCAGGCTCGACGCCACGAACGTCGTCGTGCCTGCGGCCTGCGCCATCACGTCCATCGCCTTCGACCATATGCGCATCCTGGGCGATACGCTCGCGCAGATCGCCGTCGAGAAGGCAGGCATCGTGAAGCCGGGCGTGCCGGTGGTGTCGTATCGTCAGGCGCCCGAGGCGCAGGCCGTCATCGAAGACGCCTGCCGCGCGGCGGGCTCCGTGCTCGTCTCCCCGCGCTTCGGACGCATCCATGCGCGTCAGGAGGGGTTTTCCCAGGTGTTCTCCTACGACGGCATCGCCGATGTGCGCCTTTCGCTTCTGGGGACCTACCAGCCTTGCAACGCCGTCATGGCGATCGAGGTCGCGCGCGTCCTGCGCACGCGGGGCCTCGCCATCTCCGACGACGCCATCAAGCGGGGCCTCGAAGCGACGCGCTGGCCCGGACGCTTCGAACTCGTGGCCGCTTCGCCGACGACCATCGTCGACGGCGGCCATAACGAGCAGGGCGCGGCCATGCTCGCATCTTCCCTCAGGGCGTATTTTCCGCACCGTACGGTCACGTTCGTGGCGGGCATGCTGAAGGACAAGCGGTATCGCGATATGGTCGCTCTCGTCGCGCCGCTTGCGGCGAAGGTCTACTGCGTGGAGCCGCCCGAGCCCGAGCGCGCGCTGCCGGCGGCCGACCTTGCTCAAGAGTTCGTCCGCGCCGGCGTCGCCGATACCGTGGCCTGCGCATCCATCGCGGACGGCGTGCATCGCGCGCGCACCGAGGCATCGCCTGACGATGTCGTCTGCTGCTTCGGATCGCTCTATTCCATCTCCGAGGTCATGGAAGCTCTCGGGTCGAGCCGCCGCGACGCTTGATCGATGCGTGCGGAGCGGGGAGAATCGACAAGCCGGGACCGGACGAAAGGCATGCCATGCAACCCATCCTCATCGTCGAAGACGATGCCGCCCTTGCGAAGCAGATCGTCGATCTGTTCGAACGCTATCGATACGCCTGCCGCGCGATCGATTCGTTCGACGATGTGGATGTTCAGGTCGCAACGCTGGATCCGGCCTTGGTTCTGCTCGATGTGAACCTGCCTCGATACGACGGGTTCTACTGGTGCCGGCGTATTCGCGAATCGTCGCACGTGCCCATCCTCATGGTTTCGGCGCGCGACGCCGTATCCGATCAGGTGCGCGGCATGGAGGCGGGTGCCGACGACTATATGACCAAGCCCTTCGATCTCGATGTCCTGCTTGCCAAGGTCCAGGCTCAGATGCGCAGGAACTACGGCGAGCTCGGGGTTTCCGCGCATGGGCTCGCATCGGTGAAGCGCGATGGCATCACGTTCTATCCAGGGCTCCAGCGCGTCGAATGGGATGGTCGCGTCGTCGAGCTTTCGGCGGTCGAGTCGAGCCTCTTCGCCTGTTTGATGAAGGCGTATCCGGAAACGGCGTCGCGCAGCGATCTCTACATGGCCGCCTGGGACGACGAGAGCTACGTCGAAGCCAACACCTTGAACGTCAACATCCGGCGCCTGCGCGACTGCTTCGCGCGTGCGGGCATTCCTGTCGAGATCAAGGTCGTGCGCACCGTAGGCTACCGCCTCTCCATCGACGGAGACGGGTCATGAGGCTTTTCCTGAAGGACCATCTGGATGTCATCGCGCTGTTCCTCTTCGAATCCGTCGCCATCGCGCTCGCATTCCGCTTCGTCGACGGCTTCGCATCGGCCGCGGGCGTCGCTTACTTCCTGTTCGTCTCGGTCTTCGTCCTGGCTGCGTTTCTGATCGTGCGTTTCATGCGCAAGCGCGCGTTCTATGAAAGCCTGGAAGCGGGTGCGGATGCCATGGAAAAGCTGCTCGAGCGCCACGGGTCCGATCCCGTGACCGCGGCGTACGTCGCGCGCGGGCGCGATGCATATCGCAGCTATCAGCGCCGCCTGAACGAGCGGGACGAGGAGATGCTGCGGTGGCGGACGCACGTCATGCAGTGGGTTCACCAGATGAAGACGCCGGTCAGCGTCCTGCGCCTCATGGTGCAGAAGGATCCGGGACGCATCGATTCGTTCGACGCGCTGTGCGAGCTCGACCGCATGCAGGGACAGCTCGATCTGGTCTTGAGCTTCGTGCGCATGGAACGCATGCAGGCCGATCTCGTCATCGAAGACGTGCCTCTCAAACGGACGGTCGATGCCGTCATCGCCAAGGAGCGACGCCTCTTCGTCCAGAAAGAGGTCTTTCCCGTCGTGGATATCGATGCCGGCCTGCGCGTGCGCACCGATGGGAAATGGCTCGCCTTCGTCATCGAGCAGATGCTGCATAACGCGGTGAAGTATTCGGACGCCGCGTCGACGATCGAGGTCGGCGCGACGGTGTCGGATGCCGGCGTGACGCTTTCCATCGCCGATCACGGCATCGGCATTCGAGAGCGCGACCTGCCGCGCATCTTCGATCTGTATTTCACGGGCAGCAACGGGCGCGACCACGACCAGTCGTCGGGCATCGGGCTGTACGTCGCGAAGCACGTGCTCGACGAGCTCGGCCATGGCATCGAGGTTGAATCAAAGCTTGGGGCGGGGACGTGCATGCGCATCACGTTCTGACGGCATTGCGATGCGACGCCCCGCTCGCATGTGACATGTCGCGTCACCTTTCGTCACGCCATTCGATGGCGGCTCGGCGCGCGGTTCCGTACGCTTCTTGCATCGGATCGGAAAGGAGTTCAGATATGGCGATCCTCACTATCGACCATGCAAGCAAGATATACGGCACCGACGTTCAGGTACGCGCCGTGAACGACCTGTCCATGAACATGGAGGAAGGCGAGTTCGTCGCCATCATGGGCGCCTCGGGGTCGGGCAAGTCCACGCTGCTCAACCTCATATCCGGCATCCTTCCTCTCAGCTCGGGCGAGATTCGCATCGACGGACGCGACATATCCTGCCTAGGAGAATCGCAGGCCGCCGAGTTCCGTCGCAACGAGCTCGGCTTCGTCTTTCAAGATTTCAATCTGGTCGATACGCTGACCATTCGCGAGAACATCATGCTTCCGCTCATGATGCGCCGCGTGCCGCCGGCCCGCATGAAGGCGGAGGCGGTCGCCGTGGCCGAAAGCCTCGGCATCGCGGCGGTCCTCGACAAGCGGACGTTCGAAGTTTCGGGCGGTCAGGCGCAGCGTGCCGCCATCGCCCGCGCGATCATCCATCACCCCCGCCTGCTTCTGGCGGACGAGCCTACGGGAAATCTCGACTCGGCGGCGGCCGAAAGCGTCATGCGCATCTTCTCCGACCTCAATGCGAGGAGGAAGACCTCCACGATCGTCGTCACGCACGACGCGAAGACGGCGAGCTTCTGCACGCGCGCGGTCTTCATCAAGGACGGGCGCATTCTGGAGGAGCTGTACCGCGAAGGGGACAGGCTCGCGTTCTACGACGAGATCCTGAACGTGCTCAAGTTCATGGGGGCGAAATAAGATGGATTTCTTCACGTTCTCTCTCAACAACGTCCTGCGCGATAAGGAAAGCTACGTCGCATTCTGGCTGAGCAGCGTGTTCTCGATCGTGGTCTTCTTCGTGTTCTCGGCCAACATGAACCACCCCCAGCTTGCGCAGAGCGAAAGCATACAAGATATCATGCGGGTCGCGGCCGCCTTCATCGCCGTGTATTCGCTCGGGTTCCTCGGACTTTCGCTCAATGCCTTCTTGAAGCGCAAGCGCCGCCTGTACGGGGCGCTTCGCACGATGGGCATGACGAAGCGTCAGGTCGCGCTATCCATCATGCTCGAAAGCCTGCTGATCGGCGCGAGCGCCATCGCCGTCGGCCTGATCGTCGGCCTCGTCTTCGGGCATCTCATGGTCATGCTTATGGCGCGGATCATCCGCATCGAAGACGTCGCGTACCAGTTCCCGATCGTATCCATCGTGCAGACTGCGGTGACGTTCGTCGTCATCTTCCTGGTGGCGAGCGCGGTGCAGGCGCGCGGGATATGCAGGCGCCCCATCGTCGAGCTGCTTGCCTCCAAGGTCGACGAAAGCCGCGGCATGCGGTTCTCGAAGCCCCTTGCCGTCCTCGGCATCGCTTTGCTCGCGTGCGGCTGCGGCGCCTGTCTGTTCGGCGTCATCCCTCCCGTGCGCGCATTCCTGGAACCGCATGACGAGCTTGCCGGCATCATCCCCTGGTTCATCGTCGGATGCACGTTCGCCGGGATCTTCCTTGTCTATCGCCAGTTCTCGTTCCTCGTGCTTTCGTGGCTCGCGCGTTCGCGCTACTACCTCGAGGAAGGTAACGCCATCTGGATGTCCGGCCTGCGCGATCGGATCAAAGGATCGGTCATGACGATGTTCGTGTCCACCGTCATGCTCGCGATGTCGTTCAGCGCCATCATCGTGTCGCTGGCGTTCGTCACGACGGTTCGTGCGGACATCTCGCAGGACATCCCCTTCGGCATCGGGTACTTCTCGTATGGCGACAACGCGCGCGAATCGTCGGATATCGACGAGATCGAAACGCAGCTCGATGCCAACGGCGTGGCGTATACGGAGGATTCATACGACATGCTGCAGACCGAGAAGACGATCTTCGGCACCAAATTCATCGCTCAGAGCGCCTACGAGAGGCAATCGGGCACGACGCTTGCGCTCGACGACGGCCAGGCGGTCGGCATCTCGGGCACGCCTGATTCCGAGGATTCGGTCGAGGCGCCGAACGGCGTTTCGTTCAAGATCGTCGGCACGTCCGCGCCCGTGCTCGACGATGCGAAGCGTTTCGGCAGCTACGTGGTGACCGATGCCGACTGGCAGCGGCTGCATGAGGCGGGCGGGCTTGTGAACGTGCGGGCCTTCATATTCGATGTGGACGACGAGGGTCAGGCCCAAGAGGTGCGCATGGCCTGCGAAAGCGTGCGCGAGACCATCGGATTAGGCCTGAGCGGGGGGGAGGATTTCCTCTTCATCCCGCGTATCGAGACCATCGTCCTGCAGGAATACTCATACGAGATATACACGTACATCTCGTTCATGCTCTCCATCGTCTTCATCGTGGCGTCTATCAGCCTCATCTACTTCCGGCTTCTGTCCGACGTGCGCGAGAACCTGCCCGTCATGCGCAACCTGAACCGCATGGGGCTGTCCGTCGCACAGGTGCTGCGCATCCAGAAACGCCAGCTTCAGGTGCTCTTCTCGCTGCCGATCGGCTTCGCGGTCGTGCTGACGGGCTTCGCGATGGCGTTCCTCATGAGCGTCGAGGCGGCGAGCGCGCACATCTTCGTGCGCATGGGCGCGACCATAGGCCCGCTCATCGTGCTCGAGGCTATGCTCTTCATGGTGCTGAACGGCAGATTCGAAGCGCAGGTGAGGGCATTCGTTCGGCCTTGGGACTGAGGGGTCGGCCGTCTCGGATCCGATTCCCAAGAAGGCGGCCTGCCCGATGGGGTCTCCCGATACCAACTTTCGGTACACGACCAGGGACTTCTTCGATTTCTCCCAGAACTTCGATATAGTGGCATCGAGGAAGGCGAGGGCTTGCGGCAAGAAAGCGAGCCCCGCCTCCGGCCTAGGATGAACCCACCTCGTAAGGTGGGTGCTCGCAGCGAGCTTCAAAGCTTTCGCGTCAACGGACGCGAATCCCTTGTTCACTCGCAATCTAGAGCTCCCTCTAAATTTGCATCGGTCCATCGCAAATGCGGCAATCGGAAGCAAGGCTCTGCAAAGAGCATAATCGAGTCTATGGGGAAAATAAACCCTTGAACTCTTTGGACTACAATGATTTTCGAACCGAACCGGCGGAAGGGGAAAGCGATGCCGAACGCAAAGGATGTGGCGCGTTTCGTGCGCGAAGGCATGCGCGACAAGACATCTGCCGCGCGCTTGGCCGAGATCGTCAAAACGTTCCGACGCAACGAGGTCGGCCGCGGCATGACGCCTGGCAAGCTCGTCGCCCTGCTCGAAGACCTGGGTCCCACCTTCATCAAGCTCGGCCAGATCCTCTCTGCGCGGTCGGACATGCTTCCCCAGGAATACTGCACGGCGCTCCAATCGCTTCGATCCTCCACCACGCCCGAGCCTTTCGAGGCCATCGCCGGCCGTCTGAACGACGCCTACGGCGGCGATTACCGCGAGGTGTTCGCATCCATCGACGAAGAACCGCTCGGGTCGGCCTCCATCGCCCAGGTCCATCGCGCCGTTCTGCGCAAGAACGGCCGCGAGGTGGCCGTCAAGGTGCGCCGTCATCACGTGCGCGAGGACATGCTGCGCGACATCCAGCTCATGCGCCGCGCCGCCGATCTGCTCAACCTGACCGGCGTGCCCATGATGGGCTCGGTCATGGACGGCATGGACATGGACGCGGTCATCGATGAGTTCGACCGCACGGTGCGCGAGGAAATCGACTTCGGCGCCGAGGCGCGCAACCTGCAGCGCTTCGGATCATTCGTCGGCAAGGACGACGGCATCACCTGCCCGCGCGTCTACCGCGAGTATTCGGGCGATACCGTCCTTGTCATGGAATTCGTCCGCGGCGTGTCGGTCGAGGACGTGAGCTCGTTGCGCGCCTGCGGCTACGATCTGAAGGAACTCGGCGACCGCATCGCCGGCAGCTACATGCGCCAGATGGTGGAGGAAGGCTTCTACCACGCCGACCCGCATTCGGCGAATCTGATCGTGCGCCCGGCGCTGCGCGATCGCGCCAGCGGCGCCTGTGATCCCGATCGGCCCGATGCGAACGCGCATGATCCAGGCGAGGTCGTCTGGATCGACTGCGGCATGATGGGCGAGCTGTCCCCGCACGAACGCACGCTCTTCCTCGAGATGATGAAGGCGATGGTCTATCGCGACGAGCATCGCCTGACCGATCTGTTCATCGAGTGGGGAAGCGTGTCCGACGCGCCGGGCAAGCGCCTGAACTACGGGCAGCTGCTCCAAGACCTCACGCGCCTGGTCGACCGCTACAGCGCCGAAGACGTCAACAGCATGGATCTTGCGGCCCTGCTCAACGACATCATGAAGATCCTTGAATCCGCCCACGTCAGCATGCCTCAGAGCTTCGTCATGCTCGTGCGCGGCCTGGCCACGCTCCAAGGCATGCTCATCACGCTCACGCCCGAAATCAGCATCCTCGCCGTGGTGGACCGCTACGTGCGCTCCTACGCGTTCCGATCGTTCGATCCCTTCTCCGACGTCACGCGCCGCGTCCGCGAGGCATCCAAGGCGGGCGAGCGTATCGTCGAGCTGCCCGTGCGCGTGTCCAACGTGCTCGACATGGTGGAGAAGGGCCGTTTGCGCATGAGCATGGACTTCTCCGACGCGTCCGAGCCGATGCGCCTGCTCAGCTACATCATCGATCGCATGAGCCTGTCCATGATCACGGCGGGGCTGTTCATCGGGTCGTCCATCATCTATGCGACGGGCCTCGAGCCGCAGCTGTTCGGCGTACCCGTCATCGGATTCCTCGGCTTTCTCGGCGCTGCGTTCTTGAGCATCTACATCATCTGGAACATCCATCGCCGCCCGCGCGGATAGGAAGCCTCATGGACACGCTCTTCACCGATATCGATAACCGTGCGAAATACGCCGTCGCGCCGCTTGCGGTGCGCATGCGCCCGCGCTCGCTTTCCGAGCTGCGCGGGCAGAAGGACGCGGTCGGCCCGGGCAGCTGGCTCGCCCTCGCCATCACGGCCGACGCGCTTTCGTCCGTGATCCTGTTCGGGCCGGCGGGCACCGGCAAGACCAGCATCGCCCGCATCATCGCCGAGACGACGCGCTCCGCGTTCGTGGAAGTCTCCGCGATCGGCGGCACGGTCGCCGATCTGCGCAGGGAAATCTCCGCGGCGGAGCGCAGGCTCGCGTCTGCGGGGACGAAGACGATCCTCTTCGTGGACGAGATCCACCGTTTCAGCCGCAGCCAGCAGGACGCGCTCCTGCATGCGGTCGAGAACCGCGTCGTCATCCTCGTGGGCGCCACGACCGAGAACCCGTTCTTCGAAGTGAATTCGGCGCTCATCTCGCGTTCGCGCATCGTGGAGCTGCATGCCCTGTCGGATGCCGACATCGCGTCCATCCTGGATGCGGCCCTCGCCGACGAACGCGGGCTGCACGGCCGCTTCGCGTTCGCGGACGGCGCCGCCCGTGCCATCGTCGATCTTTCGGGAGGCGATGCGCGCGGGGCGCTCACCACGCTCGAGCTTGCGAGCCAGCTGGCGGAATCCGAGGGACGGAAGGCGGGCGCCGATGCGCCGTACCTGGTCACACCGGATATGGTCGCCGTCGTCACGCCGCGCCGCGCGCTTCCTTACGACAAGGGCAAGGACATGCACTACGACGTGGTCAGCGCATTCATCAAATCCATGCGCGGCGGCGATCCGGATGCGGCCCTCTATTGGATGGCGCGCATGCTGGAAGGCGGCGAAGACCCGAAGTTCATCGCGCGGCGCATCTATATCCTGGCGAGCGAAGACATCGGCAACGCGGATCCTCAGGCGCTGCTCGTGGCCGAGGCCGCCTTCCGCGCGGTCGAGGTCGTCGGCCTGCCCGAATGCCGCATCAATCTGGCGCAGGCGGCCATCTATATGGCGCTCGCGCCCAAGAGCAACGCCGCCGAGGCGGGCATCGACGCGGCCCTCGCCGAGGTGCGCCGCGGTCCGCGGCGCGACGTGCCCAGCCATCTGCGCGACCGCCATCGCCCCGGGTCCGAATCCTACGATGCCTACCGCTATCCGCACGACTATTCCGGGCATTGGGTCGACCAGCGCTATCTGCCCGAGGGCCTCGAGCGCGGCTGCTTCTTCGAACCCGGCGAATCGGGTTGGGAAGCATATCGCGTGGATGCCGTCAGGCGCGATAGATTCGCATCCGACGCGTGATACACTCGGTGGACACGAACTGAGGAGATTTCCATGGACTACCTGCTTCCCATCGTTTACGCCTTGGTGGGCGTCGCTCTCATCTGGGCCTTGATCGAGCTCGTCCGGCTTTTGCGCAGCATGCGCGGCATGGTGGAAGACACGAACGCGAACGTCGCCCCCCTCATGGGGCGCGTCAACGACATGGTGGCCGACGCGGCTCCTGCCGCCAAGCGCATCGATCCGATGCTCGAGCGCGTGAACCTCACGGTGGATGCCGCCAACCTCGAGCTCATGCGCGTCGACGGGATCCTTGAGAACGTGGATGCCATCACCGGGCATGTCGCCAACGCCGCTTCCGCGGTGGACGATGTCGCCACGACGCCTTCCCGCATGGTCAACAACGTGGTCGAGGCGGTGCGCGGCGCGGTCGGCGCGAAGAAGGCGTCGGACGAATCGGTCGGGTTCGCCGCCGAGGCGGCCGCGGCTTCCGAGGCGTGCGCGCCAACGGCCGATCGCGAAGGGTCCAAGGCCGCCAAGGATCAGGCATCCAAGTACGTCCAGGTCCCCCTGGCGCCCTCCGCGGGCCGTGCATCCGACGTCGAAAGCGAGCGTGCATAAGATCCTATGGACCGCCAGCTGCCCTCGTCTATCAGGACGGATACCGCCAAGCGTCATTTCTATCAGGTCTGGTCCATTATCGGCATCGTGCTCATCATCGCTGCCGCAGGGTATGTGTCGGGCGTGCTGTCGACGCCGATCGCCATCGTCGTGTGGGCGGCGATCTTCGTGCTCATCCTGCGCAAGCCCGTCGCATTCTTCGAAGCGCACGGCATCCCGCGCGTTCTGGGCACGGCCCTGTCGTACCTGCTCTTCGCGCTTGTGCTGGGGCTTCTGGGCATCGTCATGTTCTCGCCGGCTTTCGGTCTGGGCGATCAGCTGAGCAGCCTCATCGCATCCGTGCCGTCGTATGTGCAGGAAGCGACCCGCATGTGGAACGATTTCTCGGCCCGCTACGCCGACATCATGCAGAACACGCGCGTGTCCGAATGGGTCGATTCCATGTCGTCGTCGCTCATCTCCTGGGCGAACGATTTCGCGGCATCTTCGGCCACCGGCATCGTCGAGTTCGGCGCCGGCCTCGCGAATTCGCTCATGATCATCGGCTTCGCGCTTGTCGTGGCGTTCTGGCTGCTCATGGAGCTGCCGGCCCTCAGCCGCGAGATGTCGCGCCTCGTGCCCGAATCGCGCAGGGAAGGCTTCGACATGCTGCGCCGCACCACGACGCGCATCATCGACGGCTATCTGCTCGCCACGCTCGCGGTCTGCACGATCGTCGGCATCGCGTGCGGCATCCTCTATATCGTCGTAGGCGTTCCGAACGCGGGCATCCTCGCCATCATCGTGGGCGTCTTCAACGTCATCCCCGTCATCGGGCATTGGATCGGCCTCATCCTGGTCGTGGTCATCGCCGCGTTCACGAATCCCGTGCTTGCGCTCGTCGTGTTCATCGGCACGATCGTCATCCAAGAAGCGGTCTATACCTTCGTGCAGCCCAAGCTTATGGCCAACTCGGTCGACGTGCATCCGGTGCTCGTCATCTTGGCCCTGTTCATCGGCAGCGCGGCCGGATCGGCCGTCCAAGGTCTGTTCGGAAGCGTCGTGGGCATGCTCATCTCCATCCCCGTGGCGGCGCTTGCGAAGGCCCTGTTCGTCTACTACTACGAGCGCGGCACGGGTCTGCAGGTCGTGGCCGAGGACGGCGTCTTCTTCAAAGGCTCGCCCTCGTCGCAGGAGGTTCCCGGCACGAAGCCGGACGCCGTGGCCGACGCCATCGCCCCCGCCCCCAAGCCTAAGAAGCCGACGGGCGCCGCGGCATGGCTGACGACGTCCATCTCGCCCGCCCTCACGGGCAAGCTCGGCGGCGACGGCAAAGGCTCCGCGCGCAAGGCCGGCCGTTCGAGCGCATCCTACCGCCATGAGCGCGGCGACGCCGATGCCGGCGCCGACGCTTCGGCGCAGGGACGTGCCGAAGCGAATCCCGACCGCACCGACGTCGGGCTCGATGTCTCGGTGTCGCGCCGCCAGAAGTAGGGCGTCGTCCCTTCCCGCATGACGCAGGCGGCAGGGCGGACGTTCCCGCTCGCATGAAGCCGGAAGCGGCGCTCCTTTCCGCATGAAACCGGAGGGAGGGCCGTCTTTTCTCTTTGCATAAAGAATCTATGGATGCTCGTGTCCGCTCCGTGCAAACGCGCACGTCTAGGCGCAGGCGTGCAAGGCGCTGCGATACAATGCCCGAATGACCAGACGGCAGTACGCCTTCGGGCGCGTAGGGGAGAGTGAGATTACCCGCATGAAATACATGACCACCGCGGAAATTCGCGAGAAGTATCTGCGATTCTTCGAGGAAAAGGGCTGCAAGCGCCTGCCTTCCTCGTCGCTGATCCCCGACGACCCGAGCCTTCTGCTCACGAGCGCCGGCATGGTCCAGTTCAAGCCCTACTTCCTGCACGTCAAGGAATTCGACCCGAACTACATCGGCGCCACCACCGTCCAGAAGTGCGTGCGCACCAACGATATCGACATCATCGGCACGACGGGCCGCCACCTGAGCTTCTTCGAGATGCTCGGCAATTTCAGCTTCGGCGTCTACTTCAAGCACGAGATGTGCACCTGGGCCTATGAGTTCTCGACCGAGGTGCTCGAGCTTCCCAAGGACCGCCTCTACTTCACCGTGTTCGAAGACGACGACGAGACCATCGAGATCTGGAAATCCCTCGGCGTTCCTGAAAGCCATATCACCCGTCTGGGCGAGGACGACAATTTCTGGCGCGCCGGCCCCACCGGCCCGTGCGGCCCCTGCTCCGAGATCTATTTCGATCAGGGTCCCGATTTCGAGGGCGAGGCCCCCGGCGACGACGGCGACCGCTTCCTCGAGTTCTGGAACTGCGTCTTCACCCAGTTCGACGGTCAGGAGGACGGCACGCTCGCGCCGCTTCCCACGAAGAACATCGATACGGGCATGGGCCTTGAACGCATGGCCGCCATCATGCAGGGCGTCCAGTCCAACTACGAGACCGACGTGCTGCGCGACCTGGTCGCCGTCGGAGAGCGCCTCTCCGGCGCGTCCTATCGGGGCGGCACGAACGCGACCGCCGGCGACGGCGCGCAGGCCAAGGTGGACCTTTCGCTGCGCATCTGCGCCGATCACAGCCGCAGCGTCGCCTTCATGATCGCCGACGGCATCCTGCCGTCCAACGAAGGCCGCGGCTACGTGCTGCGCCGCCTGCTGCGCCGCGCCGTCATGCACGGCCATAAGCTCGGCATCGAAGGCCCGTTCCTCGGCGAATACCTTGCGAAGATCATCGAGCTCATGGGCGACGTCTATCCCGAAATCGTCGACAACCGCGAGCTCGTCGAGCGCATCATCCTCTCCGAGGAGGAGCGCTTCGGCCGCACGCTGCGCACGGGCCAGGCCTACCTGGTCGACGAGCTTTCTGCGCTGGACGGCTCCGTCCTTCCCGGCCAGACGGCCTTCACGCTTCATGACACCTACGGGTTCCCGATCGAGCTGACCGAGGAGATCTGCTCCGAAAGCGGCGTCACGGTCGATCATGCGGGCTTCGACGCCTGCATGGAAGAGCAGCGTTCCCGCGCCCGCGCCGCCACCAAGGGCGACGCCGAGGCCGCGTGGAGCACCTACGGCGGCGTGCACGCCGAGACCCTGAAGGAGGTCGGCGCCAGCATCTTCGTGGGCTACGAGCATACCGAAGCCGCCTCTTCCATCGTCGCCCTCATCAAGGACGGCGCGCGCGTCGCCCGCATCGAGCAGGGCGAAGAGGCCGAGCTCGTGCTCGCGAAGACTCCATTCTACGCTGAGATGGGCGGCGAGGTCGGCGACACGGGCACCATCGAGGGCGCCGGCGGCCGCGCACAGGTCGAAGACACCAAGGCTCCCGAAGCGGGCCTCATCTGCCATCGCGTGAAGGTCGTCAAGGGGTTCCTGTCGGTGGGAGAGGACGTCGCCGCCGCCGTGGACGCCGACCGTCGCGCGCGCATCACGCGCAACCATACCGCGACGCACATCCTGCATGCCGCGTTGCGCCAGGTCTTGGGCGATCACGTCAACCAAGCCGGCAGCTATGTCGGTCCCGACCGCCTGCGATTCGACTTCGCGCATTTCGCGCCGATGACGGCAGACGAGATCAAGCAGGTCGAAGACCTCGCGAATGCGGTCATCATGTCCGCCACCGATATGAATATCTACGAGACCTCGCTCGATGAGGCGCGCGCATCCGGCGTGACGGCGCTGTTCGGCGAGAAGTACGGCGACACGGTACGCGTCGTCGAGGCCGGCGGCTTCTCCCGCGAGCTCTGCGGCGGCTGCCATGTGCGCAATACGGCCGAAATCGGCCTGCTGAAGGTCGTCGCCGAAACGAGCGTCGCCGCCAACACGCGCCGAATCGAGGCGGTGACCAGCTATGCCGCGCTCGACTATCTGAACGCCCGCGCCGCCGAGCTGGACGCCGCGGCGTCCGCGCTCAAGTCCGCTCCGCTCGACGTCGCCGCACGCGTCGCCGTGAACCTGGCGACTATCAAGGAATTCGAAGCCGAGGCGCGCCGCGCCAAGCAGGCGGCCGCCGAATCCGATGCGTCGGCGTATCTGGACGCGATGGTCGATGTGGGGTATCCGCTGATCGTGATCCGTGTGGACGGGCTCGACGGCGGCGCCATGCGCAACGTCTGGGACATCGTCCGCGCACGTATGCCGAAGCCCGGCGCGCTCGTGCTCGGCGCCGTGACCGACGGCAAGCCGATCATCATGGCCGCCGCCTCCGACGAGGCCGTGGCTGCGGGCTTCAATGCCAAGGACGTCATCAAGCAGGCGTCCTCCCACATCAAGGGAGGCGGCGGCGGCAAGCCGACGATGGCTCAGGCCGGCGGCAAGGACGCATCCGGCATGGATGCCGCGCTCGAGGCGGCCCGCGCGTTCCTCGGCGCCTAGGAAAGCCGCGCACGTGAGGTACATGGCCCTCGATATCGGCGACGCGCGCATCGGCATCGCGATCAGCGATCCCGCCGGTCGCGTCGCGTCGCCGCTCAAGGTCCTTCCCGCGGCCGAGGTCCTCGGGCACGCGGCATCCTTCCGCATGCTCGTCGAAGATTGGATGCCCGATGCTCTGGTCTGCGGGCTTCCCTTCACCCTCGCCGGAGAGCAGGGGCCCCAGGCCGCTTCCCTCAAAGAGCGTGCTCAGCGCATCGCGAAAGCCTGCGACCTGCCCCTTTATTTTTCCGACGAACGCTTGAGCTCGTCCGAGGCCAAGAGATTTTTGCGTGAAGGGGGCTATGACGAGCGGGCGATGCGCGGTAAAGTGGACATGATCGCAGCGAGTATATTTCTCCAGTCGTGGCTTGATTCGAACCCGGCTTCGAAGGGCGCAGCTCCTGCGCAGGGCCACGACGCTTCCGAGCAACGTTAGGATCTGGCATGCCCCGTAGGCAGATTACGTACAGCAACCATCCGAACCATCGTGCCCGTGCGGTGCATGCCCAAGGCGAGCGCCAATTCAAAACCTACGACACGTCTCACATCCGGCCGCGCAAGAGCAAGGTCCCCTACGCGGTAGGCGCCATCATCGCCATCGTCGTCCTGGCCATCGCCGCGTTCGCCGCCACGTCGCTTCTGCGCGGATGCTCTGCGGAAGCCGAGGACATCGACGGCTCGCAGGTCGCCGTCGCCGCCGACGTCAAGGTCACCATTCCCGACGGGTCGACGGCCTCCAATACCGCGAAGCTTCTGGAGTCGTCCGGAGTGGTTCCCGACGCCGACGAGTTTCTGGCCTATGCGAAGGGCACTGGGCTGGATTCCCGGTTCAAGTCGGGCGTGTACACGTTCACCGCGGGCATGACGCTCGAGCAGGTCGCCAAGACCATCGTGTCGGGCGCCTCGAGCGCCGACACGCTCACCATCCCGGAAGGCTATACGGTCGCGCAGATCGCGTCCGCCGTCGAGAAGTCGACTTCCGGCTCGATCACGGCGGACGATTTCACGAAGCAGGCCGTCGCATCCAACTACGTGTCCGATTACCCGTTTCTTTCCGACGCCTATGACGATTCCCTCGAAGGATTCCTCTTTCCGAAGACCTACGATCTTTCAGGGGCGAAGACGGCCGACGACGTCATCCGCATGATGCTCGATCAGTACGCGACCGAGGTCGCCTCGCTCGACTATTCGTATCCCACTTCGAAGGGCTTAAGCGCCTACCAGGTGCTCGTGATGGCGTCCGTCATCGAGAAGGAGGCGGCGCCCGATGCCAACCATCCCGATGAACGCGCGCAGGTCTCTTCCGTCTTCTACAACCGCCTTGCGGCCGATATGGCGCTGCAGTCCGACGCTACGATGGGCTATGTGACGGGCGGGGAGGTCACGCCCGAGGATCTTCAGACCGAAAGCCCGTACAACACGTATCTCAACAAGGGTCTTCCGGCAGGGCCTATCTGCAATCCGAGCATCGAATCGCTCAAGGCCGCCTGCAATCCCGCGACGACCGATTACCTGTACTTCTTCATCGTGAACGAGAAGGGGTATTCCGACCACGCGTTCTCGAAGACGCTCGACGAGCATAACGCCGCCATTGCCAAGTACCAGGAGTACACGGCCTCGAAGACGTCGTAGTTCCGCCGCGCCCCCGTTTCGCATGCATCTCTTCCGTCCCGACAGGCATTTCACGCGTGTGACCGCCATCGATCCGGCGCGCGACTTGAGGGATGCCGGCATCTCCTGCGTGCTGCTCGACATGGATAACACGCTCGTCGCGCGTGATACCCACGCGGCGCCTGACGACGTGAGGGCGTGGCTCGAAGGGCTCGGTGCCTACGGCGTGCGTGCCTGCATCCTTTCGAACAACTGCCATGCGAGCGCGTACGACCATGCGCGCGATCTCGGGCTTCCTATCGTGGCGAAGGCATGCAAGCCGCTGCCGTTTTCCTACGGGCGCGCGTTGCGCCTGATGGGAACCCGCAAGGAAGCGACCGTCGGTATAGGAGACCAGCTTGCGACCGACGTGCTGGGCGCGCATCTGCACGGCATGCGCGCGTTCTACGTCGATCCTCTCTGCACGGCCGACCTCGCCTATATGCACGTGCTGCGCGCCGTCGACCGCCGTATCCTCGCCGGCATGGACGCCGAGTCGTAGCCGCCGTCCGAGCGCTCTGTGTCGATGCTGTTCCAGCCTATGCTGCGTCTTAGATGCACGTTTTCCCCGTGCTACAATCGCTCGCGAACGTGGGAGTGGGAGAGGGCATGCGCATCGACGTCACGCGACATTCGGCGGACCGCTACATAGCCGTTATCGAGGGAATGCCTGCGGGCATCGCCTTGCAGCGCTCCGATGCGCAGACCGATCTCGATCGCGCGGCCGAAGCTCTGCTTTTCTGCTCCGCACCCGATGCGCCCCAGGTCCTTCCGCGTGCAACCGTGCTGTCGGGGCTTGCCCGCGATCGGTCTTCCGCCGCGCCGCTTCTGCTCGAAGTCGATTTCGCCGGCACCGCCTTTTCCGAGGCCCTCGATGCCCACGGCTCGCAGACGCCGCGCTTCGGCACGGCCGACCTGGCATTCTTCCTGCGCATGAACGAAGACGACTGCGCGTCCGCCCTGCAGGCCGTCACGCTGCGCCATGCGATCGTGCGCGCGGCCGCCGCGTTCGCTGCCCGGGCGTTTCTGGCCGAGCTGGGCGTCGATGTGCGCTCGTTCTCTTCGCGCATAGGTTCGGTCGAGCTTCGCGACCTGGACGCGCAGAAGGCGGCGCTGTTCGCGCCGCTCGATATCGAGACGTCCGCCGTGCGCTGCCCCGATCCGCAGGCTTCGCGCCTCATGGTCGAGGCGCTCGACGCTGCACGCGCGGCAGGCGAGCCTCTTCCCGGCGCGTTCTGCGTCGTGGCGGCAGGCTGCGTGCCCGGCCTGGGATCCGCGACCGATCCCGCCTGCGGCCTTGCGGCGCTCATCGCCGCGGCCGTCATGGGCGCGCCTTCGGTGTCGTCGGTCGCGTTCGGCGATGCATCCGCGCATGCATCGGACGGCGCATTTCCCGATCGCGTGCAGGCCGATCGCACGCGCGGCTTCACCTATGCGCGCAACGTGCAGGGAGGCGTGGCGGGCGGCATGTCCACCGGCGCCCCGATCGTCTGCATCTCTACCGTTTTGCCTTGTTATCAGGGAGAGCATATTCTTTCGAGCATCGATCTGACCACGCTCGAGCAGGCGGCGTCGCCCGATGCCCTCGGCATCGCGTGCCTTGCGCCGTTCTCTTCCGTATGCGCGGAATCCGCGGTCGCCTGCGTGTTGGCCGAAGCCTACGTGCGCACGTTCGGCGAAGGGCCCCTTTCCGATGTCGCGCGCGCGTTGGATGCCTATCGTGCGCGCATCAAGACGGCGTCGAGGTGAGCGGCATGCCAACGCTCAAGACCAATGTCTTTCTCGTCGGCATCATGGGGGTCGGCAAGACCACGATCGCACGGCGATTGGCCCGCATGCTGGGCGTGGCCGCCGTCGACGTCGATTCCTATATGCGCAACATGTATCACCGGGATTCGTCGCGCCTGTTCAAAGACATGGGTGAAGAAAAGTTTCGCGCATGCGAGGTGCATGCGCTTGCGGCATGCGCCGATCTGGGGCCGGCTATCGTGTCATGCAGCGAAGGCGCCGTCGCCACGCCCGAAGGCAGGCGCATCCTGACGGAGCGCGGCTTCGCCATCTTCCTCGATTCTTCGTGCGACGGTGCGATGAAGCGCATCAGGAGCCTGCGCACGCGTCCGCTGCTCGCGCAAGGATGCGACGCGCATTCGATCATGGACGCGCGTCGTCCGATGCTCGAGGAGGTGGCCTGCGCCTGCGTCGACGTCGAAGGGTTGTCGACGACCGAGGCCTGCGCCCGTGTGACGGCGGTTCTGAAAGGACGGGGCATCTACGTGAAATAGCCGAAGAGAGGCGGTTGTTGTCCCAAACGTTTTCCCTTCGGCACGAAGACGACCGTGCTTCGACGGGCAGATTCGCGCTCGAAGGACGTGCGGATGCGGCGTCGGCCCAGGCACTGCACCTCGACGACCATGCGCGGTCGTTCGTGGATTCGCGCCTGTTTCTGTATATGCAAGACGGAGCGCCGCACGGCGCTGCCGACGATTCGAAGGAGCTTGCCGATGACCAGATTGGAACGCATGCGCGCGATGATGGCGGCCGAAGGAGTCGCCGACTTCTACTGCCGCGATCTGTCGAACGTGAAATGGCTGACCGGGTGGGAGGGCGTCTTCGACGACGAGCCGGCGCACCTGGCCTTCGTCACGCCGAAGACGGCGGTTCTGCATACCGACTCGCGCTATGCGGATGCCTGCCGCGTGGCGGCCGATGCGGGGGAGTGGACCGTCGACGAGGAACGCATGACGCATGCGCGCTGGGCGGCCGCGTCGTTCGAGGCCTTCCATGAGGCGCGGGGCGCGCAACGCGGGCGCGATCTGTGCGGCTTCGGCATCGAAGACAGCATGGAACTGGGTGAATTCCGCCGTCTTGAAGAAGCGTTCGCCGCCGCGGACTGGTCGCCGACGTTCGTGGAGACGGCCGATGCCGTCAAGCGGCTGCGCGCCGTGAAGGACGAAGCCGAGATCGAGCGTCTGCGTGCGGCCCAGGCCATCACCGACGCGGCGTTCGAGCACATCGTCGGCTTCATGCGTGCGGGCATGACCGAGCGCGAGGTGGCTTTCGAGCTTGAGCAGACGATGCGCAAGATGGGCGCGGAAGACCTCGCGTTCGCATCCATCGTCGCATCGGGCGCCAACGGGGCATCGCCGCATAGCATTCCGGGCGACAGGCGCCTGGAGGACGGCGATCTCGTGGTCATGGACTTCGGCGCGCGGGCGCGCGGCTACTGCTCCGATATGACGCGTACCGTCGCCGTGGGCCATGCGACCGAGCGGACGCGGGCGATCTTCGATGCCGTGCGAGCGGCGAACGAGACGGTCGAGGCCATGCTGCGTCCCGGCGTGACCGGGCGCGCTGCGCATGAGCGCGCGGAATACGTGCTGGCAGAACACGGATTCGCCGGCAAGATGGGACATGGGCTCGGGCATGGGGTCGGCATTGACATCCACGAGCTCCCGGTGCTCTCTCCGCGAAACGAGGCGCCGCTCGAGGCCGGCAACGTCGTGACCGTGGAGCCGGGCGTGTACCTGAGCGGGGAAGCGGGATGCCGGCTCGAGGACTTCGGCGTGGTAACTGCTGATGGTTTTGAGGTTTTCACCGCGTCGACCCACGAACTGGTTATAATTTAGCGCCGTGAATCCAGCCGGGTAGGACGACTTGGCGGAATGCAGGTCTTCCAGGCGCGCGCCTGGCGTATAGGAAGGGAACAGCCCATGGCAACCATCTCCACCGCCGATTTCAAGAACGGCATGTGCATCGTCTACAACGGCAAGAAGTGCAAGATCGTCGAATTCCAGCATGTCAAGCCGGGCAAGGGTAGCGCGTTCGTGCGCATGAAGATGCGCGACATCCGCAACGGCCGCGTGCTTTCCGACACGGTGAACGCCGGCTTCAAGTTCGAGACCGTCCGTCTCGAGCAGTCCACGATGCAATACCTCTACAACGACGGCGTGGATTTCTACTTCATGGATCCGCAGAGCTACGAGCAGATTTCCCTGCCGGCCGACCAGGTGGGCGCAAACGCTCAGTGGCTGAAGGAAAACGACGAGGTCACGCTCGAATACGCCGATGGCGAGCTGCTCGGCGTCGAGCCGCAGATGTTCGTCGAGCTCACGGTCGCCGACACCGAACCGGGCTTCAAGGGCGACACCGTCCAGGGTTCCACCAAGCCTGCCACGCTCGAGACCGGCGCCGAGGTGAAGGTCCCGATGTACGTGAACGTCGGCGACGTTCTCCAGATCGACACGCGCGACGGTCGCTTCGTCAAGCGTATGTAGGACCGCTACGCACGCCGTTGTAAGGTTGTCGCGCAACCTGCTGCGCAACCGTCGCATACATCGCCGCGTCCCAGCACGACGGTGATACCACGCCGCCCGGCTCCACGCGAGCTGCGTCTTCGATATTCAGACTGAGGAAACTGAGACGGATTTCGAAGGTGCGGTTCAAAGCGAGTCGGGCGGTTTTCTTCGCACGTGGTAAGACTTCTACGCGCGTATCCTGTGCATGCCGCCTGATTGCGGATTCGCGTCCGTTCCCCTTTTTCATAGTGGGTTGATATGGGAGCATAGCGGGTTGGGGCAGGAGCAAGGCTTCATTCTATCGGTTCCATTCCATCAATCTACCTGCCAACGGCGTTCTGCTTGCATCAAAGAGAGAGCAAAAATAGGGGAGGGGGTATAGCCCCTTTTTCGACGAGAAATCCGATGCCGGTGTCAAAATATGGCTGTTTAGAGAATCTCGAACCTTATTTTTGTCGTAACTACAATGAAACTGCCTTATGCGATGCACTATTTAGTTGTAACTACAACTAATGTATCGAAAATATACCCCTATAGGGTATACAAAACTCTGATTTTTTGGCATTGAGGGAGGGTTTGACTTGCAGCCTTCGGCACACGACCCGCGCGACCCGGGAGCAGGTTAGATAGGGATTAGGTTAGACATGAAAGACGAACCTACATGATGACGATCGATGCAACGATGGAAATTCGCGCACGGCATGACGACAAGGAAGACGCTCCTTCTATTCATTCTTCAGTCAAAACGGACTCCGGATACGGAGTCGCGTTCGCATTCATGGGCGTCGGTGACATTTCTCGATCGGCCTCTGCGAGGAGGCTGGGTCTGGTTGACGGTTATGCAGCCGGTCCGTGGCGCCTGTCCACTTCCTCCCGTATGCGTCGCGCGGGGACGCTGAGAACCGTGTGCGCCACCACGAGAATCACGAAGGCAGCACCGAAGACCGGATGCGCACTGTGCAGGCAGCCTGCGAACGGGAATCCCGACAGGATCATGACGACGAGCGCCAAAGGCAGAACGACCCACGAGAGAACGCTGTGGGCAGCGTAGATGGCGGCGTCGCGTTTGAATCCCGAATCAGCGAGCGCGTGATAGCGGTATCCGAACGGAGGGTTGGACCTGCCTGCACTCCTTGCTTTCACGATGACGGCCTCCGCCATGCCCGCGACGAACAGGAGGAGCAGCGCCGCGCTGGAGATGCGGTGCACCATGTGCGCGGTGCTATCCGGATTCGGGTTCGTCATGAGCATGATGCCGGAGATGATGGAAGCCAAGAATGCGACGATTCCCGCCATATGGACGACGAAGAAGGGGAAGGGATGCAGTCGATAGTGGTCTTCGAGGCGGGTCATCTGGTCTTCTCGAGTCCAGGAATGGCGTCGATCTCTTCGTCGGAAACGGGTTCGTAGGCGCGTTTGCCCACTGCCCGAGCGTATGAGGAGCACCAGGGGCACAGCTTGTCGTCGCTCGCGCGTACCGCCTGATACCAGAACCCATGCTGCTTCTTGCGAGCCGCCCTGCACCCTGGGCATAGGTTCAAGCAGAAATTCGCGCGTTTGACATCCTTGTCGTGCAATTCGGTTTCTTGTTCGGGAGTCAGAGCGCTTCCCCACATCTGCGCATCATCCATGGCAAGGCTCCGTCTTTCGGAACTGCGATTTTCCAGAGTGTATGTGAGGGCTAACTCTTTGTCAACGACATAAGGAGGGCGGAGTATGGGTCTTCGCTTTGCTTACCCGGTCTCTATCCGGGAATAGTATTCCAGGATTTCGCGTCAATATGATTTTGCCTATACGTCATTTGACGTCATGGTATACGGTTTCTTTTTTTGGGTTATACATGTTTGCGGGTTATAGACCAAGGATTCAGTCGTTTATCGCAGTGATTCTCCTGTTGATTACCGCCTTGGAAAGGTTGCTGACTATATGTGCGCGATAGAGCTCACTGTCCTTAAGCACGCCGACAAGGTCTCGATTGCAACTGATGAAAATCTCGGTTCCTGGACTCAGTTCAAGAAAGGCATCCTCAGGAGGTTTGATTTCGGATCGGATGCAGCAGGAAGGCTGACGTTGCTACCGCCCGTTAATTTAGAGATGAAGTTTCGGAACGCCGCACTCATTAGGATTTTAACGGCAATTATGTCGGCCAAGTTTCAACCTTTTATCTAAAATGATCTTGATGAAGCTCATATCCGCAGATAAGGCGATCTTCAAGGGTAATTTCGGAGGATGTAAGGGAGGTGGAAGCTTGGGCGAAAAATGAGGCAGAATAATCCAGCCATACAATACGATGCGAAGGAAGAACAATATGCAGAAGAGCGATATGTACGATTTTCTTGTCAGAGCGGCAATTCCGCCCGTTACGGAAGAAAAGAATACTCCTAAAAAGCTTTGGGAAAAGAAAGCAGAATTAGAGAAGGGGCGCAAGGAGGAGGATTGGGAAAGAACGAAAGAAGAGGAGTTTAATCGTAACGAATGGATCTGGCGATCGGTTTATCGCGCCCATCGCGACGTTGTGGTTGGGCGTCAATATGTCGAAGAGTACTCTGGCTATAATTCCAATGAGGGTCCAAATGAGATCGCGGACTCACTTTACAAGGAGATAATACAGTGCCTTGAGAGTGAGGAGACGGGTGGTTTGACGTCGGAGAGTCTGCTGTGCTTCTTGAATAAAGAATACAATGAAGAAGTGCCAGAGGACAAAGAGAACGTACCCTATGGGCAGCTTCAAAAGCTCGTGAATATGACCTTGAAGTATCTTCTCATCCTTAACACATTTGAAGTGATTAAAATTAACCTACCCGATGAAGAGCGTCTCGATTGTCCTCTCGATAGCGTCATCTTAGAGTCGCTGGAATCAAGCGGAGATCTCCGATGGACCAGACTTAGCAAAACACAATACGATGAGATCCAAAAAGCCATAGACGCAAAACGAGGAAGCGACAGCCGCATCATGTATGACTTCAAAAACTGGCAATGAATATTGGCGGCGTGATGCGTTGGTGACTCGGTAGGTTAATTGTTGTTTCTTGGATTGTCGGCGGCGGAACTCTTTCGAGTTCTGCCGTCCTTGGATTCGTTCCACAATGTACCGAATATGCAAAAGAGGATGTCGTGGCAGATGTTATGAAAACAATAGATTCTGGAGACGAAGACAATCGTCAATCTTTTGCTCGCGATGCTGCATTCGGCATTCCTGCTTTTGATTCCGCGGGCAATGCAGCTCTCGAGCGCATCGAAGACGAGCTCGACCTTCAGGCGTGGGAAGTCGCTAAGGCCGCGTTCGATGCCGATCCCGAAACCATCTCCGCTGTCGACATCGCATCGAAGTATCTCTAGCGTACGGGCGGTTCGCGTCGACGGGCGCGGGCGGTTCGCGTCGTTTGATCGCCGAGCCTTGCAGTCGCGCGATCCCCTCAGTCGCCCGCTCACACCAGCTCTGCCTTTTACCTGATGTTCACCAAGCTGACGCGGGGCGTTTCCGACGCGCTGCGTATAATGATCAGCTATCGACTGCGCGGGGAAGCGCGGCGAATCGACTCCGAAGAGGTGAAGCATGCCAGGTTTGCAGCTCATGGATACCACCATCCGTGACGGCCAGCAGAGCCTTTGGGCGACGCGTATGCAGTTGGGCGATATGCTGCCCATCCTGCCGAAGATGGACAAGGTCGGCTACTGGGCCATCGAGGCCTGGGGCGGCGCCACGTTTGACACCTGCCTGAGGTTCCTGGACGAAAACCCCTGGGAACGCCTGCGTTCCATCAAGCGCCTGACCCCCAACACCGATCTCTCCATGCTGACGCGCGGTCAGAATCTGGTCGGCTACAAGCACTATTCCAAAGACATCATCAACCGCTTCACGGCGTGCGCCAAGAAGAACGGCGTGCAGGTCTTCCGCGTCTTCGACGCCCTGAACGACATCCGCAACGTCATCGACAGCGCCGAGGCGGTCAAGGCCTGCGGCGGCTGGTTCGAACCGGCCATCTCCTACACCGTATCGCCGGTGCACACGCTGGATGCCTATATCGAATACGCCCAGCAGCTCAAAGATCTTGGCGCCGACTCCATCGCCATCAAGGACATGGCGGGCATGCTCACGCCATATCGCACGGAACGCCTGGTCAGCGTCCTGAATGCCGAAGTCGGCCTGCCGGTTCACCTGCATTGCCACTACGTCGGCGGCATGGCGCCCACCAACATTCTCAAGGCCGCCGAGGCCGGCGTCGCTGTGGCCGACACCGCGTCCGCCCCGCTCGCCTTCGGCAACAGCCATCCCGCGGTCGAAACCGTCGTCGCCGCGCTGCGCGAAAGCAAGTACGACACAGGCTACGACATCGATCTCCTGTTCGAAATCGCCGATTACTGGGAAGAGGTCCGCAAGCGCGGCCACTATAACCGCGGCGTGACGTCGCTCGCGCACATGAAGGTCTTCAGCCATCAGGTGCCCGGCGGCATGATGTCGAACCTCGTTGCCCAGCTGGAAATCCAGAAGGCGACCGATCGCCTGGACGAGGTGCTGGTCGAAATCCCGAAGGTGCGCGCCGAGGTCGGCTATCCGCCGCTCGTCACGCCTATGAGCCAGATCGTCGGCACGCAGGCCGTCCTCAACGTGCTCACCGGCTCCCGTTGGAGCATCGTCTCCAAGGAAATGAAGGACTACCTGTGCGGCTACTACGGCAAGGCGCCCGGTCCGATCGACCCCGACGTCTTCAAGAAGGTCGTCGGCGCATCCGACAGCGTGCTGCCTCCCGACGTGTCTCCCGCCTCGCTCGTCACCACTACCTACGATGAGGTCGCGGAAGAGATCGGCGACCTCGCCCAATCCGAGGAAGACGTGCTCATGTACGCCCTCTTCCCGAACGAGGCGCGCAACTACCTGTCCAAGCATCGCGCCACCGAGAAGGTGGAGTTTCTGCTCGAAAACGAGTCCAACCAGACCAAGGAGGACGATTACGTGGATATCAGCCAGATTCGCGAGCTCGCGAAGGTCGTCGAGGATTCCGGCGTAGGCGAAATCACCGTCGAAGAGGACGGCATGCGCATCAGCATCAGGATGCCCGGCGCGGCTCCTGCGGCTTCCGCTGCCGCAGCTCTCGTCGCAGCAGCGGCTCCTGCCGCCCAGCCTGCCGCAGCCCCTGCGGCCGCGCCTGCTGCCGAGGAAGATTCCCGTCCTGCCAACTGGGTGAAGGTCTCCGCCCCGATGGTCGGCACCTTCTACGCCGCCCCCGCTCCCGGCGAGCCTGCCTTCGTCAAGGTGGGCGACGAGGTCGCTGCCGGCGAGACGCTCTGCATCGTCGAAGCCATGAAGCTCATGAACGAAATCGGCGCGCCCCAGATGGGCATCGTGCGCGAGATCTGCGTCGAAGACGCCTCGCCGGTCGAATACGGCACGGCGCTCTTCTATATCGAGCCGTATCGCGAGGCCGACGCGGGCGAGGGAGCGTAGATCCCATGTTCAAGAAGATCCTCATCGCCAATCGCGGCGAAGTGGCCCTGCGCATCATGCGCGCGGCCCGCGAGCTGGGCGTGAAGACGGTCGCGGTGTATTCCGAGGCCGACCGCGACACGCTGCCCGTTCGCTACGCCGACGAGGCGGTCTGCATCGGACCTGCGCCTGCCGGCAAGTCGTACCTGGTCATGTCGAATATCATTGCGGCAGCGAACACCACCGGCTGCGAAGCCGTGCACCCCGGTTACGGCTTCCTCGCCGAAAACGCCGACTTCGCCCGTGCCTGCGCCGACAACGATCTCGTCTTCATCGGCCCGTCGCCCGACTGCATTGAACGCATGGGCAACAAAGCGGCCGCCCGTGAGACGATGACCGCCTGCGGCGTCCCTACTGTTCCCGGCTCCGACGGCGTGATCGAAGACGTCGAGGATGCCCGCGCCTTCGCCGATCGCGTCGGCTACCCGGTGCTCATCAAGGCATCGGCCGGCGGCGGCGGCAAGGGCATGCGCGAGGTGCATGACCCGAAGGATCTGGACGGCGCGTTCTCGGCCGCCAAGACCGAGGCCCAAGCGGCGTTCGGCAACGGAGACGTCTACCTGGAAAAGCTCGTGCTGCGCCCGCGCCACGTGGAAATCCAGGTTCTGGCCGACGACTTCGGCAACCACATCTCGCTCTGCGAACGCGACTGCTCCATCCAGCGCCGCCATCAGAAGCTGCTCGAGGAAGCGCCTTCGCCGGCGCTCACGCCCGAGCTGCGTCGCGCGATGGGCGTCGCCGCCATCAAGGCCGTGCGCGCGGTCGACTACCGCAATGCCGGCACGATCGAGTTCCTGCTCGACGAGTCCGGCAAATTCTACTTCATGGAGATGAACACGCGCGTGCAGGTGGAGCATCCCGTCACCGAGCAGATCACCGGCGTGGACATCATCAAGGAACAGCTGCGTATCGCTGCGGGCGAGCCGATGCGGTGCGCGTCGCGCGCGCCGTTCTCGCCGAACGGACATGCCATCGAGTTCCGCATCAACGCCGAGGATCCGGACAACGATTTCCGTCCGAGCCCCGGCACCATCACGCGTTTCGAGGTGCCGACCGGTCCCGGCGTGCGCATCGAGACATACCTCACCCAAGGCGCTAAGATCTCGCCCTACTACGATTCCATGGTCGCCAAGCTCATCGTCTGGGGATTCGATCGCGAAGAGGCGCTCCAGCGCGCCCGCCGCGCGCTCGACGAATTCGCCATCGAGGGCATCCCGACCACGATCCCGTTCCACAAGCGCGTGCTCGATACGGCCATCTTCCAGGCCGGGGAAGCGCGCACCGACTTCATCGACATCGCGTTCTAGCGCGCATGCGCGTCGAAGCGGCATCTTCGGACGGATAGTCCGTTTTCAGGTCGCCCCGCATCCTTCGAAAAGAAGAGGATGCGGGGCGATCCGGCTCCTCATGGTCTTTCTTCATCGAACAGGCGCGCCTTCGATTGCGAGCGGCCGCGTGCGGTACAATGAGCAACTGCGTATATACGGGCTCCATGAAAGGACCAGCCATGAGCGAAGAACTGTATATCGACGGCCTCGGCCTCGCGCCGGGCGTCATGGAAACCATCGTTTCCCTCGCGGCGAAAGACATTGAAGGCGTGGCCAGCGTCGGCGCGTCGTCCCTTTCCGGGCTTCGTTCGCGCTTCGCGCCCAAGAGCGCCCAGCCTGCTCCTGCGGTCGACGTCACGATGGATGACGCGCAGCAGATCAACGTGGCCGTCCATATCGACGTCGAATACGGCAAGGTCATCCCCGAGGTGGCCGAAAAGGTCCGCACGGCGGTCGTGGATGCGGTCGCAACGCAGATCGGCTTCGCCGTCGCGTCGGTCGACGTCTTCGTCGACGGCATCGTCTTCGGAGAATAGGGTCAGCGCCACATGGGAAAAGCCAAGCGTCAAGAGCACACCTTCGGCCGCCGTTCGGCCGCCTCGGTGCTGTATCAGAGCGAAATCATCGGTAAGCCGGTGGACCGGATCCTCGAAGAGGGCGATATCCCCGAGGAAGCCGGTCTCAACGAATACGGTCGTCTTCTGCTGCTGGGCTTTTCCGCCCATCGTGCGGAAATCGACCGCATCATCAGCGAACGCTCTGCGAATTGGGCCGTCAACCGCATGCCCATGGTCGATCGCGAGCTTCTGCGCATCACCGTGTACGAGATGAAGTACGTCGACGCGGTGCCGATCCCCGTATCCATCAACGAAGCCGTCGAAATCGCCAAGGAATTCGGCGGAGACGATTCCTACCGCTTCATCAACGGCCTGCTCGGTCGCGTCGCGCGCGATCTGGACGAGCAGGCATCCGGTTCCGGCTCCGATTCCGATGCGGCGTCCGCGCCCGATGATGCCGCGTCCGCCGAGCCGGCGGAATCCCCTGCGGCCGACGGGTCTGAAGATGCGGTCGAATCCGAACCCATCGAAACGGTCGAAGGAACCGCTGCAACCGCCGAACCCGAGGTATCGGCGGCTTTCGCCGCCGACGGTGCAGCTCCGGCTGCTCCCGAGGTCGCCGCCGTTGCGCTTTCGGTCGAGGACTAAGGACGTTTCCCATGGAAGATCAGCGTGGGTTCACGGAGATACGCGATCGCCTGACGGCGATCGACGGCCAGGTCAGGGAAGAGGGCGTGACTCTTGACGAAGCGCTTGCGCTCTATGACGAGGCCGTGAAGCTCGGCATGCAGGCAACTGATCTTCTTGAACAGCTGACCAGCACCGATGATGATGCTGTCGCTGGGAATCCTTCCCCCGCGTCGTCCGAAGCCATCGGCGACGATACGGCGTCCGGTCAATCCGAGAGGAGGGACGGCGACGCGGGCCTGTAGACCTGCCGAACCTTCCGCCTATGGTTATTCGCTTGCTTGACTCGATCGAGTCTCCGGCCGATCTTAAGACGCTCACGGACGATCAGCTCGCACGTCTCGCCCATGAGATTCGCGAGCAGATCATCTACACCACGTCGAACAACGGCGGCCACATCGGCCCGAGCCTCGGCGTGGTCGAGCTCATCCTTGCGTGCCACGCCGTCATGGATTGCCCGACCGACAAGCTCGTCTTCGACGTGGGGCATCAGGCTTATGCGCATAAGCTCGTCACCGGTCGCGCGAAGGACTTCGATACGCTCAGGACTTTCGGAGGCATCTCGGGCTTTCCGAAGCCGTCCGAAAGCCCCTACGACGTGCATCCCTCGGGTCACGCATCCGATTCGCTTTCGGTCGCGCTCGGCTGCGCGATGGCCCGCGACCTGCGCGGAAGCCATGAGAAGGTAGCGGCTATCATCGGCGATGCCGCGCTGTCGGGCGGCATGGCCTTCGAAGCCTTGAACCACATCGGCCAGACGCAGACCCAGATGGCCGTCATTCTGAACGACAACGAGATGTCCATTTCACGCAGCGTCGGCGCCATGGCCAACTACCTCGGCCGCATGCGCGCCTCGCGCGCCTACACCACGCGCAAGGACCAGCTGCAGGAGCGCCTGGAATCGGGCGGGAAGGCATCGCGCGGCTTCCTGAACATCAGCCGCGGCCTGAAAGACTCCATCAAGCAGTTCATCATTCCCGACGAGATGCTGTTCGAGCAGCTCGGGCTCGTGTGCACCGCTCCTATCGATGGCCATGACATCCCGGCGCTCAAGAGCATCCTTTCCGCCGTGCTGGATTCGGACGTCCCCGTGCTCATCCATGTGGTCACGAAGAAGGGTCGCGGCTACGGCCCGGCCGAGAAGAACCCCAGCATATTCCATGGCATCAGCCCGTTCGACATACGCACCGGCAAGCCCCTCGCATCCAACAATGCAGCTCCGAAGTACACGAACGTGTTTTCCGACGCGCTCGTGCGCGAGGCGAAGGACAACGAAGACGTCGTGGCCATCACGGCCGCGATGAAGGACGGCACCGGCCTGGCGAAGTTCTCGTCCGAATTCCCCGATCGGTTCATCGACGTGGGCATCGCCGAGGAGCATGCCGTCGGTCTTGCGAGCGGTCTTGCCGCGAGCGGCAAGCTTCCGGTCGTCGCGCTCTATTCCACGTTCCTGCAGCGCGCCATCGACCAGGTGATCATCGACAACGCCTTGCCCGACCTGCACGTGGTCTTCGCCATCGATCGCGGCGGGCTCGTCGGCGACGACGGCCCCACGCATCATGGCGTTTTCGACCTGGTCTATACGCGCATGGTTCCCCATATGCGCGTGCTCGCGCCTTCAGACGAGGCGGAACTCGTATCCGCCCTGCATACGGCCCTGGCGTTGGATGGTCCCGTCGCCCTGCGCTATCCGCGCGGGGCCGGCCGCGGCGTCGTGCTTCCTTCCGAGCCCGAAACCTTCGAGCCGGGCGTGTCGCGTCTGGTGCGGGAAGGCTCCGATGTCGCGCTGCTCGCGTTCGGACGCATGGTGCAGGAGGCCGAGGGCGCGGCCGACGCGCTCGAGGCCGCAGGGCTTTCGGTGCGCGTCGTGGATATGCGTTGGGTGAAGCCGCTCGATATGGAGGCCGTCATGTCCGCCGCGCGCGACTGCAGGCTTATCGTGACCCTCGAGGAAGGCGTTATCCAGGGCGGCGTCGGCGAGGCGGTCATCCACGAGGTCGTCGATCACGCACGCGACCTGGCGCGCATTCCCGACATGATGACCATCGGCATTCCTGACGAGTTCGTTCAGCAGGGCAAGGTGCCGCTGCTGCATCATGCGATAGGCATCGATGCCGAAGGCATCGCGCGATCGGTCGCCGAACGCCTGTCGGTCACGCTCGCATAAGGCTCCTGCGATGTCGCCGCATGCATCGGGCGCGCAGAGCTCTGCGCGCAAGGCGAAGAAGCGCCGGCTGGATGATGAGCTCGTCGATCGCGGCATGTTTCCCGACAGGGAAGCCGTCCTGCGCGCGGTGCTCGCCCGCGAGGTCAAGGTGAACGATGCGTTCGCCACGAGCGCCGCGGTTCCGGTCGCTCCCGATGCCGACCTATCGGTCAAGGGCCGGTGCAAGTACGTATCGCGCGGAGGTTATAAGCTCGAAGGGGCGCTCGATGCTTTCGAGCAGGCGGTCGAAGGATGCTCCTGCATCGATATCGGCAGCTCGACCGGCGGATTCAGCGACTGCCTCCTGCAGCGCGGCGCGAAGGGCGTCGCCTGCGTGGACGTGAACTACGGCATGCTTGCCTGGCAGGTGCGCACCGACCCGCGCACGCGCGTCTTCGAGCGCACCAATATCCGCACGGCCGACCCTGCCGATCTCGGTGCTCCGTTCGATGTGCTCGTGGCCGACCTCTCGTTCATCGGGCTCGCGTCGCTCGCCGGGGTGTTCGCCCGGCTGTGCCATGCGGGCAGCGTCCTTATCGCGCTCGTCAAGCCCCAGTTCGAAAGCGCGCATGGCGAGACCGACCATGGCATCGTCACCGACGAGGCGGTGCGCCTGCGCACGGTTGAAGAGGTGAAAGCGGCGCTCGCGAAGGCGGGCTTCACCGTCTCGGGCGTCGTCGAAAGCCCCATCACCGGCACGAAGGGAAATATCGAATACCTGGTGCGCGCGACGTTCGCCGTGTAGCGCGGCAGGTTCGAACGGGTAGTCTGTGCGGGTTATCGAAGGAAGCGAGACCGATGGTCATGCCAGCGGCATCGAGGGCGCTGCATAGAGAACGGCGCGGCTGAAACAGGCGCCGCCATCGCCATCGATGCCGCCTTCCCTCGATCCTGAAGCTGACTGAAGGCCGCCGAAGCCGTGCAGGCGACCGTGCCGACCGATCTTAGATGACGTAGAACCAGGGGTCTTCCTGCTCGCCGGGCTGGCGCACGCGCACTTCCTGGTTCTTGAGCGCCACGCGCGAATTCTTCGGCACCGACGAGGTGACGAAGGCGTTGCCCGCAATGACCGATCCCTCGCCGATCACCGTTTCTCCGCCGAGGATGCTCGCGCCCGAATAGATGGTCACATGGTCTTCGATGGTGGGATGGCGCTTGATGCCCTTGAGCTTCTGCCCTGCGCGCGTCGAAAGCGCGCCGAGCGTGACGCCCTGGTAGATCTTCACGTGATCGCCCACCACGGTGGTCTCGCCGATGACGACGCCGGTTGCATGGTCGATGAAGAAGTATTCGCCGATCGTGGCGCCCGCGTTGATGTCCACGCCGGTGCCGCTGTGCGCGTACTCGCTCATGATGCGCGGAATCAGGGGCACGTTCTGCAGATACAGCTTATGCGCGAGGCGATAGACGTAGATGGCGAAGAATCCCGGATACGAGAAGATGATCTCTTCCTTGCTCTGCGCCGCCGGATCGCCGTCGAAGGCCGCCTGCACGTCCTTAAGAAGCAGGTCCTGCAACGCGGGCAGGCGGTAGAAGAACGTCGAGCAGATCTCGCTCGCGCGCGTGTCGGCGTCGTGGTAGCCGATCGCATCGCCGTCGCGGAAGAGCAGCGCCTCCCGCACCTGTTCGTGCAGCGCGCATTCCACCTTCGACAGCGTGTCGCCGATGAAGTACTTGGGACCCGAGCCGCACGGGACCTCGTCTCCGAAATAGCGGGGGAACATGACGCGCCGGACGTTCTTCACGATGTCGATGATGGCGGTGCGGCTGGGGAAGTGACGCTGGGGATCGGTGAAGGAGATTTCCTGCACGTCGTATTTCCGGGCGATCTGGTCGACGATTCCGTCGAGCTTCTCATTGAACATCGTATGCTCGTTTCTTCTGGTAGGGAATGCGGACGGTCGATGGTGCGAACGGATGCAACGAAGGCCGGCGCGTCCGAGGCTCTTCGATCGGGCCGGCGCCTCGTCGCACGGGGTGCTACATGGAACGATAGCGCTCCATGACGATGTGCTGGATCTCCTGGATGTTCGGCGGGGTCCAGGAGATGGCGTCGGCGCCGGCTTCGATGGTCGTCAGGATGCTTTCGTCGGTCTTGCCGCCCGATGCGATGATGGGCACATCGGGCAATACGGCGCGCAGCTCGCGCACCACATCGGCCGTGCGCACGCCGGCGGCGACGTTGATGATGCGGGCCCCGGCCTCGATTTTCTCGAGGACGATGTCGTCGAAGTCGGTGACCGTCGCGATGACGGGGATGTCGATCAGCCGCGAGATGCTGCTGATGACCGCGACGGGGGTGGGGGAGTTCACGACGACGCCCGCCGCTCCCTGCATGTCGGATTCGAGCGCGAGCTCGACCGAGCGCGTGCCCGTGGTCTTTCCGCCGGACACGCCGGTGAAGACCGGGCGCTCCGATGTCGCGATCAATGCTTTGGTGATGATGGGCTGACAGGTGAACGGGTAGACGGACAGCACGGCATCGGCGTCGCAGTTGCGGATGACGGCGATGTCGGTTGAGAAGATCCAGGACTTGAGCGTGCGGCCGAAGATGGATATGCCTGCGCAGCGGTCGATGACCTCGGGCACCGGCAGTTCGGCCCTGCGATAGATGCCGCTGATCTGCTTCGGGGCCAGCGGGCGCAGGGTCGAGGCCTCGATGTCTTCGATCGTCTTGAGGTCACGGCGCACGGAATCGTATTCAGGGGCGATGAAATCAGACATGGGTCATCTTCTTTCGTTCGTGCAAAGGGTGCGTCGCCTGCGGCGGACGATCCCCGATCGGCGGGTTCATCAGGGGTCATCGAAGGCATGGCGTTGATGAGCACGTCTATCGGAAGGTGCCGTGCGCGCAGCGGCGCGTGGTTTGGAGGAGCATTATATAATGCGCGTTCGCCTGCGCAGGGCGTCCGTTGCGATTCTTCTCATTTCGTTACGCATCGTTTTCATGCGAAAAAGTGCTACGATTTTAAATAACGTAATACTTGAGGCCAAGCGGAGAAAGGGATGGTCCGAGGGATGCATAGGCGCTCGGTCAGGGAAGGGCCGCGTGCGTGCGCATCTCCGACGGCGCTCCCTCATCGCGCGAGGCCTTCCCGACCGGAAAGGGATGCGCCATGCATATTCCAGAGAACTACCTGAGTCCGTCCACCTGCGGCGTTTTCGGCGCCGTAATGGTCCCCATTTGGGGATTCGCCATCAAGAAGGTGCGCGAGACGGTGCCGCGCGAAAAGATGCCCCTGCTCGGCATCGCGGCGGCGTTCTGCTTCCTCTCCATGATGTTCAATATTCCCATTCCGGGCGGATCGACGGGCCATGCCGTCTGCGCGACGTTGGTCGCCGTGCTGTTCGGCCCCTGGGCCGCCACGATCGCGGTATCCATCGCGCTCATCATCCAGGCCGTGCTTTTCGGCGACGGCGGCATTCTGGCCCTGGGCGCCAACTGCTTCAACATGGCCGTCGTCATGCCGTTCGTGGGCTACGGCGTCTACTCGCTCGTTCGCGGCGGTTCCTCCGACCTGAAGCGCGAGCTCGTCGCCGCAGGCATCGGCGCATACGTCGGCATCAATTGCGCCGCTTTGTGCGCCGCGCTGGAGTTCGGCATCCAGCCCATTCTTTTCACCGATGCCGCCGGCGCGGCCCTGTACTGCCCGTACCCCCTTTCGGTTTCGGTTCCGGCCATGCTCATCGGGCACCTCGCCGTCTGGGGTCCGGTCGAAGTCATCTTCACGGCGGGCATTCTCGCGTTTCTGCGCCGCACGGTTCCCGGATTCGGCCTCGAAGATGCCGCCACGCCGTCCGGGCGCGCGCTCGCGCCGGCGTTCGCGCTGATCGCCGCCCTCGTGGTGCTGACCCCGCTCGGGCTTATCGCCACGGGCGATGCCTGGGGGGAATGGGGTGCGGAAGACCTCGCGGATCTTGTCGGCTACACGCCCGCCGGCTTCGAGGGTTGGGAATGGGCGGCCGCCATGCCCGATTATTCCATCGGCGCCATGCCCGAAGCCGTCGGATACATATTGAGCGCCATCATCGGCGTTGCGCTGCTTGTGATCGCATTCCGCCTGTTCGCGTTCGCGTCGAAGCCCACGGTCGATTTCGACGGCCCTTCGAGCCGCGCATAACGGCTCGCGGGTTTTTCGCGTATGGACGCGCCGTGCCCGCGCGGCGTAGGTACAATCCGAGCGTGAGACGCTGCATAGTCCGGCCTCACGCTCGGATACGGATGCGCAGGGGGAATCGTGAAAGATATGAGGGAAGGCGGGGCCGAGGCCGTCTGCAGCGCGCCGCGTATGCGGAACGCCTTGCCGCCATGGCTTCTTGCGTCCGAGGACTTCGTGCCTCCGCATGACCGCGATCGCTACATCTCGGGAAGCATGTCGTCCATCGCGACGGTGCTTTCCCAGTTCAGGCTTGATGACGGCGAATCGGCTCCGTTTTCTCCGACGGCGCCCGTGAAGCTCTTCGTCGCTTTCGCCTGCATCCTCATGACATCGCTTTCGACGAACTTCGTGTTCACGCTCATCGTACTTGCGGGCGTGCTCGCGCGTCTCTGCCTGCTGCCGGCGGCGCATCTCAAGCGCGTCGTGGGCGTCGCGCTCGTTTCATCGGCGCTCACCTTCGCGCTCATGGTCCCCGCCGCCTTCTTCGGGCAGCCCCACTCGGCCGTTCTGCTGTCCGTCAAGGTGCTCGTATCGGTCTCCATCGCGTTGACGATGGCCGTGACCACGCCCTATAACCAGCTCACATCCGCTTTGCGTACGTTTCGCGTGCCGAGCCTCTTCATCCTGACCATGGATCTGGCGCTCAAGAACATCGTGCGTCTCGGGGAAGTCGCGCTCGAAGTCCTCACCGCGCTGAAGCTGCGCAGCGTGGGCCGTAACGCGCGCAAGGGCGATGCGGTGGGCGGCGTCTCAGGGGTCGTGTTCCTGAAATCGAAGGAATCCGCCGAAGTCACCTTCGATGCCATGCGCTGCCGAGGATTCGACGGGGAATACGAGACGCACGCCAAGGGCCCTGCGCGGCCTGCGGTCGATGCATGCTGGATCTGTCTGATCGCGTGCCTTGCGGCCGCGTTCATGTACCTTCAAGGACTGATGCCCCGATGATTTCCGGAACCTATCCCGACGCGGACGCGGAGCCGCCGATCGCATGGAAGGAATCGGCGCCGGTGCGCTCGACCCGTCCCGATGCGGACAGGGAGCCGCCCGCCCACGACCACGATGCGCCCCATGCATCGCGCACACCGCTCATGGAATTCCGCGATTTCTGCTTTGCCTACGATGACGAGCCCGTCCTCTCGCACATCGACCTGTCGATCGCCATCGGCGACAGTGCGGTGCTGATGGGGGACAACGGCAGCGGGAAGTCCACGCTTCTGCGCGCGATGAACGGGCTCGTGTTCGCGCAACGCGGAAGCTATCGGTTCGACGGCGTCGAGGTGGATGCGCGCGCGATGAAGGACGCGTCCTTCGCCAAGCGGCTCCACCAGCGCGTAGGGTTCGTTTTCCAGGATTCCGACGCTCAGCTCTTCTGTTCGAGCGTCGAGGATGAGATCGCGTTCGGTCCTCGTCAGATGGGGCTTTCCGAGGCCGAGACCGCGCGCAGGGTCGACGATGCCTGCTCGATGATGGGTCTCGACCGCCTGCGTTCGCGCGCGCCGTACCATCTGTCCGGCGGCGAGAAGAAGAAGGTCGCGATCGCCTGCATCATGAGCATGAATCCCGACGCATACTGCTTCGACGAGCCTCTCAACGGGCTCGATCGGAAAACGCGCCGGTGGCTGCTCGGGTTCTTCAAGGAGCTGAAGGCGGCCGGCAAGACGCTCGTCATCGCGACGCACGATCAAAGCCTCGCGGACGAGGTCGCGGATTACTTCGTCTATATGGGCGCCATGCATGGGTATGTCGATGCGCCTCACGTGCATATCAACACGCGCGCCTGAGCGGGGCGGGGCGACCGCAGGGCAACGTTCCGTGCGCGACGGGCGGCGTTTCGCGAAACGGCGGGAACCGGCCTGCGCATTCGTTCGATCCTGGGAGACGATTCCTTCATAATCCCAGATGAATGATGGATGAAAGACGTTCATTCGATGTATGGCCGCCGCGTTCCCGTTCTTTCGGCCGGAATGTTCCTACTATGGTCGGGCCAACCACTCCTAACAGAAGAGGTAATTCGCATGGGTCTTTCTCGCAACGAGAAGGTCATGGTCATCGTGCTGCTTGCCGGCACGCTGCTCGTGGTCCTCAATCAGACGTTCCTGTCGCCGGCGCTGCCGACGATCATGGCCGACTTGGCTGTCGATGCGACGACGGTTCAGTGGCTGACATCGGGATATGCTCTGGTTGAGGCCGTCGTCATTCCCCTGAACGCATTCTTCGTCGGTCGGTTCAGCACACGCAGGCTGTTCATGGGAGGGCTGTCGATGTTCGCCCTCGGCTCCCTTGTCGCGGCTGCCGCCCCGGCGTTTCCCGTGCTGCTGCTCGGGCGCGTGATGCAGGCGTGCGGAACCGGCGTGGTCATGCCGATGGTCTTCACGCTCATCATCCTGCTCTTCCCGCGCGAGCGCCGCGGTTCGGCCATGGGCATCGTCGGCCTGGTCATCAGCTTCGCTCCTGCCGTCGGCCCCTCGATCTCGGGCATTCTCATCGATTCGGTCGGCTGGCGTGCGCTCTTCGTGATCGTGGTCGTGCTCGCCATCGCCGTCGTCATCGTCGCCGGGTTCTTCCTCGAAAACCGGAAAGGCTTCGAACGCGCATCGTTCGACGTTCCTTCCGTCATCCTGCTCGCCTGCGGCATGGTGGGGCTGCTCTACGGGCTTTCCACGTTCGCCTCGGGCAACCCTGTCGTGTCCGCCCTGCTCATGATCGTAGGCTTGGCGCTTCTCGGCGTGTTCGCGCGTCGTCAGCTCGCGCTCGAGTCGCCGATGCTGCGCGTGGGCGTGCTGAAGACCCGCGAATACCGTATCGGCGTCATCGCGGTCGCGCTGCTCCAGGCCGCCGTGTTCGGAGGCTGCTCGGTCGTCGTGCCGCTCTACATCCAAGGCGTGCTTGGTGAATCAGCCACCGTATCGGGCCTGGTCATGCTTCCGGGTGCTGCCATCGGCGCTGGTATGAGCGTCGTTGCCGGCCGTCTGTTCGACAATTACGGCGCGCGCGCCATCGCGCTTTCGGGAGGCGCCGTCGCCGCGCTTGCGGCCTGCGGTCTTGCCGCGTGCGGCATCGACACCTCGATCATCATCGTCGCCGTGCCCTACACGCTCATGGTCATCGGCGTGCAGTGCGTCATGATGCCGATCAACACCTGGGGCATCAATGCGCTGCCCAACGACATGGTCCCGCACGGCAACGCGATCTCCTCCACGATCAATCAGGTGGGCATCTCGTTCGGAACGGCGTTCATCGTGAGCTTGACGGCTTTGGGCGCGACGGTCATGTCCGCATCCGACGCGGCCATGCAGACGTTCGCGGGCGACCGCATGGCGTTCATCGGCGTATCCGCGCTCATGGTCGTCGTCTTCCTCATCATCCTGCTTCTCGTGAAGGATGCGAAGGGCGAAGCTCCTTCCGCCGCCTTCTCGGACGAGGCGCCCGTCGCCGATCTCCGCTCCAAGCCGGCGCTCGAATGGGTCGTTTCCGACGTCATGGACCGCGCCTGCGCGAACGTCCCTGAGGATGGCACGGTGGGCGATGCCCTGGCGATCTTCGCCCAGAGCGGCACGAGCGGCCTGCCCGTCACGGACGGCGCCGGCGCGGTCGTCGGCTTCATCTCCGACGGCGATGTGATGAAGTATCTGGGCAGCGAGGACTTCACGTTCTCCGACGGCTCGACGGTCTTCCGCGTCGGCGAGGATCGCACGTTCCAGGATCGTCTGGATGCGATGCGCAGCCTGAACGTCATGGAAATCGCCACCAAGCGCGTGATCGCGGTCGATGCGGGCATGGCGCTGGAAGACGCCTGCAAGATCCTGGCCGAGCGCCGCATCAAGAAGCTCCCCGTCATCTCGGCCGGGCGCTTCGTCGGATCCATCAGCCGTCGCAACGTCGTGCGCGCGCTGGCCGCCGTGGATGCGGGCCGGCTTCCCGAATGGGTGAGCTAGAAGCCGCTTGAAGCAGGGCGGGCTCGAAGCGGAAACGGCATCGCGCCCGCATGCGCCCTGCGACCGCGCAGCCGCATCCCGGCCGCTTCGCGTAGGCGCCGCGCCTGCATGCGCGTCCTGTGGAACAACCGTGCCCGAACGGCGGGGCGCGGTTGTCTTTCCTTCCGGGAAGGGTATACTGCTTGAGTTTCTATATTTCACATGTCCGAGCGACCCGCCATCCGCGAGTGGCCACCCGAAAAAGGCTGCGGAGCGGGGAAGACCTTGGGCAGAGGCTTAACGAATGGAGAGAGCTATGACGAAAGTCGGCATCAAGACCCTGCTCGACGCAGGCGCGCACTTCGGGCATCAGACCCGTCGCTGGAACCCCAAGATGAAGCCGTACATCTTCGGCCATCGCGGCGATATCTACATCATCGATCTCAAGCAGACCCTCGTCGGCCTGGACAACGCGTACACGTTCGTGTCCAAGACCGCATCCAAGGGCGGCACCATCCTCTTCGTCGGCACCAAGAAGCAGGCCCAGGAATCCATCGCCACGCAGGCCGACCGCTGCGGCATGCCCTACGTCAACTCCCGCTGGCTCGGCGGCATGCTCACGAACTTCGTGACCATCCGCTCCCGCGTCAAGCGCATGGAAGAGCTCGAAGCCAAGGAAGCCGACGGCACCATGGCGCTTCTGCCCAAGAAGGAGCAGACCCTGCTGCGCAAGGAGCTCGCCAAGCTGCAGACCAACCTCAACGGCATCCGCAACATGGCCAAGCTTCCCGACGCCATCTTCGTCGTGGATACCAACCGCGAGCAGCTCGCCATCCATGAGGCCAAGCGCCTCGGCATCCCCGTGGTCGGCACGCTCGACACCAACTGCGATCCCGACGACGTCGAATACGGCATCCCCGCGAACGACGACGCCATCCGCTCGGTCAACCTGCTGTCCACCTTCGTGGCCGACGCCATCGTCGACGCCACGGGCATCACGGGCATCGAAGAGCAGATGACCGCCGCAGCCGAGCCCGAGGCTCCCGCCGCCGCGGAAGCCGCCCCCGCCGCGGAAGCCGCCCCTGCGGCCGACGCCCCTGCCGCCGAATAATCCTGCGGCGCCCTGCACGTCCGTACGTTCGAAATCGCGCCCCGAGCCTCGGGGCGCGTCTCCCTCTGAAAGGATGAAAATGGCAACTATTACCGCCGCTATGGTCAAAGAGCTCCGCGAAATGACCGACGCCGCCATGATGGAGTGCAAGAAGGCCCTGGTCGAAGCTGAAGGCGACATGGAAAAGGCCGTCGACGTCCTGCGTACCCGCGGCCTGGCCGCCGTGGCCAAGAAGGCCGGGCGCGCCACCAACGAAGGCACCGTCATGGCGCTCGTGTCCGATGACGCAAAGGTCGGCGCCCTGGTCGAGCTCAACTGCGAGACCGACTTCGTCGGCATGAACGACAAGTTCAAGGCGTTCGCCGAGAAGATCGCCCGCGCTGCCATCGCCGCCAAGCCCGCCGACCTCGAAGCCCTCAAGGCCGCCGAGCTCGAAGGCGAGACCGTCGAAGCCATCGTCACCGAATGCATCCACATCATGGGCGAGAACACGCAGCTCACCCGCTTCGCCGTCCTCGAAGGCGGCGTGGTCGCCTCCTATATCCACATGGGCGGCAAGATGGGCGTTCTCGTCTCCTTCGACGTGGACGGCATCGACGCCTCCTCCGCCGAGTTCGCCCAGTACGGCCGCGACGTTGCGATGCAGGTCGCTGCCGTCAACCCGATTTCCGTCTCCCGCGAAGACGTCCCCGCCGACGTCGTCGAGCATGAGATGGGCATCTACAAGGCCCAGGCGGCCGAATCCGGCAAGCCCGAGGCCATCCAGGAGAAGATCGCCACCGGTCGCATGGAGAAGTTCTACAAGGAGCAGTGCCTGACCGAGCAGGAGTTCGTGAAGGATTCCGATCAGACGATCGCGTCCTACACCGCCGCCGTCGCCAAGCAGCTCGGCGGTTCCATCAAGGTTACCGGCTTCAAGCGCTTCACGCTTGGGGAAACCGCCTAGGTTTCTTCGCCGGCGCATCGTCGCTGTTGTTTTTGGCGAGGGTCGACCGTCTGGGTCGGCCCTCGTTTCTTTTCTCGTACAATCATCCTATCCGTGCGCAGAAGGCCATGCGGCCTCATCGGGGCGATGCGGCGATGGGCCGACCATCTCGCGAGCTCGTTGCGTGCGAAAAGGGAATACCTAGAAGATAGGAAGGTCATGTCGAAAGAGATGATCGTCGTCGAGGGCGGTACCCCGCTTTCCGGCGAAGTCGAGATTTCCGGCGCGAAGAACTCCGCGCTCAAGCTCGTGGCCGCCTCCATTCTCGGCCAGGGCGAATCCATCATCCATAACGTTCCGCTCATATCCGATATCTCCGTCATGTCGAAGGTGCTCGAGCACCTGGGCGCGTCGGTGACGCGCGAAGGCCACACCCTGGTCATCGACACCGAGGACGTCGACACGTGGAAGACCCCGTACGAGCTGGTCTCCAAGATGCGTGCATCCATCGCGGTCCTCGGTCCGCTGCTCGCGCGTTTCGGACGGGCGCGCGTCGCCATGCCAGGCGGCTGCAACCTGGGCGCCCGCAAGATCGACATGCATATGGCCGGCCTCGAGGCGCTCGGCGTCCATTTCGAGACCGTTCACGGCGATATCGAAGCCACGACGCCGAACGGGCTGCATGGCGCCTACATCGCGCTCGACTTCCCGAGCGTCGGAGCGACTGAGAACACGATGATGGCCGCCGTCACCGCAGAAGGCGAGACGGTCATAGAAAACGCTGCCCGCGAACCTGAGATCGTCGATTTGGCCGACATGCTCAACGCCATGGGCGCGCGCGTCTTCGGTGCCGGATCGTCCACGATCACGGTGGAAGGCGTGGCGCTTTCGTCCTTGCATCCCTGCGAGCACACGACGGTGGGCGACCGTATCGAAGCGGGAACCTTCCTCATGGGAGGAGCGCTCATGGGCGGCCCCGTCGTCGCGCGCGGCATCGATCCGAGCTTCCTGCGCATGGCGCTCATGAAGTTCGGCGCAATGGGTTGCGCGGTGGATATCGGCGACGACTGGATCAGCGTCGGGCGCACCCGTCCGCTGCGGGCGGTCGAAATCCAGACGCTGCCGCATCCGGGTTTCCCGACCGACCTCCAGGCGCAGTTCATGCTGCTCGCCGCCGTTGCCGAAGGCAGTTCCGTCATCACCGAGAACGTGTTCGAGAACCGTTTCATGTTCGCTGCGGAGATCGTCCGCATGGGCGCCAATGTCACGATCGAGGACCATCATGCGGTGGTGGAAGGCGTGAGCAGGCTCCAAGGCACAGGTGTGAAAGCGACCGACCTGCGGTGCGGCGCGGCGCTCGTGCTGGCCGGCGTCTTCGCCGAAGGCGCGACGCAGGTGCATAACATCCACCATATCGATCGCGGATACGAAGACTACGTGGGCAAGCTCGCAGCGCTCGGCGCCCGTCTGCGCCGCGAGCCCGACGACGAGTTCGAAGAATAGGCCGGGCCGGGTCCTCCGATGAAACGTCCCTCGAGCTCAGATTTCAAGCGCACGTCGCGCCTGGTTCAGAATGCGACGGTCGACAACACCAAGATTCCGCGCGCACGCAGCCGTCCGTCGATGCTGCCGGGCGATCGCGTCTTTCGCAACGAGCGGCGCGCCCGCGTGGCCCAGCGCGGGGAAATCAATCAGATGCTGCCGCGCGTCACATCGCGCGAGTCGTCGCGCGACTACGCCGAACGCATGTCTCGTCGCGAATACTACGAGCGCGAAAGCGCCGGACGTACGCGCCGCCGGGTGCTGGGAGCCGCGGCTGCGGTGATCGCGGCCCTGATCGTCGCGTCCGTCGTCGGATCCTTCACCTACCTGCGCTCCGTCGATGCCGATTTGAAGGCCCAGGACGCCGAGTCTCTTTCCGCGGCGCTTTCCGCGGACGGTGCGGCCGCCGAGGACGGCGCTCCGTTCTACACGTTGATCGCCGCCGACTTCGCTTCGGGCGAATCCGAGGATGCGACGCGCGCCCTCGTGCTTGCGCGCATCGACCGGGCATCCTCCACGATCACGCTTGTCAACATCCCGACGAATGTCCAGGCGACCTTGGCCGACGGATCCACGTCGACCATGAGCGCGGTGCGCGCCGCCGATGGCGATGCGGGCCTGGTGGATGCCGTCGAGAATCTGACGGGCGTCGAGATCGCGCACTACATGCATGCCGACGATGCAGGGCTTGCGTCCCTGATCGATGAGATGGGCGGCATCGATGCCGATCTGCCGGTCATGGAAGACGCCGGTGCGAAGGCTGCGGCCGACGGAGCCGGCATGGCGGTCGCGCGCACCGAGACCAAGCATCTGAGCGGCCAAGAGGCCGTTTCCGTCTGTCGGGCCCTCGATGTCGGTCGCGACCAGGCGGCGCAGGCGGGCAGCATCGATGCCGTGGCCATGGGGCTCTTCCGCGCGTTCGCCGATGAATCGTCGTTCGGATTCGTCATGAAGCTCGACACTGTCGGGCACAGCCTGACGTCGGACATGAACAGCAAGGATCTGCGCGCCCTCCATGCCGACCTGCGCGGCCTGCGCGATGCGACCGTCTACGAGGCGACGCTTCCCGTCTCCGCATCCGCCGCAGAGGGTGCCTCCACGTTGAAATCGTCCTCATGGGACGACATGCGCTCGCGCATCGACCGGGGGCAGAAGCCCGTGCTCGATGCCAAGGACGTGATCGCCTCGGTCGACGTCTCGTTGTTCACCGTCACGGTGAACAACGGCAGCGGCATCGAAGGCGCGGCCGCCGAGGCGCGCTCCGTTCTCGAATCCAACGGGTTCAAGGTGGAATCCGTCGGCAACGCGTCGCAGGCGGTGTACGACGAGACGCTCGTCGTGTACCAGAACAAGGACAATGCCGAAGAAGCCGCGGCCGTGGTCGCGGCGCTGGGCGTGGGGCGCGCCGTCTACGACCCCGTGTACTATTCCTTCTCGACCGATATCCTTGCCGTCATCGGCAAGGATTGGAATCCCGGTGCCGACCAGGCTGCGGCATCCGCATAGGAGTCTTATGCTGAACGATATCTACCAGGCGCTCGATCCCGTCGCCTTTGCGATCGGCCCCCTGCAGGTCAGGTGGTACGGCATCGCGTACATCCTCGGGTTCCTCTTCGCCGCGGTCGTCGTCTCGCGCATCTCCAAGCGCTGGCGCGTCGCTATCGGCGAAGAATCCCTGTACACGATCATCCTCTGCGTGTTCGTGGGCCTCTACGTCGGCGCGCGCCTCGGATACTGCCTCTTCTACGGCGACGGCGAATACCTGCGCAACCCGATCAAGATCCTCGCGGTCAACGAGGGCGGCATGAGCTTCCACGGCGGCATGGTAGGCGTGCTTCTCGGCGGCGCGGTGGCGGCGCGCCTGACGCATATCCCGTTCATGACCCTTGCCGACCTTGGAGCCATCGCCGCGCCGATCGGCCTGTTCTTCGGGCGTTGCGCCAATTTCGTCAACGGCGAGCTTTGGGGATCGGTGACCGATCTGCCCTGGGGCGTCGTCTTCGGCGGCGCGGCGGGCAGCATGCCGCGCCATCCGTCCCAGCTCTACGAAGCGTTGCTCGAAGGCGTCGTCATCTTCATCGTGCTCATGATCCTCGCGCGCAGGAACCCGCCGCTGTTCCGCGGCACGTATCTGGGCGCATTCATGGTGCTGTACGGCTCCTTCCGCTTCTCGATCGAATTCATCCGCCAGCCTGACGTGCAGATCGGCTATCTGCTGGGCGATTGGTTCACGATGGGGCAGCTGCTCTCTCTGCCGGTGCTGGTCGCGGGCGTGGCGCTGCTCGCGTGGTCTGCGCGCATGCGCCTTCCGCAGCAGGGGGCGCCGCAGCCGGCGGAAGACGCGGGCATGACGGAGGCGTAAGGGCCGAGAGGCCTCCTTTTCCGCGCCGTTTCGCTATCGATGGTTTGTGTGCGGCATGCGGGGATGGGGGCGCACGTTCGCAAGTGTGATACAGTTGCCCACGAAATAATGCGGCGCCCCGCGAAGGCTTCGCGCACGGCGCATGAATCAGACTGGAGACGATCATGGAAATCGATAAGAAGCGCGTGTCTCGCGTGCTGGACATGGTGCGCCCGAGCCTTCAGGCCGACGGCGGCGACCTCGAACTCGTCGACATCACCGATGACGGCATCGTGCGCGTTCGCCTGCAAGGCGCGTGCAACGGCTGCGCGCTCAGCTCGCTGACTATCGCCAACGGTGTCGAACGCATCCTGAAAGAGCACGTTCCCGAGGTTGCGAAGGTCATCTCCATTTAATTTCGACTGCGTTTTGATACAGTTTGCGGGCCGGCGCCATGCGTTCGGCCCGTTTTTCGTTGCGGAGCCCTTTTCGGGTTTCGTGCGAATCGAATGGGCCGTCAAGGCAGCGCGTGCGGCGTATCCGATCGGCATTCCTGCGCCATGGACGCCCGAGGGCGCGCATGCATGCGCATGATTGACGTCCTTGATGGGGAAACACGATGTTTGCGAGGTGATTCGCATGGCATGTTGGGATGAGCGCGGATGCGACGCGGACATGCAGAGCTACTGTCCCCATTGCCTGGGGCACGATTATTGCCCGGCCGACTGCAAATATGCCGCATGCAAGCTTCCGCAGCATCGCGTGGCCGTCGGTTTCGAGATACTCGATAACCCCGATGTCGATCGCAGCATTCCCGTGAAGGAGCAGTGCCGTTCGTGCATGTTCTTCATCAATCACGGTCCCAAGGTGGGAAGCGGGGCGGTATCCGCGCGCGGCGAAGGCATGCCCGAGCTCGAGGGCGTCTGGGCCCCTATCCGCCATTGATGTCGGCATAGTCCGTAACGAGGGCCGTCAGGCCCTCGTTTTCATGCAAGGAGTGACGTTCATGGATCAAGTCGCAGTCATCGGCGGAGGTGCATCGGGCATCATGGCCGCGATCTGCGCCGGCAGGCAGGGCGCCCAGGTCACCGTCTTCGAGGCGGCCGACCGCATCGGCAAGACCATTCTCGCGACGGGCAACGGGCGCTGCAACCTGAGCAATGCCGACATCATGAGCTCGGATTACAACCGTCCGGATTTCGTGCAGGCCGCCATGGACGCGCTCCCGCCCGAAGAGGTGCAGCTCTTCTTCTCGGATGCGGGGCTTCTGGCCATCCAAGAGGACGAAGGGCGCATCTATCCTTATACGCACAAAGCGGCGAGCGTGCTTGACGTGCTGCGCCTCTGCCTCGACGAGGCGGGCGTGCGCATCAGGTGCGGGCTGCCCGTGCGTTGCGCCGTGCCGCGCGAGGACGGCCGCTGGGATGTGGTTTCGGCCGATGGCGGCAGGGAATCCTTCGATTCCGCCATCGTCGCCGTAGGAGGCGGCCCTGCAGCCGGGCTCGTGCCGGACGATATCCGCGTCAAGAAATGCCAGCCGGTCCTTGCCGCCCTCAAGACCGACACGACCAATATCAAGGGGCTGTCGGGCATCCGCGTCCGGGCTCGCCTGTATATCGACGATGATCCGACGGATTTGCGCGACGCTTGGATGGATGTCGTCGATCCGGATTTCAAGAGCGATTATCACGGTCCTGAAACCTACGGCGAAGTGCTTTTCCGCGACTACGGCATCTCGGGCATCGCGGCCTTCGACATGTCGCGCTACGTCCGCCCCGGCCAGATGGTCTTCATCGATTTCCTTCCCGATATGGAACCGCAGGACAAGGTCGATTTCATCTTCGGACAGGCGCAGGCGCATCCGACGCGCACGGCCGTCCAGATCGTGGGCGGGCTTTTGCCGTCGCATGTCGCGCGGGCCGTGGTCTCGGCGGCAGGGCTTAACCCCGACGAGCCGATCATCGCCGAGCAGGAGGCCGTGGTGCTCGCCATGGTGTCCGAATCGTTCGGCTTGAAGGTCAAAGGCATCGCCGATCCTAAGAAATCGCAAGTCACACGTGGCGGATACAACGTCAAGGACTTCAATCCGCTGACGATGGAATGCGCGCTGCATCCCGGTCTCTACGTGACGGGCGAAGCTCTTGACGTGGACGGGCGCTGCGGCGGATACAACCTGCATTGGGCCTGGACGAGCGGCATGCTGGCAGGCAGTGCCGCCACCGGCGCGCAGCTTCTCTTCGAATAGCGCGGAACCGCCATGTTGGAGATACGCAATCTTGCGCTGCCTCTCGATTTCGGTCTTGAAGGCGGGGAAGGAATCGTGCGTGCGGCTATCGCACGGGTGCTGGGCGTGAAGCCTTCGGCTCTCGGAAGTGTGAGGCTTATGCGTCGCAGCGTGGATGCGCGGAAGAAGGCGCATGTGCGCTTCGTGGGCACGTTCGCGGTCGATGTTCCGGACGCGGTCGAGCGTCGGGTGCTCGCCCGTCCATCGAAGGGTCCGGCGCGCATATCCGCGTACGAGGAACCGACGCCGTATCGCGTGGCCGACGTTTCGGGCGCGGATATCCCTCGTCCGATCGTGGTCGGCTTCGGGCCTGCAGGGATGTTCGCCGCGCTCGTGCTTGCCCAGGCGGGGATGCGTCCGATCGTGCTCGAACGGGGCGACGACGCCCATGCGCGCACGAAGGCGGTGCGCGCGTTCGAGGAGGGCGGCGCGCTGGATGCCGAGTCGAACGTTCAGTTCGGAGAAGGCGGGGCGGGCACGTTTTCGGACGGCAAGCTCACGACCAATATAAAGGACCCGCGGTGTCGCACCGTGCTGGAGGCGTTCGCCGCAGCGGGCGCGCCCGAAGAGATTCTATGGAAGGCGAAGCCCCATATCGGCACCGACCTGCTGCCCGATATCGTGGCGAACCTGCGGTTCCGCATCGAGTCGCTGGGCGGAGAGGTGCGCTTCCGCGCGCGCATGACGAAGCTGCCGATGCGCGATGGCGCGGTCTGCGGCGTGGGCGCGCGTGACGGACGGACGGGAGAGGAATGCACGATTCCCGCGCGCGACGTGATCGTGGCATGCGGGCATTCCGCGCGCGATACCTTCCGGATGATTCACGGCCGGGGATTCGTCTTCGAGCGCAAGCCGTTCGCTATGGGCGTGCGCATCGAGCATCCGCAGAAGCTCGTGGATTCGATCCAATACGGATCTGCGGCCGGGCATCCGGCGCTCGGTGCGGCCGACTACAAGCTTGCGGTGCACCTGCCGAGCGGCCGCGGCGTGTACACGTTCTGCATGTGCCCGGGCGGCCAGGTGGTATGCGCGGCATCCGAGGAGGGCGGCGTGTGCGTGAACGGCATGAGCCGCTTCGCGCGCGACGGCGCCAACGCGAATGCGGCCTTGCTCGTGGAGGTGAAGCCGGGCGATCTGCCGGGCGATGACGTGTTCGCGGGCATCGAGCTGCAGCGGCGCGTCGAGGCGGCGGCGTATCGTGCCGGCGGCGGAGACTATCGCGCGCCTGCGCAGACCCTGGGCGATTTCCTGGAAGGAAAAGGGGCGGCGGGTCCATCGCGGATGGTCGTGCCGACGTACGCGCGCGGCGTTGCGTGGTGCGACCTGCATGACGTGCTGCCGGAATTCATCGTCGACGCCATCAGGGAAGCCATGCCTCTGCTCGATGCGAAGATGCGCGGATTCGGCGATCCGGACGCCGTTCTGACGGCCGTCGAGGCGCGCAGCTCGAGCCCCGTGCGCATCGTGCGCGATCGCGCTACGCTCCAGGCGCGCTTGCGCGATACGCAAGGTGCAAGCGGCTGTGCGGTTGGCGTTGTCGCCGACCGCGCCGAGTCAGAGGCAGCAGGTGCATCTTCCGTAGGACATATAGAGGTAGGACGCACAGGACTTTTCCCTGCGGGAGAGGGAGCCGGCTACGCAGGCGGTATCATGTCTGCGGCGGTCGACGGCATGCGCGCGGCGGAAGCCGTGATCGCGCAGTATGCGGAAGGATAGATGCGGGCGCATCTGGCGTCAGGCATGGACGCCGGGCGACGACGACCAAAGACGACCAAAGACGACGCGAAGGGATTGGCACCCATGGATGAGCTGGTCAAGAGCCTGAAGGCCATCGTCGGGGACGACAACGTCCTGATCGACGAGCCTATGAACGCGCATACGACGTTCGGAATCGGCGGTCCGGCGCGCTGCATGGTCGTCCCGCATGAGATCAACGAGGTCGCCGACGTCGTGCGCGCATGTCGCGATGCGGGCGTCGAGCTGCGCGTCATCGGGCGGGGAAGCGACCTGCTCGTGGCGGATGAGGGGCTCGACTGCGTCGTCATGCGCATCGCGGAGAACCTTTCGGATATCCTGGTGACGAAGAACCGCATCTTCGCCAAAGCGGGCGCCACGAACGAAGAGGTCGCTCAGGCCGCGCTTGAGGCGGGCCTTGCCGGCTATGAATTCGCATGTGGAATTCCGGGAACCGTCGGAGGCGCGGCCATCATGAACGCCGGCGCGTACGACGGCGAGTTCATGGATGTGTGCGAGCAGGTCATCTGCGTGACGCCGGAAGGCGAGGTCGTGCCGGTCCCGCGCGGGGAAAGCCAATGGGGGTACCGCCACAGCATGATGGACGATCGCGGCTACGTGGTGGTGTCCGCGATGCTTGCGCTCAAGGAAGGCGATGCGGATGCGATTCGTGCGCGCATGGACGATCTGCAGCAGAGGCGCGCGGACAAGCAGCCGCTCGACATGCCGAGCGCAGGGTCGACGTTCAAACGCCCCAAAGGATATTTTGCAGGCAAGCTCATCCAGGATGCGGGTCTCAAGGGATATGCGCATGGCGGGGCGCAGGTGTCCGAGAAGCACTCGGGATTCGTCGTGAATGCAGGCGGCGCGACGGCGGCCGACGTGCGGGCGCTTATCGGCGAGGTGCAGGACGCGGTGGAAGCCGATTCCGGCGTGCGTCTGGAACCCGAAGTCCGCATGTGGGGCTTCGAGGGCGATTCGGTGGCGAGAGGCTGATTCCGCAACGACTGCCGCTTTCCGCGCAGCAAGGAAGATGGTTGAGCTATTTACGATCGATTCGCCCATCGTGCTTTGCTGGCCATTCGAAAGGCAAGGAAATAAGGCTTCACAAGAAGCGTGCCGAAAACCGTTTTAGAACAACGGCACATCTCCCGAGAGGAAGTTCTCAAGATTCGTTGCTGCAGAACCGACCACCATGGCGCGCGCATGCGGAAAGCGATTCATGAACTCGACGATTCCGCCCGTCTTTTTAATGCGTCCGCTCTTCACCTCTATCGCCAGCGTTTCTCCACCGAAGGACACCACGAAATCGACCTCATGATTCCCTTCGCGCCACCAGTTGACGTCGAAGCCCTCCGACTTCGATCGGTTGAGGAGATAGGCACCGACGGCGCTTTCGACAAGATGGCCCCGAGCGCTGGGATCGGTGAGAAGAGTTTTCCTCTTATGACCGTACGTTGCCGTCATAAGACCGGTGTCATAGACGGCAAGACGCGGTGAACTCGCCTTTTGACGAACAAGCTTAGGGTCGTATTTCTGGAGGCCGCACAGCAGGCCCGCATCGGAAAGAAGGTCGAGATAGTGTGCAATCGTCGATGTGTTCCCCTTGTCATCAAGCTGTCCCAGTATCTTGCGATAGGCGACCTCTTGCGCAGAATACGGAGCGCCGAGGTAAAAAAGCCGGCGCATCAGCGCTGGGTTGCGAACATCGGCTAAACCGATGACGTCATTCGCGATGGCAGGATCGATGATCGATCCATTCATATAGGAATACCATCGGGGCTCATCTCCGATGAACGATGACGTTCCCGGATAGCCGCCGAAATACAGGAATTCGTCAAGAGAGTAGCCGAAGGCTTCCCGGCATTCTCGATAGGTCCAGTGCGGACAGTGGATGAGTTCGAAGCGGCCTGCAAGGGATTCGCTGAGGCCATTCTGTATGAGCGTTGCCGATGAACCCGACAGCACCACGCGAAGGTCTATGCCTGCACGGGCGTCTTCATCCCAAAGCTCCTTTACGACCGAGGACCAATTCGAAACATACTGAATTTCATCCAGCACGAGTACGGCGCGCTTCTGGTCTCCCTGAATGAGATTGCGCGCCCGTTGCCAGTGTGCGCGCACCCAATCAGGTGATTCGCCTCGAAACGTCACCTCTTCGACGATGCGGGGAATATCCGCATGCGCAAGAGCTTGCCAAATCGCCGTGCTTTTGCCCGTTTGACGAGGCCCCATGACGATCTGCATGAAACGGCGGGGTTCGTTCATGCGTGAGGCTATGGTCGATACTATTTCGCGTTCGTAATGCGGCATGGCGTACCCCTGTCTTCTGGGTTCATGCCTGTATTGTACTCCTAGCTCGCAAATTTGCGAGATAAGCTCTCAAATTTGCGAGCTAGACTCCCTATTTGCGCCGATCGAGGGACCTCCGTATACTTGCTCATACAGACTTAGAACTGCTTAGTTCTCTGTTCTTTGCATAAAGAAACGCGCAGGAAAGAGCGGAGCTCTCATGACATATCTCGAGAACCCATTCACGCCCAGCTTCGGCGAAGTTCCTGATCATCTGGCAGGACGGCACGATATCGTTCGTCGTTTCGATCGCGCGTTCTCGGCCCGCCTCCGTCGTCCCGAGCTCACGACCATCCTTACGGGAGCTCGCGGCACGGGCAAGACCACGCTGCTTTCCTGCATCGCTCGTAGGGCGGAGTCGTCGGGTTGGGTATGCGCGGAAGTGACGTGCGGGGAAGGAATGCTCGACGATATCGAGATTCGTTCAAGGCATGCGGCGGCGCATCTTGTGCCTTCGCCTGATCGCGTCCGCATAACGAGCGTCGGTGTGTCCGACGTCGCGTCCGTGGGTTTCGAGTTCGTTCCCGACAAGGACAACTGGCGCCGTCGCATGGAATTGATCCTCGACGATCTGGACAAGACGGAAACGGGTCTTCTCATCACGGTCGACGAAGTCAACGGCAGCCTGGACGAGATGATTCGCCTCGCGACGGTCTATCAGCACTTCGTAAGGGAGGGACGCAAGGTCTCGCTCGTGATGGCGGGGTTGCCGCACAACGTATCGTCCCTGATTAAAGACAAGACCGTTTCATTTCTCCGTCGCGCTCAACGAGAAACGCTCGGCAGGATCGACGATTTCGAGGTCAGAGACGCTCTCAAGAAGACCATTGAAGAGAACGGCAGGACGATCGGAGGTTCCGGCCTCGAACGTGCGGTTGAAGCGGTGGACGGATTTCCCTTCATGCTTCAGCTCGTCGGATATCGGATTTGGGATGAGAGCATCGAAAGCCAGGCCATTTCGGATGATGACGTCGAGCGGGGCATTGCGGCCGCGCGCAGCGAGATGGAATCGAGGATTCTCGGCGCCACATACAACGAGCTTTCGGACGGGGATATCGCATACGTGAATGCCATGCTGGAGGATGAGGGAGACAGCAGGACGGGCGATGTGGCCGCCCGCCTCGGCGTCTCGACCTCTCTTGCCGCGCAGTATCGTCGCAGGCTCATCGATGCGGGGGTCATCGGGGGTCGGAGGCGCGGCGTGGTCGGGTTCGACCTCCCGTATTTCCGCGAATTCCTCGAAAGGCGGAGGTGAGCCCGACGGCTGCTCTCGCAGTCTGCATCGCTTGCTTCTTCCGTGAATCCGAACGATATGGTTGAACATATTCGAAGGGCTTTTAACTCGCTTCCCGCCTTTCCAGAACCGCTCGCGTCGCGAATCCGCCGGCAAGGCCGACCGCGATGCCGAGCACGATGCCTGCCGCGACGTCGGTGGGGAAGTGGACGGCGAAATATAGCCTTGAAAATGCGATGACGGCCGCAAGCGCGAACGGCGCGACGCGAAGCGCGGCACGCACAGCCGCGCGCACCTTCGCGTCGTTCGGCGCGTCGAGGCCGATCGGCACGAGAGCCAGGAACGCGGCTCCCGCGAACGACGCCCCCGCATGCATGGACGGAAACGACGGCGATGCGGGGATTTTCACCACGCTTGTGGCGAGTGCGGGGTCGAATAGCGGCGGCCGCGGTCTCATGACGAGATGCTTCAGGGCGATCTCTCCGAGAACGCCTACGGCCGCAAGCGTCACGAGCATGCCGATTCCCCAGATCCTCGTGTTCTTCCGTATGACAAGCACGAGCGCGATCGCGGCCCAGACGGCACCGGCGCTTCCGATGTGCGTGAAGAATGCCATGATCGCATCGAGCGTCGGGTTCGCGAACGCATCATGGATGGCGTGCAGGACGATCGCGTCCCAGGGCGTTATGGATTCAAGCACCGCGTTTCCTACATCGCCTCGAGCGCCTGGGCGACGTCGGCCACTAAATCGTCGGTTCCTTCGATGCCGCAGCTCAGACGCACCATCGAAGGCGAGATGCCGGCGCGCACGAGCTCGCCGTCGGTCATCTGGCGATGCGTCGAGCTGGCAGGATGCAAGCAGCAGCTGCGCGCATCGGCCACGTGCGTCTCGATCGCGCACAGCTTGAGCGCGGCCATGAACCGTTCCGCATCGGCGCGTCCGCCCGCGACATCGAAGCTCACGACGCCGCACGTTCCGTTGGGAAGGTACTTCTGCACGAGCGCGTAGTCCGGGTCGCTCTCAAGCCCGGGGTAACGCACGACGGACACCTTGTCGGATGCCTCGAGGAACCGTGCGACGGCCAGGCCGTTTCTGCAGTGCTGCGGCATGCGCACGTGCAGGCTTTCCAGCCCGAGGTTCAGATAGAATGCGTTCTGAGGGCTCTGAATGGATCCGAAATCGCGCATGAGCTGCGATGTCGCCTTCGTGATGAAGGCGCCTGCCAAACCGAACTTCTCCGCATACACGATGCCGTGGTACGACTCGTCCGGCTGCGTGAGGCCGGGAAACCTGTCGCCCTGCGCCATCCAGTCGAATCGTCCGGCGTCCACGATGGCGCCGCCCACGCCGCAGCCGTGCCCGTCCATGTACTTGGTGGTGGAGTGCGTCACGATATCGGCGCCCCATTCGATCGGGCGGCAGTTCACGGGCGTAGGGAAGGTGTTGTCGACGATGAGCGGCACGCCGTGGTCATGCGCGGCCTGCGCGAACGTCTCGATGTCGAGCACGGCGAGCGCAGGGTTCGCGATCGTTTCGCCGAAGACGGCCTTGGTGTTGGGCCGGAAGGCCGCGTCCAGCTCTTCGAGCGATGCGTTCGGCGCGACGAAGGTGCATTCGATGCCCATCTTGCGCATCGTATGGGCGATCAGGTTGAACGTGCCGCCGTAGATGGTGGAGCTTGCCACCACGTGATCGCCGGCTTCAGCGATATTGAACAGCGCGAAGAAATTCGCCGCCTGTCCCGAGCTTGTGAGCATCGCCGCGCTGCCGCCCTCGAGCGCGCAGATCTTGGCCGCCACGGCATCGTTCGTGGGATTCTGCAGGCGGGTGTAGAAGTAGCCGGCTTCTTCAAGATCAAACAAGCGTCCCATCTGGTCGGACGTATCGTACTTGAAGGTGGTCGACTGGACGATGGGAATCTGGCGCGGTTCCCCGTTGCCGGGTGTGTAGCCGCCCTGGACGCAGGTCGTCTGGATTGATGCGGTCATACGGTCTCCTATCGATTCGAGCGGGTTGCGACGCGATGGGCGCGTGCCGCCTGCAGGTCCGGTTCATGAATACGCGCATTATACGCGCGCTGCCGGGCATGTGCGCGCCATCGCCGACGGTTGGACTACAATGTGCCGAAATGGCTCGGCCGCGCGTCCGAGCCGTGCCCGCCGCGCCTCGATGTGCGGTGCAGCAGGTGCGATGCATCATTCGAAAGGACATGCCATGCCCATCCGCATTCCCGACGCCCTTCCGGCGACGTCCATCCTCGAGAGCGAGAACATCTTCGTCATGACCGAGCATCGGGCCATGCATCAGGACATCCGCCCGTTGCGCGTTCTTCTGCTCAATCTCATGCCCACCAAGGTCACTACCGAAACGCAGATCATGCGCAAGCTTTCCAACACGCCGCTTCAGGTCCATATCGACCTCATGCGCATGAAGAGCCACGCGTCCAAGAACGTGTCCGCCGAACATCTGGAGACCTTCTACCGCACCTTCGACGAGGTACGCGACGAACGCTACGACGGCCTGATCATCACCGGCGCCCCCATCGAGACGTACGATTTCGAGCAGGTCGATTACTGGGACGAGCTCTGCGAGGTGTTCGACTGGTCGGTCGACCACGTGCACTGCTGCCTCTTCATCTGCTGGGGCGCCCAGGCTGCCATGAAGCATTTCTACGGCGTGCCGAAGTACATGCTCGATGGGAAATGCTTCGGCGTGTTCGAAAACCGTCTGCTCAAGCCTTCGTCTCCGCTCGTACGCGGGTTCAACGACATCTCCTGCATGCCTCATTCGCGCCATACCGAGGTGCACTACGAGGACATCGTCGCCAACCAGGACCTCGAGGTCGTCGCGTTCTCGGACGCATGCGGCGTATCCATTGCGAAGAGCACGAACAGCAAGCACATCTTCGTGTTCGGCCATCCCGAGTACGACCGCGACACGCTGAAGCTCGAATACGATCGCGACGTGGCGGCCGGTAAAGACATCGCGGTGCCCGTCAACTACTATCCCGACGACGATCCGACCAAGCGCCCTGTCGTATCGTGGCGCGCAGAAGGCCAGCTGCTGTATTCCAACTGGCTGAACTACTACGTCTACCAGACCACGCCCTACGACCTGGCCGAGATGTAAGAGGCGCGCGTGGAGTTCATGTTCGGATGCGAAGGCGTCCATCTGGAATATCCGACGAAGAAGGTCCTCGACGGCGTGACGCTCGGCGTGCACGAAGGCGACAGGATCGGCGTCGTCGGTCAGAACGGCGAAGGGAAGTCGTCCCTGCTGAAGCTGCTCGCGCGCTCGATCGAGCCTGACGAAGGCACGGCGACGCGCACGCGTGGGCTGCGCATGGGCGTGCTCGACCAGACCGATGCGCTCGCCGATGCGTCCACCGTGAGGGAATCGATCGTCGGCGACGCGCCCGAATACGTCTGGGCCTCCGACGCGCGCATTCGCGAGGTCGTGTCGAGCCTTGTCGCCGATATTCCGTGGAATACCCAGGTGAGCACGCTTTCAGGCGGACAGCGCCGCCGCGTCGATCTGGCGCGGCTGCTCGTGGGCGACGACGACGCCCTGCTTCTGGACGAGCCGACGAATCATCTTGACATGCGGGCCATATCCTGGCTCGCCGCCCATCTGGCGCGCCGTTGGCCGCGCGGTTCCGGCGCCCTGCTCGTGGTGACGCACGACCGCTGGTTCCTCGACGAGGTCTGCACGCGTATGTGGGAAGTGCACGCGGGGCGCGTCATCCCCTTCGAAGGCGGGTATTCCGCCTACATGCTGCAGCGCGTCGAGCGCGACCGCGTGGAGCGTGTGACCGAGCAGCGTCGCCAGAACCTTGCGCGCAAGGAGCTCGCTTGGCTCTCTCGCGGCGCCCGCGCCCGCTCGACCAAGCCCAAATTCCATGTCGAAGCCGCCGAGGCCCTGATCAACGACGTGCCGCCGATGCGCGATCCTCTCGAGCTCAAGACGCTTGCGATGCAGCGTCTGGGCAAGCAGGTCATCGACCTGACGGGCGTGAGCGTGTCGTTCGGGGGACGTACGGTCCTCAACGGCGTCGACTGGTCGGTCGGCCCCGGCGACCGCGTCGGCATCCTCGGCGAGAACGGCGCGGGCAAGACGACGCTCCTGCGCGTCGTGCAGCGTTTGCAGCGCCCCGACGCGGGCTTCGTGAAGATCGGCAAGACGGTGAAGTTCGCCGTGCTCTCGCAGCGCCTGGACGAGCTTGCCGAACAGGATGCGTATCGCGTGACCGAGGTGCTTTCGCGCTATCCGGCGCGCGTCGTGGTGGACGGCAAGGAGACCACGCCCGCCAAGCTGCTGGAGAGGCTCGGGTTCTCGTCGAAGGCCCTGTTCTCGCGCGTGGGCGATCTTTCGGGCGGTCAGAAGCGGCGCCTGCAGCTCATGCTCACGCTCATTCAGGAACCCAACGTGCTCATCTTAGACGAGCCGGGCAACGACCTGGATACCGACATGCTCGCGATGCTCGAAGACGTGCTGGATACCTGGGCGGGCACGCTTATCATGGTGACGCATGACCGGCATCTGATGGAGCGCGTGACCGATGACCAGTATGCGCTCATCGGCGGAAAGGTCGTGCATTGCCCGCGTGGCGTGGACGAATACCTGCAGATGCTCGAAGAGCGCGATTCGTCGCGCGGCATCTCGTTCGCAGACGTGATCGGATCGGGATCCGCCTCTTTGGGTGCGGCGTGCGCGGGTTCGGATGAGGCTGCATTTTCGGGTGCACGCCCGTTCCCAGGGGCCTTCGCATCGTCTGACGCATCCGTGTCCTCGAGTACGTCAGGGGTGCGCGCATTCTCGGATATGCCTGCGTCTTCAAGGGCTTCTGCGCCTTCGGGTGCGCGTGCGTCCTTGGATGCATTCGCGTCTTCGGGCATGGCCGCATCATCGGGTGCGCCTGCGTCTCCGCGTCTCTCGAACGCCGAGACGCGCGAGCTGAAGAAACGGCTTTCAAGCCTGCAGCGCCGCATCAATACCGCGTCGAGCAAGGTGGATGCCAAACGCGCGGAGATGAGCGCCGCCGATCCGACCGATTTCATCCTTCTGGGCAAACTGCAGGCCGAGCTCGACGCGCGTGCTGCTGAGAAAGAGGCCCTGGAAGACGAATGGCTGGAAGTTGCCGATGCGCTCGGCGAGACATGAGATTCGAGCACGGCGATCGTCCACGAGATTCAAGCCTGATGCAGAACATGCATCATACCAGGTAAAAAGCTGCCGCAACCACTGGGTGCGAAATTGAACGGTCGGATTGGTAGTCTGCAACCGCATGTTTTCCTACATTCAGGCCATCGAAGGCGCCGAAGGATCCGCATCGTACGAAGCGATGCTGCGGGCAGGTGCGAAGCATCGCTTCGGGAGAAACGGCGCTATGGGAAGATGAAATGAAAGGGAACGATCGCCATGATCCTCGCGGATAAGATCATCATGTTGCGCAAGAAGGCCGGCATGTCTCAGGAACAGCTGGCCGAGCGTCTCGGCGTTTCTCGCCAGTCGGTTTCGAAATGGGAAGGATCCCAGTCGATGCCCGACATGGACAAGGCCGTCAAGCTGGCCGACCTCTTCGGGTTGAGTCTTGATTCCCTCATCCGCGACGATCTCGATGTGGAGGATGGAGTCGAAGCGCCTTCCGTTTCCACAGATGCCGCCACCTCCGATGCGGACGATGCGCCTATCTCCGTTTCGTTCGACGAGGCGAATGCATTTATCGACGCGACGGCTCGTGCGGCGTCCCGCGTGGCCTTCGGCGTCTGCCTGTGCATCCTCGCCTTCGTCCCCATGTTTCTCCTTGTGGGCGCGAGCACGAACGGCAGCATCGCCCTGACCGAAGACCAGGCTGGTTCCATCGGCATCGCCGTCCTTCTGCCTGTCGTTGCAGTTGCTGTGGGATTGTTCATCGTATCGGGGCATGCGTTGAAGCGGTTCGAGCGCATCAAGAAGAATCCTATCGACACGGCATACGGCGTCGAGGGTATGGTTCGCGAGCGCAAGAACGCCTTTTCCGGAACGCATCTGCGCGAGATGGTGACGGGCGTCGCCCTATGCATCGCGGCGGCCGTTCCCGTGATTGCCGTGAACGCGCTCGAGGAGTCCGAAGCGAACGGCCTGTTTTCCATGGTCGTTCTTTTGATCATCGTTTCTTTGGGCGTCGCTCTCATAGTCCATGCGTCGATCATCTGGGGCGGTTTCGACGCCCTGCTCGAAGAGGAGGACTACCGTCGCTCCGTGAAAAGGTTCAACAGAAACGTGGCGGGACCGTACTGGTCGGTCGTCCTGATGCTCTATCTGCTTTCGAGCTTCGTCACGATGCATTGGGAGATCACGTGGATCATCTGGCCCGTCACCGGCGTCGCGTATTGGATGATGTTCCAGTTCCGTCACGCGTTCAATCGCTGAATGCCCCGGGCGTTTTCGCATACGGGGTCGGGCGGGTTGCGTAGGGCGTTTCCGCATGCGGAGGTGGCAGGCTGCGCGACGCGTTTTCATATGCGTTCAATCGTTGAATAACCAGGCATTTTCGCGTGCGGGGTCGGGCGAGTTGTGCGGGGGCGTTTCCGCATGCGTTCAACCGTTGAATATCCGAGGCGTTTCCGTATGATTCCTGCCGCCGCCTCGCGGTATGTCGTTCAGTTTTCTATCTATGGGCAGGGGGTCTAGTCCGTCGGACACGCTCTTATTCCACGCCGAAGCGCGTTTCATCTATGGACAGGGGTTCGTCTATGGGCGGGGGTATAGCCTCGGCACCGAGCGCGCCTGTTGAGCCTGATATCCGCCGGACGGTTCCATCTATGGATGGGGTATAAGATTTTGAGACGGGCAGAGTGGAGAGGGCTCGCAGTTCCATCCATGGATGGGGCGGGGCGTAAGACGCAAGCGTAGCTGATCGGCAACCCTGAATGTGCCATCCATGGATAAAAAGGGTATAGCGAGGAAGCACAGGATGACTGTGATGACTGTGATGACTGTGCAGTACCATCCATGGATGAAAAAAAAGGGGGTATAGCCCCTTTTCGACCATCGAATTCGACGCCGATGTCAAAAAAGCGCTGTTTAGAGAATCTCGCGCATCATTTCTGTTGTACTCACAACGAAACTGCCCTTAATCAAGCGTCACTTCGTTGCAATAACAACATATGGACTGAAAATATACCCCTATAGGGTATACTAAGCTTCGATTTTTTGGCATCGAGGAAGGGTTTGACTTACGGCCTTCGGAACACGACCCGCACGGCCCATGCAGCCCGCATGACCTACACGCCTGCACGACCCATGCAGCCCGCATGACCCACACGCCTGCACGGCCCGCACACGGCCCGCACGGCCACGCGCGACCGCAGAGTGGCCGACCGCGGTGCCTCCGCTAGAATGCGGCGTCGAACGGCTCGCCGACCTCGGGCATCACGGTTCCGCGGGAAAGCTCGGACACGGCGACGGAGAACGCGTCCTGCGTCCCGTCGAGCATGCGCACGCGGCAGGTGACGGCATCCGTCCAGGCGGCGTCCTGCATCTTCGCGCCGGATTCTTCCACGAGCTTCGCGAACTGGTCGTAAAGGGCATAGGGAACGCGGCAGGTCGCGTCCACGCAGCGCGAGATCGTCATGATCTCGGCCCGCGCGACGGCTTCCTGGGCCGCTTGGGAATAGGCGCGCACGAGCCCGCCCGTGCCGAGCAGCACCCCGCCGAAGTAACGCGTGGTCACGCAGACCACGTCCTGGAGCCCGGCACCCTGCAGGACCGAAAGCGTGGGAAGCCCTGCGGTCTTCTGAGGCTCCCCGTCGTCGGAATAGCGCGTCCGTCCAGGCCCTCCGTTCGCATCGCGCATCACGTAGGCGTAGACGTTGTGGCGCGCCATGCGGTTCGCGGCACGCACCTCCTCGATGAACGCGAGGGCTTCCTCTTCGGCCGCGACGTGCGCGAGGCTCGCGATGAAGCGGCTCTTCTTGATCTCGACTTCGGCCGTGGAACGACCGGATATGGTGGCGTAGGCGTGCATATGCGGTACTATAGCGCACCGGCGGCAGCTCGACGCAACCTGTAGACGCAGACATGCGGCGCGCCGTTCTTCAGCATCCCCGCGAACGAGGCCGCATCGATTCTCGTGCAGAACGTGATACGTGGTACCATAGCGTGCGGCGCACGTCCTTCACGCCCGCCATCTTCCCAGACCATCGCGCCTTCGAGCGCACAGTAGATTGGATACGCGCATGCCCAACGAAGGCAGCTTCGACGCGAGCCTCAAACGCAGCAACGAGATTCGCGCAGACATCAAGGTCAATCCCGGCAACTATCGCATGCTCACGGGCGACCGCCCGACGGGTCGTCTGCACCTGGGGCACTACTTCGGCAGCATCCAGAACCGCGTCGCCATGCAGGATGCCGGCGTGAATTGCATGATCCTCATCGCCGACTACCAGGTCATCACCGACCGCGACTCTACCGAGCACATCCAGGACAACGTCTACAACATGGTGATGGACTACGTGGCCGCCGGCATCGACCCTGCGCGCACGCCCATCTTCACGCATTCCGCCGTGTCCGCCGAAAACCAGCTCATGCTGCCGTTCCTCTCGCTCGTGAGCGAGGCGGAGCTCCAGCGCAACCCCACGGTGAAATCCGAGATGGAAGCCTCGGGTCACGAGCTCACGGGGCTGCTGCTCACCTATCCCGTCCATCAGGCCTGCGACATCCTGTTCTGCAAGGCCAACATCGTGCCCGTCGGCAAAGACCAGCTGCCCCATATCGAGGTCACGCGCCAGATCGCCCGTCGATTCAACAAGCGCTACGGCAAGGTGTTCCCGGAGCCCGAGGGCATCCTGTCCGACGCGATCGAGATTCCCGGGCTCGACGGTCGCAAGATGTCGAAGAGCTACGGCAACTCCATCATGCTCGGCGCCACGGCGGAGGAGACGGCGAAGCTCATCAAGAAGTCCAAGACCGATTCCGAGCGCATGATCACCTTCGACAAGGAAGGGCGTCCGGGCGTGTCCGCGCTTCTGACCACGGCGGCGCTCTGCACCGGCCGCACCGAGGCGGACATCGCCGAAGAGATCGGAGAAGGCGGGTCGGGGCAGCTCAAGCGCTATGTCACCGAAAGCGTGAACGAATTCCTCGCTCCGCATCGTGAGCGCCGGCGCGCGCTCGAGGGCGACCTCGACTACATCAAGGACGTCATCCATGAGGGCAACAAGGCGGCCTGCGCTATCGCCGAGCAGACGCTTGCGGAGGTCCGCGAGGCTATGGGCATGGTGTATTAGAGGAACGCCTCTCCTAGCCCAGCAGGTCGAGCAGGTCTTCCTTCGTAAGGGATGCGAGCGACGTTCCGCCGCCGCTGCCGACGATGCGGTCGGCCAAGTCGGATTTCGCATCCTGAAGCTTCAGGATGCGTTCCTCGATCGTATCCTTCGCGATCACCCGGTACACGTTGACGATGCGCGTCTGTCCCATGCGGTGCGCGCGGTCGGTCGCTTGGTTCTGCGCCGCGGCATTCCACCAGGGATCCGCGTGCAGCACCACCGAGGCGCCGGTCAGATTGAGTCCCGTTCCGCCCGCCTTGAGCGAGATGAGGAAGACCGGCGTGTCATCGGCGTTGAAGGCGTCGACGAGCGCGAGGCGTTTCTTCTTGGGCGTCGATCCCGTGATGACGTAATGCTTCACGCCTTGCTCGGAAAGCTTCGCTCCGATGATATCCAGATAACTGGTGAACTGCGAGAATACGAGCACCTTCTCGCCTGAGGCGATGCAGGACGCGATGGTGTCCATGATCGCCTGCTCCTTCGCGCCGCCGCCGCGGTAGTCGGCATAGAGCAGGCTCGGGTCGAGCGCGATCTGGCGCAGGCGCGTGAGTTCGGCGAGTATCTCAACCTTGCTTCGGCCGTCGTCCCCCTCTTCGCCCTCGTGCGCGATCTTCATGCGAAGCATCTGCTCGTGCGCCTGATAGAGCGCGCGTTGCTCGCCTTCGAGCCGGGCATAGACGATCGATTCCCATTTTTCGGGCAAATCGGTCAGGACGTCCGCCTTCCGGCGCCGTAGGATGAACGGGCCTACGAGGGCGGACAGCCGTGCGGCCGCCTCTTCGTCGCCGTCCATGATGGGCGCTTCGAACCGGTCGCGGAAGCGCGTGTACGATCCGAGCAACCCCGGCATCAGGTAGTCGAAGATGCTCCAGACCTCGGAGACGCGGTTTTCGATCGGCGTTCCCGTCAGCGCGATGCGATGCGCGGCATCTATAGCCTTCACGGATGCGGCCGCCTGCGTCTCGTGGTTCTTGACGTACTGGGCCTCGTCGAGGGCCTCGCACCAGAAACGCATGCCCGCGTAGTCTTCGATATCGCGCTTGAGCAGATCGTATGATGTGATGAATACATCGGCGTCCGCGTTGCGGCGCGCTTCCGCCCGCACGTCGGCGTCCCCCGCCACGACCGCGATGCGCAGATCCGGGGCGAACCGTTCGAATTCCGCCGCCCAGTTGTACACGAGCGACGCGGGGCAGACGACGAGGCTCGGTCCTGTCGCCCGCGCCTCGTCGCGGCGCGCGAGTAGCAGGCAGATGAGCTGGAGCGTCTTGCCGAGGCCCATCTCGTCGGCGAGGATGCCGCCGAATCCGAGATCCATGAGGTGGGACATCCATCGGAATCCGGCCTCTTGGTAGGGGCGCAGCGTCGCGGCAAGCCCGACGGGCACGCGGTAGGCGTCCTCGTCTATGGTCTTGAAGGCGTCCATCCACGCGATGAACGAGGCATCTTTCGCGCCGTCATCGGCAAGCGCGTCGAGCGCGAACGCATCGAAGGCCGGCGCCGTCGCGCGTCCGGCGTCGAGCTGCGCCTTCGAAGCGTTGATGAGGCTTGCGGCCTCGTCGATGCGTGCCAGGTCCACGCCGGCGATGCGGATGAGCGTGCCGTCCTTGAGGCGATGGTAGTCCTTGCGCCTGCGATAGCTCGCAAGCAGGGCGGAAAGCTCGTCGGCGGGCATGCCTTCGACCTCGAAGCTGACGTCGATGAGCGACGACTTCAGCGAGAGGCCGACCGATACGCTCGGGCGGGCGGACGAGGCCAGGCGGTTGAATTCGGGCGTGGCGAACACCTCGCCGATGCGTTGCAGCTCGGAGACGCCCTCGAAGGCCAGGCGGCCGAGCGCGTCCGTCTCGTCGTCGGGGATGATGCAGACGCCGTCTTCCCCGATTTCGGGGAAGTAGCGGCGAACGATGTCGCGCGCGGGAGCCTCTGCCGTTTCATCGGCGTAATCCTGCCGTCCGAGCGTGGCGAAGAGCCCATGGGATTGCGATCCGTATGCTGCGACGGGACGGCATTCCACGCCGCCGGCTCCGCGATCGATATAGAACTCGAGCGTGCAAGGGCGCGGGCGGAGCTCTTCGAGTTGAGGCGGAAGGCGCACGTCGATGGCTCCGTCGAGCGAGGCGGCGACGAGAGGAACGAAGCGTTCGGCGTCGTCTTCGGTCAACAGGAGCTGGCGCACGGGGCTTGCGTACACGTCGAGCAGGAAGTCTGCGGCTGCACGCATGGCGGGCGAGCAGCGGTAGAACGCGTCGCCCTTCCAGGCGTAGAGCGTTCGGCCGCAGTCCACGAAACGCACCTGGCCGGAACGGACGAGCTCGAAACCGTTTTCGCCAAGGGGTTTGACGACGATGGAAAGGGGCGGATCGGCTTCGACGACGTGCATGGCCCGTCCGCGCGAGGTTTCCTTCGATCCGTCGCGCAGCCGGAAGCCCTCTTCTTCGAAGAGCCGCACGAGCTCGTCTATCTCAGGCGGGGAGACGTGCAGGTCGCGCTCGATGCGGCGCAGACCGAAACCCCATTGGGCGTGCGCATCCATCGTGCGGCGGGATGCAAGCGCACGGTCGAGGAACGCGAGCACGTCCCGTCCGTGCGCCGAGAACGCGTCGGGCGCATGGACGAATCCGAGCTTCTTGCCGTACGAGACGTACTCGCCCGCCTTCACGTTGTCGAGCACATCGGAGATGCTCGGCAGGATATAGGATCCGTGCGCGCCGCGGATCTTGAAGCGCGCGTTCCATGCGCCGAGGTCGTAGGCAAGTTCGAGAGAGAAGTCGATGCTGCCCCGATCGTCTCCGTCCGTGCCGGCGCGCACGCGCAGGGCGGGCGTCGCGCGGTCGAGATAGTCGGCGATGCACGACGACGTCTTGATGAAGCGGGTGGGGTCGTAGCCTTCGTACGATCTCATGTTGCGGTTGTAGTCGAGCGCGACGGCCATGCAGTGCTTGCAGGGGCCGGTCCTGTCGGCGCGGGCCGCCTCCGCGCATCCGCATGCGTATCCCGCGACCGATCCGTTCGATTCATCCACGGTGATGGATGCGTCCACCGACCCCGTCGACGTCGTCGCGTCGTCGATCGAAGCATGCAGGACGGTGAGATGCTTGCGGTAGGAAAGGCGTCGATTGAAGATGGGATAGCCGCGCGCGGCGATGGTGCGTGCGCGGTTGAGCGCGAGCGATCCTCCTAGACGTTTAAGAATGTTCTCTGAAATCATCGGCGTCCGATTGCGAGGTCGTCGGTGTCGAGCCAGATGGTGAAAGGTCCGTCGTTTTCCAGTTCGACCTGCATGTCCGCACCGAACTCGCCGGTTTCCACGTGGTCGACGTCGGCGCGGGCCGCGGCGACGAACGTCTCGTAGAGCGGGATGGCCGCATCCGGACGCGCAGCGTCGGAAAACGAGGGACGCGCACCGCGCCGGCAGTTCGCGTACAGGGTGAACTGGCTGACGATCAGGACGTCTCCTCCGATGTCGGCAAGGGAGAGGTTGGCTTTGCCGTTCCCGTCGTCGAAGATGCGCAGCCGCGCGATCTTGTTCCAGAGCACGCCGACGCAGGCTGCGTCGTCTTCGTGCCCGATACCGAGCAGGATGACGTAGCCGCGCCCGATGGAGCGTTCGACATCGCGGTCGATCGTGATGCGTGCGTGCGAGACGCGCTGGATAAGAGCCCTCATGTGCTCCTCCTTACCGGCAAGCAACGGCGGCGTGCAGCCGTCTTCGTGATTTCTTGAACATGATACTCTGCTCGGTATGACCAAGGAGGTTCGCGCATGCAACGACCAGAAGCCGTGCTGTTCGACAACGACGGCACCCTCGTCGATACCTACGATTTGATTCTCGCGAGCTTTCGCCACTGCACCCGCGAGGTGCTGGGCGTCGAGCTTTCGGAGAATGAGCTCATGAGCAACCAGGGCCAGCCGCTCGACGTGCAGATGACGCATCTGAGCGACGATCCTGAGACCCGACGCCTGCTCCTCGACTCGTACCGCGCGCATAACCATGCGCACCACGATGCCGCAATCTCCGCCTTTCCCGGCGTGCGCGAGGGGCTGGCGCGCCTCGCGGATGCGGGCATATCCTTAGGCGTCGTCACGTCCAAGACGCATTGGCTCGCGCAACGCGGTTTCGAGATCCTAGGCCTGGACGGCTTCTTCTCCGCGCTGGTGGGAAGGGAAGACACGGCGCGGCATAAGCCCGATTCCGAGCCGGTCGCGTACGGCGCGGCGCTTCTCGGCATCGATCCTCGTCGGTGCGTCTATGTGGGCGATAGCCCCTTCGACGTGCAGGCGGGGCGGGCCGCTCATGCCGCGACCATAGCCGTGAGCTGGGGGTCGTTCTCCCGCGAGAGGCTTGAGGCCGAGCATCCCGATGCGATCTGCGACACCTTCGACGATCTTGCGGATATCGTCCTCGCCGGCTTCCCCCGCCATGGCGAGGAAGAAAGGGAGTGAAGATGGAACTGCTCGAACGCATGCGTCGCCATTCTCAGGACATCCCCGATGCGCTCGCGGTGAAGACGTCCGATGGGGAATTCGCCACGTATCGTGCGCATTGGAGCGCCTCCGAAGCCATTGCCGCCTTCCTGCGCACGGCCGATATCGCCGCCCATGAGCCCGTCGTGGTCTACGGGCATACATCGCCCCTTATGACCGAGTGCTTCCATGCCTGCATGAAGAGCGGCCATCCCTATGTTCCTCTCGACTGCCATACGGTTCCGAGCGATCGCGTCGCCAATATCGTCGGCCAGATCGGGAGCCCGACCGTGCTTGCGGTCGAGGATTTTCCCGTCGTCGCGACCCGGGGCCTTGTCATTCCTCGCGCGGAGCTTGAGCGCATCGTGGCCGACGGCGTGCGCGCAGGTGCCGCATCCGATGAATCCGCCTGGATTTCCGGAGAGGATCTCTGCTACATCCTGTTCACGAGCGATGCGACCGGCACGCCCAAGGGCGTGCAGGTCACGGCCGATTGCGTGGATAGCTTCGCACGGTGGGCGCTGACCTTGGGCGGTATCGGCAAGGAGGGCCTGACCTTCTTGGACAAGGCATCCTTCTCGTTCGATCTCTCGATCTTCGGCCAGGTCATGTCGTTTCAGGCGGGCGGAACGCTCTATAGCCTGACGAAGGCCGCACAAGACGATTTCGTGAAGCAGTTCCGGGCGTTCATGGAATCGAAGATGGACGTGTGGGTGTCGACGCCCTCGTTCGTCGACGCATGCCTCGCCGAGAAGACGTTCGACGGCGCGCTGCTCAAGAACCTCAAGCTCTTCCTGTTCAGCGGCGAGACCTTGACGAATGCGACGGCCTGTCGTCTGCTGAAACGCTTCCCGAAGGCGGTCATCGTGAACACCTACGGACCCGCGGAATCGACGGTCGCCGTGACGAGCGTCACGGTGACGCCCGAGATGGCCGAGGCCGATGCGCCCCTTGCCGTCGGGCTGCCGAAGCCGGGCACGCGCATCCGCGTCGTGGATGCGCACGGATCGGACGTGCCTGCCGGCCGGCATGGCGAGATCGTCGTCGAGGGCGACACGGTGGCCAAGGGGTATTTCGGTCGCGAGGATCTGACGGCGAAGGCCTTCGGCGTTGCGGATCTCGAAGGAAGGCCCGTGCGCACGTACCGCACGGGCGACGAAGGCTGGCTGGACGCCGAGGGCATGCTGCATTATCGCGGGCGTCTTGACCTGCAGGTGAAGCTCGACGGCTTCCGCATCGAGCTGGGCGATATCGAAGAGAACCTTCGGAGGCTCGATGCTGTCGAGACGGCTGCGGTCGTGCCTGCGATGCGGGACGGGCGCGTCACGCACCTCGTCGCGCATGTGGTGTCCGCCGAGGCGCGCGTCGAATCCGACTTCCGCGAAGGATTGAAGCTCAAAGGGGCGCTCAAGACGAATCTCCCGCCCTACATGATTCCCCGTAAGATCGTGTTCCACGATGCGCTTCCCATGACGCCGGATGGCGAGGTCGATCGCGTGGCCCTTGCGGCCCTGTAGACGAAGGGGGGCGCATATTCACCGACAACGCGCCTATTGGTTTCGCACTTGCAGCCCTGTAGACGAGGGGCGCCGTTCGGACAAGGCCGGCTGCGGCGCAGAGGGCAGGGAATGGCTTCGCAGGCGATAGGCCGGCTTGCGGGCAGGAAGAGGCTAGGCCCAGGGGTCGCGCTGGAAGACAGGCTCGGGCGTGGGCGGCCGGTCGGAGTAGGGATCGTAGCCGTCGTCGTCTTCCTGCTCTGCGCGCGCGAAGGGATCCTGCCGGAGGGCGCTGCAGGCGGCGGAGGGATTTGCGGTCTGTTCCGTGCGCGTGCGGGATCGCCGGGGTTCTTCCGCGCCGATGTCCCGTCGCCTGGATTCCTTCGCACGATCCGCCTGGTCGTCAGCTGCGCCGGCCCTGTCTTCGTTCCCGGCCTTGGCATGCAGGAGTTTGCTCGGCGTTTTCTTGCCACGAGAACCAGCGGGGTCCGGTTTTCCGTCTTTGCCGGTCGCAGGTGCGCCATCATCGCAGGCCATTCGTTCGAGCAAGGGTTCGACGTAGGCGATAGCGCCGATGCGCACCGTGCCGGTCCATGCGAAGGCGAAAGGCGTCGAAAGCCCCGGCTTCATCGCGAGCATGGTCACGGTCTCATCGGCCTTGATGCAGGGACGCACCGCGCGTCCCGTCTGGGCGGAAAGGCCGCTCGGCACGTCGGCGGCGATGATGGAGGCGCCCTCGTTCCGTGCGCGCACGGCCGCTTCGATCCACGCGTCGAAAGGCGCGGCGACGGAGCCGCCCGAAAACCCGGTGCCGAGGATGGCGTCGATGATGACGGCAGCGCTTTCCAACTCGGATTCAAGCGCAGCGGGATCGGGGGAGACGAGGATGCGCGCGCCGTGCTCCTCGAGCGCAGCCAGCGCTTCGATCGCGGCGTCGTGCGCGGGTTGGGCGCGCAGGTCGTGCGGTTCTTTCGCGCAGATGACGCTTACAGGCAGGCCGGCATCGGCCAATATGCGCGCCGCGACCCATCCGTCTCCTCCGTTGTTGCCGTTGCCGCAGAGCACGACAATCTTGGATGCGTCGCACGCCCGACGGCGAGCACCGTCATGTCCGGCGCGGGGTTCGTCCGAAGGATGCGGACAGGAGCGATCGTTCGTTTCGCTCTTCTTATTAGTCTCGGTCGGTTCCTTCGCGTCGTCGCGCAGCGCTTCTATCCTCGCGATGGCGCGATGCGCGATCCATGCTCCCGCCCGATCCATGAGGGTTGAAAGCGGCGTGCCCGCTTCGGCGATCGCCTGCTCGAGTCTCACGACATCGGGCACGTCGAGAAGGGGAGCCTCCGATGCGGCCGCGGCCGCGGCCAGCGGCCGGTATGCGTCCACGAGCGCATCAAGCCCCATGACGGCGTTCGCGGGGCTCGTGGAGGGAAGCTGCACGCAGGCGATTCCCGTTTTCGGTTCGCTGAAGCGACGATAGGCCTGAGCAGCGGCGGCACCGGTGCAGAAAACGGCCGTGACGGGCGCCGCATCCATGATGCGCGCAAGGTCGTTCGGCACGGCGTCGCGGATGCTCGCGTCCTTCGCGCCTTCGATGCGACACGAGGCGAGCACGTCCCACAGCGCGATATGGTGGCGGAGCAGCTGGTCGATCCGCTCCTCGTTCGTGCGCGCCAGCGGTTCGTCGAAGAGCTGCGCGATCACGCGCCAGAACCGGTTGCGCGGATGCGCGTAGTAGAAGCCTTCCTCGCGCGATCGGGGCGAAGGCATCGTTCCCAGCACGAGCACCTGCGACCGTTCGTCGAACACGGGTTCGAACGGATGCGTGACGTCCTGCGCGGCAAGCATGCAGAGCTCCTTCTACGAGATTCTCTTCTCCATGATGCAGCCATCCATGATAAAGCCTGAGCGGGCGGACAGGCTATGGTCGGATTTTCGGAAGGTTCCGGCAGGCGTGCAGCTTTGGGACATGCAGGTGTCGCGGGGCATATAGAATGGTTGCGTAAGAATGCTTTGCGAGCGCGAGAGGCGCGGTTCCGTTTTCCGCCGCCTTCTTCCGCATGATCGTGTTTCAAAGGTCGTGGCCCATGCTTGATGAACTGCATGTTCGAAACATAGCCCTCATCGAAGACGCCGATTTCCGTCCGAGCGAGGGGTTGACCGTCGTCACGGGCGAGACCGGTTCGGGCAAGTCCGCCCTCCTGTCTGCGCTGAAGCTGCTGGTAGGGGAGCGGGCCGATACCGCAACGGTTCGCGAAGGGGCACCGTCTGCCCAGGTGGAAGGTCGGTTCTTTTTGAAAGGCGAAGCCGCTGCTCCCGACGGGCACGTCGTCGCGCGGCGCCTCGGCGCCGACGGACGCAGCCGTGTATCCGTCGATGGCTCCATGGCGAGCGTGCGCGAACTGTCCGAGCGCTTCGGCGTCACTGTCGATCTGTGCGGGCAGCACGAGCATCAGCATCTCATGCGCGCCGCTAACCATGCGGCCATGCTCGACGCCTGGGGCGCGTCGACGATCGCACCCGTTCTCTCCGAATACCGGAGTCGTTTCCGTGAAGCCGAAGCCGCCGTTGCGCGACTCGAAGACCTGCGCGAACGCAGCAAGGCATCGTCTGTCCAGGTGGAAGAGGCCCGCTTCATCCTGAGGCGCATCGATGAGGTGGCGCCCCTGTCGGGAGAATACGAAGAGGTCATGGATCAGCTTCCGCGTGCGGAAAACGCCGAGGAGCTTGCGCGCGCATCCGCCGTGGCGTATGACCGCATCGCCTCGGAGGGCGGTGCGCTCGAGCTCATCAACGAGGCTGCGGGCGCGCTCGAGGCCATGGCCGGCGCCGATCCCGCCTTGGCGGGAAGCGCCGAGGCGCTGCGCGAGGCGGCATATCTCATCGAAGACGTCGAACGCGACGTGCGCGCATACCGCGATGCGATCGACAGGGACCCGCAACTGCTTATCGACCTGCAGGAACGAGCCTCGGCGCTCCAGGGGCTGATGCGGGCGTACGGCCCGCGCATGGAAGACGTCTTCGCCGCCCGAGCGCGAGCGGAGGAGATCGTGTCGTCCGTGGATCACGGTGCGGAGCTCGTCGCCCGCGCGCAGGCCGACGTCGACGAGGCCGAATCCGCGCTCGTCTCGGCGGCCCATGCACTCGATGAGGCTCGCGAGGCGGCCGCGCCTCTCTTCGAAGCGCGCGTCAACGAGCAGCTCTCCAGGCTCGAAATGTCGGGGGCGCAGCTCGTCTGCCGCGTCGTGCGGCTTGATCGTGCGCGCTGGACCGGCTCGGGTTCGACATCGATCGAATTCCTTTACCGTGCGTCCGAGTCCATGACGCCCCGGCCTCTGTCCCGCATCGCGTCCGGCGGCGAGATCAGCCGCGTCATGCTCGCCTGCAAGGTGGTGCTTGGGGCGGTGGATGATCGGGAGACGCTCGTATTCGACGAAGTCGACGCCGGCGTCGGCGGGTCGGTGGCGAATGCGTTGGCCGATGTGCTTGCGGATCTCGCGAAAACGCACCAGGTCATCGTCGTCACGCATCTTGCGCAGGTTGCCGTGCGCGCCGACTCCCACTACGTGGTGCAGAAACAGGATGGAGAGGACGATCAGCCCGTGACCTGTCTTTCCTCTGTCGAAGGGGATGCACGCGCCTTCGAGATCGCCCGCATGCTTTCGGGAGGTGCGAGCGCGGCGTCTCTAGCCCATGCGCGCGAGCTGCTCGGGAGTGCATAGGATGGCGCAGCGTAAGCACAATGCTGCTTCATTGACAAAATATCGCCGCTTAGGGGGATTTTCCGAGTGAATTTGCGCGGATTTCAGCTCGATCGGCATCGGCGGTTCTTTCGTGTGCCGCGTTTCTCCAGGTCGAGCATGTTTCACGGAATGCTTTATTGCGGGCGCTTCGGCGCGGTACCCCCTAACCTCTGATATTTTGGCAGTGAGGGCGGGATCGGCTTGCAAAATCCCCCTAAGCAGCGATTTTTTGACAGGTTCCAATCGCTCGATCGGATTAAGATCGCGCATCGCCGTCGAACCCATCGCCCGGACTCAAATTACGAATCGCCCTCGAATCCGTCGTCCGATCGGGCCCGGACAACCAATCGTCCCTAAGCCCCGTTGCTCGGGCCCGGACAATCAATCGTCTCCGAGCCCCGTTGCCCGGATTCAGACAATCAATCGCCTCTGGATACCGCTTGAATTCGTCCGCTGGTGATGAACGGGGTTGTGGCCACATGACGAAATATGAGGCCATGGGTATGGGGCCATGGGACGAAGCGTGGGACGAAGCATATGGCGAAACATGGGGCCATGGACGAAACGTGGAACGAAGCGTATGACGAAGCGTAGGGCTATGGCTCCATGACGAAACGCGGGACTATAGGCCGAAGGGGGGGGTTAGGATGCTTTCCTGGGGACTTTCTCCAGCGCATCACGATGCTCGGCGATGGTCATCTCTTCCAGCTTTGATGTGATCCTCCTGTTGTTGTAGAACCCGACGCTCGCGCCGATCGCGGCTTCCAAGCCGCTGGCCCTTCTCAATTCGATGCCGTAATGCATCTCCGCCTTCATCTTTCCCGAAGAAGCCTTCGCAGGCGGCGGTTCTCGATGCATTGCCTAGAAAAAAGTTGAGGCCCGATAGGGAGTCGGGCCTCGAAGGGAGGGGTGTACGGCGGTCATGCCGCCGCTTCTGCTTGGGAAAGCAGGCAAGGGGATAAAGGGATTTGAAAAGGAGGGAGGGAATCCCGCTTGCAGCACGTAGTATAAACGTCGGGTTTCAAGACCGTATGAACCGCCTGTGGACGTCTCATGGAAGCGGTTTCGTCATGAAGTGGAGACGCGTCCCGTCACTCGCGTCCGGACGGCTGGGATACAATCGAATCTCGATCGGTTCCGGGGTCTGCATTGCATCCGCGAGCATCCGACATGACGCCGACGCATGCAACGCATCGAACAGAGGAGGCCGCATGGCAGACATCGAGCTCAGATTCCATCGCGATATGCTGGTCCTTTCCGCTCCGATCGACTATCGCCTGGCCGAGCGCGGGGTGGACGTGGACGCCGACATGGAGTTCATGAGCCTTTTCGAAGACGACACCGTGTCCGATCTCCTGTCCATGGAGCAGATCGCAGGCGCCGCATGCCTGGTCACGAACACCGAGGGAATCTGCCGCGCACGCCTTGCCCATCGCCGCATGGAAGATGCGGCCGCGGATATCGCTTCGAGCGCGCTCGGCGCCGCAACAGGACTTGCCCCTCAGCACGTCATCTGCGCTATCGGACCTTGCGGCCTTCCGCTCGATCCATCCGACGAAGCGTCTCTCGAACGCACGCGCGCCCAATACGAAGGCGCGGTCAGGGCGTTCGGCGGCGCTCCCTTCGACGCTATCCTGCTCGACGGCATGCGCACCGTCCACGATATGGCCTGCGCCATTGAAGGAGCGCGCCGTGCGACGGATCGGCCCGTGTTCGCGTCGGTCACGCTCGATGCGGACGGAACGTTCGACGGGGCGCCTCTGGAAAACGCCGCTTCATGCATGGCCGCCGCCGACGTCGTCGGCATACGCTCGTCGCTCGGCATCGACGCCTTGACGGATGCCGTCGCAACGCTCGCGCGCGTCTGCACCCAGCCTCTTCTCGCGCAGATCGACGTCGCCCAGCCGACGGAGGCCGAACGCCGCATGCGCAAGCTCGGGCGCACGATCGAAGGGAATCCCTACCCCGATCCCGACAGCCTCGCCGACGCCGCCGTCGCCCTGCGTGCGGCCGGGGCCCAATTCCTGCGTGCGGTCGGCGAGGCCACGCCCGCCTACACGGGCGCGCTCGCCGTCGTCTGCGCCGGCGCGCAGTCGGTCCGGTAGGCATCGCCATGGCGCTGCTCGAACGAAGCGAATCCTACGGCGAACTGCAGAAGGTCGTCGATTATCTGTTCCGCGATGCGCGCATCGTGCGCCGCCTCGACGTCATCATCGCTGCGGAGATCCACGACATCCATCCCGACCTCATGTCCATCTGCGAGCTGCTTCCTCCCGGATCGTTCACGCGCGATGCGCTCTGCGTGCAGCTGAACTCGTCGATCGCGGGGCATGCCTGGGGATACGTCTACGGGACCGTGGAATAGGCCGGCGCATCCATGAACGCACACTATGAGAAGGTCATCGTCGCCTGCGCGTTTCTGACGCTCTTCGTGAACATCGGTTTTCCGAGCACCTCGTTCAACGTCTACATGCCCTATGTGGTCGGCGAGGTGGGCGACGTCGGCGGCTCGCTCGTCCTTGCATTGCGCACCCTTGCCTCCATGGGTGCGGTCATCGTCGTCGATCGGTATTTCCATCTGTTCGACCTGCGGGTCGGGCTTGCGCTCGGGTTCGCGTTCACGGCTACGGGGTTCGCCGTGTACGGCTTCGCCTCCACCCTTCCCGTCTTCCTTGCCGGAGGCGTGATCACGGGCCTCGGTTACGGTTTGGGCGGTATGGTGGGCGTGACCATGCTTATTCGCCGCTGGTACGCATCGGGCTTCAGCGGCGCCATCGGCTTGGCGTCGGTGGGAAGCGGCGTCGCCTCGGTGGTCGTCCCTATCTGCGCGGTGCACCTGATCGAGGGCTTGTCGCTTTCTATCTCGTTTCGCATCCAGGCCTTCGTCGCCCTCGTTATCGGCGTCATCGTGTTCCTAGCCATGCGCAACCGTCCGGTGGACATGGGTATCAAGCCGTTCGAACGCGACGACGGCACCGGCACGGCGAAGCGCGGCATGTCGGGCGCCGGACGCAACGTGTCGCCGCGCACGCGGAAGCTGCTGCTGGTCGCGGTCACCTTCGTCGGCATGCTCTGCGTGGGCGGCCCCAGCTACCTTTCCATCCTCATGGGGGAATGCGGCTTCGATTCGGTCTTCGCCGCCGCCGTGCTCTCTGCGCTCGGCGTGAGCCTGACCATAGCGAAGTTCGTTTCGGGGAAGGTGTTCGACCGGTTCGGCACGGCGCACGGGTCGACCATCTTCTTCATGGCGTTCGTTTGCGGGCCGGGACTCTGCCTGCTCAGCCCCCTGCATTTCGAACCCGTCATGGTGCTTGCCGCGGTGCTCTACGGTGCCGGAGCCGCTCTCGGAACCGTGGGCGTGTCGGTATGGTCGGTCGAGTTCGCCGATCCGAAGAACTATGCGCGCTCCATCAAGAACTTCCAGCTCGCGTATTCCGCCGGCGGCTTCATCGCGAACACGTTCCCCGGTGCGCTTAAAGAGCTGACCGGCAGCTATATGGACACGTATGCGCTCTTCTTCGTGCTGGCATTCGCCGCCATGGCCATCGTCGTCGGCATCTACGCGAGCCACAGGCTCAGGAACTGCGCCCGTCCGGCCGCGTAGGCACATCATGCATGTGAGGAGCGAAACGGTTTCGTTCGCACCCATCGGCGTCTGTCGAACGAACGAGGGATGCAGGTATGATGCATGCGCAAGGCGCGAGCGATCGCGTGGCTTCGCAGTTCGGACGAGCCTCGGGCTGCGGACGAGCCTCGGGCTGCGGACGAGCCTCGGGCTGCGGACGAGCCCCGGACTGCGGACGAGCCCCAGGCATATCAACGCTTTCGTAAGGGCCCGAGCGTCGCATTCGCGCTCGGGAAGGAATGCGGGTATGCTTGCAGGCGTTGCAATCGAGGATCGTCGCCGGAAGAAAGGGGAGGCGCATGCCTTCGTATGACTATCTGATCGTAGGGGCCGGGCTTTCGGGCGCGACGTTCGCGCGCGAGGCGACCGACGCGGGCAAGCGCGTGCTCGTCATCGACCGTCGTTCGCATGTTGCCGGCAACGTCTGCACCGAAGAGGTCGAAGGCATCCAGGTCCATCGCTTCGGCGCCCATATCTTCCACACCTCGTCGCGCGAGGCTTGGGATTACATGAACAGGTTCGCCGAGTTCAACAACTACGTGAACAGCCCTATCGCGTATTTTCGCGGCGAGGTCTACAACATGCCCTTCAATATGAACACGTTCTCGAGGATGTGGGGCGTGGTCACGCCCGACGAGGCGAAGGCGAAGATCGCCACACAGATCGCCGACGAAGGCATCGAGAACCCCGAGAACCTCGAGGAGCAGGCGCTTTCCCTCGTCGGGCGCGACATCTTCGAAAAGCTCGTGCGCGGCTACACCGAGAAGCAGTGGGGACGCGACTGCCGCGATCTGCCGGCATCCATCATCCGCCGCCTGCCGTGCCGGTTCACGTACGACAACAACTACTTTAACGATCGCTACCAGGGCATTCCCATCGGGGGCTATACGCGCATGGTCGAGCGCATGCTCGAAGGCATCGATGTGCGGCTGAACGTCGAATACCGCGACCTCATGCGTGATGAACCCGACGTCGCCGCGCGCATCGTGTACTGCGGGCCCATCGACGAGTTCTACGATTTCGATCTGGGAACGCTCGAGTACCGGTCCCTGCGCTTCGAGATGGAGGTCCTCGACGAGGAGAACCACCAAGGCGTCGCCGTGGTCAACTACACCGACCGCGAGGTTCCCTACACGCGCGTGATCGAGCACAAGCACTTCGAGTTCGGCCGGCAGCCGAAGACCGTCGTGACGCGCGAGTATCCCGCCTCATGGAAACCGGGGGACGAACCGTACTATCCGATCAACGACGCGCGCAACACGGCGCTGCACGAGAAGTATGCGCATCGCGCGAACGCCGACCCCAAGGTCGTCTTCGCAGGACGCTTGGGCGGATACAAGTACTACGATATGGACAAGGCGGTCCTTGCGGCCCTCGAGCTCGCTCGCACGGAGCTGGGCGCGGCGTCCTGAAGGCATCGCATGCTGAGCATCGAAGGAAGGCATCTATCATGATCAGGCCTGCTACGGCGGAAGACCTCGACGCCATCGTCGCTACCTATGCCGAGCTGCTCGACTATGAAGCCGAGCACGGCAGCTTCTCGAATTGGGAGAAGGGCATCTATCCGACCAGGGATTACGCATCCGATGTCATCGCGAATGGGGATATGTACGTGCTCGAAGAGGACGACGCCATCTGCGCGAGCATGGTGTTCTCGCGCACGCAGGCGCCCGAATACGCGGACGTTCCGTGGAAGCACGCGGCTCCCGACGACGAAGTCCTGGTCAGCCGCACGCTCTGCATCCCGCCGTCCCAAGCTCACAAGCACTACGGCCTTCGCATGGTCGAGTACGCCAAGACGTATGCGAAGATCCTGGGCGCGACGGTCATTCGCATGGATATATTCGAAGGCAACAGGCCTGCGCAATCGCTGTATGCCAAATGCGGATTCACGGTCGCGGGCACGGGAGAGCTCGCCCTGACTCCTTCCACGTCGCAAACGCAGACGTTCATGGAATGCTTCGTCGGCTGACCGACGTTTTCTAGAAAACCACCGATCGTTCAAGTAGACTTAAGCGCTATGCCCGCCCCGAAGTGGGCAGAGCGCTTTTTTCAATGACACGACGAAGGGTTGGGAACGTGGACGGAACGCAGCGGGAGCAGTTCGGATCGAGGCTCGGCTTCATCCTCATCAGCGCAGGCTGCGCCATCGGCCTGGGCAACGTCTGGCGCTTCCCCTATATCACAGGGCAGTACGGCGGCGCGGCATTCGTCGTGATGTACGTGCTCTTCCTGATCATGCTGAGCCTGCCGATCATGGCCATGGAATTCGCCGTCGGCCGCGCGAGCCAGAAGAGCACGGCGCGCTCGTTCGACGCCCTCGAGCCGGCCGGTTCCGCATGGCATCGCTTCAAGTGGGTGAGCATCGTCGGGTTCTACCTGCTCATGATGTTCTATTCGACGGTTGCCGGCTGGATGGTCGCTTATATCTTCAAGAGCGGCTCGGGCGCGTTCGCCGGACAGTCCGCCGAAGCCGTCGGCGACGTTTTCAATGCGATGCTCGCAAACCCCGTCGAGCTGGTCTTCTGGACGCTCGTCGTGGTCGCCATCGGCGTCGCCTGCACCGCGGGCGGCCTGCGCGGCGGCGTCGAGCGCGTGACGAAGGTCATGATGGTGGCGTTGCTCGTGGTCCTCGCCGTGCTCTGCGTGCGTGCGGTCACGCTGCCGGGCGCCGAGGCGGGCCTTGAGTTCTACCTGGTGCCCGACTTCGGAAAGCTCTTCTCGGGCGACACGGCGCCGGAGCGGTTCTCGACGTTCATCCAGGCTGCGTATGCGGCATTGGGTCAAGCGTTCTTCACGCTTTCGGTCGGGCTCGGCTCCATGTCCATCTTCGGCAGCTACATCGGCAAGGACCGCTCCTTGTTCGGCGAGGCCCTGCGCATCGGCGGTCTGGACACCGCGGTCGCGCTCGTGGCCGGGCTCATCATCTTCCCGGCCTGCTTCGCGTTCGGCGTCACGCCCGACAGCGGCCCCGGCCTCGTGTTCGTCACGCTGCCGGGCGTCTTCAACCAGATGTGGGGCGGCCAGCTCTGGGGAACGCTGTTCTTCCTGTTCATGAGCTTCGCAGCGCTCTCGAGCGTCATCGCCGTGTTCGAGAACATCATGGGATTCTCCATAGACCAGTGGGGCTTTTCGCGCCGTCGTGCCGTCATCGTCAACGGCATCGCGCTCTTCGTGCTGTCGGTGCCGTGCATCCTCGGATTCAACCTGTGGTCGGGCTTCGAAGTTCCCGGCATCGGCAACGTCCAATCTCTCGAGGACTTCCTGCTGTCCAACAACATCCTGCTCGTCGGCGCACTCGTCTTCCTGCTGTTCTGCGTATCGAAGCGCGGCTGGGGCTGGGAGAGCTTCATCGCCGAGGCCGATACGGGCGAAGGCGCGCGGTTCCCGAAGGCCGCGTATGCCTATATGAAATTCGTGGTGCCTGCCCTGATCGTCGTCGTGTTCGTGGCAGGCTGGATTCCCGTGCTCGCAACCTGGACGGGGTAGGGAAGCGTATCATGCACGCGTGGGCGCCATTCCGGCGCGTGCGCATCTCGTCGGAGACAAGCGAGGGGCGGGCTGCTACTCGAGGCGGCTTATCGTTTCGCGGCATATCGAGTGCGGCAGATGGGCGAGCAGTCATTCTGCGTACACGACGGAATAGCGGAAACGCGATGAAGCCGGCCATCTAGCCGCCGCGCCGATGCGCCGTTGCTGCGTCTACGCATCGCAGGCTCCGCTCTCGGAGGATCTCATTATATGAAGGTGAGCGCATGAAGGTGCAGAAGGATTCGTTCGCACGCATCGGGCATGCCGTTTCGGCCGCGCTGGTCGTGGCGACCTTCGTTCATGTGGCCGTGTCGTGGGGCACGATGCCCGATTCCATTCCCGCACACTATGGCTTAGACGGAACGCCCGACGCATGGGGCGGAAAAGGTTCCGCCCTCGTCGTCCCATGCGCGATGCTTCTGATATTCGGGATCTTCTTCATCGCCAGTCGCCATCCCGGCTCGTGGAACACGGGCGTGACCGTGACCGAAGAGAATCGCGACGCCGTCTACCGCGTGCTTGGCAGGCTGATCGCGTCCATCGAGGCCGTTTCCGCGTTGTGGCTTGCCGCCGTTTCGTTCATCCAGGTGGAAGAGGTTCGGCAGCCGTGGTTCCTGCTGCCTGCGATGCTTGTCCTGCTGATCGGCGCGCTGGCGTTCTGGATTCGAAGGCTCTATCGCTTGAAGTAGGCGCTATTCCTCGTCTTCCGCATGGATCTCCGCAAGGCTCTTCGACTTCCGGCCGTTGACGCATGCGGCCACGGTGCCGGACAGCGCGATGAGCGCGATGGCGTTCGGCAGCACCATGAGCTGGTTGAACATGTCGGCAAGCTCCCAGACCAGATCGTTCGAGAGCAGCGATCCCAGGAAGATGAAGACGAGCGCTATGACGAAGAACGGCATGACGCCCTTCTTGCCGAACAGGTATTCGACGTTCAGGCGGGCGAACAGGTTCCAGCTCAGGATCGTCGAGAACGCGAAGAACAGCAGGCAGATGGCGACGAACGCGTTTCCGAAGCCGGTGCCGAAGAATTCGCTGAACGCGTACTGGGCCATGTTGGTCTTATTGATGCCGGCGGCAAGGCCCGTGGCATCCACGGTCAGGGCGCCGTCGCCCACGTAGAGCGCGGAGATGACGACGAGCGCGGTCATCGTGACGACGACGAAGGTGTCGACGAAGACGCCGACCATGGCCGTGACGCCTTGATCGTGGGGATCTTTGACGTTCGCCATGGCGTGCGCGTGCGGGGTGGAGCCCATGCCGGCCTCGTTCGAGAACAAGCCGCGCTTGGCGCCCTGCGAAAGGGCTGCGATGATTCCGAAGGTGACGCCGCCGATGGAGGCGTCGGGATTGAAGGCGCATTCGAAGATGAGGCCGATGGCGGGAAGGATCTCGTGCGCGTTCATGATGAGCGCGACCAGGCCGCCGACCAGGTAGATGACCGCCATGACGGGCACGAGCTTTTCCGTGACCGACGCGATGCGCTGGATGCCGCCGATGAGGATGAACCCGGCGACCAGCACGATAAGTGCACCGATAGCCCAGGTGGGAATGCCGAAGGCGGTGTTGACCGTCGATGCGATCGAATTGGATTGGACCATGCTGCCCATGAATCCGAGCGCGAGGATGATGGCCACGGAGAAGAATCCGGCCAGGAATTTTCCGCCTGCGCCCTTGAAGGCCGAGCGGATGTAGTAGACCGGGCCGCCGTGCACGGATCCGTCCGCGTCCACGGTGCGGGTCTTCTGCGCGAGCACGGCCTCGGCGTAGTTCGTCGACATGCCGAGGAAGGCGATGAGCCACATCCAGAAGATGGCGCCCGGGCCGCCGACGAGGATGGCTCCGCAGGCGCCGACGATGTTGCCGGTGCCGACCTGGGCGGCGATGGCGGTGGCGAGCGCCTGGAACGAACTCATGCCGCTTGCGTGCCTTCCTCCGTTCAGCGAGAATCCGCCGAACACGCGGCGCATGCCCTCGCCGAAGAAGCGCACCTGCACGAACCGGGTGCGGATGGTGAACACCAGCCCCGTTCCGATGAGCAGGAAGATGAGCACGTAATTCGAAAGGTATTCGTTGATGGTTTGAACGACATGAAGCAATGCGTCCATAGGGGAGCGGCCTCCTTCTGCTCGTGAACTGACGATCTAGAGAAGGCCGTACTGAAAAGCTTGACCGAAGCCGCGGCAGATGAGTTCCTTCGCGGCATCTCTGTCCGTTTGCCTGAGAGATTCGGCCGGTCGAAAACCTGCCTTGCACCTTCGGCACCCATTTAAGAGATTCTCCAGAGTTTTCTCCACCTTCGGTTTCCCCCTGCAGGGATCCTCAAGGCTTCAACGAAAAATGCCTGGGGCGCATTATGCGCGAGCATCGTCGGTTGCGCAATGGAAAACTTCGGCGGTTTCGTGGAACGGGGGTCGGCGGCAGAGCCGTTCGGCGTTCCAGAGCGCTGGACGGCTCTGCCGCAGAGCATGAAGGGTTGTTTCAGCGATATGCCGGCATCCCAGCGTGTTGGACGGCTTGGGCCGAGGCTTGCGCCTCATGAGGAAGCGCATCGGAGCCGCATCGGACGATGCGCTATTCGATAACGGTTCGGTAACGAATCGCCGATCACGGTCAACGAGCGATATTGGCAGGGTCGAAAGCCGCGGTTCGCGCCTATACTCATAAGGATTAAGCGTGTTTGAGGAGAGAGAAGACCATGTCGCAGAGAGATTTCGATCGTCCGTCGCATGAGCGTCCGCATGCTCGCGCAGCAGCAGGAAGAAGCGCCTCCACGTATCGGCGTCCGTCAGCCGACCGTCGGACGTCGCGCAATTCGGCTCCGAAACGACCGGCGTCTTCCCGTGCGGTCGGCGCGCATGGGGTCCAGAGGACCTCTGGATCCTCGGGAACCTATGGGACATACGGGGCGTCCGGTTCGCGGATCTATTCGCGCCGCGGCTTCCTTGCGGCGGCAGGCGTCGTCGCCGTCGGAACCATAGGCGTGGGAAGCGCGTATGCCTATGCGCATCGGGATATCGCCGTGATGCTGAACGGCCAGGAGCTTACATTCCCCGTCGGCACGACGCTGCGCGCGGCGATGGAATCCGCAGGCATCGCGCCCAAGCCGGGCAACCTGCTTTCCCTGGGCGGCACCATCGCCGCCGAAGGCGGCGGGACGACCATGACGGTCTCTCTGAACGGGGACGAAGCCGATCCCGACGACGTGCTCGACCGCGAGCTCAAGCGCGGCGATGCGGCGACCGTTTCCGACGGCGCCGACGTGACCGAGGACTTCACGACCGATAAAAAGCAGATCGATCCCAAGCTCGTCTTCAAGGACGACGGATCGGGGCAGTCGGTGCAGTACGTATCGCAGTGGGGCGTGGCGGGAACGCAGGAGATCCGCACCGGCAAGGTGTCGGGCGAGGTCGTCGAAGGCGACATGCTGTCCGAAGCCCAGGACTGCATTGTGACCTCCATCAACGTGAAACCAGACGGCGACGCGAAGATCGTCGGCCTTTCCTTCGACGACGGCCCCAGCGAATACACGCAGCGCTACCTGGACATCCTCAAGGAATTCGGCGCTACGGCGACGTTTTTCAATATCGGGCGCAACATCGATTCCCTCGGCGGCGATCTGCCGGCGAAGGTCATCGCTGCCGGCTGCTCGATCGGAAGCCATACCTATTCGCATCCGCCGCTGACCACGCAATCGTCCGACCAGGTCAAAGATGAGCTTTCGCACACACGCGACCTGATCGAAGGCGCTACGAACGTGCGCACATCCATGCTTCGGCCGCCTTATGGCGATTTCAGCAAGCAGGTCTGGCTGGAATCGGCAGGATTGCTGACCTCGAGCATCCTTTGGACGCAGGACACGCTCGACTGGAAGCAGCCGGGAGCCGACACGATCGCGCATAACGCCCTGTCCGGCATCAGGCCGGGCTCCATCATCCTGATGCATGACGGCGGCGGCAAACGCGATCAGGACCTCGATGCTTTGCCGAAGATCCTGAAGAGCCTGACCGACGACGGGTACAAGGTGGTGAGCATCCAGGAACTGCTCGCCTCTGACACCTCCATACCGCACGCGGTGGCGGAAGGCACGGCCACTTTGCCCGACGGAGCCGTCTGGCCGACCGAAATCGCGTAAAGATCCGCACGGCGGCGGTTATCTACATCACCTGATGTCGCCTGAACGTGCGTATGGATAGAGGCATGCAGGCCGCGAGCAGCGCGCCGTAGAGCAGCGCCAGCATGGAAGGCAGATCGAATACGATCGGGCCTACGGCATAGCTCACCATGGCGGAGAACATATCGTTGAAGCCGGTCATAGGCGTAAGGTCTGCGATCTTGGCCAGGGGGGTGATGAGCTTGCCTAGAATACCGAGGAGGGTGACGGCAAGAGGAACCACGGCCACGGGCATGACGGAGCGCAGCTTCGAGGAAAGCAACAGCGTGAACGCGGTCGCGCCCAGGCAGACGACGTATCCGACCAGCAGGCAGAGACCGCAGACCGCTCCGACGGAATACGGGTAGGGACTCGCGAAGTCGAATATCTGGCAGGGCAGCCCTGCGCCGTCCGGACCGAGCATCGCGAGATAGATGCCGCATATGCTGCCGACGCACAGCAGATAGTACGTCGATACGAACGCCAGAGCCGCAGTCGTCTTCGCTAGCGGCAGCATGCATGTTCCGTTTCTCGTCGGCAAGACGACGGCCGCTGTGCGGTTCTGATACTCTCCCGCGTACACGCCCGATACCGCGATGGCGGCGGCGAGGATGACAAGCGCATAGAAGCTCATCCAGTTGAAAATGCCGTCCCATGCGCCGGCATAGCCGTATTCAATGGGCCAGGAGACCTTTTCGGCCTTTTCCGTCCAGTAGTCGTGTTCGGCCTGGGTATAGGGGAAGAACCCGAGGTAGTTGCCCGAAAGCTCGTGCGCGATCGCGGTTTTCGACCCTTCTTCGAGGCTGCGTGCCCGCGTGCCTTGGGCATCGAGGGCGAGAACGGTGTCGAGCCGCTGGTAATAGGAGCTTACAACCACTTTATGCACGTCGTGCCAGAATTCGATGCCGTATCGCTCGATGATCTCTTCGCTGCTCATGCTGTTCAGTTCCGAGGCCATTTCATTCCAGCGGGCGAGCGCCTGGTCGTAGGCGGCGAGGTCGGCGGATATCCGCGCGTCGTCGAGCACTCCGGCCTTCGCCTGCTCGTTCTCGCGAACGGCCTGGTGCGCCGCTATCCCTTCCATCCATGCGCCGGTGTCGCCGTCGCGCGCTCCTGCGGTCATGATGTTCGCCACGGCGATCGCGACGAGCAGGATCCACACGATGACGCATGCCGCCATGCCTGCGCGATTGTCGAGAATCTTCTTGATCTCGTAGGTGACGAGGGTTCTCATCGCAGTCATCTTCCTATCTCGTCGTTGCGTCGCGGAATACGTCCAAATACAGATCCTCGAGCGTCGGCTCCACGAGCCGGGCGTCCGGTACAGGCGCGGCATCGGCCACCACGCGCACCACGGCGTGGCCGTCGGCGGCGTAGCGCACATTGGCGACGGCCATGCGTTCGGTCATGGGTTCGACGCGGCTCGCGCCGATGTGGCATTCCCATACTTTGCCCCGCGCCCGCGCGACGATCTGCTCGGGTGTTCCGTCGAGCACGAAGGCGCCTTTTCGCATCACCAGGATGCGACTGGCGATGAATTCCACATCGCTCACGATATGGGTGGAGAGGATCACGATCTTGTTCTGCGCAAAGCCGGCGATGAGGTTTCGAAAGCGTACGCGCTCTTTGGGATCGAGGCCCGCCGTCGGTTCATCGAGCACGAGTATCGCAGGGTCGTTTATCATCGCCTGCGCTATTCCCAGGCGCTGCTTCATGCCGCCGGAGAAGGTCTTCACCTTGCGCCGCGCGTCGTCGCCAAGGCCGACCTCTTCCAAAAGGAGCATGCCGCGCTTTCGCCCGTCGCGGCCGTCGAAACCTTTAAGGGCCGCCATGTAGCGCATGAAGTCGAGGGCGGTGAAGTTCGGGTAGTATCCGAAGTCTTGCGGCAGATAGCCGAGAAGGGTCCGGTATCCGTCATCCAGTTCCGCGATATCGCGGCCATCGAGTAGGATCTGCCCGCCCGTCGGCCGGAGCACGTCGCAGATCATGCGCATGAGCGTCGTCTTGCCCGCGCCATTGGCTCCGAGCAGTCCGATGACGCCAGGAGAGAGCGTGGCCGACACGCGGTCCACGGCGATGCGCGCCCCGAACTGCTTGGTCAGCCTGTCCAACGTGAGCTCCATGAGGATGCTCCTTCCCTAATTGCAGGTCGATGCGATATGCGGCGCGAAGGAGTCGAGCCCGCCCGCCGCCGATCGCAGGGCAAGAAGTGCCTCGCGCACGAGCCATGCGAGCGCGGCGGCAGCAGCAAGTCCCCAGATGGCGAGCGCAGCCGGGCCGTATATGCCGGGGAACGCGATCGATATCGCGAGCAATGCCGAACAGATAACGGCGATCCAGGCGATCGAAGACACGACCGCATGCGGCGTTCTCGCACGACGGAGGATGGCAAGGGTTCCCGCGCACGAGCAGAAGTAGGGCGGACAGGCCCAGAGGGTGACGGAAAGCGCTCCGATTCCCGTCGCGACGGATGTGCCGGCCACCATGAGCGCGACGGCGAGCGCGCATGAGCATCCGAGGACGATAAGCCGCGCGGCCAGTACGCGGGCGGCGTTGTAACGGCATGCGCATTCGAGTTCGATCACGCCATGCTGGCTGCTTGAAAAGAGCGGCGGTACGCACACGAGCACCGAGGCGGCCGACATCAGCCCTACCGCCCAGCGCACAGGCGTCGCGTTTCCGCAGGAAAGCGCCGACCAGACCATGAGCGTGACGATGACGAGCTGCGCGCCCCATGACCACGAAGGCACGAAGCGAACCTGGGCGGCGACGAAGCCCGCATCGCCCAGGCGGCGCGCAGGGGCTTCGGAAACGCGAGCGCCTTCCTTCGCCATCAGGCATGCGAGCTCATAGAGCCTCTCGGCCGCAGGAGTCTCTCGTTGCGCGGCGTAATGGCGCATGAGCTCGGCTTCGAGCCCGTTTTCGTCAATTCCGACCATGCGCGCCACCTTCTTCCAATTCTTTTCTCAGCGCCTTCAGCGCGGCGTTGATGCGCCGCCTGGCTGAAAAGCGGCTGATTCCAAGCCCGCGTGCCACGTCGTTCACGCCGAGGCCCGCTCCGAATCGCAGCTCCACCGCTTCACGCAAGCCATCGGGCAGCTTCGCAAGCGCCTCGTCGAGCGCCGCTTCCCGTTCGTCGCTTTCGCTTGCTGCCACGTCGAAGTCGAGGCGTACGGTTTCGAGCCTCTTGCGTCGGCTTGCGTCCACGCATGTGCTTCTTGCGATGCGCATGAGGTATGCGATGGGCTTGCCGCGATCGCGATAGCCATGCGAGCGCGCGAATCGAAGAAACGTCTCCTGCGCGAGATCGGCCGCCTCGCATCCCGCCGGCGCGTGGCGCCTGCAGTATGCCAGCACCTCGCCGTAGCATTCCTCCACGATCGTGCGCGCCTGTTCCGGATCCAGACATCCAGAATCGCTTCTCGGCATCCCATCATCTCCTCTACCTACTACAACGCAAGGACCGCTCGAAATGTGCGGCCCTTGCGCGAAAAAATCTCTATCGATTCTCTCATGCTCGGCATGGGCGCGCCCCCGCGGTTCGGATGAGCCGGCGGGGGCGCGCATGGAAGAAGGAGGGGAGGGAAGGCTTTCGAGGCGTACCTACTTCGCGGCCAGGGCCTTTCCGACCACGTAACCCTGGGTGTAGTTGTGGCCCAGGTTGAGTCCGAAGACCGTGAGCGGATAATCGACGCCGCCGTAGAAGCCGCCCGCCACGTTGCCGATGGCGTAGAGACCCTCGATCGGGGCGCCTTCGGGCGTGAGGCACTGCAGGTTCTCGTCGACGACGACGCCGCCGGAGGCGATGGCGCTCATGCGCACGTGACGGTGGATGCCGTAGTAGGGCGGGGTATCGATCTTCTGCAGGTATTCCTTGGGCAGGCCGAAGTCCTCGTCGGCGCCTGCGTCGCAGAGCTCGTTGAAGCGCTTGACGGTCGCCACGAACGCGTCGGCATCGGTGACCTCGAGCTTCTTCGCCAGCTCTTCGAGCGTGTCGGCCTTGTAGGTGTTGAGGTAGCCTTCGATGACGCCCGTGCGCTCGACGTTTTCCTCGGGCATCCAGGTCCGGATGGCCTCGGGATCGATGAGCTTGCCGGGGAACGACGCGGCCTTGTCCATATAGGCGCTGTCGAACACCTGGGTGTAGCTGCCCTGGTCTTTCTCGCCGAGCAGGTAGCAGTTCATGAGCGACATCTCGACGGTTTCGTTGCAGAAGCGCGTGCCGTCGAGCTTGGTGCGCAGGAAAGGCATGTCGCACATCGAGGCGGGGCCGGCGTCGAAGTCGTGGAGCATCTTGGTGTGGTTGAGGTTTTCCATGCAGCCGCCTGCCCAGACGACCATCTTCTGGCCGTCGCCGGTGCGTCCTGACTGCTTGGGAGCCATGTACCGCATGTCGGGCAGGTAGTAGTAGAGCATCTCGGTGTCGTTCTGGTAGTCGCCGGTCGCCATGACGACGCCCTTGGACGCATTGAACTGGATATGGGAATCCCCGCTCTTGGCGATGACGCCTGTCACCTTGCCGGCGTCGTCTTGGACGAGCTGCTCGGCGGGCGTGCTGTAGAAGATCTCGACGCCGGCCTTCTCGGCCACCGTGCAGAGCGCGGCCATGCCTTCGGCCGTCGTGTAGGGCTTGGGACCGAAGTACGAGGTCACGAAGCTCAGGTTGTAGCCGGTTTTGGCGAGCAGCGGCTTATGCTGCTCGTTGCCCTGGTCGATGACCTGCGCACCGCCTTCCGCCGCACGATCGACGACCCATTTGACCGCTTCGCCCGACATGCGGGCCCACATCTCGAGAAGCTTGCGGTTGGGGCGATGCTGCGAGTCTTTCATGAGGACGTTCACGAGCGCGGCCACGTCGGCCGGATCGCTGTTCTCGTAATCGATGCCCGATCCTGAATTGCCGTAGGCCGATGCCGTCGCTTCTTTCTGGATAAGCGCGACTTTGGCGCCTGCTTCGGCCGCGGCGAGCGCGCAGGGGACGCCCGGGGCGCCGGCGCCGATGACGACGATGTCGTAATCCTTGGTCTCGGCGACATCCTTGATGGGTGCCGGCTTATCGAAGAACGAAGGCAGCCCCGACCGATTGTGCCCGGCGGCGGTGGTGGCATCCGCCGTCGCCTGCCCGGCAGGCACCGACTCCGTCGTGCCGCATCCTGCCAGCGCGCCTACTCCCGCTGCTCCGATGGCCGCGATGCCGCCGAGCTTGAAGAGGCTGCGTCTGCTGATTCCCTGTTCCATGACCCATTCCCTTTCTCGTATCCGCGATCGGCGCGGAATCCGGAAGCATCGTGCGCCGCCGCCGTCCCTCCAGACGGCTTCATGCCATGTGCGACGCCGCGCTTCGATGCCTGCCATGCTACGCCGCGGGGGATGCGCGGTCTTTCCCCCTGCGGGGTCCGTCCAGGGGGTATTTGCATCACCCGTTCCCTATCACCCTCGCTTGACATGGGACGACGATGGGGTTTCAATGGATGCTTCGAACCTTGGCCACGAGAGGGTGATGCGGGATGGGAAGGGATGCGACCGAAATCGCCGATCCCGATCTGCTCGAATCGTATGCGATCGCGTCAGGAACGAGGCTTCCCGGCGCGTGGATCGTCGACAAGCTGCCCTATGTCCCGCTCGCATTCATCGGACTCGGCATGTATCGGGCGTGGATCGAGCTCGTGTTCGTGGGCTCGTTCGTGGATTTTCCCTTCTATGCCTTCGCAGGGCATAACGTCTACGATGCGGCCATGATCGCCGTGCTGTTCCTCGGCGCCGCCTTCCATAGGCGCCTCGAGCCTCTGTCCGAACGAGGCTGGGCGTACGGGGCCGCGGCAGGGCTGATGCTTGCGGGCACGGCGCTTGGATGGACGACCGTCTTCAATCCCTCCCTCGCATCGGCCCTGGCCCTTCCGGCGACGATCGTCGGCGGCATGGGCACGGCGGTCATCATCCTGCTTTGGTCGGAGCTCTATGCGTGCCTGAGCCCGTTTCGCGTCGGTCTGTATTACTGCGCCTCCATCGTCGCGGCGGCGCTCGTGATCTACTTCTGCCGAGGGCTGCAGGCGCCGTGGCTGTTCGGAACCTGCATGCTGCTTCCGCTCGCGTCGTTGTTCATGCTTTCCATCGCGAACATGTCGCTTGCGCCCGAGGAGCGTAGCCATGCCTCCGACAGACGCTTCTCGTTTCCATGGAAGCCGACGCTGCTCATGGCCGTCTATGCGTTCGCGTTCGGGCTGCGCGAATCGAGCCAGTATTCAAGCGGATTCGGTCCCCATTCCGCGTTCGGGACGTTGGCCATGGGGGTCTTGCTGTTCCTGCTCATCTATCGCCAGGGGCGCAGCTTCCAGTTCGCCACGCTCTATCGCGTGGCATTGCCGCTGATGGCATGTGCGTTTCTCGTGCTTCCGGCCTTCGGTTGGTTCAATGCGCAGGTCTCCAACTTCTGCGCCATGGCGGGCTATGCGGCGTTCTCGGTGCTCATCATGCTGCTGATGGCCTCGATGTCGTATCGCTACGGCATGTCGGCGCTCTGGCTGTTCGGGATAGAGCGCGGCGTGCGTGCCTTGGCTACGATCATAGGGCGCAAGGCCTCCGTCGGCATCGAGGCCCTGATCGCCAATCCTGAGACGGCGAGCCTGATCATAGGCTCCATCACCGTCGCCATGGTCATCGTTGCGACCATCCTGTTCGCAAGCGAGAAGGACCTTTTCACGCGCTGGGGAGTCTCGCTGCGCGACGACGGCGACATCGAGGAGGTCGGTGCCCAGGAAGACCTCATGCGCCGATGCGCCACGACGGCGGCCGATCATGCGCTCTCTCCGCGGGAAGCCGAGATCCTTGCGATGCTCGCTTCGGGAAAGACGGGCCCGCAGATCCAAGACGAGCTCTTCATCTCGAAGGATACGGTGAAGACCCATATCAAGCATATCTATCGCAAGCTCGACGTCCATGCGCGCGACGAGCTCGTCGCCCTCGTCGAGGCGACCGAGCCCAAGGTGTAGGCAATGCGGCCGTAACGTCGAAGGGCCGGCCCGTACGATCGGCCCTGGCCCTATCCTGCTTCTTGCGGCATGCCGCCTGACGAACGGATTCTCCTGCAGCCTCAGTCGCGCGTGAGCTTGCGGTGCAAGCGGTGGGGCTTGGCGGCCTCGACGCCCAGGCGTTCCGTGCGGTTTGCCTGGTAGTCGGCGAAATTGCCTTCGAACCAATACCAGGCTCCAGGGTTCTCGTCGGTTCCTTCCCAGGCCAAGATGTGCGTGGCGATGCGATCGAGGAACCAGCGGTCGTGCGAGGTGATGACCGCGCAGCCGGGGAACGCGAGCAGCGCTTCCTCGAGGCCTTCGAGCGTTTCGGTATCCAGGTCGTTGGTGGGTTCGTCGAGCAGCAGCAGATTGCCGCCCTCTTTGAGCGTGAGCGCGAGGTTCAGGCGGTTCCGCTCGCCGCCGGACAGGACGTCCGAAGGCTTCTGCTGGTCGGATCCCTTGAAGCCGAACGCGCTCACGTAGGCGCGACTCGGTATCTCGGACTCGCCGACGATCATGTAGTCGTTGCCGTCCGAAACCACTTCCCAGACGTTCTTGCTCGCATCGAGCCCGGCGCGCATCTGGTCGACGTACGAGATCTTGACGGTCTCGCCGATCTCTAGCGATCCGCCCGTGACGCCCTCCTTGCCGACGATCATCTTGAACAGGGTCGACTTGCCGACGCCGTTCGGGCCGATCACGCCGACGATGCCGTTGCGCGGCAGATTGAAGGACAGATCGTCGATGAGCACGCGGTCGCCGAACGCCTTATGCAGGTGCTCCGCGACGATGACCTTGTTGCCGAGGCGCGGGCCTGCGGGGATATGGATGTCGGTGTAGTCGACGTTGCGCTGCGCCGCCGCGGCTTCGCGTGCCATCTGCTCGTAGCGTTCGAGGCGGGCCTTGTTCTTCGCCTGGCGGGCCTTCGGCGAGCTGCGCACCCATTCGAGCTCGGAGCGCATCTTCTTCGCGCGCCTCTCGGCCTGCTGGCCCTGCGCGGCGAGGCGCGCGGCCTTCGTCTCGAGGTAGGTCGAGTAGTTGCCCTTGTAGGGGTAGAGCGTCCCACGGTCGACTTCGCAGATCCATTCCGCGACGTTGTCTAGGAAGTAGCGGTCGTGCGTGACGGCGAGGACGGCGCCCTGATAGTTCTTCAGGAACTGTTCGAGCCACAGCACCGATTCGGCGTCCAGATGGTTGGTGGGCTCGTCGAGCAGCAGCAGGTCGGGTGCTTCGAGCAGCAGCTTGCAGAGCGCGACGCGGCGGCGTTCCCCGCCCGAGAGGATATCGATGGGCGCTTCGGGGTCGGGGCACTGAAGCGCATCCATGGCCTGCGTGATCTGGCTGTCCAGATCCCAGCCGTTCACCGCGTCGATTTCATCCTGGAGCCGGCCCATCTCGGCCATGAGCGCGTCGAAGTCGGCATCGGGCTCGCCCATGAGCATGCCGATCTCGTTAAAGCGCGAGACCTTGGCGAGCGTCTCGCCGAAGGCGGCCTCGACGTTCTCGTAGACGTTCTTCGTCTCGTCGAGCGGCGGTTCCTGCTCGAGGATGCCCACGCTGTAGCCTGGGGTGAGGCGTGCGTCTCCGTTGGAGACCTCTTCCATGCCCGCCATGATCTTGAGCAGCGTGGACTTGCCCATGCCGTTCGGACCTACGACGCCGATCTTGGCGCCGGGGTAGAACGCCATCGTGACGTCGTCCAGGATGACCTTGTCGCCGTGCGCCTTGCGCGCCTGGTACATCTGGTAGATGAATTCCGCCATGAGGTGTTCGCCTTTCTATCAGGTGTGCGTTGCGGGATGGATGGTTCTATAGGCCGGGCTGCTCGTCGAGGTTCTGCACGACGATGCCGAGCAGGCCCGGGCCGGTATGCACGACGAGCGCGGGCGAGAGGCTTCCGGCATCGATGACCTCGGTCGCATCGGGGAAATACTCTTGGGCGCGCGCGAGCAGGGCGTCGAGTTCCTCGCGCGCGATGCCTTCGGCCATGGCCACGCGATAGCGCCGCGGCGCATCGACGCCTTTCTGCGCAAGCTCGACGAGCTTCGCGATGGACTTCTTGCGTCCGCGCGCCTTCCCGATGACCGCATACGTGCCGTCGTTCGGGGTGCAGGTGATAAGCGGACGCAGGTTGAGCGCGCTTCCGAGCGAATAGACGGCTTTCCCGATACGTCCTCCTTTGTACAGGTATTCGAGGGTGTCGGGCAGGATGAATATGCGCGTCTGGGAGGCGACGCGGCGCGCCTGTCGCGCGATATCGGCGAACGCGACGTCCTGCTCGAAGAGCTCCATCGCGCGCATCGCCGTCATGCCCGAACCGACGCCTATGTTGAGCGTATCGATGATTTCGCACGTCAGATGAGGAAAGTTGAGCGAAACCGTTTCGAAGATCGCATGCGTGGACGAAAGGCCCGATGAAATGGTCACACAGATCACGTGCGTGAAGCCGGCGGCTTCGACCTGCTCGAAAGCCCGATGCACGTAGGCGGGCGTCGGCGTGGACGTCTTGGGGATCTCCTCGTCGAAGCGCGCGAAGACCTCGGCGGGCGAGATGGTCTCGCGGTCGAGGAACGATTCCTCGCGGTAGTTGATGAGCATCGGGACGACGAAGACCGGATACTTCTCTATATAGGCCGGCACCACGTCGCAGCATGAATCGACGATGAAGGCGATGTTCTCCCCGTGGGAATTCGTGCGGGCACGCGCGTCGGGGGCGGCGCCGGTCGCGACGCCGTCGATCGGCCGTGGGATGGTCGATGCCGTCGACGCTTCGACGGGGATGTCGGGCAGAGGGGTCTCGTAGGCGTAGCGCGCGTCCGTGTCGGGTCCGCCCTCGCGTTCGGATTCGGTGCGCGATGCGGCTTCGAATGCGGCTTCGGCGAGGTCTCCGGCCTGGGTTTTGAGGGCCGCGGCCTGCCGCGCGAGCTGCGATGCGCTTTGATTGAGTTTAGAGATGAAATCTGGCATGACGCTCCGTTCAAGCGGCGTTCGAAGGAATCGCCCGCGCACGAGGCGCCAGGCGCACGGTTCATTCTAATATACGTTCCGCATGCACGGCAGAATTGCAGATGCATTGCAAATGCTCACGTTCCGCGTCGGTAATGCTATCATTCATAAGCTATGAAATGACGGGGGCGCCTTGCGCCTTGGGCACGTTTGAACGGCGGCATATGCTCAATACATTGCGTGAGATACTGCAGGAGAACTGGCAGTGGCGCAACCAAATCATGAACCTCGCGGTGATCGACCTGCACAAGACCGTGCGCGGCGCCGTTCTGGGCTGGATTTGGCTGCTCGTGAAGCCCGTAACGTATATCGCGGTCTTCTGGTTCGCCCTTGAGCTGGGCCTGCGCGCCTCGAGCGGCGTTACGGAATACCCTTACATCCTCTGGCTGTCCTGCGGCCTCATTCCCTGGTTCTTCATGAGCGACCTGCTCAACACCGGCGCCAACATATACCGGCGCTATCCGTTCCTCGTGAACCGCATCCATTTCCCGCTCTCGTCCATATCGCTGTTCTATGCGCTTTCGCAGTTCATCATCTTCCTGATGCTCATGGCTCTGCTGCTGATCGCGTGCGTCGTGAAGGGGTATGCGCTGTCCGTCTACGCGTTGCAGCTCGTGCCCGTGTCGCTGCTCATGCTCGTGTTCTGGACGATGTTCTCGGTCATGGTCTCGGGGCTGTCGGCTTTGAGCAAGGACTTCCTCAATCTCCTGAAGGCCGCGACCCAACCGCTCTTCTGGATCTCGGGCGTCATCTACAATCTGAGCAACCTTCCGTATCACACGGTCACCAAGATTCTCGCGTTCAACCCCGTCACGTTCTTCTGCGAGGCGTTTCGCGCCTGCCTGTGCGATAAGTACTGGTTGTGGGACAAGCCGTCGCTGCTCGTGCCCTTCCTCGTCGTATTCGCTCTGACGCTCGTCGTCATGCTGTGGAACTACAAGAAGCTCAGGAAGGACGTGGCCGATGTCCTCTAACGAAGCAGCCATCGCCGTGCCCGAGGAATTCGTCGTCCCTTCTGCGGTACGCGACGAGGATTCCGCAGCCGATGTGGCCATTCAGTTCGAGCACGTCACCAAGATGTACAAGCTGTTCTCGAGCGACAAGGCGCGTTTCGCGGCCACGTTCTCGAAGAGGATTCCCTACAAGGAGATCCTCGCCAACAAAGATCTTTCGTTCACGATCCATCGCGGCGAGGCCGTCGCGTTTCTGGGCAGCAACGGCGCCGGCAAGTCGACGGCGCTCAAAATCATCACCGGCGTCGCGTATCCGACGCACGGCCGCGTCACCGTGCATGGCCGCGTAAGCGCCTTGCTCGAGCTTTCCGCCGGCTTCGACTACCAGCTCAGCGGCCGCGAGAACATCGCGCTGCGCGGGCAGCTCTGGGGGCTTTCCAACCAGGATCTGCGCGACCTCGAACCTAAGATCATCGAGTTCGCCGAGCTGGGCGACTATATCGACCAGCCTATGCGCACGTATTCGAGCGGCATGAAGGCGCGTCTCGGCTTCGCGTTCGCGAGCTCCATCGCGCCGGACATCCTCGTCGTCGACGAGGCTCTGTCCGTCGGCGACCGCCGCTTCCAGCGCAAGTGCCTCGCACGCGTGCGCGAAATCATCTCGGATTCGCGCGTCACGGTCCTGTTCGTCACGCATTCATCCAGCTCAGCAAAGGAATTCTGCAAGCGCGGCATCGTGCTTGAGCAGGGTGGCAACATCTTCGAGGGCGACATCAAGGCCGCCGTCGAATTCTACGAGAAACGCAACTAGGTGATTATCAGCGCAAATATCGGGCACCTTCTGGTGTTGGGCGTCATCTCCCTCGCGGTGACGCTGCTGATGGTTCCCGTCGTCAAGCGGATCGCGTTCCGCCTGAACGCGATCGACTATCCAGGCGCGCGCCGCGTCAACACGATTCCCGTCGCGCGCATGGGCGGCGTCGCCATGTTTGTCGGCGTGATCGGGGCGCTCGTATTCGAAGTCTTTGCCGAGCATCTGCTGAATTGGCATGGTTTCGAGCGCTCGTCCTGGGTGCTTGCGGTCAATTACAAGGGCGTGCTCGTCGGTCTCGCGGTCACGATGCTCGTCGGCGCCGTCGACGACGTGAAGTCCCTCAAACCCTCGACGAAGCTGCTCGGCCAGATCGTTGGCGCTTCCATCATCGCCGCGTCCGGGGTCCTGCTTTCGTCGATCAACAACCCTCTCGGGGCGGGCTATATCGAATTCGGTTGGCTTTCGTATCCGCTGACGGTGTTCTACCTGGTGGCGTTCATGAACGTCATCAATCTCGTGGACGGCCTCGACGGCCTGGCCGCAGGCATCGTCGGCATCGCTGCGCTCACGCTCTTCTTCATCGGCATGGGCAAGCTCCGCCTCGAAGTCGCCATGTTCGCCGTCGTGCTCTTGGGCGCCTGCCTCGGGTTCTTGCGTTACAACTTCAATCCCGCGAGCATCTTCATGGGGGATTCGGGATCGCTGTTCCTCGGCGCCATGCTCGGCGTCATCTCGCTTCTGGGCGTCATCCGCTCGTCCACGCTCGTGGTCATGGTCGCGACCATCGTCATCGCGGCCATTCCCATCGCGGATACACTCGTCGCCATCATCAGGCGCGTGCATAACCATCAGCCTATCCAGCAGGCCGATGCGAAGCACCTGCACCACAAGCTCCTGCGCGAAGGGTACTCGGTGCGCAAGTCGGTGCTGATCGTTTACGGCTGGACGGCGATGCTCGCGTTCGGCGCGTTCGTCATCTCCAACCTCTCGGGCATCAAGGCGCTGATCGTCTTCGTCGTGCTTGCGGCGGCGTCGTTCGCCATCCTGCTGCGTCTCGGCATCTTCGAACCGGTGCTGCGCCATCACTACAACCGGCGCCGCGGTCCTATAGCCCATCATCATGACGATGAAGAGACCGGGGCGGATGCGTCCGGCGAATCCGATGCGTCCGGTGGAGCGGGAGAATTCGATGCATCCGACGGGGCAGACGAATCCGGCGCGGTCGATACGGCCGATGGAGCAGGCGGATCCGACGCGCCCGACGGGACCGACGCAGCCGATGCGGCCGATCGATCGAGGAAAGCCGGCGAGCTCGCCTAGATTCCGGCGGGGTCCACGGGCCCGGCGAGGCTTTCAATCACCTTTCGAGGGCTACGAAGTGCGGATTCTTCCAAACCGCACCCTCCGCTACTTGAGGTAGTGCTTCGGGAACTTCGTCAGGTAATGGAAATACGTGATGTGGCTCCAGAGCCAGTGCGCGAAGGTGTCGCGCGCGCCGAAGGTAGGGCAGCCGTGCGCCTTGCGCGCGACGAGCGCGAGCGCCTTCGATTTGAGCGGTTCGTCCACGTAGTCGCGCACGAGCTTGGTCGGCACGACCTTGAACAGGAACGGGCGGTCGAGATCGCGCTTGGCGACGGTCTTTCCCTCCACGAACTGCTCGACGATCGGCTTGACGAAGTTCTCCCCCGCAAGCGTGAGGTAGTAGGAGTTGCGTCCGGGGCGGGCGTTCATCTCAAGGAACCGGTACGTGTCGCTGCGCGCGTCGTACATGACGTCGAAATTGCCGTAGCCGTGATAATCGAATTCCTTGACCAGGCGTGTCGCCGCATCGATCAGATGCTGGTGGCACGGCTCGTCCACGGTGCTCATGATGCAGACGGGATTGCCGAGCGCCGAGGGGTCGTGATCCTGAAGCAGCACATGGCCGACGCAGATGATGCGCACGTCGCCGCGGTCGCAGAAGACCGTGATGCTGTAGATGACGGTGTCATCGCCGGGGATGCGGTCCTGCAGGAGCAGCCCGCCTTTGTAAGACGAGCCTTTGATGGCCTCGAACATCTTCTCGAGACCGGCGCGATCGGCGATCTCGGCAACCTTCTCTTTGCCGGGAAATTCCGCATAATGCCAGGCTGCGGAGTCAGAAGGCTTGCAGATGACGGGATAGCCGCCGAGTCCGAGCTCCTCGTCGGACGGCAGCTCGGTCGCCGTTGACATGTCCAGCTCGAAGGTCAGCGGACGATCGACGCCGGCGCGATCGCAGGCGGCGTAGAACTCGTCTTTATGCATGATGCTTTCGAATGCATCCAAGGGCAGGTACGGCACGACGCATCGCGCGTCTGCGCCGCATGCCGCGATGAGCTCGTCTTGGTATTCGCAGAGAAAGCGCGCGTACCAGTCGCCCGACCCAAGCAGCACGGGAACATCGCCTGCGGCTGCTGCCTGCGCGACGGTCTTCTTCGCCAGGCCGAGCAGATAGGCGGTGTCTTCGATCCCGTGGTCGACGATCGCATCGAGGAACTTCGACGAGGTGACCATCTTGACATCGTTCGAGCAGATCACAAGGCTGCGCACGCCGTAGGCCTCGTGCATGCAGCGCGCGTAGGAGTAGGCGAGGATGTCTCCACCGAAGATGACGGGCTTGATGTTCATGGCGATCTCGATCCTTTTTCGTTCGTATGCGCGGAGTCGCACGGATTTCCAGACTCCGGGATTGGATTCTCGGATTCCGGGATTATACGCGGGAAGCATGCGCGCGGGTGCGCCGCGCGCGGAGCCGCACGGAATAAAGGGAAAGCCGTCGTTACAGGGAAAAGCCCTCGCGAAAGGGGAGGGCTGTCGCTGAAGAGGAGCTTCCCGGAGGAAGGGCGTGCGGCCCCATCGCGGTTCAGCACCCGCGGAGGAAGGGCGTGCGGCTCCATCGCGGCTTAATCTACGCGTTTCCCGAGGTCGTCTCCAAGGTAGGATTTCAAATCCTCCCACTGCAGCGCGGCCTGGCGGTATCCCTGTTCCCACAGGTCGAAGAGCTTCTGCCGGTCATGCTCGATATTGCCGATGGTCACGGGCTCGGGCGGCTGGATCACGAATGCATGCCCCGCCTTGTGCAGCTCGCGCGCCCAGCGATACGTGCAGTTGTAGTCCACATGGCGATGGCGCACGCGCTCGAGGAACTTCGGGTAATCGCGATACACGCGTTCCATCAGGCGCAGAAGCTTTTCTTCCTTGCGCACGAACGACGCGTCGCGCGTCAGGACCACGATATGCTTGCCCGATCCGCCGAGCGTCATGGAAAAGCCCAGGGGCACGCTGTCGCAGGTACCGCCGTCGAGCAGCTTCTTGCCGTCCACCTCCACGATCTTGGTCATGAGAGGCATGCTGCACGACGCCTTCAGGTAATCGATATCTGCCATGGATTCGATGCGATGGTAGTCGGCCTGCCCGGTCTCGATGTTGCTCGACACGGCATAGAGGTTCATGGGCGACGATTCGAATGCGGCCACGTCGAAAGGATCGGTCTCGAGGATGCCTTCGAAGACGAAGCCGTCGCCGAACACCGTGCCGTAACGCGCGAAGTTGTTGAAAGACAGGTAGCGCGGATCGGGGCCGTACTTGACGTTGACGAAGCAGGTGCGCCCGACTTCGCCGGCCAGATAGTCGTAGCCGTTGAGCGATCCGGCGCTCGTGCCGACGACGTTTTCACACCAGACGTCGTGATCCATGAGGAAATCGAGCACGCCCGCCGTGAACTGACCGCGCATCGCGCCGCCTTCAAGGACGAGGTTCGCGCGCGTGAGCTCCTTGCCGGCGTACGCGGGCGCGGCGTCGCCGACGGTTTCAGGTGAATATGCCTCGTGCATGGGAAAGCCCTTTCGTTCGTCAGAGAAGCCTCATCGTCGGGCAATTCCGCCGTCGCGTCAAGGAGCCGCGCACGGCGGCGTCGCGAACCTGCGGTCGCAGGTTGCGCGGGCGGCCGTCAGCGCCGCATCGCATGCGATTCGCCGCCCCATGCGTCGTCGCGGGCCGTGCCGGCCGGCACGCGCCGGCTCTTCGCATCTTCTTCAAGAATCGCGATAAAAGGTTGCGCACAATGTAATTGCATGATAGTATTCACGGCGTAAGAGAGAGCCGGCACGAAGCCCGGCGCCGCGAGCCCGCATGCGGGCGCACACGAAAGGGGTCAGACATGGCCGAGATCATCAACGCAGCGAATTTCGAGGAAAAGGTCCTCAAGAACAGCAAGCCCGTCCTCGTGGACTTCTTCGCCACCTGGTGCGGTCCGTGCAAGATGATGTCTCCCGTCATCGACGAGATCGCCGCTGAGAAGGCCGGCGTCGTCGACGTTTTCAAGATCGACGTCGACGAAAACCAGTCCATCGCCCAGAAGTACCAGGTCATGAGCATTCCGACTCTCATTGTTTTCGAGCATGGCCAGGTCAAGAAGCAAACGCTGGGCGCTCAGCCCAAGGCTGCGGTGCTCGACCTGCTCGCGTAAGGCAGCGCGGCATCCCATGAAAGGTGCGTCTTCGGACGTGCGTCCAACGTATCGGGGGTTCGGTTGTCGCCGGCCCCCTTTTTCTAGAGAGGAACGAACATGAGCGAAGCGAACCGCTTCAACGTCGCCATCATCGGCCAGGGTCCGGCAGGCATGACCGCCGCGCTGTACGCGGGTCGGGCCGGCCTTTCGACCGTATCGTTCGAACGTATGGGGCCGGGCGGCCAGATGACCACCACCGACGCCCTCGACAACTATCCTGGATTCGCCGAAGGCGCGGAACCCTTCGCGCTCTCGTTCGCGATGAGCGCGCAGGCCGCCCGCTTCGGCGCGCAGGCCAAAACCGACGAGGTGGTCGGGCTCGACCTCGCGTCGACGCCGAAGCGCATCGTGACGGCTTCGGGCGAGGAATACGCCGCCGACGCCGTCATCCTCGCGATGGGTGCCGCCCCGCGCCCGCTCGGCATCCCGCATGAGGACGAGCTGCGCGGCAAGGGCATCTCCTATTGCGCGACCTGCGACGGCGGGTTCTTCAAAGACAAGGTTGCCGTGGTCGTGGGCGGGGGGAACACCGCCGTGGAAGACGCCATGTACCTGGCGAATATCTGCACCGAGGTGCATCTGGTCCATCGCCGCGACACGCTGCGCGCCGATGCGATCTACGCCAAGCCGCTCGACGAGCTCAAGAACGTCACCAAGCACATGAGCGCCGCCGTGGACGGCGTGCGCGAGGAAGACGGACGGGTCGCGGGCGTGCTCATTCGCGATCTTGCGACCGGCAAGGTCACGGACTTGGATGCAAGCGCGCTCTTCGTCGCCGTGGGGTCTCTGCCCAAAAGCGACATTCTGCGCGACACGGGCATCGAGCTGGACGAGCGCGGCTACGTCGTTGCGGGCGAAGACGGCAAGACCTCCATTCCGGGCGTGTTCGCGGCCGGCGACGTGCGCACCAAGCAGCTGCGCCAGGTGGCCACCGCCGTGGGCGACGGGGCGAATGCGGCGGCATCCGCCTTCGAGTTCCTGTCGTTCGAATAAAAACCGTATAATGTACTCTCCCGCAGCGGACCGGCTGCGGGAGAGGGAATCTTCGGGCGTCGCGGTGCGGCGCCCTCTTTTAACGTCAACGCCTCGCTTCGGCGGGGATCCTTGCGATGAATCGGAGGCAGCCATGGGAAAGAAACTCGTATCGATATTCGTCGCCGTATGCGCGTTCGCGCTCGTCGGCGCGTTGGCCGGATGCTCGTCGAACGCATCGTCCGACGAGGACGGATCTGCGCCTGCGATGCGCATCGGCACGATGCAGACCGAAGACGCGCTTCCGTTCTGGATCGCGCAGCAGGAAGGCCTCTATGATGCCGAGGGCGTTTCGGTCGACATCGTCACGTTCCAGAGCGCCCAGGAGCTTTCGGCCGCCTTCGCTTCGGGCGATATCGATGCCGCCATGACCGATGTCCAGACCGCGGCCACGCTCAAGGCGTCGGGAACCGACGTGAGCCTTGCGTGGGTCACGCTCGGCGCCGATGCGAGCCAGGGCCGCTTCGGCATCATGACCTCGCCCGAAAGCGGCATCACCTCGCTGGCGGACCTTGCAGACACGCCTATCGGCGTCGGGTCGAACACGGTCCCCGAATACGTCATGGACCGTCTCATGGAGAAGGCCGGCGTGCCGGACGACCAGATCGTCAAGGAAGAGATCAAGAAGCTTCCGGTCCGCTTCGAATCCATGACGAACAACCAAGTCGCCGCTGCGGCCCTTCCCGGCAGCCTGCTCGCCCTCGGCGAGTCGTCGGGGATGGTCCTTCTCGCGGACGATTCCCAGGGCGACAACATCAGCCAGTCGGTCCTCGCCGTGCGCGCGGACTGGGCGTCGGGCGAGGGGGCCGATGCGCTTTCCAAGGCATCGGCGGCGTGGGATGCCGCCGTCGATCGCGTGAACGCCGATCCCGAGTCCTATCGCAGCCTGCTCGTCGAAAGCGCGAACCTGCCTGCGCCCGTCGCCGAGACGTATCGCATCTCGACGTATCCGAAGGCGAGCACGCCTGCGGCCGCCATGGTCCAGCCCGTGCTCGACTGGATGCTCGAAAAGGGATACCTGTCGTCGGCCATGGCCTATGACGAATCGACCGGTGCCTTCTCCTAGCCCTCGAATAGAGTTTTGACGTACCGCGCCGCGCAGGCGCGTCGTGCGTTCGCGCGGCGTGGTACCATCATCGGCCGACCGACGACATCCGAAGCTACGGGCCCCGTCATGCGACGCGGCCTTTCGCCTTTCAAGAGGGAACGAACCATGGACGAAGATTTGAGAGAGAAGCTCACGAAGATCATCGAGGGCTATGCGGAGATCGAGGAGAAGCTCGGCGATCCGGCCGTGCTTGCCGACCAGCGGGAATACACGCGTCTCTCGAAGGAATTCGCGAATCAGGCGGCGCTTGTGGGCAAGGCGAACGACTATCTGCAGGCATGCAGGGACATCGACGACGCGAAGGAGATGCTCGGCGACCCCGATATGCGCGAATTCGCCCAGGAAACCATCGCGGAGTCGGAAGCCAAGCTGCCCGCGCTCGCGGAGACCATCAAGGTCATGCTCATTCCCGACGACCCGGCCGACGAGAAGGACATCATCGTCGAGATCCGCGGAGCGGCGGGCGGCGACGAGGCGGCCATCTTCGCGGGCGACCTGTACAAGATGTACGTGCGCTTCTGCGAGTCGCGCGGGTGGAAGGTCGAGAATCTCGACGCGTCCGCATCCGAGGCCGGCGGCTTCAAGAAGATCGAGTTCAAGGTCAAGGGCGACCACGTCTATTCGCTCATGAAGTTCGAGTCGGGCGTCCATCGCGTCCAGCGCGTTCCCAAGACCGAAAGCCAGGGGCGCATCCAGACCTCGACGGCCACCGTCGCGGTTCTGCCCGAAGCCGACGAGATCGATGTGGAGATCAACGAAGGCGACCTGCGCATCGATGTGTATCGCGCAGGCGGCCCGGGCGGCCAGTGCGTCAACACGACCGACTCCGCCGTGCGCATCACGCATCTTCCGTCCGGCCTGGTCGTGCAGTCTCAGGATCAGAAATCGCAGCTCCAGAACAAGATCGCGGCCATGGCCGTCCTGCGCGCCCGCCTGTACGAGAAGATGCTCGCCGAGCAGCAGGCCGCCGAAGGCGCCGAACGCCTCGCGCAGATCGGCTCGGGCGATCGCGCCGAGAAAATCAGGACCTACAACGCCCCTCAAGACCGCGTGACCGATCATCGCATCGGCTACAACGGCACATACAACGGCGTGCTGCTCGCCGACGGCCTGGCCGACCTCATCGTCGCGCTTCAGGCCGCCGATCGCGCCCGCAAGCTGGAACAGGCCGTCTAACCTCGTGAACGACGTTTGGACGATACGTGCGACCCTCGATTGGTGCGAAGGCTATCTTGTGCGCGCGCAGGACGTCAATCCGCGCGTGTCCGCGCAGCATCTGCTGTCGTTCGCCACGGGGCTTTCCCGCATCGAGCTCTACGCGCATCACGACCGCCCGCTTTCTCCCGACGAGCGCGACACCTTGCGCGACGCCGTGCGCAGGCGCGCTGCGGGGGAGCCGCTCCAATACATCCAGGGCACGGCCCCGTTCCGTTTCATCGAGCTCGAAGTGGCGCCCGGCGTGCTCATTCCGCGACCCGAGACGGAAGTGCTTGTCGACGAGGCGTTTCGCGAGCTCAAGGACTTAGGCGCGTATACGGTGCGGCGTCTGGGCCCTCATGCGGGAGAACCGTCGCTTCCGCCTTCGGAAGGCGCCGCGTCGTCCGGGTCGGCATGCCCAGGCGTCGCCGCAGAGGCGAACGGCACGCACGCGGACGGCCTTGCCGTCGCCGATGTCTGCACCGGTTCGGGCTGCATCGCCTGCGCCATCGCTTCGGAACATCCCGACGCGCGCGTCGTCGCGACCGACATCTCGCCCGATGCCGTCGCGCTCGCGCGGCGCAACGTCGCGCGGCTCGGCCTCGGCGATCGCGTGGACGTACGCGAAGGCGACCTCTGCGCGCCGCTTGTCGCCGATGCGCCGTTCGATCTCGTCATCTCGAATCCGCCGTACGTTCCGACCGCCGTTCTGAACGATATGCCCCGCGAAGTGTCCGTCTTCGAGCCGGCGCTCGCGCTTGACGGAGGATGCGACGGACTCGATGCGTTCCGGCGTCTGATCGATGAAGCCGTGCCCCTGCTGTCCTTCTCGGGGGTGCTTGCCTGCGAGCTGCACGAGGACTGCCTGGACAAGGCGGCCGATCTTGCGCGAAGCGCGGGTCTTGCACGCGTACGCATAGCATCTGACCTGGCAGGAAGGCCGCGCGTCCTCATTGCGGCGAAGGCTTCCTGATCCGCGTCGGCGCCATCGTTTCCGGGAGGCGCGCGTGGTTTTCGCGCGTGCCGCCCGACCGTATCGGAGGATTCCCGCGCATGCCGTTCGACCGCATCGGAGTTGTGTGTGCATACGCGCAAGGCATCGGGCGCTTCAACCGCCGTATGCTAGAATGACTGCCCGTATATATCAGATATTACAAAAGGAAAGCCCACATGCCGCTGTCCGATATCTTCAGCAACCTCGGGGGCAGTTTCGGGGGAGCAACGTCGCGCGATCTCGCCATCGACCTCGGCACCGCCAATACGCTCGTGGCCGTGACCGGGGAAGGCGTCGTCCTGAACGAGCCGTCGGTCGTCGCCATCGAACGCAGCACCCATCGCGTGCTCGCGGTCGGCCATGAAGCGAAGCAGATGATCAACCATACGCCCGATGCGTTCTCTGCCGAACACCCGCTGCGCGACGGCGTCATCGCCGACTACGACGTGACCGAGGCCATGCTCTCCGCCTTCATCAACAAGGCCATCGACCGTCGGTATCCGTGGCAGGTCAAGCCCCGCATCGTCATCTGCATCCCCTGCGGCGCCACCTCGGTCGAGAAGCGCGCGGTCTTCGAAGCGGCCATCCAGGCCGGTGCGCGTCAGGCCTACCTGATCGAAGAGCCTATGGCGGCCGCCATGGGAGCCGAGCTGCCCGTCACCGAGCCGACCGGCTCGATGGTGGTGGACATCGGCGGCGGCACCACCGAAGTCGCCGTCATCTCGCTCGGCGGCATCGTGACCTCGTCTTCCCTACGCCTTGCCGGCAACAAGATGGACGAGGCCATCGCCATGCACCTGCGCGACCTGCTCGGCATCAAGGTGGGCGAGCGCACGGCGGAAATCATCAAGATCAAGATCGGTTCGATCCTCCCGTTCGAGGACGGCCGCGAGAAGGACATGATCATCTCCGGCCAGGACGTCGTTACCGAGCAGCCGCGCGAGGTCACCATCCAGTCCGAAGACGTGCGCACGGCCCTTCAGCCTCCCATCGAGGAGATGGTCGTCCACATCAAGGAAACCTTCAAGAAGACCAACCCGGACTTGGCCAGCGACATCATCTCCAACGGCATCCTGCTGACGGGCGGCGGCGGCCTGCTTTCGGGCCTCGACCGCTTCCTCACGCAGCGCCTCGAGATTCCCGTCTGGACGAGCGACACCGCCCTGACCAACGTGGCCATGGGCTGCCTGAAGGTCCTCGAGACGCCGTCGGCCCTCAAACAGACGCTCATGCGTTCCAAGTAATCGCGCGCCATGGCTTCGCCTGAAGATCCCAAGCGTTCGAAGCTGCCGCGCGGGAACGCTCTGCTCGGCGTGCTTCTTATCGCGTCAGCCCTGATCGCCGGCTTCTACGTGCATGAAGGATCGGCGGGACCGGTGCATGCCGTGCGCGGCGGTATCGCGGCCGTCCTCTCTCCGGCGACGCTGCTCGGCGGCGCCGTCTCGGGCGGGGAATCCGCCGCATCCGACGCGCTTGAGAACGCCGCGGCCGACGACGCGAGCTATTCCGAGCTCAAAGACGAGAACGCCCGCCTGCGGGCGGCCGTGATCGAGATGGAGGAGTACCGCCAGGAGGCCGACCGCCTTCAGGGGCTGCTCGATCTGCAGGACCAGTACGAGCTCACGATGGTGACGGGGCGTGTCATCGGCACGCAGCCGAGCGCGTGGAACCAGGTCATCACCCTGAACGTCGGCACGGACAACGGCGTCGAGGCGGGGCTTCCCGTCATCGGGCCGTCGGGGCTGCTCGGCCAGGTCGTTTCAGCCACGACATCCACGTGCGACGTGCGCTTGATCACCGATCCCCAGAGCGGCGTGTCGGTCTATATCCAGGGTTCGCGCGTGACGGGCGTCGTGCGCGGATCGCTCGACGGGCTGATCTATCTCGAAGATGTCGATCCCTCCGTCGCGGTCAAGGCGGGCGACGTGCTCGTCACCTCGGGCCTCGGCGGCGCCTACTTCGGAGGCCTTCCCGTCGGAACCGTTTCGAACGTCGAGACGCGGGCAGGCACGACCGACCGCACGATCGTCGTCACGCCGCTTTCCGACGTCACCGCCTTGCAAGAGGCGAGCGTCATCGTGCAGACCACGTCCGAGAGCCAGGCGACCGAGCCGTCCTCTTCGAACAACAGCCAGGCGAATGCGACCAAGAAGGGAGACAGGTAGGAATATGCGCGAGAATCTCGGGCTCATCATCGGCGGCATCGTCGCCCTTATCCTGCAGGTCGCCCTGGCGCCGAACGTCGCCATCCTCGGCGCGCAGCCGAACTTCATCCTCGTCTTCATCGTCGCGGCGTCTCTTTTCAACCGCGGCGACGCGGTCACGGTGCTCGCCTTCGTGCTCGGGCTCGCGTCCGATGCGTTGAGCACGCATCCGTTCGGCCTGATGGCCGGGATTCTGCTCCTTGCCACATTCGTTTCGTCCCGCGCCTTCGCCTTGCTCGACAACGATTCGCCCATCGTCCCCGTGGTCGTGTCCATGGTCTGCGCGGCGCTAGTCGAATGCGCGTACGCGGTCGCCTACGTCCTGTTGGGCGCCGATCTGGGATTCGGCGAAGCCGTCGTCTCGCGCGCGCTTCCCTGCGCCCTGTACGATTGCGCGATGACGCTCATCCTCATCCCCTTGCTCTACCGCGGCGTTTCCGGCCGCAAAGGCGGTGGGTCGGGAACGGCGCTGCATGTCTCGAGCAGCTCGACTACCATCAGCAACGTCAGGTAGGGATCGTTGTGGCAGCGGCGGTTATCTCGTTCGTTCTCGTGCTGGTCGCGGCAGCCGCGGCCTTCGTCATCGTATCAATGCGCCGTTCCGGAAAGGATCGCGTCGCCGTCTCGCGCGATGTCGCCTCGATCGGCACGTCCGCGCCGCTGCGCGGTGCGGAAACCGGCAAGGACGCCCAAACCGCCACGGCGTCGGGAACGGCGAGCGGCCGGTCGCCCTACGACCGCATCAAGAACCGCTTCGCCGCGCTCGGCGTGCTCATCGCGGCCGTTTTCGGGTCGCTTTCGGTCAAGCTCTGGATCATGCAGATCTTAAGCGCCGACCGCTATCGCACGCAATCCGAGGACAATCAGCTCACCACGATCAAGACGCCGGCATCCCGCGGCCGTATCTTCGACGCCGACGGCATCGAGCTCGTCGGCAACGAAACGGTGCCGACGGTCCTGGCCGATGCCTCGGTCGCGAACGACCACAACGTGCTCGTGCGCCTTTCGGCCCTGCTCGGCATTCCTTACAGTATCGTGCGCCAGCGCATCCAAGACGCCTCCGGGGGTGCGCAAGCCCAGCGCGAAGTCGCCACGCACCCGCGCGAGCGCGACGTCGCGTTCATCTCGGAGCATCCGGACGCATTTCCCGGCATCACGATCGAGAACCGCTCGCATCGCACCTATCCGTACGGCGCTCTGGCCTGCCAGCTGCTCGGATACTCGGGAACCATCGCGGCCGAAGAGCTCGAACGCATGCCCGTGGGAACCGACTACCAAAGCGGCGACGAGGTAGGGAAGTCCGGCGTCGAAGCGGCCTTCGAGAACGTCCTGTCCGGCGAGCATGGCGAGCGCGTCGTCGTCGCCGACGTGGACGGCACGGTGCATTCCGTCGAACGCGAGACGCGTCCGACCCAGGGCAACGACGTGCATCTGACCATCGCCGCCCGCGTCCAGCAGGCCGCGGAAAACGCGCTCATCGGCATGATCGCGCCGGAAGGCGTCATCGGCGGGGGCACGGGCACGGCGGGCGCCATCGTCGCGATGGATGTGACGAATGGCGACGTGCTCGCCATGGCGAGCTTCCCCAATTACGATCCTGCTAACTTCATCGGCGGCATCTCCCAGGACGACTGGGATCGCTACAACGCGGACCTGGCGCGCAAACCCCTCATCAACCGCTGCATCGCCGGAACCTATCCGGCCGCCTCCACGTTCAAGGCCTTCGTGGGCATGGCCGCGCTCCATTACGGCATCGCGTCTTCGGACAGCGGCTGGAACTGCACGGGCACCTGGACCGGATTCGGCGACAAGTACGCGCAGAAATGCTGGAAGGAAGGCGGCCACGGGTACCTCGATCTCAGGGGAGGCGTCGTGAACTCGTGCGACGTCGTTTTCTACGACATCGCGGCCCAGTTCTACTATCGCTCCGACGATCTGGGCGAAACGCCCATGCAGGATTTCGCGATGAAGTTCGGCATGGGGTCGAAGACGGGCATCATCCTCTCGGGCGAAGAGGCCGGCAACGTGCCTACGCCCGAGTGGAAGAAGAAGCACTACGCCAACCAGCCCGAAGAGGGGCAGTGGGTTCCAGGCGACATGACGAACACCGCCATCGGCCAGGGCAACGTGCTCGTCACGCCGTTGCAGCTCGCCGTCGGGTACGCGGGCGTAGCCACGGGCAAGCTCCCGACGCCGAACCTGCTCAAGGAGGTCCGCAATTCCGCAGGCGAGACCGTCGTCACCGGCACGTCCAAGCTTTCCGACATCGAAGGCGTCAACGACGCCGAATACTCGTTCATGCGCGACGCCCTGCGCGGCGTGGCCCTGGAGGACGGCGATGTGCCCGAGACGCTTGCGAAGGCGGGCGGCTTCCAATGCGCCTGCAAGACGGGCACCGGCGAAGCCACCGGCGATCGCGACGCCTATTCCTGGTTCGTCATGTACGCGCCCTACGATGATCCGAAGTACGTCGTGTCCTGCGTCATCGAAGACGGCGGCTACGGCGCCGACACCGCCTGCCCCGTCGCGGCCGATGTCATGGAGGCCTGCGTGGAATACGGCGCCGGCACGCTCGATGCCGAATTGACCTACGTCTCCGAAATCACGCGCTCCATCGAATACGTCGCCAAGGGCATGGCGAAAGGCGGCGAGTAATATGGCGTCTTCGGGATACAACCAGGTCGAGCATCTGCGGTTGCCGCACGATCCCGACAGCCGCCGGTCCCGCTCCTCGCGCCCGTTCATGCAGCAGGATTCCGCAGGCACGACGCCCCTGCAGCTTCTCGGCGTGCTCGCGTGCCTCGTGGCCTACGGGCTCGTCGTCGTGTATTCCGCCGTGCAGGGCAACGAAACCTATTCGTTCACCCGCCAGCTGACGGGCATCGGCATCGGCGCCATCCTGATGCTCATCATCAGCCGCATGGACTATCGCCAGCTCGCCGGCTACACGACGCTGCTGCTCATCGTGAACGTCGTGCTCATCCTCTCCCCGCATCTGCCTGTGATCGGCGTCGAAAGCCACGGCGCGCGCAGCTGGATCAATCTCGGCATGCGCCTGCAGCCGGGCGAGTTCGCCAAGATCACGGTCATCCTGCTCGATGCCGGGCTGATCGCGCGCTACGGCGCGCAGCTCGACGATTTTCGGGAATATCTCAAGGTGCTCGGCATCATGGCCGTGCCGTTCCTCTGCATCATGACGCAACCCGACTTGGGCACCGGTCTCGTGTACCTGTTCATCGACGCCGTCGCGCTCGTCATGGGCGGCGCGCGCCTGCGCCATCTGCTCATCACGCTTGCTGCCTTCATCGCGCTCATCGCCGCGGTCTTCGCTTTGGACGAGGCTCTCAAGGGCGCGACCGGCCAGTACCATCTGCTCAAGGATTACCAGCGCAGCCGCCTGTTCGTGTTCATGAACCAGGGCGAAGATTCCTCCGATAGCGGCTACAACCTCAAGCAGGCCATGATCGCCGTCGGATCGGGCGGCTTTCTGGGGAAGGGTTTCGGCAACGCGACCCAGTCGAGCCTTGGTTTCGTGCCTGAAGCTCCGACCGATTTCATCTTCTGCGTGCTCGCCGAACAATTCGGCTTCGTGGGAGCCGTTGCGCTTCTCGGGCTGTATCTGGCACTCGTCATCTTCAGCATACGCATTGCGCGCAATGCCGCCGATCTGCATGGAACGCTCATCGTCGCATGCATCGTCGGGATGTGGCTTTTCCAGATCCTCGAGAACGTCGGCATGAACATCGGGCTCATGCCCATCACGGGCATCCCATTGCCGTTCATGAGCTATGGAACGTCGTTCATGCTTGTGAATTTCATGCTCGTCGGCCTCATCTGGTCGGTGTATGCTCGCAGGGGAGCATGACGTTCGACGCCATGGTTCTCGGCGGCTTTCGCCTATGTTCGCCGTTGCGTCGTTTTCGGCCGACGTTGCTGCTGCGTCGGCTTGAAGCAGGAACCGAGGGCGGCCGCCGGGCCGGTTCGATACCAGGAAATCGGAGGATTGCATGAACATCCCTATCGATATCAAGACGCTGCTTGCCGGGGTGACCGACGTCGAGGCGGCCCGCACCGTGTCTCTGTCCGTATCGGTTCTGATCGACGACTCCGCGCCGGCTGATCTTGCCGCATTCGTGCGTTCGAGCTTCGCCTCGGCATCTCCTCAGGCGCGCGTCTCGCTCAACTACTTCCATGATGGTCGCGCGCTGTTCGATCCCGAAAGCGACATGGTCGTCATAGCCGCAGGCACGACGCCTGAAGTGGGCCAGGTGGCGGAAGACATCCGCCGTGCGCGCATTCCCGTCATGGTGGTCACCGCGAGTCCCGCGGCGGTTCGGTCGGCGGCCGAGGCCGCGGGTGTCCCGATTGCGCCTGCCGATCTCATCGCTCCTGATCAAGCTGCCGGGTCTGACGTGATTCCGCTGTCTCATCCCGTGGTCGTGCACTCCGGAGCCGCCGCGGTTGCCGCTCCCGATGCGGCCGGCGGCATCGTGCAGGATGCCGCGCAAGACGGCATTTCCCTTGAGCCCATCCCGCTCTCGGTCGACATGATGGAGCGCCTCGCGCTGCGCATGGGCGAATGGGTCGTCGCGACGTTCAAGGAGACGCGGCTGTCGTATGCCCAGGCATTCGATTTCGTCCGCCGTCCACTCGCACTCGAATCGGTGCGGTCCACGGCTGCGCAGAACGCGGGGGTCGGCCTCGTGGTCGTCATTCCCGGTGCCGACATGCCGGTCATGACCGCGAATCAGGCGAAGATGGTGCTCGAGATCGCCGCCGCCTACGGGCAGCCGCTCACGGCCGAACGAATCAAGGAGCTTGCGGCCATCGTCGGCGGAGGCTTCGCCTGGCGCGCCGTCGCCCGTCAGATCATCGGCGTGGTCCCGGCGCTCGGGTGGGCCGTGAAGGCCGGTATCGGCTACGGCGGCACGGTGGCCATGGGCACGGCCGCAATCGAGTATTTCGAACACGGCGGCACCGTGGGCGGGCTCATCGGCGCGTTGAACGAGGCGCGCGGAAAGGCCGTTCGTGCCTTCGCCTCGACGTCGGCCGGCCGCGGCATGAAGGATCGCGTGCGTACCGCCGGCCGAAACGCGGCACGCAATGCCGCGTCAAGCGCAGGGCAGGCCGCCAAGGATGCGCCCGTCAAGCTCGCGCGCGCGGCGAAATCGGTCGCTTCGGCGGCAGCGACGGCGGCGATCGGCTCGCTTCCTGGTGCCGGCGCGCGTCGCTAATCAATCGCCTTCCCAGGGCTTCAAGACCACGATTCGAAAGAGCAGAGCGCATGACAGACCTTTGGCCTCGCGTCGAGAGGCTGCTTCGCGAAAGCGGGCGTGCCATCGAGCGTCCCGCACGCTATCTGAACCATGAATGGGGATGCACCTACAAGCCTGAAGCATCCTACCGCTTCGTGATGACGTATCCCGACACCTACGAGCTCGGGCAGGCGAACCAGGCCATCCGCATTCTGTGCAACTGCGTGAACGCCGTGGAGGGCATGGCGGCCGAACGCGCATATTTGCCGGCCGACGACATGTGCCGCGCGATGCGCGATGCGGACCTGCCTGCGTTCTCCCTCGAAAGCTGCGCGCCCATCGGCGAATTCCAGGCGGTCGGCATCACGCTCCCGCATGAGCTGGCGGCCACGAACGTGCTCGAATTCCTCGATCTTGCGGGCATTCCCCTGTGCGCCGATGCGCGGGCGGCCGCCGAAGCCGTCTCTGCCGCCGCGGGACATCCGTACCGTTTCCCGCTCATCGTCGCGGGCGGCCCCTGCACGTTCAATGCCGAGCCCTACGCCCCTTTCTTCGATGCCATGCTCATCGGCGAAGGCGAGGAGTCCCTTCCCGAGCTGCTCTGCCTCGACCGCGGCATGCGTGCCTCCGGGGCATCGCGCGAAGACATCCTGCGCGCGATGTCGCACGTGCGCGGGGTCTATGTGCCTTCGCTCTACGACATCGTAGACGAAGAGAAAGCGCAGGCCACGGGTTCATGGGCGCATCCGCGATTCGCGGACGTGCCCGCCGTCGTCGAGAAACGCGTATGGGAGGCCTTCGCGCAATCCGATGCGTACGAGCCGGTCATCGTACCGTATGCCGAGCTCATCCACGACCGTCTGAACGTCGAGGTCCTGCGCGGATGCGCGCGCGGCTGCCGGTTCTGCCAAGCGGGTATGATGTATCGCCCGGTGCGCGAGCGCTCTGCCGACAACATCGTCGCCGCCGCGATCCGCGGTCTGGCTGAAACGGGGTACGACGAGGTCAGCCTCACGTCGCTTTCCACGACCGACCACAGCCAGATCGAAGAGATCCTGCGGCGCCTGAACCGCGCGTTCGAAGGCAAGGGCATCTCGGTCTCGGTGCCGAGCCAACGCCTCGATTCGTTCGGCGTGGAGATGGCCGAACTCGTCGCCGGCGGCAAGCGCGGCGGCCTGACGTTCGCCCCCGAGGCGGGCACGCAGCGCCTGCGCGACGTCATCAATAAGAACGTCACCGAGGAAGACCTGTTCGGAGCCATCTCCGCCGCGTTTTCCGCCGGCTGGCGCCGCTGCAAGCTCTATTTCATGATCGGCCTTCCCACCGAAACCGACGACGACATCAAGGGCATCGCGAGCCTCGTGCAGCGCGCTTACGACGTGGCGAAGAAATCAGTGCCCGAGGACCAGCGCGGCAGCGTGCGCATGGGCGCCTCCTGCGCGCTGTTCGTTCCGAAGGCCCAGACCCCGTTCCAGTGGGACGGGCAGATTCCGCCTGAGGAAGCCTATCGCCGCATCGGACTGCTGCGCCGCTCGGTGAAGTATCGGGCGGTGGATATCCACTGGCACGAGCCCGACGGGTCGATCGTCGAGGCCATGATGAGCCGCGGCGGACGGGAGGTCGCCGACGTCGTGGAGACCGCCTGGCGCATGGGCGCCAAGTTCGATGCCTGGACCGAGTTCTTCTCGCTGGAAACCTGGCGCGCGGCCTGCGAAGCCTGCGGCGTCGACATGGACGCCGTCGCCCAGACCGATTTCGATACCGACCGCGTCCTTCCCTGGGCGCATCTGTCGGCTGGCATCCGCACGCGTTTCTTCCAGCGCGAGCGCAGGCTGGCGGCGCAGGAGCGCACGACGCCCGACTGCACGTTCGATACCTGTTCGGCCTGCGGCATCTGCATGGATTACGGCGTCGGCAACGAGATCTGCGAGGTGCGCTCATGATGGAAGGCGAATTCCGTATCCGCGTGACCTATGCGATGACGGGGCGGCTCGTCATGCTTTCCCATCTTGAGACGGCGCGCGCCATCGAGCGCACCGTGCGCCGCTCCGACCTGCCCTTCGCGGTCACGCAAGGGTTCTCTCCCCATATGAAGCTCGCATTCGGCTCGGCGCTGCCGGTCGGCGTCGGCGGGCTTGCCGAGATCTTCGACGTCACGATGACCGCATTCGTCCCGCCTGCCGAAGCGCTTGCGCGCCTGCGGGCCGCGAGCGCGCCCGACCTCATGCCGTGCGATGTGCGGTATATAGATAAGACGGTGAAGGCGGCGAGCGTTGCGTATCCGTTTTCCACGTATCGCGTCGAGCTCGCTGACGGTGCGGACGCATCCGTGCTCGAGGTGCCGGAAGAGATCGTCGTCGTGCGCAAGAAGAAGGAGAAGCACCTGATCCCGACTGATTTCCTTGTCGGCGGCATGCATGCGGACGGCAGCGCGCTCACCTTCACGCTCGAGTCGAAGCCAAGCGGAAGCCTGCGTCCCGACGTGCTTGTGCAGACGATGCTCGATGCGGTCGGCCATGCGGCGGGCGAGCCGGCCGGCGCATCGGCCTCCGGGCCCTTGCACGTGGCGTCCCTCATGCGCGTCGCCCAGTCCGAGAATGCGCCTGCCGACGGCAGGCCGTGAGGAGGAACCGATGATCAAGCGATTCTGCACGCATCCTCTGTGGGAGGTCACGCGCACGCTCGTCGACGTGGCCCAAGGCAGGCGCGCGGCCGACGTCGTGGTGCGCGGGGCGACGCTCGTCAACGTGTGCACGGCCGAGCTTCAGGAAGGCATCGACATCGCGATCGCCGAGGGCCGCTTCGCGTATGTTGGCGCGGATGCCGCCCATTGCATCGGCAAGGGCACGAAGGTCATCGATGCGCACGGGCTCTTCGCCGCGCCGGGGTTTCTCGACGGGCATATCCATGTCGAGTCGTCCATGATGGGCGTGACCGATTACGCGCGCGCCGTCGTGCCGCACGGCACCGTCGGCATCTACATGGATCCGCACGAGATCTGCAACGTTCTCGGCCTTGACGGCGTGAAGCTCATGGATGAAGACGCCCGTCGCGTGCCGCTCAAGACCATGATCACGACGCCTTCGTGCGTGCCGGCGGTTCCCGGATTCGAAGACACCGGCGCCGAGCACATGACCGCGGCGATGATGGCCGAGACGATGGACTGGGATTCCGTCGTAGGTATGGGCGAGATGATGAACTTCGTCGGCATTCTCGCGGGCGACGAGAACGCGCATGGGGAAGTCGCCGCCACGCTCAAGGCAGGGCTTACGCCCACGGGCCACTACGCGGTGCCCGAAACGGATCGCGGGCTCAACGCCTACATCGCCTCAGGCATCACGAACTGCCATGAATCGACGCGCGCCGAAGATGCCATAGCGAAGATGCGTCTCGGCATGTGGACGTTCTTCCGCGAGGGGAGCGCGTGGCGCGATCTGCACCAGCTGGCGCCCGCCATCACCGAGCGCTCCGTGGACACGCGCTTCGCCTGCCTGGTATCCGACGACAACCATCCCTACACGCTGCTTTCCCAGGGCCATGTGGACCACCTGATCAGGCGTGCCATCGAAGAAGGAATCGACGCCGTGACGGCCATCCAGATGGCGACCATCAACACGGCGACGTGCTTCCGCATGGACAACGACCTCGGATCCATCACGCCGGGCAAATGCGCCGATCTGGTGCTTTTGGGAAGCCTCGAAGACATCGACGTGCAACGCGTCCTGATCGACGGCGATATGGTCGCCGAGGAAGGGCGGGCGCTTTTCGACCCCGGGCCGTTCGTCTATCCCGACTGGGCCACGCATTCGGTGCATGTGGGGCGCACGATCGACGAGGGTTCGTTCATCGTTTCGCCCGACGGGCTCGCTGCGAATGCGACTGAGGCGACGATCCGCGTCATCGAGGTGGCATCGGGCACGGTTCCCGACTTCGAGCGGCGCGCGACCATCCCTGTGCGCGAGGGAAGGCTTGAATCCGATGTCTCCCAGGACGTGCTCAAGACCTTCGTGTTCGAGCGTCATCACGAGACGGGCAAGTTCGGCGTCGGTTTCGTGAAGGGCTTCGGCATCAAGGGCGGGGCCATGGCGTCCACGGTCGCCCATGATGCGCATAACCTGCTGGTCGTCGGAACGAACGATGCCGACATGGCGCTTGCGGCCAATACGCTGATCGCATCTCAAGGAGGCATGGCGGTCGTGCGCGACGGGAAGGTGCTCGGGCACGTGCCGCTGCCGGTGGCGGGACTCATGAACGCACGTCCGGTCGAAGAGATGGGCGAGCTCGTCCATGCGCTCGAAGATGCGTGGGAGGCGATCGGGTGCACGATGACGAGCCCGTTCATGACCATGGGGCTCATTCCACTTGCCTGCATTCCCGATCTGCGCCTGACCGATCGCGGGCTTGTGGACTGCACCACGTTCGAGTTCGTCGACCTGTTGGCGGAAGACGAGGCTTAGGCCGTCATTCGCGGCAGAGCCGCGTCATGAGAAGCGCGCTTCCGAAGCGCATCGTGCCGCCCGACTTCACGGCGCGACGCACCCGCTCCACGTCTCCGACGACGCTGCCGGCCAGCATGTTCACGCCATGCTCGAAGAGCATCGGCGACATGACGACCGACGGGCCGACCAGGGTCACGTAGGCGTTGCGCGCCAGTTCAAGCAGACGGGGCGCGGTCTTGTTCTCGAAGGTCACCCCGGTCATGAAGGCGAAGTCCGCCTCGGGCAGCACGTATTCGCAGGCCGGATCGGGCGTATCAAGATCGCTTCGGCAGTTGCGCTCCAGCACGGTCAGCCTCGCGTATTCGGCGATGCGATCGACGTGGGGGAAGTGTCCGATGACGACGACGTGCGCGCCGGCCTTAGCCTCTATGCGCGGGCGCACGAGCTCGAAGGCGTCCATCTTGCGGATGCTTCCGTCGGGAAGCTCCTCGCGCTCCTCGTATTTCGCGCCCAGAGGATCCAGCAGCTTGCGCTGCCCGTACCAGGCGTTCAGGGCGGCTGTGCCGAGCGTGGCCTCTTCGAAGCTCCATGACTTCGCAAGCTCGGCCATCTCGCGCAGCGGCAACCCCCGGAAGTCGCGTTCCTCGCTGTTGCGCGCGCCGCCTCGGCATGTGTAGGACACTCCGCAGCCGCTTTCCGCCTCCACGTAGGACCAGCCGATGCCGAGGCAGTAATCCTTCACGAGCACGTCGCCGGGAATCCCTTCGATCAGCGCGTCATACAGCCTCCAGGTCATAGCGCCTTCCTTTCACGTGGACGGACGATGCGTCTTACAGTATAGAGGACAGCCTGATGGATGCCTCCGTTCATGCATCTTCCAGGACGTGCGAACGGGTTTGCGCGACATGGGTTCGCGATGGCGGGGAGACGAGCGACGAACGTGTGCGGTTCGTTGCGGAAGCGGCTTCGAAGAGGTTGTGTCGCGAATCCGCGCCCCGATATCTTTTTTCGAAAAAATCCTTGTGCGTCCGAATGATTCAAGATACTATATCCAAGCTGCTTTGAGAGAAGCACGCAGATGGGGTGTTAGCTCAGTTGGTTAGAGCGCCGGCCTGTCACGTCGGAGGTCGCGAGTTCAAGTCTCGTACATCCCGCCATCGAACGCAAAAGCCGCTCTTCGGAGCGGCTTTTTCTTTCGTGTCTCCGGCTCCCTGTCCTAGGAGGGAGCTTTTCCCGATTGAATTTCAAAGAGAGATTCACGTCTATCCCGTTTTTCAACCCGAATGGGCAAAGCATCCTCCAGAAGGGCTGCAGGTCGGTAGGCATGCATTCCCATATGATATAAATAAACATACATATAAGGGAAGTAGGTTGATACTGAGCGAATTCATATCGAGTCGCATTCATTCCATACTGCTCGCGATAAGATGGTACATGTACGATAAAGACGTAATCTACCTGGATTTTAGTATCGTATACCTGTATCGACCGCTTGCCGAGTCCAATGTACGTTCAAGCATACTTTTAATGAAAACGTTGTACGTACAGCATGAATAGCGTATAGTATCCGCAATTATTCGGCAAACCCGTCGAAAGGCGGCGACGCAAAGCTACAGGGCCTTTCATATGGCAGCCAGCTGCAACTTTCGTAAAGGTTGCGGCTGGCTGCCGTTTTGTATAGCGAAGGAGGAGGCATGGGGGGGGGTTCTCCGCTTTTAGAGCTCACTGCCTTGCTGCGTGCAGCGATCGTTCCCATGCCCTTCGATTTTTCGCGCACATTCCGATATTTCTCAAGGGCCTTTTCTGTGCCCTCATTCCTTTGCTCCCCCTCCATCTCCGGCAATGCTATTGCCCCTGGCATGCCGGAAGGGGTTCTTCCGTGTCGTTCCTCTTCCTCTGCGTGATGCATACGGTGCGCAGGGAATGCATGCGGAAGCTGACCCCGACATGATGAGAGCCGGCGGAGATCCGCCCCGCTTCCACCGCATCGGACGGGGTTCCATCCTTCGGGCCGCCTCCCTGCGCGGCCCGAAGGGCTTATTTGTTTTCTTGGCGGAAAACGGGATTTGCAGGGTATCTCACAAGGGTCATGGCCGCACGGAAGCGCGCCATGCGCAGGATACGACCATTCAAGGAAGGGAAGGCATGAAGAAGACGATACGCTACCTGATGAGCGTCATTCTGGCGCTCGGGATCTGCATTCCGGGAGGTGCGTTGCAGGCGGCTTTCGCCGATGGGGGCGTTCCTGTGAACGTCACCATCACCAAGTTCCAGATTCTGAATATTAATAAAGAAGAAGTGCACTCAATCTATCAGAGCGATAGGTTCTATCTCGCGATGGATTGGGACGCCAGCGCCGCCGGGACGAACATCCACGAAGGCGACTACTTCGACATCACCCTTCCGGATAACATGAAGTTCCCAGCCGGCACGACCGCGCAAGATTTCGATTTGGAAGACGCCGATGGGAACGTCATTGCGAAGGCCCACGTCACTCCCGGGCCGGGCGATGTTGGCGGCACGGTGCACGTCACCTTCACCAAGGCGGCGGAGAACAAGTACAACGTCAAGGGCACGATGTACCTGGCCGCTCAGTTCGATGAAACGAAGATAATAAAAGACGCGGAAAATATCTTCACCATTACGGTGAATTCTCAGGCGTTCAGCGGTAGCGTGATTGTCGAGGGGAGCAAGCCGCTTCAGGACGAGCCTCTGGCCAAATGGGGCAAGCCCGTACCTGGTCATGAAGATCAGGCCGAATGGAACGTCCGCATCAACCATAAGAAGGCCAATCTTCCCAATGCGGTGATTTCCGACAGCCTGTCCGGCGGCAACGGTGACGAGCGCTATATCGCGGACAGCTTCAAGCTTCTCGAGGTCGAGTTCAACGAATACGGGGGTATCGTTCAAGAGATTCAAACAATCGATCTGACAGACAAGCTGCAGATAGCCCCCGACGGCCGGTCGTTCACCATCAATCTGGGGAACGTGAACGGCAAGCAGTACCGTTTGTATTACAAGTCGACGTACCATGCGGGCACGGTTCTCAAGAATAAAGCGACCCTTGATGCGTCATCGTCTCATAGCGAGGCCTCTTATAGCTACCAGTCCGCCAACTCCGGCGGCACCGCCGGCGGCGACCTGGCGAGCAAGATCAAGCTGACCAAGGTCGACGCCGACGACAACGCGGTCGTGCTCAAGAACGCCGTGTTCACGGTGACCGCGCCCGACGGATCGACCTTCGAGCTCACCACGGGCGAGGACGGCACCGTGACCTCGGGCGTCCTCACGCAGGGCACCTACAAGGTCAAGGAGAAGACGCCTCCCGACGGATACGAGCTCAACGATGAGGAGTACACGCTCGAGGTCACGCCTGCGGGCGGCGCGCTCAAGACCATTACCGACAAACCTATCAAGATCGACGTCGGCGTGACCAAGAAGTGGGTCGGCCCCGAGGGCGGCGAGGTCACCGCGCACCTGCTCGCCGACGGCGCGGACACCGGCAAGGAGCTCAAGCTCAACGCCGGCAACGGCTGGAAGGGCACCTTCGACGACCTGCGCAAGTACAAGGCCGGCACGGCCGACGAGATCGTCTACACCGTGAAGGAAGACCCGGTGGCGAACTACGACGGCGCCGTTACGGGCGACGCCGCCTCCGGCTTCACGATCACCAACACGAACAAGGAGACCGTGGACGTCTCCGGCACGAAGTCCTGGGAAGACGACGACGACCGCGACGGCGTGCGCCCCGCCTCGATCACGGTGAACCTGATGAGGGACGGCGCGAAGGCGGACTCCAAGACGGTGACGCCCGACGCCTCGGGCATGTGGGCCTATTCCTTCACGGGCCTTCCCAAGTACGATCCCACCGACGGCCACGAGTACGCCTACACCGTGACCGAGGAGGCGGTCCCGAACTACGAGACCGCCGTCGACGGCACGGACATAACCAACTCCTACACGCCCGGTAAGACCTCGGTCACCGTCACCAAGGCATGGGCCGACGCCAACGACCAGGACGGCGTGCGCCCCGCATCGGTCAAGGCGCAGCTCTACGCCAACGGGAAGCCTCTCGGCGATCCGGTGGAGCTCTCCGAGGCCAATAGCTGGACCCACACGTGGACCGGGCTGTACATGAAGGAGGCCGGCAAGGACATCGCCTACACCGTCAAGGAGGCCGGCGTGCCGAGCGGTTACGACGTCGCCGTGGCCGGTGACGCGACGGCGGGCTACACGGTGACCAACACCCATACACCCGCGACCGTCGACGTCCCGGTCGTGAAGAAGTGGGTCGGCCCCGCGGGCTCCGAGGTCACGGTCAGGCTGCTCGCCGACGGGAAGGACACGGGCAAGACCTTGAAGCTCGACGCCGATAACAACTGGTCGGGCGCGTTCTCGGGCCTGCCCAAGTACGACCACGGCCGCGAGATCGTCTACACCGTGAAGGAAGACCCGGTGGCGAACTACGACGGCGCCGTT
>ERZ773022.16-NODE-16-length-189586-cov-5.379479_pt1 | contig 189586 bp, 183 predicted proteins | sample MGYA00580839_ERZ773022 | MGnify/ENA primary metagenome ERZ773022 (study PRJEB29015, sample SAMEA2738020) | human oral metagenome | biome: human oral; feature: human-associated habitat; material: dental | place: China | collected 2044 ...
TTAGAAGCAATGAGAAATGAAATAAAAGCACTTAAAGATGAGGGTAAGATTGAAGACGCTCATGCAAAATTGACTGAATTTAAAGAATTAGAAAATAAAATAAAAGAAGTGGAAACAGAGGAGGCATTAGAAGCTATGGGAAACAAAAAAGTAGAAATCACAAATGATATGAATGTTAATGTACTATTCAATAGAGTTTTAAAAGGGAAATCAATCACTGATGAGGAAAGACAATTTTTAAATGCTGTTGGAACACCTGGACAAGTTGAAGCAACAGATGGTAAAGGTGGATATTTAGTACCAATAGAACAATTTGAAAAAATTAAAGAATTAAAAAGAGAAAGAGTTGAATTAAAGACTTTATGTAATGTTGTAAGTGTAAAAACTTTATCAGGTAATATGCCGATTGAAAAAGGTGGAGATGGTGAATTAATTTCATTTGAGGAATTAAACACTTTAAATAAATCAGATATAGATTTCGGTCAAGTATCTTATAAAACAAAAGATTATGGAGATATTATCCCAGTGTCAAACTCATTACTTGCTGATGAAACAGCTAATTTAACAGCACATATTGGTAAAAGATTTGCTAAAAAAGCTGTAAACACTGAAAACAAAAAGATATTAGATATATTAAAAACTTTAACACCAAAAACAATAGCTGACTACACTGGAATAAATACAGCATTAAATGTAGACCTTGACCCAGCAATATCAGCAAACGCAATTATCTTAACTAACCAATCAGGGTTTAATTTCTTAGATAATTTAACTGATAAACAAAATAGACCTTTACTAGAAGTAAATTTACAAAATACAACTCAAAAAATGTTTAAAGGTAGAAAAATCATAGTTTTAAAAGACACAGTTTTACCAATGAACACTACAAAAGCACCAATATTTGTTGGAGATATGAGTGAGTTTATCACATTTTTTGATAGAGAGGGGTTAGAATTAGCATTATCAACTGAGGCTGGTTTTAGTATGAACGCTACATTCATAAGAGCTATTGAAAGATTTGATGTTGCTAAGGTTGACGCTGAGGCTATGGTTTACTTAGAATTAGCTACAAAATAGGAGATTGATTTATGGATGGATTTTTAACTTTAAAAGAGGCTAAAAACTATCTAAGAATTGATTATGATGAGGATGATTTATTGTTGCAATCTTTATTGGTTGCAACGATGGATTATCTAAGAGATAGTATAGATGACTTTGATAAAAAAGTTGAAAAAGAAAAATTTAGAAACAGAGCTAGAATAATTGCTTGTGTGTTATTGCAAGACTGGTATGACAACCGAGAACACGCTGAAAGTAAAGATTTTAGTTATACTGTAAGAAGTTTAATGACACAATTACAAGTAGGTGGTAATTATGATTAATATTACTAAAAAATTAAGACATTTAGTTGAGGTATACCATATGATTAATAGTCCTAATGAATTAGGAGAAAATGATACAACACCTGAATTATTAAAACGTGCATATTGTGAGATATTACCACTCAATTCAAGCGTCAAAAATGGAGAAGCAAATACTGAAATAAATCAACACCAATTCAAGTTTACCTTTCGGATTAAATCAATTCAGGGTATAAAAAAGGATTGGTTTTTTTTATTTGAGGGTTTAAAGTATAAAGTTATCTATTTCAACAGAGATTTCAAAGATAATCAATTTATGGAAGTTTTTTGCATTAGAACAGAGGAGTAACACAATGGATGGGTTTACAACAGATGAATTAGATGGTCTTGAAAAAGAAGTATTAAAACTTGCAAAAAAATATCCTAAGGAAACAAAAAAATTTTTACAAAAGCAAGGTAATAAATTAAAAGGTGTTGCTAAAAAAATTGCTAAAAGCAAAGTAAAGATAAAAACTGGAAATTATATGAGAGGTTTTAAACGAGGTAGATATTACAAATACAATAGAGAGGATGATTGCATAAGAGTTTATAACTATATGCCTCACGCTCATTTGATAGAAAAAGGTCACATTATTAAAGATAGAACTGGTAAAGAACACGGGTTTAAAAAAGGGTATTTTGTATTGGAACAGGCTCATAAAGATTATTATGATGAATTTGTAAACTCAACAGAGGGTTTTGTAGATGAAGTTATTAAAAATGGAGGTTTTTGATGATTAAATTAAGTGATATTTTAAAAGCTGTCAATTCTACATTAAATAAAGCCTGTCCTAAAATAACCATAGATAGTAAAGATTTATCTGAGAGTTTTAGTAGACCTAGTTTTAGAACAGAATTAGATGGACTTAAAACAAGTGCTTTTATGACTACTTTTAAAGAACGTAATTTTACGATTAGAATTTATTTTTTTAATAGTGTAGTTGGGAAAGGTAGAGAGGAAAGATTAAAAATAATAGAATGTATAGAAGACGCTTTTTTAGGTACATTGTGGATAACAGATACTTTTGTTATACCTGTGGATGAAATAAATTTTGATGAAACAGATGACGGTGTATTGATTGCTAGTTTTGATAGCTTAACAATGGAACAAATAGAAAATGATGTTGATGGTGAAATGATGGAAGAACTAGAATATCGTTTTTAGATAAAATAGGAGGTTATAGAATATGGGATTACCTAGTATTGAAATAATTTTTAAACAATTAGCTGTAACAGCTGTGAAAAGAAGCCAATTAGGAATAGTTGGATTAATAGTAAATGAAGTTGGTAAAAATTGGACTATGAAAGAGTATAAAACAGTAATTGATATCAACCCTGATGATTATTCAGCAGAGGTATTACCTTTAGTTAAGAATACATTTGAATATACACCAAATAAAGTGTTAGTTTTTAACAATGGTGCTGGAACATTAGCTGATACATTGAAAATAGTCGCACAAGAAAGAGTAAATTGGATTGGACTTGCTTATGATGGGACAAGTGGAGATACAGCAACTTTAGTAAGTTGGATTAAATCAGTTAGAAAAGCTGGAAAAACTTATAAAGCTGTGGTATTTAAAGCTACAAAACCTGACAACAAAGGAATAGTAAACCTAATGAACGACAAAGTAACTTTTGTTGATGATAGAGGAGAAGTTGATGGTTGGCAATATATACCATCTGTTTTAGGTATGTTAGCTGGTTTACCAATGACACGTTCAGCAACTAGCTTTTTATGTGGAAATTTAAAAGAAGTAAGTATTTTTAACAAGATTGATGATGTTATTGATAAAGGTGGTTTTTGCCTATATAAAGATGAGGGAGATATAAGAGTTGCGAGAGGTTGCACGTCTTTGGAAGAAATTACACAAGATGAAACAGAGGATATGAAAGATATTATTATAATTGAATCTATGGATTTGATGAGAGATGATATTTATTCAACATTCAAAAAGTGGATAGGTAAGTATAAAAACAAATATGATAATCAAGTGCTATTTTTCACAGCAATTAATGCTTATTTCAAAGAACTTGAAAGAGAGGACATATTAGATAAAGAATATGATAACTATTCACAAGTAGATGTTGAAGCACAAAGATTAGCGTGGTTAGGTGTAGGTAAAAAAGAAGTTGAAGACTGGGATGATGAGAAAATTAAAAAACTAACATTTAAGAAAAAGGTATTTATGAAAGCCAATATCAAAATACTAAATGCTGTTGAAGACTTTAAATTTACTATCAATATGTTTTAAGGAGGTTAATCTATGTTTAATAAAATGGATAAAAATAAAATTATAAGAGGTAGTTTTGGTGCTGTATGGTTTGACGGTCAAGAAGTTGGCTCAGTAAAATCATTTGAAGCCAAAATAACCCTAGATTATGAAGATGTTGACATAATGGGAGATTTAGGAAAACATAAAAGATATATGGGTTATAGTGGAGAGGGTACAATGACACTACATAAAATAGATAGCTCAATCGCTAAATTAATTGGTGACGCTATAAGAAGTGGTAATATGCCTGATTTCACAATAGTTGCTAAATTAGATGACCCAAGTGCGTATGGTGCTGAAAGAGTTGAATTAACTGGTGTAACTATTAATGAACTAATGGCATTAAAATTTGAAAATAAGGCGTTAAGAGAGGAAGAAGTACCATTTTCTTTTTCACATTATAGATTTATTGAATTAATTTAAGGAGGATATAAATAAATGGCTAAAAATATAACTTTGGAAATGTTAATTGCTAAAAAAGAACAATCTAACGATGATAAAATGAAAATCGCATTGTTTAATTCAGAAGTTTTAGGTGGAACAATAGAAGTTGTAAAACTTAAAGCAAGGGAAGTTATAAAAATAATGGATAGTGCTGAGGATAAAAGTACAGATGGAGCATATAAAGCTAACTGTAAATTAATTTATAAACATTGTCCTATATTACAGAAAAAAGAATTACAAGAGGCTTATGAAGTTGTAGAGCCATATGATGTGGTAATGCCTGTGTTTGAGGAAAACTTAGGAGAAATTAATAAACTTGCTACATTTATCTTAGCTTTGTATGGACTTGCTGATAATGAGGAAATTGAAGAACTAAAAAACTAATTTTGAGGGACGCTGATATGGCTTTCCTCTCTTTTTATGTTTTAAGAGGTTTTAAAATTGAGTATCTACTTAATTTAGAGTATGAAGAAAAGTTATTAATGATGGCTACAATGGATTTAGAAATTGATAGATTGAATAAAAATTCATAAATATTGTATATATAGTTGACAAAATAAAATAATCATAGTACACTTTGTGTATAATAATTTTATTAAAGGGGTGTTATTATGAGTATAAGTGGTACACAAAAAATAGCTTTAGCTAATGGGGAAGATGTAAGTGTTAATTTTGATGATTATGATGTTGTTTGTCAGAAGAAAACAAAATAAATAGTCTATAGCTTTATCAACAGGTAAGAAATTCTTACCTGTTGAGTTTATGTGCGAATAAAAATCTGAAACCGCTCGGCTGTAACTTATAATACAGACTCATTAAAAACGGTGAGCAACCACTTTAGACTTGCTATGACGCTCGATGGCTGTTTTAGCGTATATTACTTGAAAAATAAAAATAAATATGATAACATAATACGATGTATAGAAAATATATGATGGAAGCTGTTAAAGAGGCCGAAAGGGCTGCGAGAATGGGAGAAGTTCCCATAGGCGCAGTCATAGTCAAAGACGGTGAAATAATAGGAAAAGGCCACAATTTAGTGGAAACGGAGCATAACGGGACAAGACACGCAGAGATGATAGCAATAGAAGGTGCCACACAAAAGTTGGGATACAGCAGACTCTACGGTTGTGAGATGTATGTCACGTGCGAACCCTGTACTATGTGTGCGGGGGCATTGGTTTTGAGCAGAATTTCCAGAGTGATTATAGGTACTATGGATGCCAAAAGCGGAGCTTGCGGCTCCGTGTACAATCTTTTAAATGAACGTCGATTGAATCATCGGGTGACAGTTGAATACGGAATTATGGAAAAAGAGTGCAGACAGTTGCTGGTGGACTTTTTTAAAAAAATTAGAATCGAAAATCGGAGGAATAAAGGATGAGAAGAATTGGAGCAATTCTGTTTAGTTTGATAATGTTAATTATGGTTGCAGCACCGATTGCAAATGCAGCGGACTTTGGAGTTACTTCAACTTCTCCTAAAGATAAAGAAACCGGAGTTCCTCTGGAAAATATGGGAGTAAAGGTGTTCTTCAATGAAGAAGTGTACAGCAAAGATAACGAAAAAGAGAATGCAAAAAAATGTAAGATAATCGACTCAGATGGAAAGGAAATAGAAACCATCGTTCTGTTTAATCCGAAAGATAAAAAGGTCGCTTTGGTACTGGCAAAGAGCAAGGATAAAAAGGGAAAAGCTATTACGATTAAACCTCTATCAAACTACAAGCTCGTCATAGAAAAAGGATTTAAATCCGCCGGGGGGACAGAACTGAGTAAGGATCATTCGGTTACATTCGAAACCGTAAATCCCAGCACTACGATGAAGATCTCAATGGGTATGATGGCACTGATGGTAGTAGGTATGGTATTCGCTTCTTCCAGAGCGATGAAAAAAGACAAAGAAGCCGACGAAAAGAAGAAAACTGAAAAAGTAAATCCTTATAAAGTAGCTAAAAAGACAGGTAAATCAGTTGAAGATGTAGTTGCAGCCGAGAAAAAGAAAAAGGAAAAAGAAGTTTCTAAATTGGGAGCGGAAGATGAAGATGACTACGAAGAAGTTCCTGAAATCCGATCGCGCCTATTCAAGGTGAGTCATCCGAAAAATGCAGGCGATTTCGGTTCAAAGTACGTGGAAAAAGTAAGAGCCAGAAACGCCAAGAACGCTATGATACAAGCGAAAATCAAGGCAGCTAAAAAAGGAAAGGGTAAAAGAAAAAAATAATTTTGATAAATTTACACAGAAAGGGCGAAATCACGCCCTTTTTGTGTTAGAATATACATGTATTAAATTTTAAACAGGAAAATCCTATGGAGAGAATAAGACTTAGAGCGTATGCCAAAATAAATTTAACATTGGATGTAATAGGGAAGTATCCAAACGGATATCATCAAGTAGAGATGATTATGCAACAGATACATTTATTTGATGATGTGTTGATACGTTGGTTTGATGAGGATTGCGACGAATCAGATCATTTCCACAAAATCGTCGGATGCGGAGAAAGTCCTGACGGTGTCCATAAGGTGGAAGAAAACCGATTATCCGAAAACGTGAAAATTAAAGTTAACACAAATAAGTTTTATATTCCCAACGATCGCAGAAATCTGGCGTACCAAGCGGCAGAAGCTATTTTTAAAAGAGCTTACAATAAGGGACTGTTAAATGCTCCTTTCACAGGTACTCTTAAAATAGATATAAAGAAGAGAATTCCTGTGGCGGCAGGCCTGGCAGGCGGCAGCAGTAACGGTGCGGCAGTACTGCACGGATTGAATAAACTGTGGAATTTGAAAATGAGTCTAAAGGAGTTATGCGAAATAGGTGCAGAATTGGGATCGGATGTTCCGTTTTGCCTGATGAATCAGGCAAAAGCAAATACTATGCTCGGAAAATCTATCGTACATGATAAAATGGCAACAGCAGCGGCATTTGCTACGGGAACAGGTACTGATTTGAAGCCCATTAAACCGTTTATAGGGTTTGTTTTGTTGAGCAAACCGTCTATAAGCGTTCCGACCGCGGAAGTATACGGTGGATTAAAGTTGGATGAAATCCACAATAGGCCTGATAATCGAAAGATGATTGAGGCGATTGAAAAGAGAGATATGGCAGAAATAGGGAAAAATGCCGTAAATGTCTTGGAGGAATACACTTTAAACAACTATAGTTCCGTGAGAAAAACAAAAGAAAAAATGAAGGAAGTTTGCCCTGAGAGCATTGTTACTATGAGTGGAAGTGGCCCGACTATCGTAGGTATTGCTAATAGAATGTCCGCATTGAAAGACGGATATTTAGTTATGAAAAGTATTAACGTAGAAACTTATAAAACAAGGACAATGGTGTAAAATTATGGACAAGAATATTTACAGTCAAAAACCTTTGAGAAGGGCAATTTATGAGGAATTAAAGGAAGAAATTCTAAAAGGCGAGCTTTCTCCGGGAACCAGGTTGATGGAAGTTATGCTTTCAAAGGAAAAAGGTGCCAGCAGAACACCTGTAAGAGACGCAATTAAACTTTTGGCACACGACGGGCTTGTGGATATAAGACCGAATAGAGGTGCATATGTAAAAGATGTATCTTTGGGCGAGCTGATCGATGTTCTGGAAGTCAGGGAAGAGATCGATGGAATGGCAGCTTACTACGCCGCTGCAAGAGCCGATGAAGCAGTCCTAAGAGACTTACAATATGCAAAGGACCAGTATAAGAAAGCCTTGGAGCTTGGAGAGATAGAAAAGACTGTATTTTGGGATGCGGAATTTCATAAAATCGTAATAATGGGAACCGGGAACAAGACTCTGATGGAGTTGATGGAAAAGTTAGATGAAAAAGTTTTGAGATTCAGGTATGTATATTACGAAAAATTTGAAAACCACGAAAATATAGTTGAGGAACATACTATGTTATTCGAGGCGATTTCTAAAAAAGATTCTACGAGAGCCGGAGATATTGCCAGAAGACACACTCGTTTATTGAGAGAAAAAATTGCAACCGGTTTCAGTGAATAGATGAAATAAGATGCAGTAAATAAAATTATTCACGTCATATTGAAGCAATGGCTCTATGGCGTGTATTTTGTTGTAAAGCAACTGTGAGACTTGCCTAATGCTTAAATCCTTTCGGAGAAAAAGAGGAAGCAAATGCGGCGAGTTATGGTTATAAAATGAAAAATATAAATTTGGGTGAGTAATTTTGTGAAACATTAAGTTCTATATAATATACAACTACTACTATTCGGTGGGAATTTGGTATAATATAAAGCGAATTTATTCATGACAACATTTAATATTTGCAAGGTTGATTTTAAAAACTTATTCTAAGAATCAGAACATAGAAAAGAATACGGCAGATTGTGGTGATTGATATGGTTAGAGAAAAAAAACATATGGAAGAATATCGAAGATGGCTTGAAAACTCACAGGATAATGATAATTTAAAAGCACATCTTGAAAAGATGACCAGTGAAGATGTCATAAGAGAAGCCTTTCACAAGGACTTGGAGTTCGGTACGTCCGGTCTCAGAGGAGTGATGGGCGTCGGCACCAACAGAATGAACGAGGTCGTTATCAGCAGAGTTACCAGGGGTGTAGTCGACTACCTATATGAAAGGGAAAATATAATCGAGACGGGAAAACGCTTGAAAGTCTTGATATCCTATGACGGAAGGCTGTATTCCAGAGAGTTTGCTCAAAAAACGGCAGAAGTATTCGCACAGTATGGAATTATTCCCCTGATATTCGATGAATGCACCGCAGTATCCGTTTTATCATATGGAATCAGACAACTGGATGCTGATTTGGGCATTATGATCACAGCGAGTCACAACAACAAAAAATACAACGGATACAAGGTGTATGACAACAGAGGCTGTCAAATTTTAGAAGAATCGGCACAGGCAATTTTAGAAAAGATAGATAAAATCGCATATTTTGAATATGAGTTTAGAGATGTAAGGAGCGAAGGTGATAATATCACCGAAAATCCTGTTGAAATACAATGGCTTGACGGCACCATTGAAAAGCGATACGTAGATGATGTCATAAGATATTTTCAAAATATGAATATCGTGGACGGCAAGTTAAACCTGGCGGTGGTGTACACACCTTTGAACGGAACAGGAAAAAGACCTGTCATAAGCGCTTTGGAAAAAATCGGATTGGAAAAGTTGATCTCCGTGGATGAGCAGATGATAATAGACGGAAAATTTTCTACGTGTCCAAATCCCAATCCCGAATTGGATCAGGTATATGAGTTAGGCAGAAATAAACTCGAAGAAAATCAATGCGATATTGTGGTTGCAACGGATCCTGACTGCGATAGGGCGGGAGTGTTTACTCGAAACAGGCGTTTGTCGGGAAACGAAATCGGCATTTTAATATTTCATTTTCTATGTGAAATGAGAAAGCGTCAAAAAGATGTTTTAGGCAAGAGAAGGCGACTCTATAAGAGCATAGTTTCAACCAAGATTGTAGATGAAATAGCAAAAGCCAATGACATAGAAATAGAAAAGACTCTCATAGGATTTAAATTCATGGGAAATGCCATGGATAAGTCGCCGAAGAAATTTCTCTTTGCCTTTGAAGAAGGAAACGGATATCTCACAAATAATTTAATAAGAGATAAAGACGGTATTTCGGCAGCTGTGCTTATCTGCATCGTAACTTCATGGTGGAAAAAACGCGGCAAGACTTTAGAAGAAGCCTTGAAAGAAATATACGATGAGTACGGATATTTTAAAGAGGAAAATGCCGGTTATGATCTGGAAGGAATAAAAGGCAAGAAAATCATTGAAAACAGCATGAGTGAACTGAGAGAAAACATATCGGTTTATGCCGAAACTCTGGAATTGGATATGGCGTACGATTATTTGACTAAAAGAGCATACGGCAGTTCGGATAACGAGAGGGCTGCAATGGAAAAATTCAGGGGATTGCCTGAATCCAATATTCTGGAATTTGAAAGTTGCGAGGGCGTCTCGGTTATAATAAGACCCTCCGGCACGGAACCTAAGTTGAAAATATACTTCTCCGCCCGAGGTGCAGGATTGAATATAGCCGATGCAAAAATAGAAAAAATCAAGGCAAAGACCTTAGATGTAATAAAAGGATTGATTCATAAAGCATAATGGCTATGTAAGCCTGTGTTGCTTAAATCGGAATTCCACCGAAATACGAAATATTCCGGCAGAAATTCCACAATTTTCGTATGAATAAAAAACGATAGCTGAAAACCGAATGTAATCGTGTTATGATATAATATGATTTTTGACAAGCGGGCGAGAAAAGAAGACTGTAACGAAAAGCTTGAAATGAGGATATTGACAATGAAAAAAGTAATGATAAAGATAGTAGGTACACAAGCGTATGACGATGAGGATAAAAATCAAATCGAGGTGATTTCAGAAGGAAGCTTGTATAGAAAAAACGATGTACTGTATCTGTTGTACGAGGACTTGGGCGATGGAAGCGGCAATGAGAAAACTCGAATACGTGCAGATGAAGAGTCGGTGAAAGTCATGAAAACTCTTGACGACGGGACCACTACTTCCTTGGTCTTTGAACAGGGCAAGCGATACGATACCAATTACAACACTTCCGTAGGCGGTTTTCCAATGGAGATTTTTACCAATCAGTTGGTGAACAATTTAAATGAAAACGGAGACGGAAAAATTGAAATCGACTACGACGTCAGTCTGAAGGGTATAGGAAGCGGGAGAAGCAAGTTAAATATTGAAATTTTGAAGAATATCGACGAATGATATAGGAGAAAAAGATGGGAACAAACAGGAAATGGGTTAGGACAGTTGCATTGTTTATTGCAGGACTTATGGTAGTGACAACTCTGGGATATGGCATCTACTTGATTTGGTAGTTTCGTATATAAAAACGTGAAAGGGAGAGGTGGATAATTTGAAAAAGAGAGGATTTGATCCGGATAAATACATAGATTTACAGTCTAAGCACATACTGGAAAGAATAAAAAAAGGAAACGGAGAAAAACTCTATCTGGAATTCGGTGGTAAGCTGGTTCACGACAAGCATGCGATGAGAGTGTTGCCGGGGTTTGATGAAAACGCCAAAATAAAGCTTTTGCAAAAACTCAGCGATCAGGCGGAAGTTATAATATGCATATACGCAGGCGATATAGTTACCAACAAGACGCGGCAGGATTTCGGTATAACCTATGATTTGGAAGTTTTGAGACTCATAGACACTTTCAGAAAGTACGGGTTATCGATTAACAGCGTAGTAGTAACTAGATATGAGGAGAATCCGGCTGTGGATATTTTCATAAATAAATTGGAGCTCAGAGGAATAAGAACGTACAAGCATAAATTCACAAAGGGATACCCTACCGATGTTGAAGTAATCGTAAGCGATGAAGGTTATGGAGCGAATCCTTACATAGAAACCACAAAACCTCTCTGCGTTGTGACAGGTCCGGGTGGTGGCAGCGGAAAATTGGCTACATGCCTTTCCCAGTTATACCATGAAAATAAAATGGGCAGAAAAGCAAGATATGCGAAATTTGAAACTTTTCCCGTATGGAATCTTCCCCTAAAGCATCCGGTAAATGTCGCATACGAAGCGGCTACGGCGGATCTTAAGGACGTTAATATGATAGACTCGTTTCATCTGGATGCCTATGGCGAGACGGCCATCAACTATAACAGGGATTTAGAAGTCTTTCCCATCGTTAAGAGGATAATCGAGAAGATTACCGGAGGCGAATGCGAATACAATTCTCCGACGGATATGGGTGTAAACATGGTCGGATTCGGAATAGAAGACGATGAAATCTGCAGAGAAGCATCTTGCCAGGAGATCATAAGACGAGCATTGATAGCCCAATGCGACTATAAAAAGGGGAAATTGGACGAAGCCTCCGTTGAAAGAGTGACTCTATTGATGGAAGAAGTCGGCGTGAAAATAAGTGATAGAAAAGTTGTCATTGCGGCAAGGGAATATCTAAATACTAGAAAGAGCAAGGAAAATTACAATGAAAACGAGGTAGTAGTTGCAGTTGAACTTCCAAACGGAGAAATTGTTACAGGCAGAAGCTCCGATCTGATGGCTGCTTCGGCTGCGGCGATTTTAAACTCTGTAAAAGTTCTGGCAGGAGTTGATGACAGTGTTCATCTGATTTCACCGGATGTGATAGAGAGAATCCAGAGGCTGAAATGTGATATTCTGAGACAGGACAAAGTCAGTCTAAATACGGAAGAGGTTTTGAATGCGCTAACAGTATCGGCCAGCAGCAATCCGAAAGCTGCGGAGGTCGTGCCCAAACTCAGAGAGCTCAGAGGATGCGTTGCTCATTGTACGGCGATATTAAATGACAAAGATGAACAATTGCTGGGAAACTTAGGTATTGACATAACTTGTGAGCCGGAATATTCAACAAATAATTTGTATTTCAAATAGATTATTGCCAAATAGCCATTTCATAGGAAATGGCTATTAAATATTTTACATAGGAGAAACATTGAACACGATTTTAACTCCTGTGGAAAAATATCGAAAAAATAATTCAGTAAATGAAGAAGAGGAGAAAAATGTACGGTCAATTTTTTGTAATTATTGCCATGATATTAACGGGATACTTGATGCGAAAAATAAACTTTATAAAAAAGGAAATGAATAACAGCTTGAATAAGCTTATCGTTTATTGTGCCTATCCCTGTATGTTGGCTTACAATATAGGAAGAATGAAGATGGACAGAAAAATATTTTGCGAGTTCATATGGATGATGTTGATCACGGTTATAGTGATGATGTCGTTTGCTCTCATCATGAAGTTCTATGCCCAAATCAGAAGGTTTCCGAGCCGAGTCAGCAATGTGGCAGAGCTGTCGATGGTTTATCCCAACAACGGCTTTATGGGCTTCCCAATTGCTCTTTCCCTTCTCGGTTCCAAAGGACTTCTTTTTATGATGGCTCAAAACTCCGCCATGAACGTCATGTTTTTTACTCATACTATGAAAGTTCTCCATAGAAATGAAAAAAACAAGAATAATGTGACGGTAAAATCCATAGTTAAAAATATTGTAATGCTCTTATTGAATCCAAACATACTGGCTATGTTCGTCGGTCTGGCACTGTGTTTCGGCGGAATTTCACTGGATAATCCCGTGGGAACATATCTGCAATATATAGGAAATGCAGCTACTCCCATGGCAATGATTTTCATAGGTTCAACTTTGGCTGAAAGCCACATTTTAGAAATGATCAACAACCACATAATATGGGAATCTTCCATATCCAAGTTGATATTGATGCCCCTATTCGCTACGGTTGCCGTATACTTTCTGCCCATCAGTGACGAGATGAAAATAATAATGATTTTAGGTGCATGTTTACCAACAGCGGCAACGGTTCCTATGTTGGCTGAACAAGAGGGACAAAGTCACGAGTTGGCAAGCAAGATATTGTTCTTTGTGACGGTTTTATCTATGGCTACAGTTCCATTATCCATGACTTTAATAAAAGTGCTGTTTCACATGTAGCTGAATTTTTTTACCGTTTACCAATATACCCCTAAACCGCCTGATGTCGCTACACACCATGCAAACGATCCGTATTGCCGTTTTGATGTCGTCGACAAAAATGTATTTAATCACCTATAAGGTGGATAAAATTCTTTAAAATTGTTAAAATGATATTGAGCTATAGCTAAGTAATCAACAGAGCAGGAGGTGAGGATATGAATGTAAAAATCGATTTATCAAGAGTAGTACCTGAAAAGGCTATTTTGTCACAGTACAACGATCAGATTGAGAGCAGCTTGGATACTCTTTGGTCAAATGAAGACATCAGAAGCGAATGGGTAAAAGTCCCCATGCAGATCAGCAAGGAGCAAATCGATGAAATAATAATGACGGCTCTTGCAGCTCAGGATAGTTGCGGACTGTTTGTCGTTATCGGAAACGGTGGTGATTGCCAAGGCATAAAAGGAATTGTCGAAGCAACTAAAGACAAGAGCAAAACGGCACCGGAAATGGAATTTGTCGGGGAGAGCATAAGCTCTGACGAACTTGGGAAAACCGTTGAGAGAATGAAACATTACGAGGTTAACGTCTGCGTCATATCCAAGAGCGGAGAAACTTTGGAAACCATAGTCGCATACAAGTACATAAAACAATATATGGAAAATCGATATGGTAAGGAAATTGCAGCAAAGAGAATTATGGTTTTGACGGGGAGCAGCGAAAGCAATTTAAAGAAAATCGCCAGAGAAAGCGGCAGCGGAATTTTCAATTTATCTGAAAACTTTGTCGGGAATTTTAGCCTTTTGAGTCCTGCAAGCCTACTGATACTGGCCATTGCCGGCATAAATATAGAGAGATTTCTGTCAGGAGCGGAAGTTATGGCAACAGATCCTTTTTGGGACATAGACGGAGGTCATTATGCGGTAATGAGAAAACTGCTCAATGAGAGCGGTAGAAGTACTGAATTCATCAGTTTTTCAAAAGACAGCTTCAGAGCATTGTCCATATGGATAGCCAACTTATTCATGGAAGCGGGCAGCAAAAAGCAAAACAGCTTACTGGTGATGCCTTATAATAAACCGAGAGATTTCAAGTCCAGAAGTGAATTCCTGAGAGAAAATAAAGACAGAATTATAATAACGGAAATAGACAGCGAAAATACCATGGACAGCAGTGAGATGTTGGACGAAATCGTCGATGATGCACAAAACAGATGGACTGCAAAAGATATAGACATAATAGGGGATGATTTTTATAAAGAGCTCTTTAAGAGAACTTCCTGGGAAGGAGATATTAGAATTGCCATTCCTAAATCGGATGCCTTTAACATGGGGCAATTGGCTTATTACTTCTTGATGACCGGCAGCATATACAGCTACATAACTCTTGAAAATCCTTATGATAGAGATTTGATAAATGAAATTAAAGGCAGCTTGACATACGATGATATAGTCGGAGAATGATAAAATAATAGAACAGCTCTTTGCAATCAGATTAAACCTGCTCGCAAAGAGCTGTGTTGTGCTTAAACAAAATTGACATAATCTTTGGGTATCGGACTATTAAGTATCTCTTCTGCCCGGTCGAATTATCTGATTTCTCAAAAGACTCTTCCCAAGAGCTAAGACTATCACGCCTGCGACAATCGCTTCCGGAATACCGTTTACGGCGATTATGCCGGCAATGAACTTATAGACGCTATCTACTGCAACTTTGTTCACCGTTGCATAGTTTCGGCTGAAAAATACGAAAATTAAGTTCATAACCAACAGCGTATTGGTCAGAGCTCCTGCGATACCGCAGGAAACCAGTGCGGATGAAGATCTAAACCGAGACGGTTTATTTCCATTTCCAATGATTAGCTTAAATATATAATAGGGAACTATTCCGACGAGGATGCGTGGTACGAAACATATGATTAGACTTCCGATGCCTCCCTGAAATTCCCCAACGGAATAGAATGGTGAAAAGACAAACGATGTGGCTGTAGGATTCACAGTGTTGTTTACAAGGCTTGTAAGACCGAATAAAAATCCCAGTGCTGCTCCATTTCTCGGTCCTAGAATTAAGGAACCTATGATAACGGGCACATGGATTATGGTTGCACGGGTAAATCCCAAAGGAATGTAGCCCAGAAAGGGTACGAATGCCATTACCACAACTATTCCGCCCAAAAGAGCCAGTTCCACCATGCGCAACGACTTTTGCCTATTTTTAGTCAGATTGTTCATTTTTTACTCCTTGTTATCATTCTCTTGAGAGATATAATACGATATAATAAGTATTATAAAAGGAAGAGATGGATTTTTCAACATGAATTGCGATGCGAGTAGGGCATTTCTTTAACTTTTGTATGAACTCTGATTTAAAACTTAAAGACAAACTTGCAAATATGCGATTTAACGTGAGCATTGCTCGTCGAACGGGAAAAAATATGCAAATAGTATGACTGTGGTGTTTAATTAACCGTCGGAAAAGTATATAATAGAGATATACGGTTAAAACTATGAAAATAAAATCACTTAAATGTAAATTTATGAATATAAGAAACAATTAAACGAAATGATGGAGAGTTATATGAGTGAAAAAAATATTAAAATCGATGATTCGGTTTCAGTAGGAGAAGAGTCTCTGCAGAATCCACAAGCGGAGACAAATCAGCAAAGCTGGGAAGATAAATACGAAAATAAAAAAGAAGTTGAGGGAATCTTGGAAATTTCAGAAAATGGATTCGGTTTTTTGAGATTTGATAATTTTCTCACCGGAGAAAATGATATTTACGTTGCAAACAGCCAGATCAGGAGATTTAATCTGAAGACGGGAGATAAAGTGAAGGGCATCGCTCGGGAACCTCGCGACGGTGAACGCTTCGGCGGTCTTTTGCAAGTGAAGGAGGTCAACGGGGACAGTCCGGAGAAGGCAAAGCACAGAAAGAATTTCGACAAGCTGACACCTGTATATCCTGACAGGAGAATAGTGCTGGAAAACGGTAGAGTAACAGCGTTGCGATTTATAGATCTGATAGCACCTGTGGGTTTCGGACAGAGAGGTCTCATAGTGGCAAAGCCTAAAGCAGGAAAGACTGTGCTATTGAAAAATATAGCGATTTCCATTGAAAAAAACTATCCCGATGCGGAACTCATAGTTCTGCTGATAGACGAAAGACCTGAGGAAGTTACGGATATGAAAAGGTCTTTAAAAAACGATAACGAAGTTATCTATTCGACCTTTGATGAAGAGCCCAGTCACCATATTAAAGTCGCTGAGATGGTCCTCGCACGAAGTAAGAGATTGGCAGAACAAGGTAAAGACGTAGTTATTCTCTTGGACAGCATCACGAGGCTTGCAAGAGCGTACAATCTATCCATGCCCCCTTCGGGTAAAACCTTGTCCGGCGGTCTGGATCCGGCATCGCTTTTCAATCCTAAAAAATTCTTTGGAGCGGCGAGAAACCTGGAAGAAGGCGGGAGCATAACGATTTTGGCGACAGCGTTGGTGGACACGGGCAGCAGAATGGATGATGTCATTTTTGAGGAGTTCAAAGGTACCGGAAATATGGAAATACACCTGGACAGAAATCTATCGGAAAGAAGGATATTCCCTGCCATCGATATAAATAAATCCGGAACCAGGAGAGAAGATCTGCTGATGAATCAAGAGGAGCTGATGGCAGTTTGGCAGATAAGAAAAGATATTTCAAATAGCAACAGTACAGAAGTTACAGAAAAAATAATCGACGGTATAGAAAGAACGAAAAATAACAGAGAGCTACTGATGATGACGGGAAAGATGTAGCCTGAAATACTACATATCAGATTGAAATTCAAGGAGGTTAAAATATGAAGCTACTGATTTCCGATATAGTGAACTTAGCGGAAAAGCAGTTGAAAGAGTCCGGTATTGCCAATGCCAAAGGCGAAGCGGAAATGATATATTGTCACATGAAAAAAATCGATAGAGTCAAGTTTTTTCAAAGATGGTCAAAACCTGCAGGTGACGGAGAAATGGAAAGCTATTTTTCAATTGTAGAGAGGCGTTGCAAAAGAGAACCTCTGCAACTTATCATGGGTGAAACCGAGTTCATGGGCTATCCGTTTAAAGTGAGAAAAAACGTGCTGATTCCGAGAATGGATACAGAAGCCGTCGTAAGTGAGGCTGCAAAACTTTTAGGACACAAAAACAAAATTTTAGATTTGTGTTGCGGCTCAGGTATAATCGGTATCACGCTGTGCAAACTGGGAGAGAATGAAAAAAAATCCGTAAAACTGACTTCTGTGGATATCAGCGATGACGCCCTGGCTTTGACAGCAGAAAATGCGCAGCTGAATCACGTGAAACCTGATATTTTAAAATCCAATCTCTTTGACAACAAAAAAATTAAGACTTTTGATATGATACTTTCAAATCCTCCTTACATAAAAAGAGATGTGATTCCAACTTTAGATGCGGAAGTTAAAAATTACGATCCCGTATCGGCATTGGACGGCGGAACTGACGGTTTGGAATTCTACAGAAGAATTGTCGAACTCGCACCAAATCATCTGAAGAAAAAGGGATATCTTCTGTTTGAAATCGGTTGCGATCAGGGAATCTCAGTTGCCGAGATGCTGAAGAGTTCCGGCAACTTTACAGATATTGAAATTACGAAAGATCTGTCCGGAAGAGATCGAGTAGTCAAAGGGATGTGTGAAAAATAGACAATAGCAGAGAAATTGTCTTCCGCGTAAAACGCATAAAAAATTAAGGCAACTTGAAATAATGTGAGTGAATTAGGTAAAAAATGTATAAAAATAGATGTAGGTCGGGACTTTGTACTTTCCATAAACTTGTGCAAGAATTACATGAAGTGCAGACTCCTGTAGCTTATTTAACAGTTTTGTCATTTAGGAAGTGTGAATGAATAGGGCAGATATCGTTAATGCGCTGAAAAGTGCAAACTTTCAAAAAATATATCAAAAAGCTGATGCAGTCAGAAAAAGAGAAAAAGGCGACGTAGTTTTCATCAGAGCGATCATAGAGTTCAGCAGCTATTGCGTAATGCCTTGCAAATATTGCGGTTTGAACAGAGAAAATCCCAATGCAGTCAGATACAGAATGTCTTTTGAAGACATGGTTGAGGTTGTCGATGATGCCATTGCAGCAGGATATAAAACCATAGTGTTGCAGGGAGGAGAAGACCCTGTGTTCGCCGATGGGACAATTTTGGAAAAAGTCATAAGACATATAAAGGGTGTAGATAAAAATGTAGCAGTCACTTTGAGTGCCGGCGAACTTCGACGAGATGTTCTCTCCAGACTTAAAAATGCAGGTGCTGACAGATTCCTGCTGAGACATGAAACATCCGACGAGAATCTGTATGAGGCTTTGCATCCCGGTCATAATTTTCAGGAACGAGCGAAAGTCCTGCAGGATTTGAAAGAGCTCGGTTATGAAACGGGAAGCGGATTCATGGTGGGCATCCCCGGACAGAGTATCGAATCATTGGCAGATGATTTGTTGTTTTTGGAAAAGATTCACTGTCATATGGCGGGTATAGGACCGTATATTTCACATCCTGACACGGAGCTTGGCGGCAGTGAAAACGGCAGCCTGGAAATGACGAAAAGATGTGTTGCAATCGCCAGGCTGTTGTTGCCCAAAGCCAATCTGCCGGTAACCACAGCCGTGGGCGTTTTAGATGACGAAGAGATAAAAAGAACTTTCGACTGTGGAGCCAATGTGATTATGAGAAAAGTGAATCCCCAAAAATATAAAGATGCATACGAAATATATCCGGCGGCCTCAAGCGAGACCGATATTGCAAAGGAGAGAATGGAACTGGAAGAAATGATTAGATCAATAGGGAGAATACCCCTATGAATGGAGGAAATGTTATGGGTGGATACAATAGCAGAAGTAAAAAAGCTGAGGAATTCATCTCCGATGAAGAAATTAAGAGAACTCTCAAGTATGCGGAGGAGAATAAAGATAACATAGAGTTGATCAGAAGCGTTTTGCAAGAGGCGAAAGAGGCTAAAGGTCTTGATTTCACTCAAGCCATGCTCTTGTTGGAGTGTGAAAATGAAGAGATAATAAATGAAATATTCTCCATTGCCAAGGAAGTAAAGGAGAGATTCTACGGAAACAGAATAGTCATGTTCGCACCTTTATACCTATCCAATTACTGTGTGAACGGTTGTGTGTACTGTCCTTACCACGGAGAAAATAGACATATCACCAGGAAGAAGCTGACTCAAGAAGAAATCAGGCAGGAAGTAATCGCACTGCAGGATATGGGACATAAGAGGCTCGCTTTAGAGTCCGGAGAGGATCCGCGAATGAACCCTATCGAGTATATCCTGGAGAGTATAAATACCATATACGATATCAAGCATAAGAACGGTGCGATTCGAAGGGTAAATGTCAACATTGCGGCGACCACCGTGGAAGACTATAAAAAACTTCACGATGCCGGAATAGGAACTTACATTCTTTTTCAGGAAACGTACAACAAGGAAAGCTATGAGAAATTGCATCCCATAGGGCCTAAAAGCGATTATGCTTATCATACGGAAGCCATGGATAGGGCTATGGAAGCAGGTATCGACGACGTGGGCTGCGGAGTGCTGTACGGATTAGAAAACTACAAATACGATTTTGTGGGGATCTTGATGCACTCCAAGCACTTGGAGGATACTTTCGGAGTTGGACCCCACACTATCTCGGTGCCCAGAATAAGACCTGCGGACGATATAGACCCGGGCGATTTTGACAACGGTGTGCCTGATGATGTGTTCAAGAGAATTATTGCGATTCTGAGAATCGCCGTTCCTTATACGGGAATGATCATGTCCACAAGAGAAAGTCAAAAGATGAGGAGAGAAGCTCTTGAAATCGGTATAACACAGATTTCAGGCGGTTCCAAAACCAGCGTCGGCGGCTACGTAAACGAAGAATCGGAAGAAGAAAATAGCCAGCAGTTTGATGTTGCCGATAACAGAACTTTAGGCGAAGTGGTGGACTGGCTCATAGATATAGGTTATGTGCCTTCTTTCTGTACTGCATGTTATCGTGAGGGCAGAACAGGAGACAGATTTATGAGTCTTGTTAAGTCCGGACAGATTGCCAATATCTGTCAGCCGAACGCCTTGATGACTCTCACCGAATTCTTGGAAGACTATGCAACTCCCGAGACCAAGGCCAAAGGAGAAGCGTTGATTGCCGAGAGGATGAATATGATTCCAAATGAGAAAATAAAAAAGATCACAAAGGACTATGTGGGCAATATCAAGGATGGCGATAGAGATTTCAGATTTTAAAAGAGGTGGATGATGAATGGCACAACTAGAGGAAATCGAGTGCACATCGGAATATTCGGCAGAACCAACAGCGGAAAAAGCTCTCTGATAAATGCGTTGACTAATCAGGTAATTTCCATAGTTTCAGATGTGGAGGGAACGACTACCGACCCCGTTTATAAATCCATGGAATTCCATCCTGCCGGTCCTGTGGTTTTTATCGATACTGCGGGTTTTAACGATGACACGGAACTGGGTTCAGCCAGAGAAAACAGGACTTTGGACGTTATAGACGAGACCGATGTCGCCATATTGCTCTTCGATGAGGAAAAAGATCTGTCCATAGAAACGAAATGGGCGGAAAAGTTAAAAGCGAAAAACATTCCTACAATTTACGTTATCAGCAAAGGAGATGAGAAAGATAGAACTTCCCTTGAGAAGTCGATAAAAACTCGATTCGGAGCGATTCCGATAGTTGTCAACGGTCGTGATGATAGAGATGCACTAAAAGAAATAAGGCTGAAAATAGGTGATGCTGTAACGGAAGATATAAAACGAGAAAGCATCTTACGGGATTTGATTAGCAGAGAGAGCGTAGTTGTTTTAGTCATGCCTCAAGATATACAGGCGCCAAAAGGAAGGCTGATCCTACCTCAGGTACAGACCATTCGAGAACTGCTCGATAGGAAGTGCATTGCAGTTTCAACTACTTTGGACAACGCAGAAAAAACGTTGACATTGGTTTCCGATGTTGCAGAACTGATAATAACTGACAGTCAGTGCTTTAAAACCGTTAAGGATATTCGCGACAAGATTACCCCGAGAGTCAAACTGACATCGTTCTCCGTGTTGTTTTCTGCATTTAAGGGTGATATAAGAGAGTTTATACGGGGTGCAAAAGCCATAGATTCCCTGACGGAAAACTCGAAGATTTTAATTGCGGAAGCCTGTACCCATGCCCCTCTGGAAGAGGATATAGGCAGGGTTAAGATTCCCAACATGCTTAAAAAGCGTTTCGGAAGCGGCTTGAAAATCGACGTTGTATCGGGAAATGATTTTACGGAGAACTTAGAGGAATACGATTTAATAATTCACTGTGGAGCGTGCATGTTCAACCGAAAATATATGATGAGCAGAGTCGACAAGGCGGTTGAAAAGGAAGTTCCCATTACAAACTACGGTGTTACCATCGCTCAACTTCTGGATATCTTGGACGATATCGTCTATTGAACACTCTCACATATACGGTGGAAATCATCTTAAGCCAGTAAAAACCCGGTGTGCAAACTGATGAATACATACATTAAACTATGCAAGCGGCAAATCATTTCGATTTGCTGTTTTTACGTGTGCAATTCGTAAACATATATCTCCAGAAGTTCGCATATTCACAAAATCGTAAAAATTGGAAAAATCAATAAAATATGATATAATGGGATATTGAAAATATATATTGGAGGTTACTTATGTCTGAAGAAAATAAAAGCACGAATTTTATCCATAACATAATAGATGAAGATTTGAAAAATGGGAAGTATGGAGATAAGGTGTATACGCGTTTCCCGCCGGAACCGAACGGATATTTACACATAGGACATGCAAAGTCCATATGCTTGAATTTTTCAACGGCAATAAAGTACAATGGGAAATGCAATTTGAGATATGACGACACGAATCCGGTCAAGGAAGATGTGGAGTACGTAAAGAGCATTGAGGAGGATGTCAAATGGCTGGGCTTCCAGTGGAATGAAAGATTGTGGGCATCTGACTATTTTGAAAAGATGTACGACAGTGCTGTAATTTTGATAAAAAAAGGGAAGGCATATGTTGATGATTTGAGTCAGGATGAAATCAGAAATTTGAGAGGCACTCTGACTTCTCCTGGAAAAAACAGCCCTTACAGGGATAGAAGCGTTGAAGAAAACTTAAGGCTTTTTGAAGAGATGAAGGATGGAAAGTATGAAAACGGAGCGAAGGTGCTCAGAGCTAAAATCGACATGTCTTCACCTAACATCAATATGAGAGACCCTGTTATATATAGAATTTCTCATAACAGTCATCACAATACCGGTGATACCTGGTGCATCTACCCTATGTACACATTTGCACACCCCATAGAAGATGCCATTGAAGGGATAACTCATTCCATCTGCACTCTGGAATTTGAGGATCAACGACCGTTTTACAACTGGGTGTTGAAAGAAGTCGGCAGTTGGAAGACTCCGCCGCAGCAGATAGAATTTGCAAGGTTGAATCTGACCAACACCATCATGTCCAAAAGACATTTGAAAAAACTCGTAGACGAGGGCGTTGTGACCGGTTGGGATGATCCTAGGATGCCCACTATTGCGGGGATTAGAAGAAGAGGATACACTCCTGAGGCAATCAGAAATTTCTGTGATAAAATCGGAGTATCCAAGGCGAATTCCACAGTGGATATCTCTCTTTTGGAGCACTGTATCAGGGATGAACTGCAGGGTAAAGTTTCATCTGTAAACGTAGTTGAAAATCCTATTAAGGTTATTATTACCAATTACCCGGAGGATAAAACCGAATACATGGAAATGGAAAACAACAGGAACAACGAAGCCTTGGGAAACAGGACAGTGCCGTTCAGCAGAGAACTTTGGATAGATGGTGATGATTTCATGGAAGTTCCCGTAAAAAAATATTTCAGGCTCTTTCCCGGTAATGAAGTCAGATTTAAAGGCGCTTATTTCATCACTTGCCAAGAAGTGGTTAAAGATGAAAACGGCAATGTGAAGGAACTCCTGTGCACTTATGACCCTGAAACGAGAAGCGGAAGCGGTTTTGAGGGCAGAAAGGTAAAGGGCACAATCCACTGGGTAGATGCGAAGACTGCCGTACCTGTCACAATTAGAAACTACGATTATCTTTTCGTTGAAAATGATCAGGGCGAAGAAGTTTTCAATGAAAATTCGCTTTATGAAACTGTGGGCTATGCGGAACCTTCCATTACGAACGCAAAAGCCGGAGACAGATATCAGTTCTTCAGACACGGATATTACATTGCAGACAGCGAACTGACTACAGATGATAATAAAATTTTTAATAAAATCGTAGGGTTGAAGAGCAGCTTTAAAGTGAAAAAATAGTCCGTTGAAATATGTATGGACAAATTTATCAAAACGATTGTAATCGCCTAATTACAATCGTCTATATTAAATTCAGACTACAGATATAAGGAAAGAAACATATGTTAACAGGAAAACAGCGAAGCGCGCTGAAAAAATTGGCACATGACATTACCCCTACAGTTTTTATCGGAAAATCGGGACTTACTGAAAACATAAAAAGAGAACTTGAAATAGGCTTTGAAACCAGGGAATTGGTCAAGGTTAAAATACAAGACGGTTCGGAACTGGATCCGAAAGCAGTTGCAAATCAGTTGGCTGATGAATTGGCAGCCGAATTTGTGCAGGCGATAGGTAGGAAGTTCACATTGTACAGAGAGTCTAAAGACAATAAAGTTATAGAAATATAGGCTGAGATGGTGATAATGAAAAATGTATTGTTGAAAATTGCTTATGATGGAAGTTCATTTCACGGTTGGCAGAGGCAACCGAATCTTTTAACTGTACAAGGAGAAATCGAAAGAGTTATCAGCATACTGTGTGCTGAACCTATCCGGATTGTCGGCACCAGCAGGACAGATAAAGGTGTACACAGTCTGGGTCAGGTGGCGAACTTCAAAGGCGAATTCTCCATACCTGTGGCAAATATTCCAAGAGCCGCCAACAATCTGCTGAATCCTGCTGTCCAAATTTTGGAAGCGAAAGAAGTTCCCATGGGATTTCACAGCATCGGCAACACATTGAATAAAACCTACAGATATGAAATAATCAATACGAAATTTAGAAATCCGATTTTTAGATACAGAGCCTACTTCGTCGACAGAAAATTGAATTCGGACGCTATGAAAGAATGTGGAAAATATATTGTCGGAACAAGAGATTTTAGATGTTTTCAGGCGGCAGGCGGCGAAGAGGTGAATACCACCGTCAGAACGATAAACTTCCTGAATGTATTTACGGAAGATATGGAAACGCCGCAAGAATTCATTAAAGGGGATCGAAAGGTTTTATCCCAGCATTTCGATGATGAAAAAATTGTGGTTGAAATAAACGGAGACGGATTTTTATACAAAATGGTCAGGAATATTGTGGGAACAATGGTAGAAGTCGGTTTGGGCAAGATGAAGCCGGAGGATATACGGCGAGCCATCGACAGCAGAGACAGAACTTTAGCAGGTCATACGGCGCCGCCGCAAGGTCTTTACTTGAAGGAAATTTTCCATGAGCTGTAAACAGGTTTTGATATTTCCGTGTATCCCTCCACACAAATGGCGGGTTGTTTAGATTGATCATGATACTGAAATGCGACGGATGCGATTTCGATAGAATTGGGAGAAAACCATGAATAGACCTAGTTGGGATGAATATTTCATGCAAATGGCAGAACTCACAGCCCAAAGATCTACATGTCTAAGAAGACAGGTGGGAGCCATTATCGTGAAAGAAAAACACATAATAGCAACGGGATATAACGGCGCTCCGAAGGGATTGCCACATTGCGAAGAACTGGGGGGATGTTTGAGAGAAAAACTTGAAATCCCATCCGGAGAAAGGCATGAACTTTGCAGAGCTTTACATGCAGAGCAAAATGCCATAATACAGGCCGCTACGTTGGGACAGAGCATAGAAGGTGCCACCATATACATAACTCATCAGCCCTGTATAATTTGTGCCAAGATGATAATAAATGCAGGGATATCTCGCATCGTGATAAGGCGTGGATATCCGGATGAGATGTCCAGAGGAATGCTGAGAGAAGCCGGATTGAAAGTTGAACTTATAGGTGAGAACTAACAGACCCGACAGTTTGTATAAACCGGGAACAGTTTTGTTGAGAACTAAAAAAATCGTGCTTGAATTATATTTGTTACACATAAAGTGAGGGAGAAAGTATGGCTGTATTCACACGTGGAGTTAAAAGAAAACCTTATGTGAAGATTGCAATTGTTGTTTTAATTGCAGCGTGCGTATTCGGATTGTGGATGCTGGGAAAAAGCAGGCAAAAATCCATAGATTCCAAAAATGAAGAAGTGAAGATAACCAAAACCATATTGGCTGAGTACTACGGAAATAATGATTCCAAGTTGTTCAAAGAAGATCCGAAAGATACTTCTCTAAAAGGAAATGCCAGTCTGGACAGCATAGGTGAGAAATTGGATAGCGGCGAAATAGATGTGGCTATACTAAAAGTTTCAGATGGAATAAAGCTGATAAATGACGGTAAGAAATTTAAAATTATAGGCACGCTGAGCCTCTTAAACAGAGAAGTCTTTTCCGACAGCAACCTGAGTAACGGGATTCGAGATTTTGCAGGGAAAAAAATAGAAATCGTCAATGGAAACCCCGTGAAATCCAATGTGGATACAGAGTCGGAGAAAGCGGATAACAGCAGAAAAAAAGTCAGAAAAAAGCGAAACCAGAAAATCAGAAACAATTCAAAATCGACGGTAAAATCGTTGGAAGAAATGGTCATCGGAGTTCTGGCAAGCAAAGATAACGTCAGGATTCAAAAAGGAAACATACGTACTGTCAGCGATACTGAAGATGTTGCACTCAATAGGAGAGAAATAGTTATAGGAAGTCCAAATGACATTAAAACGCTCGGAAGCAAAGGCAGATTTGCGACGAGAGGAACGCTGGGCGACTTGTGGCAGAATGCTTTTCAGGAAGACCTACCGGAATACATTATGGTTGTATCTTCAAAGTTCTCTGAAAATAGAAATGGCGAAATAGATGCCGTGGCAAAGCGTTTTTATAACGGTAAAAGTGCTTTTCAAGAGCGGAAAATAGTCGATTACTCAGAATCGAACAGAGGCACTTGGCTGGCTAGACAATTCTTGAATAAAATCAAGGCATTTGCACCCGATATCCTAAGAAAATCTGTAGATATAAGTGAGTATTTTCAATAATATAACAGAAATAGGCGGCAATGCGCTATGATGAAATTTAAGATGATTTGAATGAGGGGAATATGTTCATTGATTTGGTTGGAGATAACATATGATTTGGAATAGAGATGTTGAATTTAAAATTGTAAAGATTCAGTGGGAACGAATATTTTTAAATATTGAGATAGAAACGGAATATCGAGGAGAAGTTTCATTTGCTTTCAGCAGATTTAAAAGGCTGAATTTACAACAAATGGAAGCTAAAGAGGCGGGAGTAACCGTCGAAGAGATGTTCGACCCTGCGGTGGAACCGGATTATGAATTTGAGATTAAGGAAAGTTACAACATAGATTATGACAAGTATGAAAATGGAAAATACTATTTTTCGATAAATATATCGGCGGTGGCTAATCGAGAATTTCTGGATAACGGAAAATGGAGAATTATCGCACAAATGCCGGAAAGCATTGCAGTTACAACGGTTACAAAGGACATCGCATATGATTTAGGGGAATACTCCAGGGTATTTCCGTACGGGAAAGACAAATACGCATACGTCATGTCCTTTGATTTGAGAAACTTTCGAGGTGAAAATCTCGAGTTGTATTTCAACAGCAGATTTCTGGTGGAAAACAGGAAATGGAGAAAGCGTAAATACATTCAGGAAGCCCGAAGCAGCAAAGGAAAACTTAAAAATTTCTATAAGCTGATAGTAATAGGTCTGATCAGAGCATTCTACATCGCAGTGTCCTCTACAACTCCCAAGAACGGAAAGAGAATACTGTTCATGTCTGAGACAAAAGATTTCATATGGGGTAATTTGAAAACAATTCACGACAGATTGTATGAACGAAATTTAGACGGTGAATTTAAAATAAAAGTCCATGCACGAAAATCTGTAGGTGCCAGACAGAGCGTGTTAAGCTGGATAAAAACGGTATTTCTAATTGCGCGAAGCAATTATATTTTCATAGACGATTACGCTCCCATATTCGGTTTTTTCAAGCTGAAAGACAAAACCAAATTGATTCAGGTTTGGCATGCGGGAGAAGGATTTAAGTCTGTCGGCTTTTCGAGGTTCGGCAAGACAGGATCTCCGTTTCCGACATCTTGTCATAAGGCGTACGACTATGCGATAACCGGCTCTGAAAATCTTATAAAAGTATATGAAGAAGTGTTCGGAATTGAGAAAGAGGCATTTTTACCCGTAGGTATGGCGAGGCTGGACGGATTCTTAGATGAAAAGAATATAGCAGACTTCAAAAAGGAATTTTATAAACAATATCCCGATTTCATAGATAAAAAAGTGATTTTATTCGCTCCGACATTTAGGGGATCCGGTCAAAAAAATGCATATTATGACCTAGATAAAATAGATTTGGATGAAATATATAAGTTCTGCGGCGATAAGTGGATATTCGTCATAAAACTTCATCCCTTTATCGACAACGGTTTCGAAATCCCTGAAGAATACCAAGATAAAATTTTTGATTTCTGGGATTATCAGGATATAAACAAGCTATACTATGTCACTGACTTGCTCGTTACGGATTACTCATCAAACTATTATGACTATGCCTTATTGGAAAAACCTGTCATATTCTACACTTACGACAGAGAATTTTATGAGCTTACCAGGGGTGTCCACAGAGGAGTTAAACAACATGCCCCCGGCAAAGTGGTAGAAAGTTTCGAGGAGTTTTTGCAAGCTCTGAAAGATGAAGATTTTGAGGAAGAGAAGATAAAAGAATTTGCAAAGGAAAACTTTGGACATTACACCGGTGACGGCGCAGATAAAGCTATAGATGAAATTCTTTTGAAAAAGGAGGTAATCGAGTAGAAATCCTACTCGCAAGATCATATGGGAAAGAATATAGGAATAATTTTTGCAGGCGGAAGCGGAGTTAGAATGGGTGCGGGAATTCCGAAACAGTTTTTGGAAGTGAACGGCAAGCCGATTATAATTCACACCTTGGATATCTTTGAAGATCACAACGATATAGACGAGATTTACATAGCTTGCAAGGCTGAATATATAAATAAACTGAAAAAAATGCTCGATAGGTACTGGATCAAAAAAGTGGCGGAAATCGTCCCGGGCGGTGAAACCGGTCAAGATTCCATTTTAAATGCCTTAAAAGCCGCAAAAAAGAACTCGGGCAAAGACGATATAGTTTTGATTCACGACGGTGTCAGACCTTGTATAACAGAAGACATCATCACAAATGCCATAGCGTTGGTTAAGGACAAGGGGTCTGCAATTACCTGTACAGAGCTTTTTGAAACCCCTGTAGTCAGCCATAACGGTGAAATTGTAGAGGATGTTCCAAAAAGAGATAATTTCTACACTGCACAGGCCCCACAATGCTTCTACATAGATGATATTTTAGAAGCACACAGCAAAATCAGGGAGATAAATCCTCGCTATGAGGGAATCGTCGATAGCTGTACTCTTATGCGAAGCATAGGAAATGAGGTAGCTATTTTATTGGGTAACAGAGGAAATATAAAAGTTACGACACCTGAAGACCTGTATGTTTTCAGAGCTATGATAAACTATAGGGAAACGCAGGATGCATTTGGTTTTAATGCAAATGAAATGCCTGAAAAGAGAAGGCGAAATAAATAGTTGTTTGAGTGTTTTAGGCTGTAAGTACAGCCTTTTTTATTTATATGGTAAAGTGACATTTGTCACTTTATGTTATGACAATATCCAACTGATATTATGCGATAAAACGTATATAATTAAATCATATATAGTGACTTAATGGAGGAGAAAAATGGAAAGCTTAGTCAAAGTGAAAGGCTTAAAAAAGCAGATCAAAAGCAAGACTATATTGGAAGATATAAGTTTTGATATATACAAAGGAGATTGTGTTGCACTGATCGGACCTAACGGGGCAGGAAAAACCACACTTATGGATGTGCTCATAGGCGAGAAATTTCCGACGAAGGGCGAAGTTGAAGTTCTGGGCAGACGACCGGGCGAAGTCAAACTTAAAGAAAAAGTTGCAGTTCTGGCACAAATCAATGCCGTACCCAAGAGAATCAAAGTAAAAGAGTTAATCGACTTCTTTCGAAACATATATCAAGATTCTCTCAGTATAGAAGAAATAAACGAATATTTAAGATTTACAGATGATCAGAAAAATCAATTCGCTGACAAATTGTCTGGTGGTCAAAGAAGGTTGCTAATGTTCATTTTAACCTTGGTAGGAAAACCTGAATTTCTGATTTTAGATGAACCCACAGCAGGCATGGATACATCTACGAGACAGAGGTTTTGGGAGATCGTTGAAAAGCTGAAAAACGATGGTGTAACGATACTGTATTCTTCCCACTACATCGAAGAAGTGGAGCATACAGCGGAAAGAATCTTCGTTTTAGATAAGGGACATCTGTTAAAAGACACCACTGCCCATGCTATGAGAGCGGAAGAACCGGAAAAATACTTTACGCTACCGACCAAATTAAAATCCGCAGTCGAAAAGATACCGGATGTATACGATTTGAAAATACAAAGAGACTGTATAGAATTTACAACGAAGGACGGAGAGAAGGTTTGGAAAATTCTCCAGGAAAACGGAGCGACTTTCAAAGATTTGGAAGTTTCAAACAGAACTCTTTTAACCAGTTTGTTCATGAGCACGGGAAAATATGATGAAATAGAAAGCGATGATGGTACAGCAAAGAAAAGAAGGAAAAAATAATGTGAGAGGAGTCTTTTAGATGAATACATATAAACCGTTAATAAAAGTGGAACTGATCTTTACTAAAAGAAACTTATTTACCGTGATGATGACAGTAGGCATACCGACAGCGTTTTTCTTATTGTTTTCATCCGTTTACGACATAGGGGGAACGGCGGAGCAACAGAGAGAATTTGTAAAGCAAATAATGTTTAACATGGCAGCTATGTCTGTTATAGGCGTGGGACTTTTCACATGTCCGTTCATGATGTTGGAAGACAAAACAAACCAGTGGATACAGATTATACGTAGATCTCCGGTTGGGCTTTTCAGATATTACGTGGTGAAATTCTTGCGAATGATCGCATATTATCTGATGGGAATAATAGCTTGCTTCGTGGTGGGTGCATATGTGAAAGACGTTACTATGCCGGTAAAAGAATGGATTATAACCAGTGCAACCATAGTGTTGGGCAGCCTTATGTTTCTGATACTGGGTATGGCGATCAGCCTGATCAATTCAGAGCAAGCCATATCGGCTGTATCAAATCTGTTGTACTTCGGATTGGCTATTGTCGGAGGTCTTTGGGTTCCGGTGAAGCTATTTCCGCAATGGATGCAACACATCGCGAAAGCAACTCCGACATACCATCTGATGAACGTGGTGAATAAGTATGTGGAAAATAAAACCGTGTCGTTCACATCCATAGGTATGATGCTTGCATACTCGGCTTTATTTGCAATCATAATTGCAGCGGTTAGAAAAAATCAGGAAGTCAAGTAACCATTCATCATCCCTTACGAACGCCGTCTCCAGCTGCCGACATCGCACTGAAGATGGTTTTTCATATTAATATGTTGTGGTAGAATAAAAACGATAAGCAAACTTGAATTTGAGATATTAAGCTATAATCTTTGAAATTTTATGGAAAGGTATAGAATGTACGATAAATTGGAAAAAGAAAAATTTAAACGAGAAATATTGCCATTTTATATTTCACTGATATTTTTTGTGTTTCCAATCTACGGAATTATTGCAGGCATATATAAGTTTTATGTACTATGGCTTACAATCGGTGGGATACTTTCATACATATATCTGGTTCACGGAAAAAGCAGATTTTTTTTAGCAATCGCTTGGATATGCCTGCTGGCATACATAAGTTATTTAACCCTATATGTGGCACCTCCAAACATATTATTTATGTTTTATCCTACTAATATCATGATTTGGAAATTCAACGACAAACTGACATCAGTGAGGTTTATCTCATTTTTTGTGGTTATCAACTCATGTTTGTTCTACATAATATTTTTAAGCAAATATCCTGATAAAGTATCTATATTGATTTTCTATACCCTGTGTTTCGGCACGTTTTTCATACAGCGAAAAGTCAAACAATTGGATGAAATAAAAAATGAGAGGCTGAGACATAATGCATACATAAACGCACTTCTTGCAGAAAATGAAAGGAACAGAATATCCAGGGACTTACACGATACGCTGGGACACATATTTGTGACCCTAAAGGTAAAATCGGAATTAGCTGTAAAATTGATAGAAAGAGGCAATATCAAAGAAGCTGAGAAAGAACTTTCTGACATCGCAGAAATATCTAAAAAATCCATGGCGGAGACTAGAGCTATAGTCACAGATTTGAGATTCAGAACAGTATCTGATGTGTTGAAAAATATAGGAGATGTCTTAGATGGTGCAGGGATTTCGCACAGTATGTCGATAAATGACGACTTGGATAATTACAGCTCCACAATCCAGGGACAAGTGTCCATGATCTTACAGGAAGGCGTAAACAACATCATAAAGCATAGTAATGCAAAAAACGTAAAAATTATCCTGTCGACAGATAAAATAAAACATGATAAGAAAATTCACATAATAATTGAAGATGACGGTGTCGGTTTCAGCAAAATAACAGGAGAGGAATTGATGAGTCTCAGGGAGAGGGTTTCTTTAAGAAATGGAGAAATTAAAATAATCCATCAAAAAAATCCTACAAAGATAAAAGCGTCGCTAAGAATAGAAAATATGGAGAAAGAGGAAAAATTGAAAAAGTTGGAATTCGGAGGAGAAATATGAAGGTATTAGTTGCAGAAGACCAGAGCATGCTGAGGGATGCCTTATGCCGGCTGCTGCAAATGGAAGATGAAGTGGACGAAGTCACACCTGCTGCAAATGGTGAAGAAGCTATATCTCTGATGAGAAATGATAATTTTGATGTGGCGATTTTAGATATAGAAATGCCCGAAAAAAATGGCTTGGAAGTACTGAAGTGGGTCAGAGCAAGAAAAAAAGAAATAGGAGATGTCAAGGTCATCATCATGACCACTTTCAAAAGAAGTGGATACTTTGAAATGGCTTTAAATAACGATGTGGATGCTTATGTGCTCAAGGACAGGTCAATATCTGACTTGATGGGGACAATTCATAAAGTTCTGACGGGAGAAAAGGAGTATTCTCCTGAATTGATGGAAAACATATTTACAAATAAAAATCCGTTGACTGAACACGAAAAGGAAATTTTAAAAATGATAAGCACGGGAAATTCCAATAGAGATATTTCCGAAAGGTTGCACCTATCAGAGGGCACCGTGAGAAATTACATATCAAATATATTAAATAAATTGGAATGCAAAAACAGAACCGAGGCTTCTAAAAAAGCCGCAGATAAAGGCTGGATACTTTAGCACAAAAATCCCCCACCCTTTCAGCATATCACATTTTTTGCTGAAACTGTAGTCTTGTGCAGGCGTACACATAGTGGTAGTATTAGGAAAATGAGATATATAAAATAAAAGGAGGGGTTGACATGAAAAATAAGAGCAATTTGAGTAGATATTTAATATCTTTAGCTATGTTTGTAATTCTAAATCCGTTTATTTGTTACATACTAAAACAGTTGAACAAAAATGCATCTAAAATTGCGAATATGAACGCTGATATGATCGCTTATATCTCTCTGGATGTTTTATCAAATGTGCTCGTCGCTGTATTTATATCAGTGGGTGTGTTTTTAATTTACAAAATCATGAAATACAAAAATCTAGCGATAAACATCATAATAGTTGTATTTTTACTGGTTTGCAGCATCATAATTCCGTTCATAGGAAATGCATATATTTGGATTATGTCGGACATGAGTTATTTCTTTACTAATTTCACAATTCTCTTTGCAGTCTCCGTATTGTCTTGGATATACATAAACTCAAGAGATAAAAATAATCATAAAGCTGAAAACGATTGAATTACGACATACAATTATATAAGACAGTGCTAATTTTACACAAGCTCCGGCAGGCGATATCGGAACTATAAATCATAAGATTTTAGAAATTTGTTCGCATCCCTGCCGGAGTTTGTTTGCAAAATATACTTATTCCTGTCATATGAATAATTGTAATGTTGCGGTTCTGATCAGAAATTAGATAATTTGTAAAATCAATGGAATTTCAATGGAAAATATATTGATAACAAAATCAACATGGACTATAATTAAAGGATATACTTACAATTTTTTATATAACTTATACAGACATATGTATGTACAGCCATCAAAAATTATATGAACTGTTTAGATGGCGATAAAATATAATAGACTAAAAAATTTGGAATAAAGGAGAATACTGATATGGGAGTTTTGAGAGAAGATATAGATAACATACTGAAACAGGATATAAACTGGGATAAACTCAGAAAATCCAATGTTTTAATCACCGGTGCAGGTGGAATGTTGGGAAGCTATATGATGAAAACTCTGATAGTGTTAAACGAGGAGAAATCATTTGATATGAATATCTACGTTTTGGTCAGAGGTGAAAACAGAATTCCTCCGGAATTTAGAAAAAAGGTGAATATTATAGTTCAAAGTGTCATCCAACCGGTAGATTGTGATGTTCCTTTCGATTTTGTAATCCATACTGCCAGTCCGGCAAGTCCGAAGATTATGAAAGATGATCCCGTCGGAACAGTCGCGGCAAACGCCATAGGAACCTATTACACTTTGGAAGCTGCTAAAAGGGGCAGCGGCAAGGGCTATCTGTTCATATCTTCCCGAGAGATTTACGGACAGCCATATGAAAATCAAAAGATATTTACCGAAGAAACCTATGGATTTGTGGATCCTCTGGATGCCAGGTCCTGCTATCCCGAGGGAAAAAAAGTGGCGGAAACCATGTGTGCATGTTATAGAGCTCAATATGGAATAGATGCTAAAATCGCTCGGCTTGCTCATACTTTCGGTCCCGGTATGTCTTTGGACGACGGACGAGTTCAAGCGGATTTTCTGAGAAATCTTGTAAACGATGAAGATATCGTTTTGAAAAGCGACGGTTCCGCCATTAGAACATATACTTATGTAGGCGATGCAGTTGCGGCTCTATTTTACATATTGCTCAACGGCACAGAGACGGTTTACAACATCTCCAGCGAAGCGGATACTGTATCCATAAAGGGACTGGCGGAAGCTATGGTGAAAGCATATCCTGAAAAAAATCTGCAGTTGAAATTTGAGATTCCCAAAAGCAAATCAAATAACGGAAGTGCTCCTTTCACATTGGGTGTTTTAAACAGTGATAAATTGAAGAAATTAGGCTGGAAACCGAAATATTCCCTAATAGAAGGCATTAGAAGAACTGTTGAGTTTCTGCGAGAACAGTAGATTGTTTCAGCTTTTACAGAAAGATTAGAGGTGATGAGATGAAAAAATACAATATTGAAACCAACTGCATACACGGCGGATATAGAGCGAAAAAAGGAGAACCGCAGGTGCCTGCCATCGCTCAAAGTACTACTTATAGGTATTATGACGGTGCAGATATGGCGGATTTATTTGATTTGAAAGAAGCCGGATTTTTCTATTCCAGAATCGGAAATCCGACAGTAGGAATTTTTGAAGATAAGATGGCATCTTTAGAAGGTGGTGTCGCCGGAGTTGCGGCCGCTTCCGGAAGTGCCACAATTTACAGCACTATTTTAAATATATGCCAAAAGGGGGATCACATAGTGAGTTCATCCTCAATTTATGGCGGAACGTTTAACCAATTTAAGGTTACTCTTCCGGCACAGGATATAGAGGTTACTTTCATAGATCAAAACAATTCTCTTGAAGAGCTAAAAAAAGCAATCAAACCTAATACCAAAGCTGTATTTGCAGAAACGTTGAGCAATCCCGGAATGGAAGTTTTGGACTTTGAAAAATTCAGGTTGTTGGCTGATTTTGCAAAATCACCTCTCATAGTTGACAATACCCTCGCTTCGCCATATTTGTGCAGACCTATTGAACACGGTGCAAATATCGTTGTAAACAGTGCTACAAAGTGGATAGACGGACATGCCACTTCTATGGGCGGAATAATGGTCGATGGTGGAAATTTCAACTGGGAAGAGCATAAAGATAAATATCCGGGCTTGGTAGAACCCAATGAAAGCTATCATGGATTGAAGTTTTATGAAACTTTTGGAGATGCCGCATTTGCCGTAAAATACAGAGTGCATATTCTGAGAGATTTGGGATTCACAATGGCTCCTCAAAATGCTTTTTTAAATATTCAAGGCTTGGATACCCTCCATCTGAGAATGGAAAGACATAGTGAAAACGCTTTGAAAATCGCTCGCTTTCTGGAAGATCATCCGGAAGTTGAATGGGTGAATTATCCGGGGTTGAAGAGCAGTAAATCTTATGAAGCGGGACAAAAATATATGCCTAAGGGTCGTGGCGGAGTTTTAACCTTTGGAGTGAAGGGTGGAAGCAAAAGAGCTGCCCAAGTTTTAGGCAATCTTGAATTAGCCAGCCTCGTAACTCACGTCGGCGATATCAGGACGAGCGTATTGCATCCGGCGAGCACAACTCACAGGCAACTGAGCGAAGAAGATCAGATCAAGGCAGGTGTCAGACCTGAAATGATAAGGTTGTCAGTAGGCTGTGAGAACTACGAGGATATTGAAGCAGACTTTAAAAATGCTTTGAAAAATTAAAATAGAAAACGAGAGAGAAGGATAATATGCCAGTAATAATACCTAACGGATTGCCGGCGAGAGATAAACTGAAAGAGGAGAATATCTTCACGATGAAAGAAGGCAGAGCCGAAACCCAGGATATCAGACCTCTTGAAATTGCCATAGTAAATCTGATGCCGACAAAACTTGCAACGGAAACTCAGTTTTTAAGAATGTTGTCAAATTCACCTCTCCAAGTGAACATAACCCTAGTTAGAATGGAGAGCCATCGTGCACAAAATGTCTCCGATGATCATTTGGACAATTTCTATAAAACCCTCGACGAGATAAAAAAACAAAGATTCGACGGAATGATAATCACAGGAGCTCCCGTGGAATTTTATAAATTCGAGGATGTTGACTATTGGAACGAACTGACTGAGCTTTTGGACTACAGCAAAAAAAATGTATACAGCAGAATGTTCATATGCTGGGGTGCTCAAGCGGGGCTATACTATCATCACGGCATTGATAAAAACGTTCTGGATAAAAAGATCTTTGGAGTTTATGAACAGAGTGTCGTCCGTAAAAACAGCCCTCTGATGAGAGGTTTTGACGATGTTTTCTATGCTCCACACAGCAGAAATACTGAGGTTTCCAGGAAAGAAATACTGAAAAGATCGGAACTTAGAATCTTAGCTGAGTCTGATGAAGTCGGACCTCACATCATCGCAACGGACAACGGCAGAGAGATATACATCATGGGACATCACGAATACGATAAAGAAACCCTGGCACAGGAATATTTCAGGGATGTTGAAAAGGGAGTTGATATTGACCTCCCCGCCAACTATTTCAAAGACGACAATCCCGAAAAGGAAATAGTCATGAAGTGGAGAGGTCATGCCAGCTTGCTGTTTGGAAATTGGCTGAACTACTACGTATACCAAGCTACTCCTTACGATATAAACGAATTTTAAGATATGCCAAGATATGTTGTTCATCGAACGTCTATCGCCCTCTTTCAGTTGAAAATGAACAAGGTTTCAAGGCTGATTACCGCAGCTACGAAAAATGCGAGCGTGTTTTTGCGACAGCACTTTATGAAAGAGAGTTTTCGATATGGAAAAAATCACGCTTGATGAAAAAATCAATTTGAAACCAGTATGTAAGTTTGTCAATCTTCACATTACACAATTGTTACTGTTAAATGATGTCAAAATGTTGTAAAATATATATGAGGAATGAAATGTCATTTTCATTGTAAAAATTTGCAATGATGAATTATAAACGAAGAGCAGGAAGGAAAACTGGGATGGAAAGAGACGAAATTACAAGATCAACAGACAATGAAATGTCTGCATCTTCAGCTGACGATGCTAAAAAATCGAATACGGAAAGCGGTGCCTTTCGCAGTAATGAAAACCCATCGGGGAATGATAGTTTTGAAAAGAGAAACTTCGAAGATGAAAACCTTGAAAATAAAACATTTGACAGCGAAGATTTCGAAGGGAATTTCGATGAAAACCTCGAAGAAAATTTTGACGAAGGCTTTGAAGAACAGGATACAGATGAGGACTCTCAAAAAAAATTCATAAAGAGTAAAAACGACTTTTTCAAAGGATTTTTATTCGGATCGTTGATCACTATCATCATAATAACTCTGTTGTTCTCAACTGTCGTTCAGGGAAACATCACGGGTGCGAACACTGACAGCAAATTCAATGAGATCAAGGATATCATTAAGCAGAGATATCTCTATGGAGATGAAGTTAAAAGAAATAATCTCAACTCAGGCATGTACAAGGGATACGTGATGGGGCTGGGAGATCCTTATTCCGAATATTACAGTGCGGAGGAATACAGAGCGTTAAAAGAAGCCACTTCCGGGCATTTTTACGGTATAGGTGCTGTCTTCAGATTGGAAGATGGCAAAGTTAAAGTCATGAGAACCTACGAAAATTCCCCGGCACGACAGGGGGGAATAGAAGATGGAGATGAGCTTTTAGAGGTAAACGGTAAAAGTGTCAACGGCAGAAAGTTGCAGGATATTTCCGGAGAAATAAAAGGGGATAAAGATACCAAGGTAACCTTAAAACTCTATAGGAGTAAAACCGGAAAGACCTTCGAAAAAACCCTGGTCAGAAAAGATATTGTAATAGAAAGCGTGTCGTATAAAATGCTGAGTAACAGAATCGGGTATATAAAGATTTCCGAGTTCACAGCTGAAACGTTCAATCAATATCAAAAGGCTGTAGCAGAGTTGGAAAAACGGGGAATGAAAGCCCTCATTGTAGATTTGAGAAATAATCCGGGTGGCGTGATTAAATCCACAGCACAAATTCTGGACAGCATATTACCAGGGGGAAAAATCGTCTATACAAAAGATAAATATGGACATATCAATACTTGGAATTCCGATGAAGCACACAAGTTTACAAAACCTATGGCTGTGCTGATAAACGGATACAGTGCCAGTGCTTCAGAAATCTTTGCAGGTGCTATACAGGATTATAAAAAGGGTCCTATAATAGGCGAGAAATCGTATGGGAAGGGCATAGTTCAGCAGATTATAGATCTAAAGGACGGATCAGGAATCAAATTGACGGTTTCAGAGTATTATACGCCTAAAGGAAGAAGATTGCACAAAGTAGGAGTAAATCCTGATATTGAAGTAAAGGCCATCGGAGATGGCAGCAATCAGTTGGAAAGAGCTGTCACCGAACTGAAGAAGCGAATAAGATAGCAATTATATGAAGTTAAAATTAAAGGACACCTCAAAAGGTGTCCTTTAAAAGTAAAAATAGTTTTGTTCACGTAATCTGCTGAAGAAGGCTATCGCTTGGCACTACAACGGATTGTTTGGCCAGCGACATGAGTCTAGATAGTGCAATCACAAAATCGCTTTACTAAAACATATCTTTAGCATATAATTACAAATATAATTTAACATATTTTTCAAAAGTATGCAATATTATCGTTAGAAAAATATTTAACAAAATTAAAATAATTTTTAGAATATTCTTTCATCGCATGAAATTTTCAAAATAACAGCCGAACTTATGGTTATATTGGTGAAATCCGAAAATCAAGTCTGAAAAGGCTAATCGAATGTAAATATGAAGCGAATATTGTAAATTTAGAGGATTTATTTATGGGCGATATTAAAAATTTTTTATGTGGTATATTGATTGGAATTTCCAATGCCATACCGGGAGTAAGCGGCGGAACTATGGCTGTTATACTCAATATGTACGATAAAATTTTAGAAGCCGTGAGCATAAGCAACTGGAGACGGCACAAGAGATTTTTAGCGGTTTTCTCATTGGGAATGGTCGTGGGTATCGTCGGTCTGAGCAAGGTTATAATTCCTCTCAGAGAAAATCATCCGATGATTTTGGGATTCTCCTTCATAGGTTTGATCATAGGCAGTCTACCGTTAATTTTTTACCACTGTAAAAGTTCTGATGGTGCCATAAAGCCATTTAACGTATTATTGGGCGTCGTAGCATTTTTGTCCATGGTGGTGATGAGCTTTATCAATAAGGGAGAGCTTATTGCGCAGAGCAGTGCTTTCCAAAGCATAGATATTAAAATGGCACTGATTTTGATTTTTTCCGGGATTTTAGGGTCAATTGCAATGATCATTCCGGGAATAAGCGGCTCTCTTGTAATGCTCCTCATCGGTACGTATACAACAGTCATGGAGAGCATTGCCAAGTTCAATTTCCCCGTAATATGCCTGACCGGCATCGGAGTCCTGATAGGATTGGCAATAGGCTTTAAAGGAATAAAAATCGCATTGGACGTCTTTCCACAAGCGATGTACTTTATAATTCTGGGCTTGGTAGCAGGCTCGATATTTCCTGTATATCCCGGTTTTACCCTGAATAGCGAAGGTGTTGTCGCAATATCGGCATGCCTCCTCCTGTGCTGTATATGTTATATTTCTGCCAGGGGAGAAATGAAGAAATAAAAGGATGTAATTGTCCTATCGCCGAATTCCGTCTGAAAATGATTTTTTAAAATACGCTTTATGAAAATGAGAATGAATAAATTGTAAATAAACCGAAACAAAACATCCGATATGACTGTTCTTAGAATTGTGACAGGTTATAATCAGATGTTTTTTGTACGAATATTCAAGTGATCCAACTTAAACTGTCTATTCTCTCCACAGATTTGTCAACTGTTTTACGCTGTCTGAAATCTCCGTCAAAGGAATCTGATTATAGTAAAAAATCATATCTTTGATTTTTAAATCATCTGTTTTTACTGCCGGACTCTCAATTACATTTAACCCCAGCGACTCCGCTTCCGCCGACAGTATTGCCGCTGATTTTCCAGTATTGACTTTTAATGAAACTGTTATTCCCGAATACGTGTTGTGGATTGTAATGAAATCGTCAGCTGTTTTCTTCATTTGAGAGATTACCGCATTTAATTTCTGAGAATACAATCTGCGAAGCTTTTTTATTCCCGACATGTATTTGCCTTCAGCCATATACAGAGAAAGTGCTAATTGTTCAGTCTTGGAACACGTCTGCGAATACGAGTCTTTACTCTCTACATACTTTTCCAGCGGTTTTTCCGGCAATACCATATAGCTTATCTTTATGGCGGGGAATAACGTGGATGAAAAAGATCCGAGATAAATTACTCTATTGCTATGGTCCAAACTTTTTAGAGCCGGTATCGGTCTGCCGAAATATCTGAGTTCGCTGTCATAATCATCTTCGATTATGTAGCTGTCATTCTTCTCCGCCCATGCCAACAGGTCGTATCTGCGACCAATGGGCATCACCGATCCTGTCGGAAACTGATTGGACGGATTTACATAAACTGCGGAAGGTATGTTCACAGGTAATTTCTCAATTTCTATACCGTCATCCAATACAGGTATTTCAAAGATACTGAACCTGTTGTTCCTGAAAATTTGAGTCACGGGAGCATATCCCGGTGTCTCCGTTGCAACGGTATATATGTCGAGATCCTGCAAAACTCTGGATAGATGTTGCGAAGTCTGCTGCGTCCCGGCGGAAATAATCACTTGATCGGGACTACATGAAACCCCTCTGAAAGAATACAGATACTTGGCAATCTCATATCTCAAAGCCGATTCTCCCTGTGAGTCCGATTCGGAAAGCAGCATGTGCGAACAATTTGACAGGACTTTATTTATGCACTTCTTCCACTTATTAAAGTCAAAACAGCTTGTATCTACTTTAAACCTCAGCGAACTGTCGCTGAAGCGCTGTAAGACATCGTGTGGCGGTGTTTCGTCAAAAGAAGTCGCAAACACATCGGAAGGCACCACATCGTTCATAGCGTATAGCGGATTCAAAGAATTCGCAACGTAGTAACCGCTTTGAGGTTTGCTGTAAATGTATCCCTCTACCATCAACTGAGAGTACGCCAAATCGACCGTAGTCACACTCACTCCTAAATCTGTAGACAGATTTCTCAGAGAAGGTAATTTTTCTCCAAATGCAATTTCTTTGGATAAGATGGCGGATTTTATATGTTCATACAGTTGTATATACAATGGAATCTGTGAATTTTCAATTAAATTTGGAATTATGGCTTTCAAAATTTTCTCCTGTTCAAATAACTTTCCTTCGGTTTTATATGCAAAGTGTATATATAAAAATTTTAAATTTTGTATATTTAGATAATATCATTTTTGAGATATACTAACAATAGAAAAGTGTGATCCAAATGAAAAATGCAGTTGGCAGTCAAAAATGGAAACTTTGTAAATTCAAATGTGAGAAGTTCTTTGCAGTCTAACGCACAACATGATGAGAATTTCGACTCTGCTATTGCAAACATATTGAGGTCAACAGTTACTGAGGTTGGAGGTGTTTGTATGACGAATAAAAGATCATTAAACGAAAGAGTTGTCACCACGGGACTCATGATGGCATTGGTGGTCGTTATGACCATGATAATCAGGGTTCCTGTTCCGGCTACAAACGGATACATACATTTAGGTGATTGCATGATATTCTTCTCCGTGCTTCTGTTAGGTTGGAAGTGGGGAGCCGCTGCTGCCGGTATCGGTTCGGCGTTGGCGGATTTATTTGCGGGCTATGCTTCATATGCTCCGATTACCCTGGTTATAAAGGGATTGATGGCGGTAGTGATGGGACTGTGCATAGACTATGCTATAAAAAAGGGATTTTCAAAGATCGGCTTACAGATTATGGAAGTGATTTCTATGATAATATCGGGGCTTTTCATGGTAGCCGGATATTACTTATATGCGAGTATCATTTCAGGGAACTTCATAGTTCCATTGAGTTCAATTCCAATGAACTGCATCCAATTTGGAGTTGGAGTGGTTCTTGCGAAAATTCTCGCTATGGCGCTTACAAAAACTCCTGCAAGAAATCTTTTTGAATACGTCAGTGCTATATAGACAGCTGAAAATTAAATGTAAAATCTGGCATATATTAGATTTAAAATATTTTGATAGTGCTATAACCCCTTTTAAACGCTGATGAATTCTATGACAGTTCGCGTAAAATATTTACGCGAACTGTTATTTTATATTTATGCAAAGGATATGATCTGATAATAAACGCATATTCGGTAAGCTATGTTATAATGAGGTCCAACGGAATAAATACAACTGAACGAATGTGGAAAGAAAGGATATTGCCCGATGAGCAACAAAAAGCGATGGATTATAATTTTGATATACGCAGTTTCAATTATAGGAATATTTTTTCTGGGTCAAAGGATTATTCTGAATAAGACAATTCCGATGGATCGATTGCGCATATATCAGTATATGTGCTATTTTGCCATTCTGGGGGTTACACATATATTCAGTAGAGAAAGTATCAAACAATATAAAGCGGAATTTTCCATTAAAAATTTCATTAAAAATATAATAATCGGAATATTGATATTTGTAATTTTATTTTTTGTATTTATTTTCGTATCAGGATTCAGTGTTTTCTCAATGAAAATTCATATGGGAATCCCACAATTTTTATACATGCTATTTTTTCAAATCTGCATAGTCGGTGCTACGGAAGAAATTTCATTCAGAGGATTTCTTCTAAGGGAGATAAGTGCTGCAACAACCGGTAATTTAGGGATTTTTTTGTCATCGGCACTATTTGCTGTAGTCCATATAAAATTCGGTCTTCCAACTGTAATTTTATCAACCATATTCGGATTTATCCTTGCCGCCTTGAGAAGGGATGTAAGGATATCTTTAACCTCACTGGCGATAGCTCACGGACTCCTGAATGCACTCTTAATAATTATCAGTGAAAACGTTATGCGATAAATTTAAAAATATAAAACTTTAATTAGAATTTAAAAGAAAAGAGGAATATTTATCATTTTATCTGTCTTTTTTCATGTTCTAAAAAATAAAAAATTATTCACAACCAATCTCGTTAAAAATGCGTAGTACATAAATCCTCCCCCTTTTCATAATCGCTTTAAAAGCCAATTTGTGATATAATGAATACATTATGGAACAGAAAACAATGGAACAAATTGAAAAATTAAGTGAGATATTAAAGGGTGACGGTCGTGTGGTCTTCTTCGGCGGTGCAGGTGTGTCAACGGAAAGCGGAATTCCCGATTTCAGATCGGAACAGGGCTTATACAAAGCCAAGCAGGAGTACGGATATTCACCGGAAGAAATTTTGTCACACAGTTTTTTTGTGCGAAATGAAGAGATATTTTTTGATTACTACAAGAAAAATTTAATTTACAACGATGCAAAGCCCAACAAAGCCCATCTCGGTTTGGCAAAACTGGAAGAGAATGGCAAATTATCAGCAGTGATAACTCAGAATATAGACGGGCTGCATCAGTTGGCAGGTAGCAAAAACGTCTATGAACTTCACGGAAGCATACTCAGGAACTCATGTATGCAATGTGGCACAAAATACGATTTGGCATATATAATGGACAATGGACATTGCATTGGAACGGTACCTAAATGTGAGAAATGCGGCAGTACCGTAAAACCCGATGTAGTGCTGTTTGAAGAAGCCCTCGACGACTATCAAATCACCAACGGAATACGTGAGATTTCCGCAGCTGACACTCTCATCGTGGGGGGAACTTCACTGGTGGTGTACCCGGCAGCAGGCTTAATTAGCTACTTCAAAGGGAAAAATCTCATCTTGATAAATAGAGATGAAACCCCTTATGACAGCAGGGCAAATCTTGTAATCCATGAAAAAATAGGAAAGGTATTTGAAGAGATCATATGAACATATTAGTTGTAAACGACGACGGAATACATGCGGATGGGCTAAATGCTCTAATTGAGCCTTTAGCTCAAATAGGTCAAGTGTATGTGATTGCTCCTGACTCGCAGAGAAGCGGTTCGAGTCACAGCCTTACCATGAGAAAAAAATTAAAATTCGTAAAAAAGAATATTCCCGGTGCAAAAATGGCATTCAGCCTTTCAGGAAGTCCGGCGGACTGTACTAAAATGGGACTGGCTTTGCTGAATAGATTTAAAATCAAAATAGACCTGGTGGTATCCGGCATAAATCACGGTGGAAATCTTGGAGAAGATGTAATATACAGCGGAACTTGCGGAGCGGCTAGAGAAGGTATCTTAAACGGAGTTATGGGTATGGCTGTCTCTTTGGACGAAAGTGCTCCGACGGATTTCAAACATGCTGCTGAAATTGCAAAAAATATGGCACTGACACTGAAGAGAGATTGGATTGAAAATCCGAAATTCTTCCTGAATATAAATGTGCCTGATATTTCTGCGGAAAAAATCAAAGGTTTTAAAGTGACAAAGCTGGGCATAAGAGAATATGTGAATTGGTTTGAACCGAAAGATATAGGCGAAGGCACAGGTGAAGTGATAGAAGTATTTTACGGTGGCACTCAGCGAGCCATACCTAAGGAAGATCATGAATCGATTGATAATGACGTGGAAGCAGTAGACAATGGATATATTGCTATTACACCGGTCTTCACCGACGCAACGGATGTGAAGAACTTTGACTTGCTGACAGAGGTCATAAAATCCATGGATTGTCCAGCGTAGGGTGTAACTGAAGTTTTGCAGTTATATATTCAACTATGAACTTTTGCTGTAGAATTGCTATGAGCAGAGATAAAGTGTCGGAACGACTATATTTTTTAAAATATGAAATCGAAGTAAAGTTTGTCTGAGGAGGCGAAATAGATGAATGAAATGAAGAAATTATTCAATAAGAAAGAAATTGTTGCAGTCAGCTTGGATATGCAAGGTTCACTGATGAGTGCCGTTCACAACGGTGAATTCATGAAACAGAGGGCTATTAAATTTTTTAAATCTCTGGGAGTCTTAGATGTTCCGATACTTGTTACACAGCAGTATACGAAAGGACTGGGAATGACTGACGAAGACGTGAAAGCTGCTATAAAAGATTTCAGCTATATAGATAAGACTTCTTTCAGTTGCGTAAAAAATTCCGAGTTCATGCAAGCTATTAAATCCACAGGAAGAAAAAGAGTGGTGCTGACAGGGATGGAAACTCATATCTGCGTTCTGCAGACGGCTATGGACCTTTTAGACGAAGGGTATGAGGTCTACATAGTCGAAGATTGCACATCTTCCCGAGCGAAAATAGATAAAAAAGTCGCTATTGAAAGAATGTTTAGCGAAGGTGTAAAAGTTGCCACGTACGAATCGATTTTATTTGAGTGTTTGGGTGGTGCCGGATCTGACGAGTTCAAACAGATTTCAAAGATAATAAAATAGATGAATTTTGAAAGAAGGTAAATCAAGGAGTATATGTATATTTTTAAAAATCAAGTGACCCTGGAAAACAGAGATTCCCTCGAAAAATATTTGAAAGGATTCAGATATAAAACTTCCGGGTTAACTTTCTCTTCTCTTTATATGTGGAGAGATATAAATTTGTTCAGCTGGGAAAAATTGGGTAAATACGTATGCATCTGCGGTACCAGCCATTTAGAGTTGGAAGAAGACATAATCTTGCCCTTTATGGATGCTCCGCTGACAGAGGACGGAACTTATCATGCCGACGAACTGAAAAAAACCGTATTGATGGCAAAGGAAAGATTTGAAGAAAACGGACAACCCTTCTCCATGAGACTGGTGCCAAAAAGTGTTCTGACACATTTGGAAGATGCCTTTGGAGATAGGCTGATTGTAGAGGATGACAGGGCGAACTACGATTATATCTACAGAAAAGAGGATCTCATAAATTTGAGGGGCAGAAGTCTACACAGCAAGAAAAATCACCTGAACTTTTTCAATAACCACTATGCTTATAAATACGAGAAAATGACTAAGGATATGGCAGATGATGCCATGGTTTTCATAAAGGAATTCAATGCGAAAAAAGACATTCCACCTCATGAAATGGAACTTTTAATGATGGAAGAACGCGCTATGAGAAATGTTTTCGAGCATGTGGACGAAGGAGGCTATCAGGGTGGAGTCATATACATCGACGGAAAAATAGAAGCTCTGAGCGTGGGAAGCGTCATGAATGAAAATATGGCTGTAGTCCATATAGAAAAGGGAAATACCGACTACCGAGGAATTTATCAAGCTATAAATGCGGAATACTGTAAACACTTGCCCGAACACATAACTTTGGTAAACAGAGAAGAAGACATGGGATTGCCGGGGCTTAGAAAGGCTAAATTGAGCTATAAACCTGTGGAACTGCTTGAAAAATACATAGTCACTTTAAAAGATTAGAAATAGCTGAATCTTTCAACTGTTTTCAAATTTTCACAAGGCTTTACAAACCGCATGAAAAACTAAAAAAAGAAATAAAGAATCCTTTCACTGAATTATGGAAATAAATTTACAAAGACAAAAAACAAAAGGACCGACGATGAGCTAAAACGTCGGTTCTTTTGCAGTTTATGTAAAATATTTATCAATAAAGAGAATATATGTTCGCTAATATTTAGGAGGGGAACTTATTAGGGTATTCATTCCCCTCAAGAGAATTGTATTTAGTTGAACAAAACTATTTTCAACTATAGTATAGAATACTTTGCAGCTTTGTGTTATAGTAATAATTGATATAATGCTATCACAAAAACTGATATGCAGATAATTCCCCGACAAAACGTTGTAATACAGCCATTTTTCGGATAAATAACCAAAAGGATTTTTATAAAACATCGATAAATATCTTGATTTGAAAAATTAACTTGCGAAATCTAAATAAAGCGGAGGATCGAAAATGAAATTAGAACAGTTGGAACAATTTATAAAAGTGATAGATTTCGGATCTATCAGCAAGGCTGCCATGAAAATGCATATGGCACAGTCCACTCTCAGCACTTCTCTAAAAAAATTCGAAGAGGAATTGGGCTGTCAGCTTATAGAGAGAGATTCAAAGGGAGTAAGCCTTACACCCAAAGGTGTCGAGGTTTATAATCAGGGAAAAAACATCTGTGAACAGATTGAAGATATGAAAAAAACTGCAATCTCCGATACCCAAGGTGAAGAAATCTTGTCCGTATCCAACAATTACACCATCATAGGAAAAGATATATTCATTGAACTTTACAAGAAATACCACAAACAGAAGGCGAAGTTTAACATACAGGACTGCTCTTCTTCCGATACTATTCAACACGTGTTTTCCGGTGAAACCGAAGTGGGTTTGCTGAGATTTCCCCTGGCGAACAAGGCTGTACATATGAGAAATATGAAGAGATTAGGTCTGGATTATCATCAAATAGCAAAGAAGGTCATCTGTGCGGTCATAGGAAAAGAAAATCCGTTTTATAGATTGAATGTCGATAAGATTAAAATAGAACATCTGACCAAGTTTCCCTTTGTAGGATACTACCAGGAAGAAGCGGACATCGTATATGAAAATATCCTGCCGAAAAAAAACAGAATAAAGGAAAATATCACTATAAGCGGTGTCGATCATTTAAAGGAAGTAATCCGGCAGACCGATGCCTTCACTTTGGATGTTTACAAAGCTCAGGGTTTCAACAGTGAAGACAGGAAGGATATTAAATACATACCGTTGGATCCGACTGTTTACAGCGAATTCGGATGGATTCACAAGAGGAATAGGAAAGTCAGCCAAATTGCCGAGGAATACATATATAAAATTACCGTTCATTTAAAAAAGCACGAGAAGATGCCGAAGGAATTTCGGTATGAAGAGCAGGAAAGTGATAAATGACCAACTGCGACAGAATCGATGGTCGCAGAGAACTTACCGTTTTCCCTGCTAAAATGGAGCCTTCCCCTTTACCCATGCCTCTGACATAAAGTTTCCTACAGGACATAAAATCCTCCGACCTTTGAAATTAAGAAAAGAAAAAACAGTGAACTCATTTGAGTTACTGTCTTGCGAAGTTTTACTATATATTTCTCATCTGTGAGTTTTAACTCTTTCAGTTATCTGCTCCATAAATTTATGTGCGAAAATTAGACTGAGCAATATCATAGTATCTCCCATGGTATTATTCCTAAAATTTAAGCGTATATTTGATTAAAATCATAAACAAGCCGATAATGAGAACTGCATAAAATAAAACTGCTAATATCAATCTCCTGTTGCTCTTACATATTTTTCTTGCTGTTTTTTCTTCCAATGTGATGACTAAAAATAGGAGAGCTTCCACAAAATATATGGAACCTAAAGTATAAAATGCTGTCTTCGGTTTAGTGTAGAGTGAAAGATACCAGAAAAAGCCTCCGATATTTGCAAATTTTATAAAATACAATCCAACAGCAATAGGAATCGGCACAAGAAAACTCACCATCCAAGCCAATTTTTTATTTTTAATTTTTATTAAAGGCTCCAGCTCACCAAAATGTTCCGTATGATAGTCATTGGAAAAAAACAAATAACTCATCAACCGTGAAAATCTTACTATTAAAATGCTGCCAAGTATAAAAATCAAAATATAGCATAAAAAGTAATAAAGTATTTTATAATCGAACATATTTTTTATCTCATCAACCTTCAGTAATATATCTTGTCCCCAATAAATGACATCTTTATACATCATAATCCTCAGCAGAAGAATACAATTCCGACAAAAGTATAATATACTCCAATGTCAATCTTCGCAGCATATTATAGCATTTTTAAGGCTTTTTTTCCACCTTCAAATTGCCCGCTTGCTTCATGTCTTTCACAAAAATAGATAGGAAAATGCAGTTGCGAAAGCCGTCTATTTTACTTTACTCTTCTCACTCCGTTTTACTACTTCCAACAGCTTATCTTGGAAGGGATCTTTGCTGTTTCGGTTAAAATATATCTCCGTCGATAATTCGTCAACTTTCATACTAAGTATTTTTTATTTAAGTACTTGTTAAAAGCTTACCGTATTGATATCATTATATCAATACGTACCTTATGAATCAATATTGCAGATATACCGAAAGGAGAATTATCATGAAAGTTATAGAGTTTTTGAAGAATGCTAAAGTTTATTATGCAGCAACAGAAGATGGCGGACAGCCTCACGTTAGACCTATAGGTTTTGTAATGGAGTACAACGGCGGATTGGCGTTTTATTCCGACAAAAGAAAGAATATGTACAAACAGCTTATGAAAAATCCCAAAATGGAAATCTGTGTCCTCGATGAAAAGTTTAACACTTTGAGAATAAAATGTGAAGCGGAGTTCATAACCAGCGAAGACAGCCAAAAGGCAGCTTTTGCAGCTATGCCGATGCTGCAGAAAATGGGATATGCTGTAGGAGATGGAATCTTTGAAATCTATACGATTAAAAATCCTGAAATCTCTTTCACCAGTATGGTCGGAAAAAAATTGGACGGAATTGAATTATAATCTCTCATGAGATGAAATCTTGAGATGCGTTCAGTAGTTTAAACAATGAATATTCAGACCGACACATCTCATTCAACGGAGTGTTAACTATGGAAAAAAATACAAATATCGATGATTTTATTCGCAAACTCGAAAATGATCCACGAAATAAGATCTATACGGAACGTGGAATTCCACCTATTTTTCAAGCTGATCCCAAAGTGCGTATTCTCATCGTGGGACAAGCCCCCGGGAAGAAAGTTGAGAGTACTCGAATTCCCTTTAACGATAAGTCCGGAGAAAAGCTGATTCAGTGGCTCGGCATCGATAGAGATACATTTTATTCAGACAGTGTAGCCATTATGCCGATGGATTTTTACTTTCCGGGAAAGGGTAAGACAGGTGATCTTCCACCCAGAAAGTTCATCGCTCAAGAATATCACGGTGAGCTCCTGTCGCTGATGCCGCAAATCAAGCTGACAATACTCATCGGAGCTTATTCTATAAAGTACTACCTGGGAAACAGAGCTGAGAAAAATTTAACGGAAACAGTGCGAAACTACAGGGAATATCTGCCTAGTTATTTCTCCATCGTGCATCCGAGTCCATTAAATTTCCGTTGGCAAAAGAAAAATCCTTGGTTTGAGGCGGAAGTCGTTCCTGCGTTGCAGGAAGCCGTAGCGCAAATTCTGAAAAAATAAACCGATGATAAATAAAAGCGACATTTTAAAGTATTTTCAGCACTAAGTATAAATTCGATCACTGAAGATACTTTCGGGATGTCGCTTTTATTTTTTGATGTTCGAGCCATAAAATCGGCATAAAATTATAGTTTTAAGTTGTGTGAAAACGCTCTATATATCCTTTCACGTCGCTGCAATTCATAAGGCCGCTCATAATGCAAGCTCCTCCTGCGCCGTTATCCATAACTTCGTAGATATTCTCTGAAGTTATTCCCCCTATGGCGAAAACAGGTAAATCGGTATTGTCGCACACCTCCCTTAAAAAATCTATCCCTCTTGGAGGTAAGTCCGCCTTGCAGGCGGTTTGAAATATATGACCCAAGATCACATATGTGCACCCCAGCTTTTCAGCTTCACGTACCTCTGACAAATTGTGACATGAAGCCCCCAAAATTGAGAAATTTCTTCTATCCAAATCGGACATTTCCTTAAGTTTCTCCAGCGGCATATGCAAGCCCCTGGAATTCAACTGTTTAGCGGTATCGACAAAGGTGTGAGGAATGAACGTTACACCGTTTTTTTCACATATTTTTAACGCTTTTGTCGCCAGTTGAAAATAGTCTTCCGCAGATAAATCCTTTTCTCTCAAAATTATGGATGCCGGCTTCAGTTTCGCAATCGCATCCAGCCTGGTTTCAAAATCGTCAATGCACAGTTTTCTATTGATAACGCATATTATCTTCGACATGTCAAACATATAGGTAATCGTTTAAAACAGGTTGTAATCCGTCTTTTGAAATGTCGTCGTACATCTCCTCGAAGCTGCGAGCGTCGTCGATTTCAAATTGTTCATCGCCTGAATCTTCACCTGCGTCCTTTCCTCTGTATTTGTCTTCATGGTCCCCTATGCCTGTGGAAACCCCTGCCGAAACCTTTGTAGCAGCTATTTTCATTATGCCGTTTCTAAATGAAACTCCTTCCCTGGAAGATACCGTAATTCCGGAAAAGGGCAGAAAGATGCGATAAGCGCATATAACCTGGCAAAGCTGTCTTTCGCCGACATCCAGAGGATTTATTTTGTCGTTATTTATAATAGGTCGAAGTCTTGGGCAGGATAGGGATATTTCAGCATGAGGATATTTTCTCTGCAGATAACATGCGTGCAATGCCGTTGCAAAAGCGTCCTTCCTGAAATCGGAAAGCCCCAGCAGCGCAGCAAATGCCACTCCTCTCATTCCTCCCATCAAAGCTCGTTCTTGAGCCTCGAATCGATATTGCCAGATGCGTTTGTGCCCCCTCAAGTGCAATGTTTCATACTTGTCTATATCGTAAGTTTCCTGAAAAACCGTTACATAGTCGGCACCGCACTTGTGGAGATACTCGTATTCTTCTGAATTCACAGGGTAAATCTCAAGTCCCACCATCTTGAAATACTTTCCTGCCAGTTTACAAGCTTCCCCAATGTACTCAACACTGCTCATAGAACGGCTTTCACCGGTTAAAATCAGAATTTCCTCCATGCCGCTGTCAGCGATTATCCTCATCTCTTTTTCTATCTGTTCCATGTCCAGCTTCATTCGATTTATGTTGTTATAACAGTTGAATCCACAATAAACGCAGTAATTTTCACAGTAATTCGCTATGTAAATAGGTGTGAATACGTATACTGTATTTCCGAAGTGTTTGCTCGTTTCCGATCTGGCTTTCTGAGCCATTTTCTCCAAAAACGGCTCCGCTGCGGGGGACAGAAGAGCTTTAAAATCTTCAATGGTACAAGTTTCGTGTTCCAGTGCCGCCATGACATCTTTCGCAGCGTATTTTAAATAATCATAAGCATTCATTTGCGATATTACATCTTCGCATACGGTAGAGTCTATTTTTTCCATATCCGGAAAGTACTCCCTGTGATCTCTTCTGGCAGAAGGATTATTTTCTATCTCAGATTTCTTTTTTAAAGCCGCTTCAGACAGATGTTTCGCATCGATTAAAAATCTATTTTCCATGATTACCTCCTAGTCGCGTAAGAACCCTGTCAGGGGATCGGAGGCAGCAGCACCTCTCATTAAAACTCTACCAAGCCCCGAAAGATAAGCGTTCCTGCCGGCTTCAATGCTCTGTCGGAAGGCTTTAGCCATGAGCGGCAAGTTTCCGGCAGTTGCAAGGGCAGTATTAGCCATAACGGCAGCGACTCCCATCTCCATAGCTTCACAAGCCTGGGAAGGTCGTCCGATTCCCGCATCTACGATAATCGGAAGCTCGATTTCGTCGACTAAGATCTTTATAAAATCCTTCGTCGCAAGCCCTCTGTTGGAACCGATAGGAGATCCCAGAGGCATGACTGCCGCTGCACCTGCATTGACCAAATCTCTGGCTACATTTAAATCGGGGTACATATACGGTAAAACGATGAATCCGTCACCTGCGAGAACTTCCGTCGCTTTAACGGTCTCGTAATTATCAGGTAGCAAGTACTTTGAATCTCTCATGATTTCAATTTTAACGAAATTGCCGCAGCCCAGTTCTCTTGCCAAATGGGCAATTCTAACGGCTTCCTGCCAGTTTCTGGCTCCGGATGTATTAGGCAGCAACGTGACTCCTTTTGGAATATGATCCAGAATGTTTTCATTTTCCTTTGTGTTGGCACGCCTGACTGCCAAGGTGATGATCTCGGCACCGGCATCTCGAATGGCTGATTTAATTAAGTTCAGTGAATATTTACCCGAGCCTAAGATAAATCTCGATTTAAACTCATGACCGCCTAGGACTAACTTATCATTTTCTCTCATTTCGGATATCTCCTTTCGCATATTTAAAATTACTCATAACTGTCAGCAGGAATTTTCATCGTTGCATTAATTTCTGCAAATTGTCGGATTTCAATCTAAATTGACCTGACCTGCAATCACCTGCAATGCCAGATGGCTTTGGTGAGCTGCACACAACATAACCCTCGGTGCAAACAAAGTTCCGTGAATATCTACATCGCTTACGCCGTCTCCACAAATGTAAAAATTTTCAGCTATCTTTCTGGTTTTAATCTTGTTTGCCGAATCGATTCCCGCCATGCCTGAGCTTGAAATCAATACTTTATCACGGAGGTTTTCCAGCACGAAATTCGCCAATTTACTCTTATCTTCCGGCACATCGAAGGCTTCGCAGATGACTTGGGCCGATGACAGTATGGATGAAAAGTTGGCTTCACCCAGTTTCGTGCAATGGGCTTCGATTTCCACGTATGGAGCAATCTCCCTGAGATTCTCAAAAAGCGCTGTCGGCTTTTCCATGCCAAGTTGTGATACCTTGTATTGCTGCCTGTTTAAATTGCCCATATCAACTCTGTCAAAGTCCACCAAAATCAGCTTCCCGACACCTGATCTCGCCAGGGATATGGCTATATTTGAGCCGAGACCGCCGAGACCGCAGACGGCAACAACCCCCCGAGAAAACTTTTCCATCAGAGATTTTCCAATTCTATCCTCCAAAGCCTTCTGCATCGCTTCTCTGGAAGGAATGTTGTTCGTCTCTGAGAATTTGGGTATTTTTAAAATGTTCTCTGCACCTTTATCAGTCGTCCTTCTCAAAATCAACCACCTCCGACAAAGTTTACGATTTCCAGCTTATCACCATCACAAAGTAGAGTGTCTCCATATCTACTTTTGGGAAGTATTTTTTCATTTAACTCCACAGCGATGTGATTGGTATTATAGCCGGATTTATTCAGGACTTCCAAAACGGAGATACCCGTGACATCTTTTACATTCTGTCCATTTATTACTACCATGAAACCTCCTCGAATTTATATTGTGTAACCTATGCAATTCACAGTATATTTACAACATCTGCATAAGCTGTTAAACCCTTTTAACAAAGTAAAAACGGAGATACCTGATACGATATCTCCGAAAAAATCAACTCTGACTTCCTACGGCGGCATTATCCGCATCAGGTAAAGGGTCGAAGTTGTCTTACTTCCTCTCAGCCCGCTATCACAAGCTCCCCTGTTTTTGTACTGATATAACACTAGTATATCATAGTTCATATTTTTGTCAATTTGTAAAATTATAGAGTCAAATCAGCTGTTAAATATGTGTCGTCATCCGAAAAGGTATCCCGGCAGGTGGACAGGTTGAACGTATTCTCCATCTCTGTAAACTCTCATATTTCCACCTGAAATCTCATCGACAAGTGCTACTTTTCCATCGATTATGCCGAATTCAAACTTGATGTCGTAAAGGTCGAGCCCTTTGTTTTTCAATTCTCTTTCTACAATTTTCGTTATATTTTGCGTCAAGCTCTTCAGTTCTTCGTATCTGTCGGCAGACAATATCCCCAGAGTATCGAGAGCATCTTTAGTAATTGGCGGATCTTCACGTTCGTTGTCCTTTAAAGTTACTTCTACAAAATAATTTAACTCCTGCCCTTCAGTGCAATAATCTCCGTATCTTCTGAAAAAACTCCCTACAGCTTTCGTTCTGCAGATGACTTCAAGACCCTTTCCGAACAGTTTCGCCGGCTTTACTACCATCTGAGCCTTTTCAACGTCAGCACTGATATAGTGAGTCGGATATCCTTCCTTTGCAACTTTGTCAAAGAAAAAATCAGTCAATTTTACGCAGATTTTGCCCATCCCGGCGATGGAAAGACCTACCGTATTAGCACCCGGATCAAACACGCCGTTCTCCCCTGTAACGGTATCTTTAAATTGTAAAAGATAGTTCCCATCGTCTTGTAAGTACACATCTTTGGTTTTTCCAGCATATACAAGTTTCATATTTTTACCTCCCAGATAACCCAATATTTCATAAAAAAAGTATAGCACTAAGATTAGAAAATTTCTATAATATCTATCGATTTATTATTAAAAACAATAATAGAAATTGAGAGTATATAATTATTATATTTTACGCACAACGTCGTCATATTTCCCGTTTCATATGATACAAAAGAGCTGTGATATGTCATCTTCGTTCAGATGATCATTTCACAGCCCGCTTGACTTAATTGAAATAAACCGATTAAGTCGAAAATAATCCTCTTTAAATCATTTTTTAAATTTATCACTTACATTCTTGATAAATTCGCCTGTCAGACTCGACTTGTCAAAATCCGTTATGCTTCCTATGCTGTCGAGAATGCTGCTCGTACTTGCACCGCTTACAACATTGTTGTTGGCGCCGTCCATAGTCGAATTTCTGAGTCCTCTGAGCCGCCGAACCAGTTGATCATAGGTTTCCAAATTGGAAATCTTGCAGTTGGTTTCCGTCTCATAGGTGTGCCTCGCTCCTCGATTTCTGTAGTGACCGTATATTATGGCAAAGAAAGCTATACCAGGCAACAACAGACCATACTTCAGATACGATTCGGTATAGTCAAAAGTCAGTACCATTATCAATGCACCGATTATTTCGACTATCGCTGAAATCATAAACAACTTCGCCATATTTACAGGTATGCTACCCATAGTTTCCTTAGTTCTGGCATTGACGGCAACATAGTGAAGTATGCTCTTATCACCGCTCTTCTTTTCATGATAGCTGTATAGCCAAACCGGCAGATATGCGGCAATCCATTGTTGCCCCTTGACTATGAGACTCTGATCATCCCATCTGACGCCCCTATCATAATTTTTCACGGTATCATTGATGCTGAATTTTGCCACGTCTTTTGCCTGAGTCATAACTATGTTATCGAGATGTTCTATATCCACATCTCTCTTTTCAGAAGTGAATCCCTTTATGTAATTTGCATTCCACTTTACGCAATTTTCAGTGTCAAATGGCATAATTGAGTTTATTATGTTATTCGTCTGACTCTTAGAAGAATTGTCAAGTCTTTCAGAGCTGGACTCTATGGAAAGATCGTCTATAGCGATGTCAAATGTTCTTCTTACATTGTAGAGATCCGCATCGTATCGCCTTTCTCTGTTGTCGTCGGAACCTACGGTGTAGGATGAAACCAAGTGTTCTCCCTGTCCTGAAAAATCTCCGTGAGCGTTTATATCGACCAGCATGTACGGGAAGTACACTCCCATCACATTTTCAGTCGAAAATTCCTTTTTAAACTTGCCGTTTGCAAAGAATCTTCGCTTCTTAACAAATGCCTCTATGGCATTTCTTGCCTCGTCCTGTTTCACTGAAAATGGCAAAACCACATCCGGAATAGCCCCGTTTGGAATCTTTTCATTGACTGACAATGTGTTTCTGCACCAGTGACATCTCGCCTGTGCCGATTCTGCAGTGTCTATTACCACCTCAGCACCACACCCGGTACACTTCAGTGTCAATATATCTTCAGTATCCGCCTGAATTCTTTGAGCACCTGCACCTATGACTTTACCGGTGAGATTCTCCACATCATCCACGGTATTCGCCACCCCGACGGGTGAAAATTCATGTCTACAGAAATTACAACGAAGTTTGCCGCTGTTGACGTTCAGAGCGATATCGGTAGCTCCACACATAGGACACTTCTCCTGTCCGTTTTTCTCTCCTTCATTGAAATCGATGATTACGGTATCCGCAGAAGTATCATCGCTCTGCGGATTTTCTCCCGATAAATTTGTAAACAGATCACCTTTAGCGGCTTCCGGAGAAATTACAGGTGCATCAGGATCTATGCTGAGTTTATCAAAATTTATGCTGTCATTTTTTTTCGTCATATGCGTACCTCAAGAAAATTATTAAAAAATATAAAAAGTCACTGCGTATGTATAACAATCAAAGTCCTAAAATCTGAGCTTTGAGTTTATCAAATTCTTCCTGAGTGATGACTCCCGCATCGAGGAGTTTTTTCATTTCTATCAACTTAGTAGTCGGATCCGCTCCCTGATTTTGAGCCGATTGTTCAGGTGTATTCTGAGTATTTTGAGGCTGTTGACCGAAGTTCGGATTGTATGAACTCGGTTGGTCAGGCTGTTGCATGCCACCCATAATATTTCCGGCAGCACCCATGCCCATACCCATGAATGCCATTCCTGTGCCTCCACCTGTTTCTCCGGCAGCTTGTATGCCTCTGGCGACCGATTGCTGCATAAACGAGTTTCCACGAGCTCCTGACAGAGCATCGGCTCTCTTTACGTCTTTCATCAACTGCTTTGTATCTTCATCATATTCGATTGCTAAAATTGCGGTTTTTATGATTTCCAAACCACGACCCGATCTCCATTGATACGCATCTTCAACAGCTGTTGAAAGCGACTGTGCAAAGCCCAACTGATCTCCCTGAATTCTGCTCATTCTATTCCCTTTTGAAGGATCGTTTGTGTAATTTGAAAATGCTGCCGACAACGATGATACAACTTCATTGAAAAGCTGCGATCCGGCGTCGTTGTCCATATCCGCAAAATCGAATACAGGTGCATCCGGTTGCAGATACTGTGCGGGAACAAAACCTTTTACAAACAGTATGGGATCCACAATTCGCAGTGAGTAAGTCCCTCTCGTAACTGCGCCTACCTGACTGCCGAAAAAGGCATCATCCCAATATATCTCCGATTGCGTACCGAATCTGTTGTTTGGAATTTCTTTTAAATTCACATAGAACGCCAATTGTTGTGCACCTGCTCTTCCACCGAATTTAAACTTTTCCCACGTATTTCTCAAAAAAGATGCACCGTTTTTTTCGCTTGCGAAAAACGACTGAGAATTCGGATCGTCTGAGTGATATATAAAACCTCCCGGTTCTGCAACGAATCCGGTAATTGCACCGTTTTCAAAAGTTATCAACGCTGTACCTTCGGGAACTAAAATGTTCGATCCGTTGGTTATAACGTTTTTATTGCCTTTCGTATTCTCTCCTCTGCCGTTGTTCTGCCCATAAGGAACTGCCTGAAAGATCGCAGCTGTTCCCGGAACGTCCGGCTCCGGTGCATAGAAGTCCTTCCATTGATCTGCAAAGGTTCCCCCCAATGCTCCTGTAAATGCTTTTATAAAACCCATAAACATCCTCCTTTCTTTAAACAAATGTCTTGAGTCAACAATTAAATCGGTTATCTTGTTTCATTCTTATAATAATTGTAGTTTATTTAAAACAAAATTGCAAACACATTCAACTGGAATGTGAAAAAAGCCATGGGGATAAAATATTGAAAATCGACAGAAATCGCTAGAAAAAATCTGAAAGTTCTGTACAGAGTAAAACGTTGAAACTTAAAAAGCGCATCTCTCGCAGGAGATGCGCTTCTATACCATGTAAAATTATAATTGTGTTCATTTACCTCACATGTATTTCACAACTTTATATGTGGAAATCATATATGTGAAACATGTACAAATTATATGTGTGAATCGGCTAAGTCTTCATTCCATCTCATCTATCCACTCATCACCAAAGGTATCGCTCGCCATGGTCCAATTTGCATTGGATAAATCCACACTGCCTACAGCCGTACTGTCGGGAGAGCAGGTTCTCTTAAACTGCTGTCCGAAAAATCTCTTATAGAAAATTTTAAGCCACTTTCTTATGGTGTCTTCGTCAAAAATTCCGTCGAAAGCAATTTTTGCCAAGAACAATACTTTTCGCGGAGTCGCACCGTTTCTAATCGTATGATATATAAAGAAATCATGTAAAGCATAAGGTCCGACCTTGTCTTCCGTCTTCTGATTCATATTTCCCTGAGAGTCGGGTGGCAATAGCTCCGGAGAAATCGGTGTGGATAAAATATCCAGAAGTGCCTTTTTCAAAACTTTAGAATCTTGTATGAACTCGGATTTAGAGATTTTCTCCTCTGCAAACCATCGTATGACTTCCTGTATAACCGTTTTCGGAACCCCTGCGTTAGAACCGTACATCGACATGTGATCTCCGTTGTAAGTGCACCACCCCAAAGCTATTTCACTCAAATCGCCGGTACCTATTACAATTCCTCTTTCTCTATTTGCAACGTCCATCAAAATTTGTGTTCTTTCTCTGGCCTGAGCATTTTCATAGGTTATATCGTGCACGTCCGCAGGATGATCGATATCGGAAAAGTGCTGCTTTACAGCATTCACTATGGATATTTCCCGACTGGTAACTCCAAGAGAGTTCATCATCTGCAGTGCGTTTTGGTATGTTCTGTCCGTTGTACCAAACCCCGGCATGGTAATTGCTATTACATCGGTTAAAGGCTTTCCCAATTTATCATGGGCGTAGACTGTAGTCAACAGTGCAAGGGTTGAATCAAGTCCTCCGGAAATGCCTAAAACGCTGGTTTTAGAGTTGGTGTATGCAATTCGTTCAGCCAATTTCTGAACCTGTATATTGAATATTTCTTCGCAATTCCTGTACGATTTTTCCTGTGAATCGGGCAGAAACGGAGATTGCGAAATTTTTCGGTATAATTTATCTCCATCGGGGAACGCCAGCTGCAAAATTTCTATATCGTTGTAGCTTTCTGTAGGTTTCATAGCTCGGTTCTTAGCTTTCTTGTAAGCTGTTAAGTCCAAATCGACATCGTAAACAATCTTTCTGCCATTGTCGTCCGCATTCTCATCGAAAGGATAAGCTGATGACAGAATCTCTCCGGCACCTGCTATGATTAAAATTCCATCGCTTCCCGAGAACAAGATCACGTTGCAGTTCTCTCCGGACTTTATTTTAGCAAGGGATTCATAATAATCTTTTTTGCCGATTTTATATGGTGCAGTATCAAAAATTACCTGAATATCGCAATCGTCATTCATGCCTATGGATATATCCCTATCAAAATCTATAAATCTGCTTTTGTGACAGCGGTTATGGTCGCTATCCACAAAATATTCCGACAAATCTGCATCAAAGTCCCTTATCGAAATCGAATCGGAAATTTTGCCATTCTGAATCACACAGAGCGAATTTATGTACTTTCCACCGGATTTTTCATAGTAATTCAGCATTACAGTTATATCTTTATCCCTCGTGGCATCAGCTATGCTCTTTATGCCGGCATACTGCATATTGTACAGATGGTTTTGAAAAAACAAATTGCCACAAAACGGTGAAGTAATCGCCATAGGGGGTAAAACCAACAGCGATACTCCGTTCTCAACAGCCGCTTTTACAGCTTTCAATATCTCTTCCACATTATGCGTGACATTTGCTTTGCCCAGGGATAGAGAACAACAACTCGTTCTCAAATAGTTAAAATCATTTTTTATCATAGCCGCCTCCTGTATTAAAAAGGGAATATTGACACGATGAGCAGAGCCGAAGTTGTGAAGACAAGCCCTGCTAAATGAGCTTATATAATCCCTTGCATCGCCGATAAAATTTCGATCCTTTTTAACAGAATAATACCATAGCACTGATTATCGTGTCAAAGAGTTCAAAGGCGATTTCAGCGAAAATACAATAACTGTTTCGTGTAGTTGATCTAAATGCAAAATGAATAAAGCGACTTAAAGAAAATGGAAATACGCATCTATAAAACATGAGTTTCTCTCATGTTACAAATTATTGATACAGTTGAAAAAATCAAGGTGGTAGGATATAATTAAGGCAGGATTAAAACGATTTTTAGATATAATTGAAGTGTGGGAAAGTATCGATATATTTTGAAAAAAATTGTTAATATACATCAGATCGATGCGAATAAAACATGGGATATTTATGAGGATAGAGGAAGGAAAGATATGAAGAACACTTATATAGATCAAATAAAAAGTCAGGCTGTCGTCCAGGACTTTTTCTTGGTAAAGAGCATAGCGTTTAAAGTGGGCAAGAACGGAAAAGAATATCTGGATATGACCGTCGGTGACAAGACCGGCGAAGTATCGTGCAAAAAATGGGAAATTGGCGATGATTTAGATGTCCTGAAAAGCATAGATGAGGGAGATATAATCAAATTGAGAGCTTCTGTTGGAGAATGGAACGGTTCAAAACAGCTGAGCATTACTAAAATCAGAAAATCAATACCCAACGACCATATGAAAATTGGTGATTTCATCAGAACCGCACCGGAAGATCCGGAAGATATGTACAAGTTCATATGCGATACCGCCGACTCCTTCACAGATGAAAGACTGCGAACATTGTGCAAGAATCGGCTGATTAAAGAAAAAGACAGACTGCTGTATTATCCGGCAGCAACCAGAAATCATCATTCTGTTCTCGGCGGATTGCTATACCACATGAAGAGAATGCTGATCACAGGAGACAAATTATGCCAAGTATATGAAATTCTGGATAGAAGTCTGCTGTTGACCGGCGTTATAATGCACGACATGGAAAAACTCAACGAAATTTGTTCCAACGAACTTGGAGTTGCCAACGAATATTCTTTTGAAGGAAATCTGCTGGGACACCTCGTATTGGGTGTTCGCGAGCTGGAAAAAGATATGGCTGATTTGGGAATAGACAGGGAGAAAGCCGTAATGCTCGAACACATGGTGCTGTCTCATCACTATGAGCCGGAATTCGGTTCGCCTGTCAGACCCATGTTTCCGGAAGCTGAAATTTTACATTATTTGGATGTTATCGATGCGAGAATGTACGATATGGAAGAGGTTTTAAACAGAACCGAACCGGGAAGTTTCAGTGAGAGAATCAGATCTTTGGACAATCGTAAGATCTATAGAAAAACGGAGAAATAAGAGAGAACAACCTATGATCAAATTCCCTAAAGAAGTCGATAAGGTAATAGATAAACTGAACCATATGGGATTTCAAACATTCGTCGTAGGCGGAAGTCTGCGTGACAGGTTGATGGGATTCCAACCCGTCGACTGGGATCTGGCGACGAAGGCGAAACCCGATGAAATATTGAAGATCTTCCCAAATGCTGAGGTTTTAAACGAGACTCTGGGTGTGATGAGATTGTATTTTACAAAGTCATCTCATGATGAAATCGCTCCTGTAGTCGACATAGCGACGTTCAGGAGAGAGCATACACATGACGAAAAAGGGACACCTGTGCGATTTGAATTCACAGACACCATACATGAAGATTTGAACAGGAGAGACTTCACCGTCAACGCTATGGCATACAACAACACGCTTGGAATAGTTGACCCCTTCAATGGCAGAAAGGACATTAAAGATAAAATAGTGAGATGCGTAGGAGATGCTGATGAAAGAATTAAGGAAGACCCTGTCAGGATTTTGAGAGCTTTAATGCTGATTGCGGAAAAGGGCTTCCATCCTGAAGCCTCGTTATATGAAGCCATCGAAAAAAACTGCAACTCTTTGAACAACCTCAGCATACACCGCATCGGAGAAGAGTTCTCGAGAATGATGGGGGGAATATCCGTCGGAACCGCCATTGAAATTATGAAGGGAACAGGAGTATTGAAAGTTATAGCTGGAGAAAGTGTAGACAATTTCTTTTCCGTAAAAAAAGCGTTATTCCTCGAAATGGTAAAAAAAATTGACAAGACACCTCCCGTACGAAAAAGGAGATTAGGGCTGTTCTACAGCTTGTTGGATAAAGATACCGCTATGAAAACCTTGGACAAGATGCAGTACGACAAAACGACCAGAAATCGCATGATGGATGTAATAACCGGTATGGCTGCTGTGGAGTCTATTACAAAGCCGGTGAATCTAAAGAGATTTATCGCAGATGTGGGTATTGAGCGTTATCGTTTCTTGGCTGAAGTTGCACATGATAGAAACGTGATATTCTGCAAATCCTCCGAAAGAACAACCAAAAGGTTGAACATGATCGAAAACATTGAGAAAAAAAATGAGCCCATTGTACCGGAAGATTTGGCGGTAGACGGCAACGACATTCGGACGGAGCTTGGCATCGACGGCAAAGAAGTAGGTGAAATTCTGAATTGTCTGCTCTTAGATGTCCACAGAAATCCTTTTAAAAACCGAAGAGAGATTTTGTTGTATATGGCGAAGGCGTATGGCAAAAGCTCTCTTAAAAGAAAAATTAGGCAGAATAAACGATTGAATAAATTTAGATAGACCATTTGAAAATTTGAACGGAAGTTACCAGTGAAAAAAGTAAAAAAATCAGATAACAATTTAATAGGTCAGGTTGATCAATCGGAGGAAGACCGCGATGATATCCGCAGCGAACACGTGAAAATCCCGGATGATTTCAATTCCGAACTCACTTTGACGGGTAAATTCACAAAATTCATCTTCGGACCTAAAGAAGACGGATTTTTAGTAGGTGTATTGGTGACCGCCGATGATGAAACCGTAGCAGTAGGTAACTTGGTAGATGCACAACTGGACAAACTCTATACTCTCAACGGAGATTTTGTGTACAATGAGAAATATGGCGAACAATACTCATTTCATACGGCATCCGTGCATATTCCCAACTCCACAGAAGGTATAAAGTTGTTTTTATCATCAGGTATTATAAAGGGGGTCGGTGAGAAGAAAGCTGCTGAAATAGTCGACAGATTCGGTGATAAAACTCTGGATATAATTAAGAACCAATCCGAGAGGTTACTTGAAATTTCAGGTATTGGAAATGCTACGATGAACAGCATAGCAGAAGCAGTTTCACAGGAGCTTGAAATGGCGGAAGTCTATATGAAGCTTCAAAAATTCAATCTCGGCGATAAGATCATAGGCAGATTATACAGGGAGTACGGTAGCATTGCGGCTGACGTAATTTTAGAAAACCCTTATACTCTCATTTCCGACATCACGGGAGTCGGATTTAAAAAAGCCGATGAAATAGCCGAAAAAATAGGAATTGAAAAAGACAACCCTCTGAGAGTGCAGAGTGGAATCAAGCACTACTTAACCCTGAGAAGCCGAGACGGTCATTGCTTTGAAAAATATGAAAGCGTAATATCAGACTGCAGCAATCTGATAACGGTGCCTCGAGAAAAAGTTGAAGAAGCAATATATGTTCTGGGCATAAACGGAGAAATAAAAATCGAGGAAAATCGAGTGTATTTGATGAAATTCTATGAGTCCGAAGAATATTCCGCCGCGAAAATAGTGGAACTTTTACAATCTAAAAACATGGAAACGGGATTCGGTGTGGATAATCTCATAAGACATACCGAATCCGAGTATGGCATAGAATTTTCGGACGAACAGAAAAATGGAATAAAAGAAAGTTTAAGAAGCGGTGTTTCCGTAGTAACCGGTGGTCCCGGAACAGGTAAAACTACTATAATACGAGGTATCATAAACATCATAAAATCCGAGGGTTCGACATTGGCATTGACAGCACCTACGGGAAGAGCTGCCAAGCGAATCAGTGAAACTACCGGCGAAGAAGCGATGACGATACACAGGCTCTTGGAGTACAACTACTCTGCAAATCGAGATGTGATGTATTTTGAAAGAAATGAGACCAATCCGTTAAAATACGATGTGATCATCGTAGATGAAGCTTCCATGTTGGATCTGATTTTGTTGGAACACTTACTTAAAGCCGTATCATTGGGGACTAAATTGATATTTGTAGGCGATGTGAACCAACTTCCATCTGTAAATGTGGGTAACGTTTTAAGAGACATAATAAACAGCAAAGCGGTTCCGTGCTACGAATTGAAGGAAATTTTCAGGCAGGCCGAGGAGAGTGCTATCGTAGTAAATGCTCATAAAATCAATATGGGAGAACTTCCTGATATATCAAATAAGTGCAACGATTTTTTCTTCGGCAGACGGCTAAACGAAAAGGACGCCTTGTCCGAAATAATAAATCTGTGCGATGGGAGATTGGAGAAATTTTTCAAAGTAGAAAATAAAATTATGGATATTCAAGTGTTGACTCCTATGAAAAAAGGAAGGCTCGGAAGCATATCATTGAATCAACATCTGCAAAAGGCACTGAATGGACGGGCGCATAAAAACGGCGAACCGGCATTGAAAAAGGGAGACTATACTTACTTTATAGGTGATAAGGTTATGCAAATCAAAAATAACTACGATATGAAGTGGGTGTGCAAAAGTTCCATTGCGACAGGAGAAGGTGTTTTCAACGGAGATATCGGATATGTGGAAAATATCGACCTGCACAATGGTAAAATGTCAGTAGTGTTCGATGGGGATAAATACGTGAACTACGATATGGAACAGTTGGAGGAACTCAGTTTGGCATATGCCATGACAATTCACAAAAGTCAAGGCAGCGAATTTCCCATCGTGGTCATGCCTGTTATGAGAATTCCTGAAATGCTCGGAACGAGAAATCTGCTGTACACCGGAGTAACAAGGGGAAAATCCGGTGTAGTCATGGTGGGCAATCCGTCTGCCTTGCAGAAAATGATAGAAAACAACAATATTAAAAACAGAAATTCATATCTTGCCACTCGCATAAAAAATGCATATGAGTTTTTTGAAAAAAAACCTTTTAAAATTTGAAAATTTCGTTGAATATCTAATGGCACAAAACATATACTGCAGCTTTTGTGGCAGCTTCTTGGACGGTATGCAAAGCGAATATGGATTGTGTGATAAGTGCATGGGAAAAATGGATTGGATCTTCGGTGAAACGTGTGAAAAGTGTGGCAAGCCTTTAAGATTTAACCACAGATATCCACTGTGTCCCGACTGTATGAGCGAGAGAAGATTTTTTCATCGCGGCTATGTAACCACGGGCTACGGATTGTTGGAACGAACTCTCATATCGGATTTCAAAATCCGCGGTAATACGTATCTCAGCAAAGGGATAGCACGCATGATGGCGGATAAGCTTCGGAAGGAGAAAATCTCTTTTGATATCATAACATCTGTTCCTGTCCATAAAAAGAGGATGAACATCAGAGGATTCAATCAAAGCGATCTCTTGGCGAAAGAGATAAGTAAAATAACAGAAATGCCATATTGTGAGTATTTGCTTCGAAAATGTGATACAATACATATGAAGGAATTAGATAGATGGCAAAGAAGAGTCAACATCGAAAATGCCTTTGAAATAAATGTAAAATCGAAAAGAATGTATCCGCTGGAATCAAAAAATGTGCTTTTGATAGACGATATATTGACTACCGGAGCAACTATCAATCAGTGCAGTAAGGTTCTGACGAGAAATGGAGCGAATAGAGTCAATACATTGGTGTTTGCAGGTTAATCCATATGTTAAATCGTTTATAATGGCTGTTTGAGTCTGTGGTTGAAAGGCCAGGCCAGCTACGGGCAAAAGGTCCCACGTAAGCTGTACGCGAGGCGGCAGTGATCATGGCGTAGTTTAGATGTAAGTCCTCCGAGAAATTCGGATTAAGGCAGGTGTGGGGGCAAAGACCAGGTCAGTCAAACAGCTATTGTATATAAACAGGGCAAATGGTATAATTAGGCTATTAAAAATATGCTTAGTTTGACAGCATTTACGTTGAAAGGAGGGCTGATTATGAAAGTGGTAATTAGCAGTAGAAATTTCTCTAAGGAAACTCTTAAGGAAGAACAGAAAGTACGAATCGAGAAAAAACTGGAAAAACTCGAAAAATATTTCCACGGACAAGTTGATACTTCCGTCGTTCTGTTCAAAAGAAAAAATGATGAAAAGCTGGAAATTACTGTGAGATCGGGAAAACAAGTATTTAGAGCCGAAAGTGCCGGAGAGAGCATCGACGTTTGCATAGATAAGGCAATAAATAAACTGTTATCTCAAATACATAAATTTAAAGGAAAACTCGAAAAGAAGTACAAAGATCACGACAGCATCAGATTTAAAGAACTTGACAAGCTGTACTCCGGTGAAAAAGAGATTGACGAAATCTTCTTTGAAAAGAGAAAATCCGTCAAACCTCAACCTATTTCCATCGAAGATGCAGTTATGGAAATGGAACTTGTAGACCATAACTTCTACGTGTTCACCAACGATAAAACGGGGATGATAAATGTGGTGTACAAACGTAGAGATGGCGGATACGGTCTGATTGAAACGGAAAAATAATGAACTCCTTCATTCCATCGGATTGCGTGTGGTCTCAGTGACAAAAAAAAGGATATTTAATAGAGATTGAAAACATTTATAGCCGGCCATCAAGGTCGGCTAAATAGCTATATAGTAAGTGGAGAAGATGAAAAATTTTTTTAGCAATATAATTTCGGGAATAGGAATAAATGACTTTATCGACATCCTTGTCGTAGCATTTGTGGTTTACAAGATACTGGGCTTTATACGGCAGAGCCGGGCGGAACAGCTGGTAAAAGGGTTACTCGTGATTTTGGGTGCGACAGCCCTATCCGATCTACTGCACCTGTATACTTTAAACTGGCTTTTGAAAAGCAGCCTGGCTGTCGGAGTAATCGCCTTGGTAGTGGTATTTCAACCCGAACTGAGAAGAGGTTTGGAATCCCTCGGCAGGAGCAACATTTTGAAAACTAAATTTTCCCAGCTGGACAAGAATAAAGCGGAAGATTTGGCAAATAAATTCGTCGATTCAGTGGACGGTTTGAGCAATTCCAGGACAGGTGCGCTCATAATCATCGAAAGAGAAACCGCTTTAACGGATATATGCGAAACGGGAACAAAAATCGATGCGGAAATATCGGAAGAACTCATCGGTAACATCTTCTACGAAGGTGCCCCTCTGCACGACGGTGCAGTAATCATAAGAGGGGAGAGAATGCACAGTGCAGGTTGCGTTTTGCCCCTGACTCAAAATTCCAATCTACCATCTTCCCTGGGAACTAGACATCGAGCTGGCATAGGAATAACCGAACATTCGGATGCAATATCCATAATAGTTTCGGAGGAAACAGGAATAATATCCGTTGCCAAGGACGGTAAGTTGAACAGATTTCTGGATAAAGACGGCTTAAGAAAGATATTGCTAGATGGATATTTCAATAATGAAGACGATATAGTAAAAGGAATCAGAGGTGTAGTGAAGAAGATAGGAGGATCAAAAAATGCTCCGAAATAAGAAGGTTAACATTCTAATAGCCTTTGTTGCAGCTTTGGCTCTTTGGATATACGTTACGGGAAAAATTGAAATCAACAGTATGAAAAAATTTTCCGACGTCAAAATTTCCATAGTAAACCAAAACAGCTTAATTGAATCCGGCTATGCTGTGGAAAAAATAGAACCGGGAAAAATTGACGTAACACTGAAAGGCGGTAGAGCCGCACTGAACAGTGCAAAGGGGAGCGATATAAAAGCCACCGTCGACGTTTATTCCAGATTTAAGGGAAAGAACAATGTCAACGTAGATGTGGAAGTTCCCAAGAACACACGGCTGGAAAGCAAATCGGAAGACAAGGTTACCGTCGAAATAGGAAACTTGGTCACCGCTGAAAGAAATATAGAGGTCCACGAAAAGGAGAGCTTGCCTGAAAAAACAGTCTTGGTAAAATCGAAACCGGATCCTGAAAAGGTGAAAATATACGGAACTAAAAAAAACGTTGCGAAAGTCGTAAGCGTCAGAGCTCTGGTGGATACGAGCAAAGTAACGGAAAAGGACACGGAAGTTTCAGCCAAGCTGGTACCGGTGGATAAAAGCGGCAACGTAGTCGACTTCGTTTCGGTTGCAAGCGATGAGATAAACATAACCGTGAGATTGGAAGCCTACAAGACAGTTAAATTAAATGCGAAGACAAAGGGCAGCATAGACGATAAATACCAGCTGGACAGCATCAAGTCACCTGAAAAAATAGATATTCAGGGCCCTGCCGGCACCATAAAAGGTATAACTGAAGTCGAAAGCGAAGATATCGACATAAGTAAAATCAGGGAATCCACGAAGATAAAAATGGTATTGAGATTGCCTGAAGGTGTTAAAATAAAAGAAGGTAGTGAGGAGCCGTTTTTGAATGTGACAATTAAACGGAACAACGCCAAAACTTTTAAATTCGATATAAGCGACGTCAACATTGAAAATTTAGACGAAAATCTGAGTCTGAACAAAGGTCGCGGAGAGATAACCGTCGTAGTGAGAAGCAAAAATAACGGCAAGGTAGATTTGGAAAAATCGGACATTAAACTCTACGGCGACGGCAGAAATTTCAAAAGAGGAAGCAACACGGTGACCCTATACACCAACAAAGACGATGAGTACACTGTGGAGATAAGACCTAAGACGCTTACGATAAATGTAAAATGAATATAAATCACTTGCATCCTGTACAAGATTACCCTTTTCTCCAAACGGAAAGGTTCTTAAATCTGTGATGCGTGATTATATGAATATAAAGATGATGAATTGAGGATTACAAATGGCAAGATTATTTGGGACAGATGGAGTGAGAGGAATTGCAAATCTCGAACTGACTCCTGAGCTGGCTTTTGATTTAGGGAAAGCAGGAGCGACAGTGCTGAGTCAAGAACGGAATGAGCGCCCTGTTTTCGTCGTGGGAATGGATACGAGAAGGTCGGGAGATTTGCTCGAAAATGCGATTTCAGCGGGTATCCTGGCAGTTGGTGGAGATGTGATAAAAGTCGGAATTTTACCGACTCCTGCAGTTGCATACCTCGTGAGACACTACGATGCTGATGCCGGAATAGTCATCTCTGCTTCACATAACCCTTATGAATACAACGGAATTAAGTTTTTTAACAATCAGGGGTTCAAACTGGACGATGAAATTGAAGAAGCTATTGAAGATATAATTCTGCGGCATATAGATACCAACAATCACGTGACTCACGACCAGGTCGGCAGGGTGAGAGAAGCGGATAAAGGCGGATTGGAAGTGTATGTGAACTACCTTGTCAGCAAGGCGGATTATAATTTTAAAAACAGAAAAATAATACTGGATTGTGCCAACGGTGCCGCTTTTGACGTTGCTCCAAAAGTATTTGAAATATTGGGTGCAAAGGTGATATCCATAGGGAATTCACCAAACGGAGTCAATATAAACTTGAACTGCGGTTCGACTCAACCGAGAAAATTGCAGGAAAAGGTAATCAGTGAAGGAGCTTTTATGGGACTGGCTTTCGACGGAGATGCGGACAGGTTGATTGCCGTCGACGAAAAAGGCAGAATTATCGACGGAGATAAGCTCATTTGCATTTGTGCCAAGATGCTGAAGGATGAAGGCAGTCTGGGCAACGGCGTCGTAACGGGAACTCTCATGAGCAACTTGGGTTTTCATAAATATATTAGAGAACTTGGATGTGAAACGCGGAGCACCAATGTAGGTGACAGATACGTTTTGGAAGATATGTTAAAGACGGGAAGTCTTCTCGGCGGAGAGCAGTCAGGTCATATAATATTCAGAAGCTATTCGACTACGGGCGACGGCATTCTAGCCGGAATTCAGGTGGCAGGAGCCGTCATAAAATCCGGGAAAACCGCTTCTGAAGTATCAGACGAAATCAAAATATACCCTCAAGTTTTAAAAAATGCGAGAGTTGACAGTAAAAATAAATTGAAATATGAAAACGACAGAGAAATGCAAGCGATTTTTCAAAAAACGGAGAAACGCTTGGAAGGACGAGGCAGATTATTGATCAGACCATCCGGAACGGAACCTCTGGTCAGAGTCATGATAGAAGGAGATGACATTGGTGAAATAACGAAGCTCGCCGAGGAACTGGCTCTGTTGTTGACAAAGAAATTCGGATAAGGAGATATATTTATGTGTGGAATAGTGGGTTTTATCGGCAAGCAAAATGCCAAGGAGGTTATACTGAACGGGCTGAAAAGCATGGAATATAGAGGCTATGATTCTGCAGGTATAGCCATAAACATGAAGGATAGAATTGAAGTCAGAAAACACGTAGGCGGCATTGAAAACTTGGAAAAAATCACCCGAGATGTGGAATTTGACGGCAAGCAGGGCATAGGACATACCAGATGGGCAACTCACGGGGTTCCTGCCACTGTAAATGCACACCCTCACCTGAGTCAAGACGGCGAAATAGCCATAGTTCACAACGGAATCATAGAAAACTATGCTGAGATTAAAGACTGGCTGATAGGGGAGTTCGGAGTAAAATTCGCATCTGAAACGGACTCGGAAGTCATTGCACAGTTGATATCCGTATACTACAAGGGCGACTTGCATAAGGCGGTGAACAAGGCGGTAAAAAAGTTGAGAGGTGCATATGCGATAGCCGTAATTGCACACGACGAACCGGATAAAATCGTAGCGGTGAGAAAAGACGCCCCTCTTGTGGCAGGTATCGGAAAAGGTTGTAATTTCATAGCATCCGATATTCCCGCTCTATTGAAATACGTCAGAGAGATTTATCTGATAGAAAATAATGAAACCCTAGTCTTAACCAAAGATGATATAAAGATTTATGACAAGGACGGTAACGAAATAAAAAGGGATGTGTACCATGTTACTTGGGATGCGGATGCAGCTGAAAAAAGCGGATACGAACATTTCATGATAAAGGAAATTCACGAGCAACCTGAAGTTATCGGAGAAACGCTGAACAGGCGTTTAGATGAAAACGACAGGATTAAAATAGATGGCATATCGCTTTCAAAAGAAGAGATAAATCAATTTGACAAAGTGTATATAGTTGCTTGCGGAACCGCCTACTTTGCAGGGCTGGTCGGTAAGTACCTAATTGAAAAAATAGCAAAAATTCCGGTAGAAGTGGATGTGGCATCCGAATTCAGATACAGAGACCCTCTTGTAGATGATAAAACTCTGCTCATCGCAATTAGCCAATCCGGCGAAACCCTTGATACTCTGGAAGCTCTGAGAGAAGGAAAGAGAAAAGGGGCCAGAGTTTTGTCAGTGGTAAACGTCGTTGGCAGTTCCGTTGCAAGAGAATCCGACGATGTGTTCTATACTTGGGCGGGACCCGAAATATCGGTTGCTTCCACAAAAGCATACACAACTCAGCTGATGTGCATGTATATTTTGGCACTTTATATGGGTGAAGCGAAAGGGTCCATAAGCGACGAATACTACAAGAAAATTATTTCTGAACTCAAATCGACTCCGGGGAAATTGCAGGCTGTACTCGATCGAAAAGGAGAAGTGGAAGCTTTAGCCAATATATTTTACAGCCGAAACGACATATTTTTCATAGGCAGAGGCTTGGACTCCTGCGTTTCCTACGAAGGCTCTTTAAAGTTGAAAGAAGTTTCCTATATAAACTCTCTGGCAATTACAGCCGGTGAACTGAAACACGGCACCATTGCACTGGTGGAAGACGACACTTTGATTTTCGCCTTAGCATCTCAGGATTTTCTGTTTGAAAAGATGCTTTCAAACATAGAAGAAGTCAAGACCAGAGGTGCGAGAGTTGTCGGAATTGCAAAGAAAAATCAAAATGCTATTCAATCCAAAGCAGATGAAGTCATATTCATTCCGGATTGTGCGGATGAAATCACACCGCTGCTGACGGTGGTGCCTCTTCAACTATTTGCTTATTATGTTGCCAAACGGAGAGGAACCAACGTAGATAAGCCTAAAAATTTGGCAAAATCGGTAACTGTTGAATAGATAACGAATTTGAAATTAAAATCTATAGGAACTTCAGATGGAGAATATTATGAACTATGAAGTTAAAGACATAAAGCTGGCACCCGGCGGTCATCGTAAAATACAATGGGTAAAGAATAATATGCCTGTGTTATCACAGCTGGAAAAGGAATTTGAAAAGGCCAAACCCTTTGAAAACGTCAAAATTTCCCTGTCGATTCACATGGAAGCGAAAACGGCATATCTGTGCAAGGTATTAGTCGCAGGCGGAGCTGTACTTTCAGCAACGGGAAGCAATGTATTGAGCACCCAGGATGACGTTGCTGCGGCTCTGGCTGATAGCGGAATCAGCGTTTTTGCAGTGCACGGAGCCAGTGAAAGAGAATACATGAAACACATCGAGATGTGCCTTCAACAAAAGCCTAACATCATCATAGACGATGGAGGCGACTTGGTATCGGTCCTTCACAAGCAGAGACCTGACCTTGCCGAAAATGTCTGGGGAGGCTGCGAGGAAACCACCACGGGAATAATAAGGCTCAAAGCTATGGAAAAGGATAAAGTCCTGAACTTTCCGATGATTGCGGTAAACGATGCAGATTGTAAGCACCTGTTTGATAACAGATACGGAACAGGGCAGTCAGTGTGGGACAGCATAATGAGAAATACCAATTTGGTTGTCGCCGGTAAAACCGTAGTTGTAGCAGGATACGGATGGTGTTCAAGAGGTATCGCCATGAGAGCCGCAGGGCTTGGAGCAAAGGTGATAGTGACAGAAATAGATCCTATAAAGGCTATGGAAGCCAAGATGGACGGCTTTGAAGTTATGACCATGATGAAAGCTGCCGTAAGAGGGGATTTCTTCGTTACGGCTACGGGATGCCGAGACACTATAACTACCGAACACATATTCAATATGAAATCCGGAGCCATTTTGGCTAATGCAGGGCATTTCAATGTGGAAATCGATATGGAAGCTCTCGAAAAAACGGCAACTTCTAAACGAGAACAGAGAAAAAATATAACCGGTTATGAAATGAATAACGGCAAATGGATAAATGTGATCGGAGAAGGCAGACTCGTAAACATCGCGGCGGCAGACGGACATCCTGCTGAAATTATGGACTTGAGTTTTGCCGTTCAGGCGTTGAGCGCATTGTATATCAAGGAAAATAAAGATAATCTGAAAAGAGGTAAAGTTATACAGGTTCCTAAAGAAATCGATCAGACGATAGCTGAAAAAAGACTGGAAGCTTGGGGAATAGAAATCGATAAGCTGACTGACCGACAAAGGGAATATCTGGACAGCTGGAATATGTAAGTTGTTCAACGTACAGATCGTATGAAAGGTTAAAGGTTATGAGCAAAGAGGTTAAAGAAGAAGCAAAAAATGCCGTTGTTGAGGTGCTGGAAGAAGCACATTTAAGGGCGGGAGATATATTCGTAGTAGGATGTTCGACCAGTGAAATCATCGGAGAACAGATTGGCAAACGTTCAAATATGGATGAAGCGATGGATGTCTTTGATGCCATAAAAAAAGAACTTGACGACAGAAATATCTTTCTTGCAGCTCAATGTTGTGAGCATCTGAACAGGGCGATTGTAATTGAAAGGAAGGCTGTGGGCGACGATGTTGAAATCGTAAACGCGGTTCCGCAAATTCATGCAGGCGGTTCCTTTGCAACTATATGTTACGAGAGGTTTGAAGACCCTGTAGTATTGGAAGAAATCAAAGCGGATGCCGGTATGGATATCGGTGACACGTTCATAGGCATGCATCTGAAAAAAGTCGCTGTCCCTATCAGAATTTCCACTAAAAAAATCGGTAAAGCCAATGTTACGGCTGCTCGTACAAGACCTAAATTCATAGGCGGTTACCGTGCCAAGTACAGTTCTTTTTTAGCCAAAGGCAGGGAACTTTACGACGGAGAAGTTCTTAAATAGAACTGCTGAGATGGAGCCAAAATTGATGCTCACCTGAATAACGATGGGATCTGTTGCACTGTCGGAAACTATCGTGAACAAAATACAAAATTCCGTTAATTTCGAACAAAGTGGTATGTAGGAATGCAAATTCCGTCATATCACTTTTTTATGCAGTTTCAACTCTTCCGGCGCTTTCAGGTAAACCTTTCATTTATATTGTCTTTTTTCTTTCAAAATGCGGTTTGGCACATATACGTTAAAATTGTTGCTCCTACACCGAAGTTTCTCATGTAAATTACGCAGTTCAACAAAAAACAAAAATATTGGAATTGACTATTGAAAATATAGAGGAAATATTATATACTGAATAGGCAAAACACAATATATAGGGGGTAATGTTGAAATAATAAATAATATATTGTATAAATATGGTTTTGCATAAAATAGCATAATAACCGTATAGTTTTATATTTTCGGATAAAATGCATCTATATATGTGTGAATAAATATGCATGAAACAGTGTATGATAAATAGATTGGAAGATGAAATGAACGATTTAGGGGAGAGGAAAATGTATGTAATTAAGAGAGACGGTGAAACCGCAGCATTTGACAGGAGCAAGATAAAAGCGGCAGTAGAAAAAGCTATGAAATACGGCAGCGGCATCTACGATGAGGACATTGCGGCAGCAGTTGCGAGAGATTGTGAAAAACATTTCTCTGAAAAGGAAGAAAATCCTACTATATATATGATAGAGGGTCTCGTTTATGACAGATTGATGCATTACAACCACATGGAAACGGCGAGAGCTTATGAGGGATACAGGGCTGTTCAGCAGTTTAAGAGACAGGTCAACACCACGGACGATTCCATTTTAGAGCTTATGAAGAAAGCCAACGAAGATGTAATGATGGAAAATTCCAATAAAAATGCCGTTATATGCTCAACTCAAAGAGATTTAATTGCGGGGGAAGTTTCCAAGGATATTGCCAGAAGGAAATTGATTCCGCCTCACATAGTGCAGGCTCACGATGAAGGCTCGATACACTGGCACGATATGGATTATACCATTCAACCTCTATTCAACTGTTGTCTCATCAACATTGAAGACATGCTGGGACACGGTACTGTGATAAATGAAAAGATGGTGGAATCGCCTAAATCCTTTTCTACTGCGTGTACGGTTACAACTCAGATAATGGCACAGGTTGCCAGCAACCAGTACGGAGGACAGAGCATTACAGTCAAACACCTGGCACCGTACTTGAGAAAGACTCGAGATAAATTTTTTAAATTCTTCTATGAGAAATACGAGGATGAAAAGCTGGCGGAAGAATTGGCAGAAGATATGACGCTAAAAGAACTTAAGGATGGTGTTCAGACTATAAGATACCAGCTTTCCACTCTTATGACGACTAACGGACAGGCACCGTTTGCGACTATATATCTTGAAATCGAAGAAGGCAGCCCTTATGAGAGAGAAATGGCTCTTATCTGTGAAGAGATGATCAAGCAGCGATTGGAGGGTATGAAAAACTACAGAGGGCAAAACGTAGGCGAAGCATTTCCAAAACTCGTTTACCTATTGGACGAACACAACTGTTTGGAAGGCGGAAAATACGATTATATAACCAAACTGGCAGCAGAGTGTACTGCAAAGAGATTGGTTCCGGACTATCAGAGTGCAAAGATGATGAGAAAGAACTACGAAGGATGTACATTCCCTCCTATGGGGTGTCGCTCGCATCTCTCTCCATATAAAGATGAAGAAGGTAACTATAAATGGTATGGAAGATTTAACCAGGGCGTAGTTTCTTTAAATCTTCCTCAGATAGCAATTATGGCTGAAGGCAAAATGGGAAAATTCTGGAAGATTTTAGATCAGCGATTGTCTTTGTGCAAAGAAGCTTTATTGTGTAGGCACAGAATGCTGTTGGGAAACCTTTCAGATGTTTCACCGATTCACTGGCAACACGGTGCAATTGCAAGACTTGAAAAAGGCGAGAAGATAGACAAACTCCTTCAAGACGGATATTCTACGCTATCGTTGGGCTACGTAGGCGTTTATGAAATGGTTCAAGCCATGCTGGGCGTGAGCCACACAACCCCTGAGGGCGAAAAGTTTGCAATCGATGTGATGAAGCATATGCAAGATGCCTGTGCCGGTTGGAAACATGAAACAGGATTGGGCTTCAGCGTTTATGCAACTCCTGCAGAGTCGCTGGTGTACAGATTCTGCAGATTGGACAGAGCCAGATTCGGTGAAATTCCAAACGTTACAGACAGGCTGTATTACACCAACTCATATCACGTAAATGTAAGAGAGGAAATAGATGCTTTCAGCAAGTTGTCATTTGAATCTCAATTCCATGAAATTTCAACCGGAGGATGTATATCATACGTAGAAGTTCCCGATATGACAAAAAATTTGGAAGCGGTAGAACAGATTATCAACTTCATATATCACAACATTCAATATGCGGAAATCAATACCAAACCGGATATTTGTTATAAATGCGGTTTCACCGGAGAAATAGAGGTAGATGATAATTTGGAATGGCATTGTCCAAACTGTGGAAATAGCGACAGAAACGAAATGCAAGTAATGCGTCGTACTTGTGGATACATAGGAACGAATTTTTGGAACAAGGGCAGAACGCAAGAAATCAAAGAGAGAGTATTGCACTTGTAAAAAGTGTAATCTACTCGCCGGCGTTTAACGTCCAATTATGTAAATCATATGATCAAGGCTATGTCAGTCTGAAAAGAGTTTAGATCATATATAGTTATTATACGATGGGACCTATTTTTTTAAATAGAAGTAAAATTTAAATATGAAAGCACCTTAAAAACTGTTGTCGAAGTTATAAAAGTCAGCTCGCTCATAGTGGAAAAGGTGTTTTTATGTTTAACTTAGAGAGGATTGCTTATGAAATTCAGCACCATAAGAGCCTTAGATGTTGCCAACGGACCGGGTATCAGGGTTACTATATTCGTATCCGGATGTTCACATAACTGCAGCGGCTGTTTCAACGAAGAGCTGCAAGATTTTCAACATGGAACTCTTTGGACAGAAAAGGATGAAGAAGAATTCATAGAGAAAGTGGCAAAGCCGCAAGTTACAGGTGTCAGCATTTTAGGTGGAGAACCTTTGGAACAGCTAATGGACGATAGCCTATTTCGCCTTTTGAGCAGAATAAAAAAAGAGATGCCGGAGAAAAGCATCTGGTTATGGACGGGAGATATATTTGAAGAAGCTATAAAAAATCCGAAAAAAAGGCGTATAATCGAGTGTCTTGACGTCCTCATAGACGGACCTTTCATCCTTGCCGAGAAAAATCTGAAATTGAAATACAGAGGCTCTGAAAACCAGCGAGTAATAGATGTGGTCAAATCTTTTGAGACAGGTAAAACCGTATTTATGAAGAACGCCTAATTGCGATTTAACCTCCTTGATTCAAGTCTTAAATACGCTGATATTTCACATTTATTACACATAAATATGTGATAACCGTGGGAATTGAAAGGAAATTATATTTTTTTTGTGAAAGCCTCTTCACAAATATTGAATTAAATTTTATATAGTAGTATCATAGTCAACGTAAAGGAGATGTTTATGTTAAACTTTGATACGAAAAACGCTATGAGCAGAGTTAAAAATGCTTATGGCAAAGTGAAAAATTTAAAGAAGAAGACTAAAGAAATAATTTGTATAGGAGCAGTTGCATTTGTAATAGGCTCATTCGTTTTCTACGATGTAGCCACAGGAGTTGCATATGCAGCAAGTGCAGGTGAAGCACAACCACATGTAATTAAAGCCGGCGGAAAGCAGATCGCAGTTGTTGAATCAAAAGCGGAAGCTGAACAGGCAGTGGAGAATGTTAAACAGGCTTATGGTAAGTCAAGCATGGAAACCACAGCAATAGTTAATCCGGCTATAACAATTGAAAAGAAAGAATATATCACAGGCGAAAACGTAAAGGTGTTGAATTCGGTTGAAGCTACAAAGACTATCCTAGAAAAGAATTCCGGTAAGAATCCAATTTTCAAAGTTCATGTTGAACAGCCCGTAGTGAAGTCAGAAACGATTCCTTATGAAACAAAAGAAATCGAAACCGATTCCCTTGAAAAAGGTGAGAGAAAAATCGAAACCGAAGGTGTTAACGGTTCAAAATTGGTTACGAGCAAAGAGACTATGGTAAACGGAAAGGTTGTAAAATCTGAAATTTATACATCTAAAGTTAAAGCCGAACCTAAGAAAGAAGTTGTACTTGTCGGTACAAAGGAACCTAAGGCGGAAGTTAAGAAAGAAAAGAATTCAAATAATAAAAATACATCTAAAGCGTCAAGTGTCTCAAAAAGCAGAGCGAATCATGTTTCTTACGCTTATGATTCAGCGAGAAGCGGCAGCATTTCAGAATATGCTAAGTCATTCCACGGTGTCCCATATGTATATGGCGGCTCTACACCGGCAGGCTTTGATTGCTCAGGATTTACAAGCTATGTTTTCAGAAAATTCGGAATTAGTCTGCCACACAGTTCGGCAGCTCAAGCCAGATATGGCAGACCTGTTTCAAGAAGCGAAGCTAAACCTGGAGATTTAGTAGTGATGCCGGGTCATGTAGGCATATATGCCGGTAATGGTATGGTTACTCATGCACCTAAGCCTGGTCAGTCTGTTACAACTGTGCCTCTATGGACAGGAGCGAGCTTCAGAAGATTAATTTAACTAACTTAGTTTAATTTACTGAAATTCCCTATCACGAAAGTGTGTAGGGAATTTCGTTATGTGTAAAAATGTTCATGTATCGCCATTTTAAAGAACCTATCATCATATGTTGTGTTTCATCACCGTTGGACATCATTCAGGTTCTTTTTTTATGCACACCTTTATATCCATGCTCATTTCTTACAGATGTACCGCATATGTTAAACTTTCACTTTTTTCGCATTTCCAGGCTTTTGCAGCATTGCCAAGATATGGATATATATGTTACAATAAGTTGTTAGAAATAAAGCGATTAAGGAGATAAAAATGTTTGATAAACTGTCATTTATTTCAGATAAATATAATGCTTTGACTGACAAGGTCTCAGATCCGCAAATTATTGCCGACCAGTCAAAATGGCAGAAGTATGCAAAGGAGTTGAGTGAACTCGAGCCTATAGTCAAAAAATTTCAAGAATACCAACAAGTAAAAAAAATCATTGCAGAAAGCAAGGAACTTTTAAATGAAAGCAGCTCTGATGAAGAGCTGAGAGAGCTTGCCAAACTGGAATTATCGGAAATGGAAGATAAAGTAGAACCTTTGGAAGAAGAACTGAAGGTTTTATTGTTGCCAAAAGATCCTAATGATGAAAAAAATGTAATACTGGAAATCAGAGCAGGAACCGGCGGTGATGAAGCAGCCTTATTCGGAGCGGATCTATTCAGAATGTATTCAAGATATGCAGAACGCCGTGGCTGGAAAACGGAACTCATGGAGATGAATGAAACAGGTATCGGAGGTATCAAAGAAGCTGTATTGCTCATAAAAGGAAAAGGTGCCTACTCAAGGCTGAAATACGAATCCGGTGCGCATAGAGTACAAAGAGTTCCGGAAACGGAATCATCCGGCAGAGTTCATACGTCTGCAGCTACCGTCGCCGTATTACCGGAAGTGGACGAAGTTGAGGTGAACTTAAATCCAAACGATGTCAGAGTCGATGTGTACAGATCTTCTGGAAACGGCGGACAGTCTGTAAATACTACCGATTCGGCGGTTAGACTGACACACATACCGACGGGGACCGTAGTAACTTGTCAGGATGAAAAATCTCAAATCAAAAATAAAGAAAAAGCATTTAAAGTCCTTGCTGCAAGACTTTACGATGTCATGATACGAGAGCAGACTGATGAAATCTCTCAACAGAGGAAAAGCCAGGTAGGTTCAGGGGACAGATCCGAACGTATCAGAACCTACAACTTTCCACAGGGCAGAGTATCCGATCACAGAACCGGAGTTACTCTATATAAACTTGATGCGTTTTTAGACGGCGATTTGGACGAAATCATAGATGGCTTAATCACTACGGATCAGGCTGAAAAGATGAAGAACTTCTGATGTGACTCCCCTTTATGATTTCGCAAGGTAATGATTTTAAAATATCGGTAAAAATGAAAACAGTTTTTTTAAGTGATGATGAAAATGATATAAAAAAAGCGGGAGAGATTATCTCTAAAGGTGGACTTGTCGCATTTCCAACGGAAACGGTCTACGGGCTCGGTGCTGACGGATTAAATGAAAATGCCGTTTCAAAGATATTTGCGGCAAAAGGCAGACCCGGTGATAATCCTTTAATTTTACATATCAGTGAAATTCATGAAATAGAGAGTATAGCACTTGAAGTCGATGAAAAAGCAAAAAAATTGATGAAAGCTTTTTGGCCGGGGCCGATGACTCTCATCTTGAAGGCAAGAGATATAGTTCCTAAAAAAACTACAGGCGGATTAGATACAGTCGGCATTAGAATGCCTAATTGCGATATGGCAAGGTTGTTGATAAGATCAGCAGGAACCCCTATTGCAGCTCCCAGTGCAAACACTTCCGGCAGACCCAGTCCAACTACGGCAAAACATGTGCTGGAAGATATGAACGGTAAAATAAATGCAATTTTAGACGGTGGAGATTGCCAAGTAGGAATTGAATCTACAATCATTTCTACTCTAGGAGAAACTGTAACCATTCTCAGACCCGGTGCGATAACAAAGGAAGATGTGGAGAGAACACTGAATGAGCCTGTAAAATTCCACGAGAGTTTGCTCAGCACAAGTGATATTATAGATAGAATAGGAGTTTCTGATACATCGTCCGATGTATCAGTCAAAAAAAAATCGATGAGCCAAAATCTCGAAGAGGATGTGGTTCCTATGGCTCCGGGGATGAAGTATAAACATTACGCACCCAAAGCGGACATGCTGCTGTTCATAGGTGATTACGACATCGTATGCAAAGAAATCGAGAAGAGGAAAGAAATCTTTCAGAAGCAGGGAAAAAAAGTAGGAGTAATAAACTATGGATGTCAGAGCAATTTGGAAATTTCAAAGAGGTTTTTCAAGGATCTGAGACATATGGATGAAGAAAAGATCGATGTTATACTCGCCTGTGGCGTAAGCGACGTCGGATTGGGTTTTGCCGTCATGAACAGAATGATGAAATCGGCGGGATATAACATCATAAACTTGACCGAAGAAAAGGTCGGACAAAAAATAGATTCTCGGGGTGAAAATGACACCCTTCCCATATAAATAAAATTAAAGTGAGGAGAGGAAATGAAAATTGCAATTGCCAGCGATCATGCCGGCTATGAGATGAAGATGATTATTTTAGGTTATTTGCAAGCCATGGATCACGATGTTATGGATCTTGGAACGGATAGCACCGAGTCGGTAGATTATCCGGTTTACGGAAAGTCATGTGGTGAGGCTGTCGCGAGGAAAAAAGCGGAGAAAGGTATCGTGATATGTGGAAGCGGTATCGGTATCTCCATTGCTGCAAACAAGGTTAAAGGTGTCAGATGCGGGCTTTGTACTTCTGTTGAAATGGCGGAATTAGCCAGGAAGCACAACGATGCCAACGTATTGGCTCTAGGTGGCAGGCTTACTGAAATCACTGTGGCACTACAAATTGTAGATGCTTTTTTAAATACTGAGTTTGAAGGTGGCAGACACCAAAAACGCGTCGATTTGCTTGATAAATAAGGAGGGGCAAAGTGAGTAGAATATACGTATTCGATCATCCGTTAATTCAACATAAAACAGCTCTTTTACGATTAAAGGAGACTACTACTAAGGATTTTAGAGATTTGGCAAAGGAAATCGGTATGCTCATGGGATATGAAGCTACCAGGGATTTACCTCTTAAAAAGGTTCACGTCGAAACTCCAATGTGCAACACGGATGTCAATTTATTAGATGGTGAGGACGTTGCCATCGTTCCCATTTTGCGAGCAGGTTTAGGTATGGTGGACGGAATGCTTTCATTGATTCCCAACGCAAAAGTTGGACATGTAGGGCTTTATAGAGATCCTGAAACTCATAAACCGGTGGAGTATTATTGCAAGATGCCTCATGATATCGAGAAAAGGAAGATATTCGTAATGGATCCTATGCTTGCCACCGGAGGATCGGCAGTCGATGCAGTCAGCTTGGTGAAAGAGAAGGGGGGCAAGGATATCACTTTTATGTGCTTAATCGCAGCTCCGGAAGGGATTGAAACCTTGTCAAAAGCACACCCCGACATAGATATACTGATAGCTGCAAAAGATGAGAAATTAGATGAAAATGCCTATATATTGCCGGGGCTTGGAGATGCAGGCGATAGACTTTACGGAACGAAATAAGGAGGGCGTAAAAGTGAATAGCAATGAGATTAAGGAGAGTCCTTTAACGAACGATTTGACGGACAATGAGGAACTTCTTGATTGGGTGAGTGAAGTGGCTGAACTGACTCAACCCGACAGCATTATGTGGATTACCGGAGATGAGGCTCAGCTTGAGCAACTCAGAAAAGAAGCTATGAAAACAGGTGAGCTGCATCAGCTGAATACGGAAAAATTGCCGGGATGTTACCTGCACCGAAGTGCTACACATGACGTTGCGAGAATTGAAGGCAGAACTTTCATATGCAGCGAACAAAAGGACAATGCGGGTCCCACAAACAACTGGATGGATCCAAGAGAAATGCACGAAAAGCTGAAAAAACTTTTCAAGGGTTCCATGAAGGGACGAACCATGTACGTGATTCCCTTCTCTATGGGTGCTATCGGATCTCCATTTGCCAAGTACGGCATAGAAATTACCGACTCGATTTACGTTGTGCTAAACATGAATATAATGACTAGAATCGGCGTTAAAGTTTTAGACGCCATAGGCAGTAAAGGCGAGTTCACTAAAGGATTGCATGCAAAGTCGGATTTAAATCCGGAGGAGCGTTACATAGTTCACTTCCCTGAGGAAAACACCATAATGTCCATAAATTCCGGATATGGCGGAAATGTTTTACTGGGCAAAAAGTGTCTGGCGCTGCGAATCGCTTCATATCTAGGTCAAAAACAGGGTTGGTTGGCAGAGCATATGCTTATATTGGGTGTTGAAAATCCACAGGGTGAAAAACACTATGTTGCGGCAGCATTTCCGTCTGCTTGCGGAAAAACCAATTTGGCGATGTTGATTCCTCCGGAAGTTTACAGGAAACGCGGTTGGAAGATATCCTGTGTCGGAGACGATATCGCTTGGCTTAGAATCGGCCAAGACGGCAGGCTATGGGCGACAAATCCCGAAAACGGATTTTTCGGAGTCGCTCCGGGAACCAATGCAAAGTCAAATCCCAACGCATTGACTGCAACTATGAAAAATACCATATTCACCAACGTTGCTCTCAACACTGACGATAATACGGTTTGGTGGGAAAAGCTGAGCAAGGATATTCCGGAGAATATAATAGATTGGACGGGACAGGAGAGAAATGGAAGCGATAAGGGCAACGAGCCCCTTGCTCATCCCAATTCAAGGTTTTCATCTCCGGCAGTTAACTGCCCGTGTATTTCAAAAGCTTTCGGAAAACCGGAAGGCGTTCCGATTTCTGCTATAATATTCGGTGGCAGAAGGGCGAAAACAGCACCTCTCGTATATCAGTCAAGGGACTGGAACCACGGAGTCTTCGTCGGTTCGATAATGGCTTCAGAAACCACTGCTGCGGCCTCAGGACAGGTCGGAGTGGTGAGGAGAGACCCTATGGCAATGTTGCCTTTCTGCGGCTACAACATGGCTGACTACTGGCAGCACTGGCTGGATATGGGACAGAAACTGACAAATCCTCCTAAAATTTTCAATGTAAACTGGTTTAGAACTGATGAAAACGGCAGTTTCATATGGCCGGGATTCGGCGATAATCTGAGAGTTTTGGAATGGATACTGAAAAGAGCTCAAGATAGAATCGGCTATGAGGAAACGGAAATAGGATTGTTACCTAAAGCTGAAGACATAGACATTGAGGACTGTGACATAGATAATAAAACTCTGCAGAGCATATTGAATGTAGAAAAGGAATATTGGCTGGATGATATAAAGAGCATAGAGGAGCTTTATAACAAATTTGGCGACAGAGTACCTGCTACGCTGGTCAAGGAAGTCAAAGACATGGAATCTCGATTGAAGAAGATAAAATAATAACCGCAAAAGAAGGTCATATCTTTATGATATGGCCTTTTGTGAAATTTAGAGTAACTGCTGAATTGACAGCACATTCGACGAAAATCTGTACAGAGAGGAGTAAAAAATATGATAAATGAAAAAGTTCATGAAAGGATAAAAAAACTCAGAAAACTGATGACAGACAACCAAATACGCTTTTATTTGATACCTACTTCGGATTTTCATCAGACAGAGGCAGTGGGCAGCTATTTTAAAGCCCGAGAGTATATGTCGGGATTTACCGGTTCGGAAGGCACTCTTCTAATCGGTATGTATGAGGCAAAACTATGGGTTGACGGCAGATATTTTTTACAGGCGGAAAAGGAGCTCGTCGGAATCGGCATAGATAAAATGGAAATGGGAGAAAAGGGTGTTCCGACTATTGAAGAATATTTACGTGAAAATCTGAATGCCAACGATACGCTGGCTTTTGACGGAAGAGTTGTCAATACTGCCATGTTTCAGGAGTTTGAGAAGATTGCCAGTGAAAAAAGGTCAAAAATAAAAGTGGATTTAGACTTGGTTGACAGCGTATGGTCAGATAGACCCGCTTTACCGAAATATAAGGCATGGAAGTTGCCGAAAACCATTACAGGAGAAACCATTGATCAAAAGCTGAAAAGGCTCAGAGATGAGATGAAAGCTAATGAGTTAGGTGGATATATATTCTCCGCATTGGACGATATCGCCTGGCTTTTGAATATGAGAGGCAGAGATGTTGAGTTTTTCCCTGTGGTCCTGTCTTATTTGATACTGACAAAAACCGACGGCTATCTGTTTGTAGATCAAAATAAGTTGACAGATGAGCTCTTAGAGGATTTTTCGAGAAATGCGATTAAGGTATTCCCATACGATAGAGTCTTTGAATTTGCTGAAAAATTAGATGATTTGCTGGGAGAAGGGTACAATACCATATCATTGGATGCAAATATTTTGAATTCCGCGCTATACGCAAAACTTCCGAGAAATATAAAAGTGCAAAACGAAGTGTCTCCTGTGGTTTTGTGGAAAGCGTGCAAAAATGAAATAGAGCTTAAAAACAACGAAAATGCACACTTAAAAGATGCCATCGCTGTAACTAAATTCATAAGATGGATTCAAAATTCCGTAAAAGAAGGAGAAGATATCGATGAATACGGTGCTTCCATGAAACTTCACGAGTTCAGGATGCAACAGGATGGCTTCATAGAGGAGAGTTTTGAAACCATTGCGGCATATAGAGAAAACGGGGCAATTGTGCACTATCATCCGCCTGTGAGCAACTCCAAAAAACTCGAAAATCGCAGTATGATACTGGTAGACAGCGGAGGTCATTATAGAGACGGTACCACCGACGTTACCAGAACAATTCCTCTCGGACAGCTCACAGCAGAAGAGAAAAAGTGCTATACAGCCGTGTTGCGAGCTATGATAAGGCTGAGTAAATCAAAATTTTTGAAAGGCTGCAACGGAAAAAATCTAGACATACTGGCAAGGGGCATTTTATGGGATCTGAACATGGATTACAAGCACGGAACAGGACATGGAGTAGGGTATATTCTAAACGTTCACGAAGATCCTGTCGGTATCCGATGGAGAGCCGTTCCGGGGCTTAATGATATGGAACAGTTCAGAAAAGGAATGGTCGTTTCAAACGAACCGGGAGTATATTTTGAAAATAACTTCGGAATCAGAATCGAAAATGAGATGGTTGTTGTGGAAGATATGGAAAACCAATTCGGAAAGTTTATGAAATTCGAACCGTTGACATGGATTCCTATCGATACGAAGCAAATATTGATCGAGGATATGAATGAAGATGAAAAAAAGTGGCTCAACACGTATCATGCAGAAGTATTCAGAAAAATCAGTCCATTTTTAGACGACAATGAAAAAAAATGGCTGAGAGATTATACAAAAATGATATAATATGGTATACTTGTCCAAACTGCAAAATGGATATTTTCAGATATTATTTTACTGATAAATTTTGAAATTCTGCAGCAATCCCAAGGGAAGAAAAATTAAAAATTATGTGAGAGTAACAGATAGAAGGAGAGGAATATTTATGTTAAAGGAATTTAAAAAATTTGCATTTAGAGGCAATGTCTTGGATTTGGCAGTAGGTGTAATCATAGGTGCTGCGTTTGGTAAGATTATCAGTTCCTTGGTAAACGATATCATCATGCCGTTGATAGCCTTGATACTGCCGGGAAAAGTCGATTTTACAAGCCTTATGTGGAACAATATAAAATACGGTAATTTCATTCAAGTTGTATTTGATTTTCTAATTACCGCATTTGCTATATTCATGTTCATAAAGGCAATAAATACCGCAAAGGATAAACTTTCAAAAGAATCGCCGGAAGAAGAGGCTGCACCTGTTGACAGCAAGGAAGAACTGCTGAAAGAAATCAGAGATCTATTAAAAAGTGAAAAATAATTATGGTTAATGTGTTCGATAAATGGGAAACACAGAAACTATATGGAATTTTATCGGTTGGGGTTGATTAAAGCATTTTTAAATTACAAGCGAGGCGATTGAATGTAACCATATTGCACCTCCTCCAGGGGGGTCACTGCAAATAAAGTTATATGTTTAAACAGAAACTAAATACAAATGCTATGTTTTAGAGAAGGGAGCAGATGCTCTCTTTTTTAGTTGCAAATTTTGGCTCAAATAAATCATTCTCTCTGTATTGTATAACAATTATTCATGGGATAAAACAATAATTTTTATTGAAAAGTTTATGAGTTACTATTAGAATTAAATGGAAAGAATTGTAAGTTCGATTTCGCCTACGGGTAATTAAATATTGCAACAGGATTATATCTATGGATCAAGGAGAAATTGTCGAATATGGCACACATAGTGAATTAATGAAAAAAGACGGATTATATAAAAGGCTATACACAAAACAGGCCTCATTATATCAAAATATTAACATTAATTAAAGGGGAAGTAATGAATATCATTGAGACTAAAAACATTGAAAAAACATATAAGACAGGTGATGCAGTCGTAGAAGCTCTGAAGGACGTAAATTTAACGTTAACAGAAGGTGAGATTCTCGCCATAATGGGCAGCAGCGGCTCCGGAAAAAGCACTCTTTTACATATTTTAGGCGGGTTGGAGCGACCTGATGATGGAGAAGTTTATCTGAACGAAAGCACAAACCCCGTAATATTTAAAGAACCGCAGATAACTGAATATAGGGAGAAGAATATCGGCTTTATATTTCAACGGTTCAATCTCATAGGAGATCTAACCGTGCGAGACAACATTGAAATTCCTCTTCACATAAAAAAAGAGAAATTTGAAACCATAAATGAAAAGGTGGAGAAAATGGCTCGGCTGATGGGTATTTCTTCAAAATTAGACAACAAGCCCGGCAAGCTGTCAGGCGGACAACAGCAGAGGGTGGCAATCGCCAGGGCTTTAATCGGCAATCCCAGAATACTCCTGGCAGATGAACCCACAGGAGCCCTCGATGTGGTTACGACTGCTGAAATTCTGGATATATTGACCGATTTAAACAAAGAGTTAAACCAAAGTATAATCGTGGTCACCCACGATGCCAAAGTTGCATCCTGCGCTGATAGAGTGGTTTTTTTGCACAACGGTCAGATAAAAGAGGAATATCGTGTTGAAGCGGATGCAAATAACGTAGCTAATATTTTAGATTTATTAAAAACTTTGGAGCAATAGGAGTCTCATGAAAAACCTCAATAATTTATCCTTTGAACAAATTAAAAACAACAGATTTTTGTCCGCAACGAGCATGATCAGCATAATGCTCGTCGTATTCGCTATCGTCGTTATGTTCAACTTCGCTTTAAATTCAATTATCACATATCCTCAGTCCTTTGCAAATATGAAAAGTGCCGGTGCCGCTATTGATATTCGCAGCGAAGAATATAGAAAAAATTTGCTGTCTTTTATCATAATATTATCTGTTATAATAATTTCGATTATGACTGTTACAATCTTATTTATTACGAGTACGTTTCAAATATTGCTCAAAAAAAGCCATAGAGATATGGCGATATTACGAGCAATGGGAGCCGACAAAGCTCAAATAAAAGCCATCATCAAGAATCAGGTCAATTTTCTGACCATTGCAGGTAGCGTGTTAGGGCTTGTATCGGCATTTTTATTCTATAACTTCGGTTTAGAGTTTCTACGTAAAGTATGGGGAATGAAAATAAACGGAAAACATCATTTTTACGTTACAATATCGATAGCAATCGTGATAATTCTAATGGTGATTATAAGAAAATCGGTTTTATTTAGTGCAAATAAATACTCCAATGTAATGCCCATCGAAATCATAAACGGATTATACGGTGAGAAAAACGGAAAAGAAAAAATGCGAAAAAGAAGGGCATTGTCTTTTAGAGATCTGAATTTATCGCTGAAACTGATAGGGAACAAACTTTCAGAAAATAAACGGATCATTCTTTCAGTCTCTTTGTTGATCGTTTTATTCTTGTCAGGCAACACTTTTGTAAAAACCGTGGAAAAAAACGGAGCGGACTACATAAAGCAGAAATACAAATCGGATATTTTGATAACCATAGATAGCTCTGAACCTCTAAAGAAAAGAGAAACGGATAAGATTATAGATCGGCTAAAAAAAACGGAAAATGTGGATATAGCTGTTATGTATGGCATACAATCGATTAGTAATAGTGACGGATCTCGTATAAATTTTCAATTGGGTGATTTAAATGGATTGAACAAGTTTAAGTTCTTACATAATAGGTTCGAGAAAAATGAAACAGCTATTAGCGACACTTTCGCTAAAAAACATAACCTCAAGGAAAATGATAAATTAATGCTGGGCGATAAAAAGTTTACAGTTCGGGAGATTTTTAAATCGTCCAACTTCACTTGGAGTGATGTTATTATAGGTGCAGACAACGAGGAGTATACCGATGAAGATCTCGGCCATTTTGACGCCATCTATGCAAAAGGGAATATGAAACAAATCAACAAGACTCTCGCCTCCTTAAAAAACAAATATCACTACATAAAGTGGTCGACGCAAGATGAAGAACTGTCTAAGCTTTACAATGGTGGAAAAGAGCGATTCGGTATGTTTTTCATAACGTTATACGGGCTTGTGATCATCGTAACCATCGGCTGGATTAACACGATGAACAACATTCTGGAAGACAGGCGAAACAACTATTCCACATTGCACACATTAGGCTATGTTCCAAGGCGTATTGCGATGATAATACTCTATCAACTGCTCATATATGTGGGGACCGGCGTTATAGGCGGACTTATACTGAGTACGATTTTAAATTATAAAATAACGGAGACTTTGGAATTCACAGGTAGCTTGCAGGCAGTGGGGTTATATACTCTCGTCATACTGGTTGCAATGCTTCCAAAAGTTTTAAAACTGGCATACACATACAATCAAGATATTTTAAAAGAGTAGAAAATATAAATTATCTGCTATTAAATATCTCCTGCAAATTCATAAAACTTTGCAATTCTCTCAATTCAAATAATTTTAATTGACTTTTTTTTGATAAGAATGTACAATGTATAGGCGTGGATTTAGGATGGAAGCGTCCGTGAATTCACAGCTAAGTTAATTTAGTAATCGCTGAAACAGATTTTACAAATCCCAGTAAGCGGATCCGAAAGGGATGGTCAACCATCTTAGTAGGAGGAAAGGAAACAAAATGAAATCATTTATTGCAAAGCCTCATGAAGTAGAGCGTAAATGGTATGTTATCGACGCGGAGAACAAAACTCTAGGTCGTTTAGCATCGGAAGTAGCTGCTATCTTGAGAGGAAAGAAAAAGCCTACATATACTCCCCACGTAGACTGCGGAGATTATGTAATCGTTATCAATGCTGAAAAAGTTGCGGTAACAGGCAAGAAGAGAAAAGAAAAGATCTACAAGAGACACACCGGATATCCGGGTGGTCTTAGAGAGATGACTTTCGAACAGCTTATGGAAAAACACCCGACAGAAATTGTTAGACACGCTGTTAAAGGCATGATGCCAAACGGCAAACTGGGCAGACAGATGTACAAGAAGCTGAAGGTTTACGCCGGACCTGAACACGGTCACGACGCACAAAAACCTGCAGTTTGGGAATTTTAAGGGGAGGTATAACAAATGGCAAAAGTTCAATTTAGAGGAACAGGCAGAAGAAAATCTTCAGTTGCAAGAGTTAGACTAGTCCCTGGCACTGGCAACATCACTGTTAATAAAAAACCGTTAGATGACTATATCGCACTGGAAATCGTAAAAAGAGAAGTTAAAAGACCTTTCGAGATTGCCGGTTGCGAAGGCAAGTTTGACGTTATCGCTACCGTAACCGGTGGCGGATACACAGGTCAAGCAGGAGCGTTGAGGCACGGCATTGCGAGAGCTTTATGCGAAGCTGATAGAGAAGCATACAGAGCTCCTCTGAAGGCTGCCGGTTTCTTGACAAGAGATGCGAGAATGAAGGAAAGAAAGAAATACGGTCTTAAAAAGGCGAGAAAAGCATCTCAGTTCTCAAAGAGATAATTTTCGCGAGATTATATTTATTGCGCAGGCAAATTGCGGAGTTCCGAAGGGAGCTCCGTTTTTATGTCGATAGCATAGCAGCAATTAAAAGGTCTCCTTGTCCAAAGACCTGCAAAAGTGTATAATATAGTCTATCGGACGATGATTTCGCTGAAAAACATTCCGTATATTTGATATTTGCTATGGCGTTTATGAAAGTTCACAAAGACAATCTTTCAGGCTTTCACCTCTTTTCATGTGATGCCTATGCGTTTTGAGACTTTACGTCTTATATCGCGAATATTTCTGTACGAATGTTTCATATGCAACATGCATATTATCAGTTACAATATGTGCATTATCAGTGAGAAATCCCATCGTGCAACAGAAATTTTAAAATGGAGTAATAATATGTTCAACTACAAATTATGGATTTTTGAAGGCTCTGTAATCATGGTAATCGCCGTCGCAACGGTGGTCTTTTACGGCAATGCCGTATACTTCGATACCTTTTACAGCGGGGCTATTCAAGGCTTGAGAGGCGGCGGCTTAAATACTTTGATGGAAGGAATTACATATATCGGCAATTGGCAGTCCATCGTCATAATATGCCTTTTGCTTTTAGCTTTCGATAAAACTCGGAAGACTTTCGGCATACCCGTTACGTTGGTCGCCATACTTTCCAGCGTTGCCAATAAAATCGTAAAGCATCTGATGCATAGGCCCAGACCCGACTCTTCAAATATGCTGATTTCCGTAAAAGGCTATTCCTTTCCCAGCGGACATACGACTACGGCAATAGCTGTATTTGTCCTGATAGGGTACATTTTGGTGAAAACTATGGATGATAAGAAAAAAGCTTGGATTTACGCAATTCTTCTCACCCTTCTCGCACTTGTAATAGGATTGAGCAGAGTTTACGTCGGAGTTCACCATCCGTCTGATGTGTTCGCCGGAATATTCATGGGAACCGCTTCCATGAGCCTGATTGCGATGTTCTTTTATCCTCATAAAAAGGAACATGCCAAATGGAGTGAAAAGTTCGACAGGAAATTAGATTCTCTGGAAGTCATCGAAGCGGAAGTTGTAAAGATGCCCGATGAAATGAAAACTTCATCAGATGGAGAAGAAACGTCCATGAATAATTTTAAATAAGCGGACATACGTCTGAAATTCATCATTCAAGTCTTTATCAGCGGACCTTTCATGAAAAACGCAATAAAATCGTAAAAGAGGGGTAGAAATATGAAAATTTTTGCTAATATACCGACATTTTTTAAAGCCTACGGTAACTTGCCTCAGCTTACACAATTTAAGAAGGAGATAGAAAAAGCCAAAGTTGCCGGAGACTTGGAACGTGAAAAAGAATATATACTAAAGGCTACCAGCACATGGGGAAAGTCTCTATCCAAAAGCATAGGCATGGATTTGGAGCTTCTAGGAAGCGAAAATCTTCCAAAAAACGGACCTGTGGTGTATATGTCCAATCATCAGAGTTTTGCCGACATAGTAGCTCTCTGCGCCGTTTTAGATACTATTCAATTCGGATTCATAGCTAAAGATAAACTGGACAGGGTTCCTTTGTACGGCAGCTGGATCAATCGAATCAGAAGTGTTATGATAAACAGAGATAACGCCAGAGAAGGGCTGAAGGCAATTTCAAAGGGCATTTCGTTTATCAACGACGGCTTCTCCCTGTTGATCTTCCCCGAAGGGAAGCGCAGCCAGTGCCCCGACATGGGAGAGTTTAAAGCCGGCGCTATGAAAATAGCTACAAAACCCGGTGTTCCCATCATACCTATTTCCTTGGACGGTACTTGGAGAATATTTGAGGAAAAGGGACGATTGCAAAAAGGTCTTGTCAAGATAAAAATTCATCCTCCTATCGAGACTAAAAATCTTTCAAGGGAAGAGGAAAAGCACCTTTCCAAGAAAGTCTACGATATAATTCACAGCGGTGTCCTTGAATTACAGAGACATTCCGAGAATTAGGTCAAAATTTAATTTTATTAAACGGTTTGAGAGGTAATAATTATGGATCGTCTGGATATGGAATTTTTTGATAAGTATAAGGATGTGGATAAGTTCTGTGGAGATATGCTGAGTTCCGATTCCGGGATTTCTGAATACATCGACCAGATGGAGAAAACTCCTGCTTCGGAAAGGCGATATGTCCCTTCATGGGAACGAGATTATCGCATGCTGAAGCATTTGAGATATGTCAGAAATCAAATTGCTCATGCGAATAACGACGTTATTTCCACAGAAGAAGACTTTTTCGAGCTCAATGAGTTTTATGACAGATTGTTAAGCGGAAATCATCCTTTCGCACTTATCAGGATTAATTCTAAGCGTGCTGAAAGAATCAGTAAACATAGTGGAGTTAAGAATGATGGTACTTCCAATACAGAGCATACCGGCTACAGCAATTACGATAGCAGGCAGCATTCATATGACTATGACAACAAAATCCGATCCACTGACCGCAACAACTATAACCATAACAGTACTAATTACGGAAAAAATTCCGGTTCGCCTTTGAAAATATTGGCACTATCAGCCTTCGTAATAGCTGTTTTGCTCATTGCGTATTACATGAGCCAATAATGGCATATCTTCAATCAATCTAAGAGAAATATGAACAATGAATATTTTTTATAATTTGACATAGTAAAATTTAATGATACCAAAAAATCCTGTAACTTTAGCAAAGCTGCAGGATTTTCAGTTATCGTAATTCTATTTTAAAAAAATCTTTATATATGAGCATTGCCAACTGAATGCTTCACTTCTTCCATACATTTGCAATCTATAAATCTTTACAGACTTTATTTCGATGTTAAGCGGTTTATTTTAAACATGATCCTTAACAATTCACAAACTGATAACATATAAATATCAATACCCTATGCCAAAATTATCTTTTACTCTGTCGAGAACTTTTTCAGCTATTTCATTTGCTCTCTTTTCACCGTCTTCCAATATTCGCACAAGTTCTTGCGAATTTCTGATCTCTTCGAATCTCTCTTTAAAAGGCTTCAATCCGTCGATTACGATTTCGACTAAATCCTTCTTGAAATCTCCATAGCCTTTTCCCTTGTATTTCTCCTCGATTTGCCCTATGGATAAATCGGAAAAGGCGGTGTAAATATTCATGAGATTGCTGATTCCCGGCTTATTTTCCACATCGAATTTTACAACTCCGTCCGAATCGGTTGTAGCTCTCATAATAGCCTTCTTGATTTTTTTATCGTCATCTAACAGCGAAATCCTGCTGAGCTCGTTCTCTGCACTCTTGCTCATTTTTTTGGTAGGATCGTCTAATGCCATAATCTTGGCACCTTCCTTTAAATATCTTCCTTCGGGAAGTATGAAGGTATCACCGTACTTATTATTAACCCTGTTGCATAGATCTCTGGTCAATTCAATGTGTTGTTTTTGGTCTATGCCGACGGGTACTACTTCCGTATCGTATAACAAAATATCGGCAGCCATCAAAACAGGATATGTGAACAAACCTGTGGGAACGGATTCTCTACCTTTTCCCTTGTCCTTGAACTGAGTCATTCTGGACAGCTCTCCCGTATATGAAGAACATGTCAAAAGCCAACCCAGTTCCGCATGACCGGACACTTTCGATTGAACAAATACTATGCTTTTCTCAGGATCCACACCGACAGCCAAATACAGAGCTGCGACATCTAAAATGTGCTCTCTCAGCTCCTCGGGATCTTGCGGTACCGTAATTGCATGCAAATCCACGATGCAATATATGCACTCGTGCTCTTCCTGTAACTCTACAAATTGCTTCAAAGCACCGAGATAATTCCCTAAATGAATGTTTCCTGTGGGTTGAACTCCCGAAAAAACCCTGCTCATAAAAACCTCCTAAACAATTTATCTGCTATTATTTTTCGCCCAAAGTGGAATGAAACGAGTTTGTACACATCATAAAACATGTAAACTCAACCTCTTCAAGACCTGTATCTTCCTATAAAAACATTCCAAAGCCATCAATTGGTGAATTCTTGATTAAATTGCTTCAGTATTTTCTTTTCGGCTCTCGATATGGTCATCTGTGAAACGCCTAAATCTTTTGCTATTTCACTTTGAGATTTCTCTTCCACAAATCTCTTTTTAAAAATATACTTGTACGTTCCGTTTAAATTCTTTAGAACTTTGCTTATTATCTCAAAGTTCTCGATATCCTCAAACCCTTTTTCTTCTTGTGCCGTGTACTTCTCAAACATCGCGGTACTTCCTTCATCACCGTTATCGTCAAAGGTCTGATTAAGCGAGAGGGTACCGTATGCTGCACTGCTCTCAATGGCTCTGACAATGGTTTCTTCTTTTTCTCCCATCTTTTCGGCTATCTCTGCAACCGTAGGTGTTCTGCCCAACTCTATGGTCAATTCTTCCTTCACTCTGGGCATGGACGATGAAAGCTCTTTCATATGTCTCGGAACCTTTACGCTCCAACCTTTATCTCTGAAATATTTTTTTATTTCTCCCAGGATGGTCGGCGTGGCAAAACTGCTGAACTCAAACCCTTTTTCTGGATTGAACCTTTCGACTGCGGAAATGAGTGCCATGGCACCGACCTGATATAAATCGTCGTAATCGACACCCTTTCCAAGATATTTTTTTATTAAAATATCCACCATATATAGATGATCTTCTACGAGTTTATTCCTTAGTTCTCGGTCCCTCGTACTGTAATACTCCTTGAATAATTCCTTATTTTGCATAATTCTACCTTTTGATAGGCTAAATATTTTTAATCATAATCAACCTTTTTTTATTATTTTCATCTAGTTCCAGTGTCACCTTATCCATAATAGTATTCATTACCGCTATACCTAAATCTCCCTCTTGAGGACATTGCTCGCAAATTTTCCTGCACTTTTCAAGCTCATATTCTCCGGTAGCAGCTATGGCAATTGAAAATTGTTTTTCACTAATTTCAATATCCATCTTATATTCGTTACACCAACAGTCGCTGTCGTGGCAAGATATTATTTTACAGCCTTCGATTACCGCTATACCCACTTCGTCCATGGCTTCAATATCCAGTCCTGCCACACTGGCCGCCGACACGGCAACGCTGTTGCACACCCTTATATATTCAGGTGCACATTTAATTGTAACGCTTATATTATTTGTCATAACTTCCCCTCAATCCGTTTCTTTCTCACTATCTTCCTTTATGACTTTCGTCATCGATATTATGTTTGCATCTTCTTCCACTTTCATAATTTTTACCCCTTGGGTCGCTCTGCCGAATTCTGAGACGTCCTTGGCTTCGATTCTTATTATTATTCCATCGGAATTTATCAACAGCACTTCATCATCTTCTTCTACTGTAACCGCTCCTACGAGTTCTCCTGTCTTTGAGAATTTAGACTTATCGTAGGTCAATATTCCCTTTCCGCCTCTTTCCTGTTTCTTGTAATCCTTCACAGGAGTTCTCTTCCCAAATCCATTCTGCGTAACGACTAAGAGCTTATCTTCTTCGTTGACAAGGCACATTGAAATAACTTCATCTCCTTCGCCTAATTTCAACGCCCTTACGCCCATGGCTGCTCTTCCCGTAGCCCTTACGTCTTTTTCGCTGAACCTTATGCTCTTTCCGTGTTTAGTAACGATTATTATATCGTCATTTCCTGAAGTTTCCTTTATGTCTATCAGCTCATCTCCATCTCTCAAGTTTATGGCGATTAGACCGTTTTTCCTGTTTGTCTCAAATTCGGATATGGATGTTTTCTTGATGGTTCCCTTCTTGGTAACTCCCAACAGGAATGCATCTTCTGTGAAGTTTTCAATCGGCATCACCGCATTGATTCTCTCTCTCTGAAGGAGATTCAAGAAGTTCACGGCAGGTGTACCTTTTGCTGTTCTGGTAGCTTCAGGTATTTCGTAAGCCTTGATTTTATACACTTTACCGAAATTTGTGAAGAACATCAAATAATCGTGTGTAGACGTCATTATCAAGTCCGTAACAAAATCATTTTCTCTCGTCGTAAGACCTGTGATGCCTTTACCTCCTCTTTTCTGAGTCTTATAGGTGTCAGCCGGAATCCTCTTCAAATAGCCCAGATGAGTCAAAGTCACTGCAACGTTTTCCTTTTCTATCAAATCTTCCTCGTCGATTTCCGTGCTGTCTGCTACTATCTTGGTCCTTCTTTCATCTGAATACTTTTCCTTGATTTCCATCATCTCATCTCTTACTACGCCCATCAGCATCTTCTCATCAGAGAGAAGTGCGTTGTAATAAGTTATCTTTTCCATCAATTCGTTGTATTCGTTTTCGATTTTTTCTCTTTCCAACCCTTGCAATCTTGCCAATCTCATATCCAAAATCGCCTGCGCCTGTATTTCGGACAAGTCAAAGGTTTCCATAAGCCTCGTTTTGGCATCGCTGTAGGAAGATCTTATTATCTTTATTATCTCGTCTATGTTATCCAAGGCTATTCTCAAACCTTCCAGTATGTGAGCCCTCGCTTCAGCTTTATTCAAATCGTACTGAGTTCTGCGAGTCATGACATTTTTCTGGTGTTTTAAAAATTCACTTATGATTTCATATAAGTTTAACACCCTCGGTTGTCCTTCGACCAAAGCTATCATGATCATGCTGTAAGTATCCTGAAGCTGTGTATGCTTGTACAATCTGTTCAATATAATCTGCGGATTTGCATCTCTCTTTAACTCTATCACTATTCTCATTCCATGTCTGCTGGACTCGTCTCTGATAGTTGAAATTCCGTCTATTTTCTTATCTTTTACCAGCATTGCTATCTTTTCAATCAACCTCGCCTTGTTCACCTGAAAAGGAATTTCGCTGACTACGATTTGCATTCTGCCTTTATTGGTTTCTTCTATTTCAGTTTTCGATCTTACGGTTACTTTTCCCTGACCGGTTCTATACGCTTCCTTGTGGTTATTTTTGCCTAAAATCATCGCACCTGTAGGAAAATCAGGTCCTTTTACTATTTCGATTAAATCTTCTACAGTCGCTTCTTCGTTTTCAATCATAAAACAGGCTGCATCTATTACTTCCCCCAAATTATGCGGTGGAATAGATGTAGCCATCCCGACTGCTATACCGTTTGAACCGTTTACCAGTAAGTTCGGAATTTTTGCAGGTAAAACCGACGGTTCCTTTTCTTCCTCGTCGAAATTCGGTACGAAATCAACCGTTTCCTTTTCTATATCTCTGAGCATCTGCAGAGCGAACGGAGTCATTCTCGCTTCGGTATAACGCATTGCCGCAGCACCGTCTCCATCTATTGAACCGAAGTTTCCGTGACCGTCTACCAGCATATATCTGGTCGAAAAATCCTGTGCCATTCTAACCATTGCATCGTAAATAGCCGAGTCTCCGTGAGGGTGATATTTACCCATTACATCACCGACTATACGCGCAGATTTTTTAAAAGGCTTATCAGGCGTTACACCCAATTGACTCATACCGTAAAGAATCCTTCTGTGAACCGGTTTCAAACCGTCTCTTACATCCGGCAAGGCTCTTCCAACAATTACACTCATAGCATAATCTATATAAGATTTTTTCATTTCACTATGAATTTCATGCTGTATCATCTTGCTGTCTTCTTGCATTATATTGCTCATTTCATACCATCCTTAAACATCTAAATTCTTTACGTATTTTGCATTATCTTCGATAAATTTCTTTCTAGGTGGAACTTTATCTCCCATCAGAGTAGTGAATATTTCATCTGCCATTGTAACGTCTTCTAAAGTTATCTGTATCAGCGTTCTGGTATTGTAATCCATAGTGGTCTCCCACAACTGATGATAATCCATTTCACCCAAACCCTTATATCTCTGTATATTGACTTTACCCGGTTTTTCCGAAAGTTCGGCGAGAAGCTTTTCCTGCTCTCTGTCAGAATAGGTATAATGTACCTCATTTCCTTTTTTAACCTGGAACAACGGTGGCTGTGCAGCGTAAACGTATCCGCCTTCTACCAGAGGCTTCATGTATCTGTAGAAGAATGTCAACAGAAGCGTTCTGATATGCGCTCCGTCGACGTCGGCATCGGTCATTATTATTATCTTATGATATCTGAGTTTTTCTATATCGAAATCATCTCCTATATTACAGCCGAAAGCCGTTATCATGTTCTTTATTTCATCGCTGTTCAAAATTTTGTCCAGTCTGGCTTTTTCAACATTTAAAATCTTACCTCTCAACGGTAAAACAGCCTGTCTTTTTCTATCTCTGCCCTGTTTTGCAGAGCCTCCCGCAGAATCACCCTCAACTAGGAAAATTTCTGATAGAGCAGGATCTTTTTCCTGACAATCTGACAATTTACCCGGTAGCGAAAAACCTTCTAACACGTTGTTTTTTCTGATTATATCTCTCGCTTTTCTGGCTGCTTCCCTGGCTCTGGATGCCTGAATAGCCTTATTTATTATGGCTTTTGCCTGATTTGGATTTTCCTGTAAAAATGCCGAAACGTGCTCTGTTGTATTTGATTCTACAAAACCTCTCATTTCGCTGTTTCCCAGCTTACCTTTGGTCTGCCCCTCAAATTGCGGATTTGTCAACTTTACAGACACAACTGCAGTAATTCCTTCTCTCACATCGTCGCCTGACAGAGCCGGATCGTTGTCTTTCAACAGTTTATTTTTCTTGGCATAATCGTTGAAAACTCTCGTCAATGCCGACTTGAATCCGGATAGGTGATATCCTCCGTCTACTGTATTTATATTATTTGCATAGGATGTTATCAATTCCGAATATCTGTCTACGTACTGGAATGCGATTTCAATTTCCATATCTCCTTTTCCGTTTTTATCGCTTCCATGGGCTTCAAAGTATACTATTTCATTGTGAACGGGTTCCTTGTTGGAATTCATATATGCTACGAATTCTTTGATACCGCCTTCATAATGAAATTCTTTTTTGACTTTTCTTCCCTCTCTTCTATCTTCCAGAGTTATTTTTATACCCTTGTTGAGAAATGCCATTTCTCTGAGTCTATGTTCCAAGGTTTCATAGTCGTAAACGGTTTCTTCAAATATCTCCGGATCGGGCCAAAATCTGGTTTTTGAACCCGTCTTGCTGGTACTTCCAATTACGTGAAGTTTTTCAACGGTTTTTCCCTTTTCAAAAGATAAGCCGTAAACGTTTCCGTCTCTCTTTACTTCTACCTCCATCCTGGTGGAAAGAGCGTTTACCACAGAAGCACCAACACCGTGAAGCCCTCCGGAAACCTTATATCCTCCTCCGCCGAACTTTCCTCCTGCGTGAAGAACTGTGTGAATAACTTCCACCGCGGGTATTTTTTCTTTCGGATGCATGTCCACAGGCATTCCTCTGCCGTCATCCTGAACCATAATCGAATTGTCTTCTTCTATTACTACATCTATGTTTTTACAGTAACCTGCAAGCGCTTCATCTACGCTGTTGTCAACTATTTCATAAACTAAGTGGTGCAATCCTTTTTCACCGGTTGAACCGATGTACATTCCGGGTCTTACTCTAACTGCTTCCAACCCTTCCAGTACCTGAATTTGATCAGCACCATAATTATGATTTTTCACTTCCTTAGCCATTAATTTCTCCATCATTTACATACTTTAACGTGCCTTTCATTATACCACTTTTTTCTTTTTTTATCAAATTTCAGCAGTGTGATACACCGTTGATTTTGTTTTAAAATCAGCCCTTTTAAAACAAAAATCCATATGATTTACTGTGTACAACAAATCATATGGATAGGTCAGTATAATAAATTAGTTTACCAAAGAACTTAACTAATGTTTTGAAGCAAGTTTTATATTTCTAAATAAAAACAACAAACCACCCATTAAACGGGTGACCGTGATTTTGTAGAAGTTAGAACTTGTTTTTAAAATACTTGTACAATAATATAAAAATTACAAATGCAATTATAAATCTAACAATTAAACTTATCAATAGTGCCAGGAAAGACATTATAACCATTCCCCTCTCCAAAATTGAACGACTTTTACTTCTCTGTCACGAGTATCTATATCAGAACATTTAATGTAATTATACATTTTAAAATTCCTAGTATATATACCCGCTTTACCTAGACCAACTGTGATCTTAAATGCACAATTTGAGGATACTGTTTGACCTTTTTTGGCATATCGTTTTGGTTGATGCACAGAACCATGACTAACAGATATAAGAGCTGATGATGAACTGTAAGCTTCTACATATCTAGGAGTAATTCCTCTAGAACTTAAAGTATAATGATTACAAATGTCAAGTTCAAACCAACCTAATACCAGAAGTTAATAACATCGATAACACTAACATAAATGATAAAAACTTATTTTTTGATATACAATTCTTAAACATAAGTCACCTCCTAAATAAAAGTTCTAACTTGTGATTAGTATAACAAAAATAACCTTAATAAAAAATACTTTTTTAAAATAAATGTATGATATAATTAAGTTATATAATAATCATTGAACTAAAACAAATTTTCAATATTTTCAATTTTTACATCAAAATTCACTTTTAGTCATGGCATTTTCACTTTACCAACCCATTGTTTATGTATATAGTCTTTCCCTTGGGCAAATTGTCCATGACTCTTTTATTTATATCCGTAGTCGTCAGAAAAATTTGAATATCTTTTATGGAATTTACTAGGTATCTCTGCCTTTCATAGTCCAGCTCGCTCATGACATCGTCCAATAAAAGTATGGGATTTTCATTTTTTTCTTCTCTGATCAGCTGTATTTCCGCCAATTTCAACGATAAGGAAGCCGTTCGCTGCTGACCCTGAGATCCGAATTTTCTCGCATCTATTCCATTTATCAAAACTGCTAAATCATCCTTGTGAGGTCCTCTTGTGGAGCTTCTCCTCATAATATCCTCATCTATTGTTCCCTTTAAAATTTCGTAATATTTTTCGTTTATTTTTTTACTTAACATATTTTTATTTCCGATATCGCAATTGCATTTTTCACTGTATAAATATTCATAATCTATTTGAACATCGGACTTATATATTACTTTTATTTCTTCTTTTTTATTTGTTATATCCCTGTGAATTTCTCTACTTATCTTTTCCAATCTATCTATAAAATCTATCCTGTATTCAATTATTTTGCTTCCGTATTCTACAAGCTGTTCATTAAAAACATCAACGACATTTCTTCTTATATTTTTTTCCTTTAAATACTTATTCTTATTTGTCAAAACTCTCTTATATTTTGAAAGATAGTTAAAATATATGGGTTTTAACTGAGATAATTCTCTATCTATAAAATTTCTTCTCTTTGAAGGCTCATCTTTTATTATTGAAAGATCTTCCGGAGAGAATATAACTGTTATTATATTATCCATAAGCTTTGATATTTTTTTGAGGTTTTCACCATCTAAATTTACAGCTTTTCTTCCGTTTAATCCGTATGCTATTTCCATAAACAGATCGTAGTCATCTTTCACATATTCCGCTCTTATCCTTGAAAATTCACTGTTAAATTTGATCAGCTCCCTATCTTTTGAAGTTCTGAAAGATTTTCCCATAGAAAGAACATATATCGATTCGAGTAAATTGGTTTTACCCTGTGCATTATCCCCCAGAACAATGTTAACTCCTCTGTCGAATTCGATATATGCGCTATGATAATTTCTATAATTTTCCAATTTTATATTCTTGATATACATTTTATAAAATTCCAATATATTTTATTTTTATATAGTATTAAAATTTTATTTCACGCCTATGATAATTTTTTCTTTAACCTGATTTTAAGGAATTCTCACAGGCAGTATCAAATACTCATAATTATCGCCTTTTACAGGTTTTATTGAACAAGGCGCCAGAGAATTTTTAAATTCTATGCTGATTTCTTCGTCATCCAAGACCTTGAGAACGTCCAATATGTATTTTGAATTGAATCCTATTTCAATATTATCGCCCTCTTTTTTAACTATCAACTCTTCTTTCACGGAACCTTCATCAGATCTCGAATTTATAGTTAACAGATTTCCATCTATGGTGCACTTAATCAAATTGTTCTTTCCTTCTTTAGCCATCAGAGAAGCTCTTTCTATTGACTGCATCAGAAATTTTCTATCAACCTTCATCCTCGTGTTGCAATCTTTAGGCAAAATATCTTTATACTTTATGAATTCGCCTTCCATTAGTCTTATGGAAACTTTTGTTTTATCCAAAAGTATCAAAGCCTCTTTAGAGCCTATTATCAATTCCACATCTTCATCGATATCTGATTCGGATAACAATTTCAACACTTCTGAAAGCGTTTTCGCATGAATTATGATATCGTTTAAATTCTCGTTTTTCATATCTTCCTTGTAAACCGAAATTCTAAATCCATCTACGGATATCATTCTTATATCATTTTGATTTATCTCTATTAACTCTCCAACTAGAACTCCTTTACTCTCATCGATGCTGGCAGAAAAATTAGTTCTCCTGATCATATTTTTTAGTATTTCCTTTTCTATTGAAAGTTTATTGGCATTTTCTTCTACGATGTTCATAACAGGAAAATTTTCACCGGACTGTCCTACAATTTGAAATTCACTGCTGTCAGTTTTAATATTTACGTTGTTTTCCCCCACTTTTTCCATGTAGATATTTCCGTTTGGGAGCTTCCTTATTATTTCCACAAACAACTTGGAATTTGCAACTACATTACCGTTCTCTTCAACAACAGCATCTATTTTTGTCTCTATGCTCATATCCAAATCGGACGCTCTCAAAATCAAATGGTTATCTTCTGCTATTATAAGTATTCCTTTTAAAACAGGTATAGTAGTTCTAACCGTAATGGCTTTCGAAACTATGTTCAACGCTCTGTTCAATTCTTGCTGATTACAGTAAAATTTCATAATTAAATCTCCTCGTTTTGCTCATTTTTATTATTTATTTTATTATTAGTACTATTATATTCTGTTGATAATGTGGAAAACTGTTCACATATATTGAAATTTCAATAAGTATTGTATGTGGAAAAGCTGTTAATAACTTTTAAAAGTTATCCACACTTTCAACAGCAATCAGTATATTTTTTTAGATTTTAATTTTGTTTATCAGTTCGTTTACATTGTGTTTTGTACTTTCATTATTTTGAAGTTCTTCATTTATCTTGTTGTATGCATGCATCATAGTGGTGTGATCTCTTCCTCCAAAATACTCTCCGATGCTCGGAAATGATAAATCAGTCAGTTCCCTGGAAAGAAAAACTGCTATTTGTCTCGGATATGCAATGTCACGAGATCTCTTTTTACTTTCTATATCTCTCGTAGAAATACCGTAGTATTCGCACACTATTTTCTTTATTCCCTCAACATCAATGCTTGTATTTGCATCTTTAAAAAGATAATTAGCTCTTTCTCTAACCAATTCGGGAGTTATGTCCGTTCCCATGAATTGTGAGATATTGAGTATATTTGTAAAAGTGCTTTCTAAAATTCTAACGCTTCCGTCAACTCCGCTCGCTATCATATTCAGCACGCTTTTTAGATCTGCAGTTAATTCCAAACCCGCTTCCTCAGCTTTTTTTTCGAGTATAGCCAACCTGGTTTCGTATTCAGGTTTTTTTATTTCAGCTATTATTTTCCAACCGAATCTCTGCTTTAACCTCTGAGATATTTCAAGTTCGCTGGGAGGTCTGTCACTTGATAGAACAATCTGCTTATTGTTATCGTGTAGGGCATTAAATGTGTTGAAAACTTCCTCTTGAGTTTGAGCTTTCTTGGCGAAAAACTGTACATCATCAAGCAACAATATATCCATAGATCTGTATTTGTTTCTAAATTCATCAATTTTATTGTTTTTTGTGGCACTTATGAATTCATTTGTGAACATTTCACTGGTAACGTAGAGAATTTTTTTATTTTTACTGTTTTTCAGTATGTAAAGCGCTATGGAATGCATCAGATGAGTTTTTCCGAGCCCCGGTTCGCTATATAGATACAGTGGATTATAATTTACGGTTGCCGGATTTTCAGCTACTGCAAGAGACGCTGCATGAGCGTATTCGTTATTCGGACCTACGACAAAGTTTTCGAAAGTATTTCTCGTGCTTATTATTTTCTCTTCATCAAATATTTCGTTTACAGTTGATGTAGTCGAAACAGGCACTTCCTCAACGAGAGATTCACCAACATTTGCACTGGATCCGTCGATGAAATTTATCCTTACTTTTTTATCGAAAACCGCTTCCAAAGATTCGGAAAGCAGCTTTAGATATCTCTCTAAAATTTGTTCTTTTGCTATCTCTTTGTAGTAGTATAGATATAGAGTATCGGTATTTTCATCAAATTCTTTGAAGTCAACCTTGGAAAACCACGTTCTGAAGGCTATCTGATTCATATTCTCTTTAAGAAGTATTAAAGAATCTTCCCAAAATTGTCTGTAATTATTCATCTAGCAATGTCCTCTCAAATAAATTTAGCCGAATTTTCAATACAATATATTGAGTTGAAATTTTACCGAAAGTAATAGAAAATAAGGCTGTATAAATATAATAACAGCAAAGTTATCCACAAGCAAGGAGTAAAAATAAAATTTAAAAATGTGGAAAAGTAAAAAGTTATCCACAAACTGTGGATAAAGTTGTTGACAATATTAACAGGTATACAATATATTGATAAAATTTAAATGCCATACACATGTATCAAAAAAATAATGGATATAATGAGCATAATATGTCTAAAAACATTGACTTTTATAAGCGTTTAAAAGTATAATTTAAAGGCTATGTACTCAAATTGTAATTTAGATTGAGACATAAAATAATTTATATTTAGATTTAATTATGGAGGTATACTAAAATGAAGATGACTTATCAACCGAAGAGAAGACAGAGAAAAAAGGAACATGGTTTCAGAAAGAGAATGAAGACTAAAAACGGAAGAAACATCCTGAAGAGAAGAAGAGCAAGAGGAAGAAAATCGCTTACAGCTTAGTTGTGTGACGAGATGTTATGGTTATCAGAGAAGTATTGAGCGGTAAGAAAAATTTCAGTTTAGTCTACAATAAGGGAAAATCTGTAGGAGATAGATACGTTGTTGTTTTTTATAAAAAAAATGATACAGGAAGCTGCAGATTGGCATTTTTGGCAAGCAAAAAAGTTGGAAATGCAGTTAAAAGAAATAGAGCGAGACGTCTCATGAAAGAAGGTTTCAGAAATTTAAAGGATATGAACCTTGATGGATATGACATAATTTTTATAGCAAGAAATACGATTGATAATAAAAAGTGCCGTGATGTTGAAAAATCGATGTTATCAGCACTTAAAAGGACTGCAATAATAAAAGGAAAACAATAGATAGTAAGGGTGGAAGGTGATATATTGAAGTACATATTGATATTTTTTATAAAGATATATCAGAAGCTAATATCTCCATTTTTACCTAAAAATTGCAGATTTTACCCTACATGCTCTCAGTACTTTATACAGGCATTGAGAAAGTATGGTTTTTTTAAGGGTAGTTATTTAGGAATTAAAAGGATATTGAAATGTCATCCTTTTAATCCGGGAGGTCACGATCCGGTGCCTTAAAAATGGAGGAATAAATGAACACAATAATAGGAATATTTGCAAAACCTCTTGGTTATTTACTTGTTGCATTGCATAACATAATAGGTAACTATGGAATTTCTCTCATAATACTCACTACAATAGTGAAAGTTTGTCTTTACCCGCTTTACATAAAACAGATGAAATCGACGATAGGAGCTTCTGCGATAAGCGGTAAAATCAAGCAAATTAGACAGAAGTACGCAAATGACAAAGAGACGATGAATATTAAAATTCAGGAATTGTATAAACAGGAAGGAGTAAATCCTGCGGGAGGATGCTTGCCCGTACTCATACAGACGCCTATTTTATTCGCTTTATTTGCATTGTTGAGAGATCCGTTGTCATATATAAAGGACAACACTATTTTGATAGCTTCTCATGAATCGTTTTTATGGATGGCTGACTTGAGTCATCCGGATAAGTGGATTTTACCTATATTGGCAGGTATAGCAACATATATTTCTTTTTCCATATCTCAGAAGAGTACACCTCAGATGTCTGAGATGGGTGGAATGATGAAAGCGACTAAGTACGTGTTCCCTATGATGATAGTTCTACTGGGAAGAAGTTATCCGGCAGGGCTGTCAATATATTGGTTCTTTGGTCAATTTCTGCAAATTTTCTTTAATTTACACATAAATAAATTGAGAAAGAAGGCGGAATTGGAGAGAAGCAAGGGAAGGAAAGGAAATAGATGATGGTTTTTTCAGAAAAATGGGGAAAAGATATTGAAACCGCGAAAAAACTTGCATTACAGGAACTCAAAGTTTCCGAAGATGATGTAAAGGTTACCGTTTTAGAAGAGCCTTCAAAGGGCTTTCTGGGTATAGGCTCAAAATTAGCACTAGTGAGAGTTGAGGTAATTGAAAAAAATGAATCCGAAATTTCAAAGATGACTGAAGATAAAATGGAAGAATCTAACGATGACGGTAAAGTCAATTCGAAGATCGGTTCAGAGAATGCGGCAGAAAGTAAAACAGATGGAAATGAGCTAAATAACAGTTCAACTGTTGAAATTACCGGAGACGGTGTAGAAGATGAAGACGTTAAACTGGTCCTCGAATTCTTGCAGGAAACTACTGCAAAAATGGGAATATCTTTGGATTTTAAGGTCAATGTAAAGGATTTGGAAATAAATGTTGACATATCGGGAAAAGATGCGGGAACTATAATAGGAAAACGTGGACAGACGCTGGATGCTATACAGTATTTGACCAGTCTCGTAGTTAACAAAAATAAAAGGGAGTACATCAGGGTGGTTTTGGATGCCGAGAACTATCGACTTAAGAGAGAAAAGACTCTCGAAAAATTGGCTCATAAATTGGCGGATAAAGTGGTTAGGACAGGTAGAAATATAAAACTTGAACCTATGAATCCTTATGAAAGAATGATTATTCATTCTGCATTACAAGGAAATGATAAAGTTTTGACCAGAAGTGAGGGTGATGATCCTTACAGAAGGATTGTAATTGAGTTAAAATAGAATTTGCCCGTGATTTCACGGGCTTTTAAATTATATGAGGTAAGATATGAACGATACTATTTCGGCTATTTCAACGGCTTACGGGGAAGGTGGAATTGGGATAGTAAGGATGAGCGGCAGCAGATCATATGAAATATTGAGCGATATTTTCGACAATATTGATAAGGTGGAGAATAGAAAGCTCACGTATGGTCATATAAGAGATCCTAGGGATGGCAGGACAGTTGATGAAGTTTTAGTGGCATATATGAAAGCGCCTCACACTTATACGGGTGAAGATGTCGTAGAAATAAATTGTCACGGCAGCATGGTGGCTCTCAGAAAAATTTTGGATATAACCTTGAAAGAAGGTGCATCGTTGGCGGAAAAAGGAGAATTTACGAAGAGGGCGTTTTTAAATGGAAAAATTGACTTATCTCAGGCGGAAGCCGTAATAGATTTGATTAAAGCCAGCAGTTCATCGGGGTATGATGTTGCACTTTCTCAGTTAGATGGAAGTTTTGGAAAAAATATTTCGGAAATAAGGCAAAAATTAGTCGATATATTGGTAGATATAACAGTCAACATAGATTACCCCGATGAGGATATTGAAGAGATAGTATATGAAAATTTAAGAGAAAATATATTTAAAATAAAAGAAGATATAGACTATCTAATAAGTACTTCCGACACGGGAAGAATATTGAAAGATGGCATAAAGATTGCAATTATAGGAAAACCGAATGTTGGAAAAAGCAGTTTGATGAATAGGCTTCTGATGGAGAACAGGGCTATCGTTACGGATATTCCCGGAACTACGAGAGATGTAATTCAGGAAAATATGATGATTAGAAATATTCCGGTAATCTTAATCGATACAGCGGGAATACGTGAAACTGATGATAAAATTGAGAAAATCGGAATTGAAAAGAGCAAGGAAACCTTTAACGATGCGGATTTGATTTTGTTTTTATTGAACTCCGGAGATGCAATTACCGATGAGGATTACAGCATCATGAACAGAGTTGCAAATAAAAATGTTTTGGTGTTGCTGAACAAATCAGACATGGATAGAAAAATTGAAACGGACAGGATCAAGGAAATTTTGGGAGATAAAACTTTTTTAGATACTTCCATGGAAACAGGGCAGGGAGTTGAAGAATTAAAGGATATTATCGAAAAAATGGTATATAAAGGGAATTTGAAGCAGGATAACAGCTTAATTGTAACAAATGCAAGGCATCTGAATTTGTTGAGAGATGCGTCTGCTTTTCTGGAAGATTCGTTGAAATCCATCGAGTCCAATCAGCCGTTGGAGTTTATTGAAATCGACGTTAAAAATACTTATGATGATTTAGGAGCGATTTTAGGCGAAGAAGTCGGGGATGATATTTTAAATGAGGTTTTCAGCAGATTTTGTCTGGGGAAATAATTTTATAGAGTAAGGAAAAAATATGAACTACGAAATGGGAAAATACGATGTTATTGTGGTGGGAGCAGGTCACGCAGGATGTGAGGCGGCTCTCGCAAGTGCCAGGATGGGCAAAAAAACCTTGCTTGCAGCTATAAATTTGGAATCCATAGCCATGATGCCGTGCAATCCTTCCATAGGAGGTACGGGCAAGGGTCATTTAGTCAGAGAAATCGATGCCTTGGGCGGAGAAATGGCAATCAATATCGATAAAACTTTCATACAGAGCAAGATGCTCAACACGAGAAAGGGACCTGCAGTACATTCTCTGAGATGTCAAGCCGATAAGGAAGAATATCATAGGGAGATGAAGAAAACCATTGAAAGAACGGAAAATTTGACGTTGAGGCAGATGGAAATAGTGGACTTGATCGTCGAAGAAAATAGCATTGTCGGCGTAGTGAGCGTAACCAATGCCGTGTATAAGGCAAAGGCTGTAATAATTGCTACGGGGACTTTTTTAAACGGTAAGATATTCATTGGAGAGTCGTCTTTTACGAGCGGTCCAAACGGTTTAGCACCGTCGCTGAAACTCGCAGAAAGTTTGAAGAAACATGGCATAGAAATGCGAAGGTTTAAAACGGGTACTCCGGCTAGAGTATTAGCATCTTCTCTGAATTATGAAAATATGCAGGAGGAGATTGGAGATGAGGAGATCGTTCCGTTTTCTTTTCTGAACGACGATCTTGAAAAGAATCAAGTTTCCTGCTGGTTGACTTACACCAATGAAAAAACTCATGAGATAATCAGAAATAATTTTAACAGATCGGCGCTTTTCGGCGGAGAGATAGAGGGAATAGGTCCCAGATATTGTCCTTCCATAGAAGATAAGGTAAATAGATTCAGCGATAAGGAGAGACATCAGACTTTTATAGAGCCTGAAGGCTTGAGCACAGATGAGATGTATGTTCAGGGGATGAGCTCATCGTTGCCGGAAGATGTGCAGGAAGCATTTTACAGAACTATTCCGGGGCTTGAAAATCTGGTTATTACTAGACCTGCTTATGCTATTGAATACGATTCTGTAAATCCGTTAACTTTAAAGATGAACCTGGAGTCTAGAAAAATTGAAAATCTGTTTTTCGCAGGACAGATAAACGGCAGTTCGGGTTATGAAGAAGCAGCTGCACAGGGGCTTATGGCTGGAATAAATGCCGTCTTGAAGATAGAAGGAAAAGAACCTTTTATAATCGATAGAAGTCAGGGATATATAGGCGTTTTGATTGATGATTTGGTAATAAAAGGCACAAACGAGCCTTATCGAATAATGACCAGCAGGGCGGAGTATAGATTGATATTGAGGCAGGATAATGCAGACATAAGACTTACAGAGCTTTCATATAAGCTGGGGCTGGCTTCAAAGGAAAGATACGATAAGTTTATGGCGAAGCAGGAAAAAATTAAAGATGAAATAGAGAGATTGAAAAAGAAGGAAGTTTATCCGGGAGATGTGAAGGAATATCTCGAAGAGATGAACACGTCACCTTTAAAGAATAAAATCTCTCTATTTGAGCTGTTAAAACGTCCCGAACTGACTTACAGCTCACTGGAAAGAGTAGATGATGAAATGCCGAAACTGGCTCAGCATGAAATTACTCAGTTGGAAGTGCAAATTAAATACGAGGGATATATCGGAAAGCAGTTAGCTCAGATAGAGAGGTTTAAAAGGCTGGAAAAAAAGCAGATACCGGAGGGGATCAACTATTTAGAAATAGACGGATTGAGGATAGAAGCGAGACAAAAGTTGGATGCGATCAGACCCATGTCGATAGGTCAGGCTTCACGTATCTCGGGAGTTTCTCCGGCAGATATAAACGTATTGCTGATATATTTGGAAAAATGCAGGAGAGAGAATGTCTAAAAGAAATTTGAAATGCGAAAATTTAAAAGTAATTTTAAGAAGACAGCTGAACGGGTTAAAAGTAAACTGCGTAGATGAGAAAATAGAAACTTTGCTGGGATATATGAATGGTGTATTGTTGTGGAATGACAAGGTGAACTTGACAAATATTCTAAATGAGAACGATTTCGTGAAAAAACACTATATTGATTCGTTGTCGATTTGCTCCGAAAATGAATTTTTGGAAGCTGAACATATAATCGATGTTGGTACAGGCGGCGGATTCCCAGGAATTCCGCTGGCAATATGCTATCCCGAAAAGAAGTTCACCCTACTTGATTCCTTAAAAAAAAGATTAAAAATTGTCGATGAACTGTGTATGAAACTGGAAATAAAAAATGTGAAAACCGTCCACAACAGAGCGGAAGATTTGGGCAGAGATGCGATGTACAGAGAGCAGTTTGATTTATGTGTTTCACGTGCGGTGGCGAACCTTACCTCGTTAAGCGAATTGTGTCTTCCTCTGATAAAGATAAAAGGTTATTTTATCAGCTACAAAGGACCGGCATTTGAAAAGGAATTACAACAGTCTGAAAAAGCAGTAGCCATGTTAGGAGGAAGGGTTAAAAGAATTGTTGAGACAAAAAATTCAGAAACTGCACATAAACTCATAATAATTGAGAAAATTGAAAATACAAACAGTATATATCCCAGAAAATCAGGGATTCCGGTCAAGAAACCCTTAGTGTAGAATATGTAATGTTTCACGTGAAACATTGCATATTCTTTTTTATTTGTATAAAGTATATACAACAGAGCTTCTATGGTATATAATGAAGATGCGAATACAATTGATTAAAGGAGGAATGTATGGGAAAAGCGATAGCTATATTCAATCAGAAAGGTGGAGTTGGAAAAACCACTACGAATATTAACCTTGCAGCCTGTCTTGCTAAGAAGGGAAAGAAAATTTTGGTTTTGGATATAGATCCTCAAGGAAATACTACAAGCGGTCTTGGTATCGAGAAAAAAGCCCTAAAGAAATCGTCATATGATCTCATGATTGAAGATGATATAAACGCAGAAGATGTCATATTGAAAACAGGAGTAGATAACTTGGATATAATTCCGGCTAACGTAAGTTTGTCGGGAGCGGAAGTGGAACTGGCGATAATAAGAGGAAGAGAGAAAAGACTAAAGAAGGCGTTGAATCAAGTCAAAGAAAAATATGATTTTATTTTTATAGATTGTCCACCATCTTTGGGACTGTTGACAATTAACTCTCTGACGGCAGTCGACTCCGTTCTGATACCTATTCAATGTGAATTTTATGCATTGGAAGGGGTTGCACAACTCATGAATACCATTGAAATAGTAAGGAAAAATTTGAACGAAAAATTATACGTTCAAGGAGTAATATTGAGTATGTTCGACGGAAGAACGAATTTGTCCGTTCAAGTTGTTGAGGAAGTGAAGAAGTATTTCAGGGAAAAAGTCTATAAGACTGTTATTCCCAGAAATGTCAGGTTAGCCGAGGCACCGAGCTATGGATTGCCTATAATAGAATATGATCCGAAATCGAAGGGGGCAGAGGCTTACAGAGAGTTTGCAGATGAATTTTTAGGAGTTGAGGAGGAATCCGAATGACAATGAGAAAAGGCGGCCTTGGAAGGGGGCTGGATTCTTTAATTATAAATACGGATGTTTCTGTGGATAACGTCAGCGGAGACAGGGAAATAGACGGGTTGATCAGGATTTCGTTGAATGATATCAAGAGAAATGAAAATCAGCCGAGAAAAGTATTTAACGAAGAGAAAATTGATGAATTGGCAGAGTCGATTAGGGAGCATGGAGTGATTCAGCCGATAATTGTAATGAAATCGGGCACGGGCTACGAAATCGTTGCGGGAGAGAGAAGATGGAGGGCTGCGAGAAAGGCGGGACTTGCAGAAATTCCAGCGGTTGTAAGGGAACTTACTAAAGAACAAAACATGCTCTTTGCGATAATAGAGAACATGCAAAGAGAAGACTTAAGTCCTATAGAGGAAGCCGAAGGCATTAAAAATATGATTGAAACTTTCAATCTCACACAGGAAGAGGTATCAAAAAGCATAGGAAAGAGCAGACCGTATATAACCAACAGTTTAAGGCTCTTAAAGCTCCCGAAACCGATAAGAGAGATGATTGTCGACGGGAGAATATCATCCGGACACGGAAAAATTTTAGTGGCTATAGATGACGAGGAGAAGCAAATAGGCCTGGCAAATAAAATCGTGGAAGAGAGCATTTCGGTGCGTGGAATAGAAGATTTTATGAAGGAAAAAAAGAACAGAAAAAGGGGAAAACCTGCAAAGCGAAGCCCTAAAAGTTCGGATTTGCTGTTGGTGGAGAGAGAATTAAAGGAAGCCTTAGGGACAAAAGTCATCATCGATATTACCGGAAAAAATAACATAATCCAAATTGAGTGCTACAACAAAGATGAGCTGGAAAGAATTATAGATGTGCTTAAAAATGCATAACCTATTTGATGTTTCACGTGAAACATCGGTTCGGTTACATCGGATTACCTGATAAGAAGTTTGAAATTTGGCGATTTTAAACCTTATCACAGAACATGTATCATATATAAAAAAGGATACGTATATTGATATCATAGAATTGAAAGGAAAATAAAGTGACGATTTTAAACAATGATATAAAGAGCTATTTGGAAAAATTAAAATCAAAGTCTGCAACTCCGGGAGGAGGAAGTGTTAGTGCGATTACAGCTATGCAGGGTGTAGCTTTGAATTTGATGGTCATAGAACTTACCATAGGCAAAAAGGGATATGAACAGCATCAGGAATTTTTAATTAAAGAAAAAGCGAAAAATGAAAGATTGTATCAGGAATGTCTGAAGGCTGCAGATAAGGACATCGAAGCATATAACGGCTTTTTAGAGGCATACAGACTTCCAAAGGATACCGAGGATGAAAAAAAAGCAAGAGAAAAAGCTATAAACGAAGCAACAATCAATGCTATCATGTCGCCAATTTATACTATGGAGCTGTGTAAATCAGGAGTAGGATATATAAGGGAGATATTATTTAAAACGAACAAGATGGCCATAAGCGATCTTATATCAGCTGCGATAATGTTTGAAGCGAGCTGTAAGAGTACGTCTTTAAACGTCAAAATTAATGCGAAATTTTTACAAAACAGGAAAGAAGCGGAAAAATTTCTGAGCATGGCGGATAATCTCATAGTAGATGTTTCAAAAATCGTAGGAGAGATTTTAGAAATAGCAGTTCCGAGGCTGTAGATATATTTTTTAAATTAAAAAGCAGGTTTTGATATAAATGGAGAAGAGATGTCAGATATATCTTTTGAAGATAAAATTGTAGAAAGTATCCCTAATATCAGCGAGGGAAGGAATAGAGAAATCGTAGAAAGCATTGTGGATGAAGTGAGAAATACCGAGGGATGTATACTTATGAATTACAGCTCTGATAAAGATCACAATCGCAGTGTGATTTCATACATCGGAAGTCCGAAAGCAGTGGAAGAAGCCAGTTTTCGATTGATGAAAAAGGCATTGAAGCTGATAGATTTGAGAAAACACAAAGGCGAACATCCGAGAATGGGTGCCGTAGACGTGATGCCCATAGTGCCTATAAAAAACATTTCTATGGAGGAATGCATAGAAATAAGCAAACGCATAGGAGAGAAAGTGGCAAGGGAGCTGGCGGTACCGGTGTATCTATATGAGAAATCGTCAAAGACCCCAGAGAGATCTCGATTGGAAGTAATTCGCAGAGGGGAATTTGAGAATTTAGGTGAGAAATTAAAAGATGAAAAATGGTATCCGGACTTCGGAAAAAACATCAAACACGAAAGTGCCGGAGCATTGATTTTAGGGGCGAGAAATCCTTTGATCGCATACAATGTGCTGCTGAATACATCAGATGTTGAAGTTGCAAAGCAAATAAGCAAAGACATAAGGGAGTCCGGCGGAGGAATGAAGAGTGTAAAAGCCATCGGCATATATCTCGCCGATAGAAATTTAGCACAGGTTTCAATGAATTTAACAGATTATAGAGAAACTTCCCTATTCGATGTTATGGAAAGGATAAAACTGGAATGCAAAAAGTATGGTGTTGAAATTTATTCAACAGAGCTCATAGGAATGATGCCAATGGAAGCCTTTATAAGAAGTGCAGCCAGCTATCTCAAAATAGAAAACTTCAATTATGACAATCAGGTGATAGAGAACTTCTTGATATAGAAGAGAGATATGTCTCAATCCGATGACGGATAAATAAAAAATCCATTGGAAATACACCAATGGATGATAATGGCACCCCCGAGATGATTCGAACATCCGACGCACGGTTTAGGAAACCGACGCTCTATCCCCTGAGCTACGAGGGTAAATATAAAATAAGTATATCACATAAAAGTCACTTTTAAAAGAAATTAGTTTAACATTTATCAAAAGTGGTATAAAGGAGCCATATGAAATAAGAAATGAAAAATTTGAATGAGCAAAGAAAGAAAAATTAAAATTTAAATAGGAGGCAGTTATGTTAACTAAATTGAGTAAGGAGAACTTCTCAAAAGAAGTATTGGAAAGCAATGAAAAAGTTTTGGTGGATTTTTATGCGGATTGGTGTACGCCTTGTCAGATGCTGATGCCACAGGTAGAAGCCTTTGCGGAAGAAAATCCGGGGCAGAAAGTTTTTAAGGTGAATATTGACGACGACATGGAAATTGCACAGCAGTATGGAGTTATGACGATTCCTACGCTGATCGTTTTTGAAAACGGTCAACCTGTTAGAAAAGAAGTTAACCCCCAAACTAAAGAGAAAGTTGCGGCATTGGTTAACCAATAATAAAATAGCTTACTTGAATAATTCTATATAAATAAAGAAGCTGAAACCGGATTGTGGTTTCGGCTTCTTTATTTATATGTCAGCATTAACGTTAATTTATAATACACATATCACAAAATCACAATGCCAGGATTTGAGGTGATATATCACTGACTTTTTCAATTAACGTGGCAATGCTTTCAGGAGTATCTTTACCGTTCCTGGAAATCCACAACATTATTATGGAAGCTACGGAAGATACTAAAATCTCCTTGGAGTAATCTATATGTGGACCAATATTGAAAAAGGTATGGTGCTTGATGTTGAGATTTAGATTTCTATACAGGAGTTGTTTTACACGTATGCTGAACTTAGGATCTCCGTTTGGTGTCGAAATAGCCTTAATGAAGGCAAAATCCGACTTTATATAATTCAGGGCATCGCATATCTTGTCATGTGGAAACACAAATTTATGATAATTGCTGTTTGAAAGCTCGGAAATTCGCAAAATTTCATTGAGATTCTGAATAATGGTGGTTTCCAAGGTTTCCAGCAAATTATACTTATCCGTGTAATGAAGATAAAAAGTTCCTCTGTTTATGCCGGCTCTTTCAGATATATCTACAACCGACAAATTGTTGAATCCCTTTTCCATAATCAGTTCAGTGAAGGCGGATTTAATTTTTTCTTTTGTCTTTATTGTATTGTGCTTTTTCCCCATATCCATAGTTTATTCTCCCGATATATTATCAATGTTTTCAATAATTATTCAAAAATATATCATAAAATCAACACTATGTTCAATTCTGTACATTGTAAAAATTAAATTGTGTTATATAATATCAGAGTAAATGAACACAATGTCTATTTTCAATATAAATATATATGAAATCGGGAGGCAAGTCAATATGAGTTATATACAGGTGAAAAACAGCTATAAAAGGTATAAGACCGGAGAAGTTGAAATAATTGCGAACAACAATATAAATTTTGAAATAGAAAAAGGAGAGCTCGCCATAATTTTGGGTTCTTCCGGGGCGGGAAAATCGACCATGTTGAACATCTTAGGAGGTATGGACACAAATGACGAAGGAGAAGTCATAATCGATGGCAAGAATATATCCAATTTGAGCGAAATTGAACTGACAAAGTACAGAAGGTACGATGTAGGTTTCGTATTTCAGTTTTATAATTTGGTATCGAATCTGACTGCGAAGGAGAATGTGGAATTGGCGTCTGAAATAGTGGAGGATGCCATGGATCCGGAACAGATTTTAAAGGATGTAGGGTTGGAAAAAAGAATGGAAAACTTTCCAGCACAGCTTTCCGGAGGTGAACAGCAGAGAGTTGCCATAGCTAGAGCGGTTGCTAAAAATCCGAAAATCTTACTCTGTGATGAGCCGACAGGTGCATTGGATTATAATACGGGAAAGCATGTATTGCAGATATTGCAAGATATGTGTAGAAAAAAAGGGGCAACCGTCATTATCGTTACGCATAATGGAGCTTTGGCAAAAATTGCGGATAGGGTAATCCACATGCATGATGCAAGGGTAAAGGGCATAGAAATAAATGACAATCCCGCAAATATTGCAGATATTGAATGGTAGGTGACTTGATGGATAAGAGAGCATTGAATAGGAACATCAAAGAATCGATTAAACATTCAAAAGGTAGATTCTTTGCGATCATGTGTCTGATGATGTTGGGATCTTTTGCATTGGTGGGATTGAAGGTCATTGGACCGGATATGAGGAATACGGCTGATGACTACTTTGCAAAAAAAAAGTTGACAGATGTTTCCATAATTTCCGAGTACGGATTGGATGGAGATGATATTGAGGAAATAAAAAAAGCCGAAGGAATAGATAAAATAGAGTTTGGATATATTAAGGATGTGATCATTGAGGATTCTCACACCAGCATGAGAGTGTTCTCCAAAAATGATGATATATCACAGGCGGATGTATTGCAAGGGCGATTACCGGAGAGAGAAGATGAGATTGCAATCTCAAATCAGTATAAGGATGATTATGATATTGGAGATACTCTAAACATATACGAAAAGCCAGCAATTTCCGGAGAAAAATCTATAAAAAGGGACAAGTTTAAGGTAGTCGGATTTATAAGGACACCGGAGATAATAGCTAATACGAACATGGGAAACACAAATGCAGGAACCGGTGAACTGAACGGAGTTGCAGTAGTTACAAAGGATGCGTTTGATTCCGATGTGTACATGATAGGGAGAATAACGTTTAAGGATACGAAAAAAGTAGATCCATACACGAAAAAATATACGAACTTAATAGAAAAACACAAGAAAAACTTGGAAGGCATTTTGAAGAAGCAGCCTGAACAGAGGCTGGCTTCCATAAAGGAAAAATACAGCGAAAAAATAAGAAAAGGCGAAATTAAATTAGCAGAAGCAAAGGAGAAAATTGCGGAAGCTGAAAACAGATTATCACAAGCGAAAATTAAAATAAATACAGGGGAACAGGAACTCATAAGCAAGCGAGCGGAGGCAGATAGAACGTTTAAAGAAAAAGAAACAGAGATAAGAGCAGGATACGAGAAGTTGGCTTCAGGAAGAAGAGAGCTTGAGAGAAACAAAAGAATGCTGGATGAAAATGAAGAGCGATACAGGGAGGGAGTAGCTCAATATGAAAAAAAGAAGAGAGCACTTCAGCAGGGCGAAGCTCAATTGATCAATGCTAAGAAGGAAATAAAAGAGAAAGAGGATGCTCTGGAAAAGGGTAAGAAAGACTATGAAAACTCTATCAAAGCGTTGGAATATAAAAAATCTGAAATAGAAAAACTGCTTGATGGCGACAATCTCGACACACATAAAAAACAAGAACTGAAAGAACAGCTAAAAAAAATAAAAATGCAGTTGGCAGGAGTTGAAAATCAGTATCACAAGTTTATAAACGATATATACAAAAGGGGAAAACTCCAAATAGATGAAAAAAAGCAGACTATAAAGCAGAAAGAATTGTTAATTGATCAAGGCAAAAGAGAGCTTGCAGAAGGTAAAAAGCAGCTCGATAACAGTAGATTGTTATTAGACGATGGATATAGGAAAATAGCCGCTGGTAAGGTAAAGTTGACTGACAACAAGGCTCGACTTGCAGAGGGTAAAAAACAGCTTTCTGATAAAAAAACGGAAATATATGAACAGCTGGAAAACGGTGAAAAGATCTTAGCTGAAAGTAAAAGCGAATACTTCAAAAATTTGACTTTGCTGGATAAGAAAAAGATGGAACTCTCAGAGAATGGTGAAAGTCGGCTAAAAGAAGCGAGAGAAAAATTAGACAGTTTGGAAGAACCCGTGTACGATGTGTATTCCAGAAGAGAAATGCTGGGATCTGAAGGATATAGGCTATACACTTCCATAGCAGAGATCGTGGATTCTCTATCAGGGATATTTCCAATATTTTTATATTTGGTAGCAGCTCTGGTAACATCTACGACCATGTCCAGATTTGTGGATGAAGAGAGGATAAATGCGGGGACGCTGAAGGCGTTGGGATACAGCAACAGGGATATCATAAAGAAATTCACCATTTATGGTCTCTTATCCAGCATGATAGGGACGACGATAGGCGTGTTGATGGGACATACGTTGTTACCTCTGATAGTTCATAATACGTACGCTACAAAAGTTGAACTTCCTATGATTAAGTTGTCGTTCTACCCTAAGATAACTATAATAGCATTTGTTCTGGGATTCATAAGTGCCGTGGTGCCGGCGTATTTAGTTGCAAAGAAGGAGCTTAAAGAAAAGGCATCACAGCTTTTATTGCCAAAACCTCCTGCGAAAGGTTCAAAGATATTCCTTGAAAGGATAGGATTTATATGGAACAAAATGTCCTTTACAAAAAAGGTGACAGCCAGGAATATCTTTAGGTATAAGCAGAGGATGTTGATGACAATCTTTGGTGTATGCGGCGGAGTTGCGTTGCTCTTTGCGGGATTTGGAGTACAACATTCAATACAGGGAATCGGCGATGCACAATTCCAAAACATAATAAAATACGATTTGATAATAGCAAATGAAGATAGCGCAAAAGATGATACAATCGATAAAATAAACAAAAAGCTTCAGGACGATGTGAGGATACAAACGCATAAAAACGTTCACTTTGAAGAAATCACAAAGGTTGCAGGTGCAAATAAAGATGCCCAGAAAATAAAGCTTATAGTGCCTTCCGACCATGAGAAATTCGATGATTATATAAATCTCAGGGATAGAAAGACCGGAGAAAAAATTGCGTTAGACAAAGGTGGTGCGGTAATATCCGAAAGATTTGCAAAATTGATAAAGGCAAAGGTTGGAGATGAAATTGATGTTAAAGACGGCAAGGGAAACGATCATAAAATCAAGGTCAAGGGAATATGTGAAATGTACTTGGGACATTTCGCATTTATGTCAAAGGAATCATACGAGAAAACTTTCAACACAAAATATGAAAATAACGGAAGTCTGATATCTCTAAAGGATAAAGACCAAGAGAATATCAGAAATGTCGCATCGGATTTTATGAAGCAGGAAGGTGTAAAGGGAATCGTTCAGAATATCAGCCTGGAAAATCAGATTCATACGATAGTGTTATCCCTCAATAAAATAATGATTATTTTAATCGTTACGGCAACGCTTCTAACCGTGGTAATTATCAGCAATCTGACCAATATAAACGTGGCTGAAAGAATTAGGGAACTGTCGACGATAAAGGTGCTTGGATTTTTTAATAAAGAAGTCACCATGTACATTTACAAGGAAACTTCAATTCTGTCAATTATTGGAATCTTAGTCGGATTTTTATTCGGTGGATGGTTACACCACTACATAATAACGGCGGTTCCTCCGGAAGAGGTCATGTTCAATCCGCAAGAAGGTGCTATAAGCTACATAGTGCCGACAGTAATCGTGACAGTTATAATCGTTGCATTGGGATTTGTCGTAAATCGGAAACTGAAAAATGTCAATATGCTGGAAGCGTTGAAATCTGTAGAATAGCATAAAAAGAAGGCATTTACAGCAGATATAGCTTGTACTGATAGTGTGGAATATATAGATATATAAAAACCCGGTGTGATACAATTTTATAGAAAATTACGAAAATCAAAATAATGAAATGTAAATGAGCAAGTAAATATCCTGATGAAGAAAAAGGAGCCGTTTTGATAGAATCAAAACATCATCATATCCGTTGCCTGTTCTATTAGTTATAGCGACAAATACATCTTTTTTGGCATCTCGTTGGTATAATATATTTATTGTCGATGCATGTTTATTTAGCATAGAGCGGCCGAAAAGAAATAAAGGTGAGACGTTATGTCAAAAAAGGATTCAAAATTTCAAGTAAGATTTATGTCTTTTGCATTTCGAGGAAAAGAAATATTTAAACCTTTAAATACCGGTTTTATTGACAAAAGAGTGAGCTGTGTAAGAGAATATGTAGCTAATATCTACTTCTATACAAAAGATGGTTATACCATTATGATTGATGCGGGATATAACTATGACAGACTTGCGGAAAAAATGCGGTGGCTTAATATCAATCCGAAAGATATAAAAGATATTTTAATTAATCACCAAGATACGGATCATGTCGGAGCCATTGAAAAAGGTACTGATGGATTATTCAGCGAATCAACGATATATATTGGAAGAATTGAAAATGAATATTTGGAACATCGTAAACGACGTAAAGTCTTTTGGGGATTATATAAATTACCTCGAGTACACATTGATAACAAAAAAGTTTTAATCGATGAAGGTCAAGAGTTCTATATTGAAAATATTAAGGTAGAAGCATTTCTCGTGCCGGGACATACATGGGGACATCTTGTATATTTGATTGATGATTCATATTTATTTACAGGAGATACAATTTGGCTAGGAGCAGATGGTGGTTATGCATTTTTAAATACTCTTGCGGAAGATAGAAATTTGCAAATGAAATCACTTAAAAAATTGGAAGAAATACTTAGAAAAAGGAACCTCAATTTAAAGATTATCACAGGACATACCGGCTGGACTGATGATATGGACTTTGCCTTTGCCCATACAGATGAAATTTGTAATGCATTAAGGCGAAAGCCAAAAGTTCGTGATCCGAAAGCACCATATGACGGCTTTGATGAAAGAGATGATACAGAAGAAAATGCAAGAAACGGGTTCCTTGATAAGTGTTAGAAATGCACATTTGCTTGTAGTGAAAAGGATGCTGATTGAAAAAAGAGATAAAAATTGTATTCAAGTATTCTATGGAAGTATGGCAGATTAGAAGAGGACGAGGTGAGTCGAAAGCTATAAATTCAAAGAACGATGTATCCAATACTTGACACAATCATTATTGGTTTGATAGAATTAACCATAATCGCATCTTATTTACAATATTTTATGAAAAAATTAGTGCTTTTGCATAAAAATGAGAAAAATAAAAAGGTTGATCATTATGTGGTACGGAGAATAATCATGGAAAGAAAGACAAAGATATTCATTGTAATACTCATAGCTTTAATTGGAATTTTATTTTATTCTGTGTACGAAAATATAATAGAGAGCAAAATTGCAAGGCTCAATGTGACAAAAGCTAAAATCGTAATGAGAAATGGATACGAAGTATTTGACCGTAGGTGGAGAGAAATACATAATATACAGAGAGTTTAAAAACCCTGCAAAGGCTATGAAAACTTTCAAAAAACGCCATCCGAATATTGTAAAAAAAATTAGGCGAACTTGGATAGCTTTCGGAGATTTGTCATGGTGGAACTGGAAACTATATGAGAAGGGAGCCATTGAATGCGATCAGCTAACGCATGAAGAACGAAACGAAATAGAGGGATTTTTTGATATATATGAGAATACTGAAAAAAATAAGAAACGACTTAGAAATTTTGTTTAAATAGGACTAAATGTGCAAATGTCATATGAACAGAACCCCGAAGTAGGAGCGAAGACTTTACTTCGGGGTTTAGCTTTGCATTTTTACAAATCGTGGAGCAATTTTTAATGCAGATTTCAAGAGGAACAAATTGCCTTATCATTGCAGAAATGCTGCCGGATCGATGAAGTTGTTACAGCATTTTTTATGTGTTATGATGTATTCACATCATTTTTGTAAAACTCAATTGTAAATAACTAAAAGATTAAAAGAAAAAATAACAAAATATTCACATAAGATAATTTCCGTTGAATTTGAGCAATAGATGGTATAATGAAAAAAGCAGAATAAACGATGATGTGATACAGAAGGAGGAGATATGTTATTTGATTCCCATACCCATATAAACAGCGAGATGTACAGCGATGAAGAAAGGGCGCAAGTCATAGCAGCCATTGAAAATTCAGATGTGAAAACAGTAGTTGACATCGGGTGCGATTTGGCGACTTCACAGATGGCTACGGAACATGCAAAAAAATATCCTTGGTGCTATGCTGCGGTGGGATTTCACCCTCATGAAACAAGGCATATGGACGAGATGACACTGATGATGATAAAAAGCCTCGCAAAGAAAGAGAAAGTCGTGGCTATTGGCGAAATCGGACTGGATTTTCACTATGATCATTCACCTAGGGATGTCCAGGAGTACTGGTTTAGAGAACAGATAAAACTCGCCAATGAACTCAGGTTGCCGATAGTCATTCACAGCAGGGAAGCCGACAACAGAACCTTGGAAATCCTCAAGGAAGAAGGTGCTTTTTCCGATGAGAGAAAGGGGTACTTCTCACCAAAACCCGACGGAAGCAGCGATGCGAGAGTATTGTTGCACTGTTACAGCGGCAGTCCGGAATTGGCAGAACAATATGTGAGGCTGGGAGCAACCATATCCATCGCAGGTCCCGTAACATATAAAAACAACAAGAAGACACCGAAGGTAGTGGAAAAAATCGGAATAGAGAATTTATTGATAGAAACCGATGCACCGTACCTGACGCCTGAGCCGTTACGCGGCAGGAGGAATATGTCGCCCTATGTGGAACACACAGCCAGAAGGATAGCACTTATAAAAGGGATGGATTATGAGCAGGTAGCAGAGCAAACTTGCAAAAATGCCGAGCGATTTTTCAACATAGAGGAAAGTTAAAATCATGTTAAAGGACATCATCAAAAAAAACATTGAGAAACACAGTTTAATAGATCCCGGAGATCTTGTAATACTGGGACTCTCCGGAGGTCCGGATTCCATGTGCCTCATGGACGTTTTATATAACTTGAAAGATAGAATGAAGTTTGAATTGGTATTTGCCCATGTAAGTCACAATTTCCGCATTGCAGAAGGCAGGAAGGATATGGAGTTCGTCCGAAGCATAGGAGAGAAGTACAACATAAAAACCTTCGTAAAAGAAGTCGATTGCCCCAAGATGGCTCTGGATATGAAAATATCCGGTGAAGAGGCAGGCAGATTGGCGAGATACGAATTTTTCAACGAAATAGAAAATCTATACACGGAAAAGGGCTGTGAAAATTCATATCGCAGGGAGCAGATAAAAGTGGCAGTCGCTCACAATATGTGGGATCAGAGTGAAACCATACTGTTTAGGATTCTTCGAGGAAGCGGTGTTGACGGAATTGCAGGCATCGAATACAAAAGCAAAAACGCCGTGGGCAGCAACGTAATCAGACCGATGTTGAACATATCGAGAAATCGTATCGAAGAGTACTGCGAAGAAAAGCGATTGAATCCGAGAATGGATGAGACCAATCAAAAGGATGTATATACGAGAAATAAAATACGGCTGAAATTGATTCCCTGCATAAATGAAATGTTCAATACAGACGTGAATAAGACTCTTTTCAGCTTGGGAGAGAATGCTAAAATAGACAAAGAGTATATGTGGGCAGAGGCGGATAAGGCGTACGGGAGAGTTTTGCTGGAAGAAAACTTGAAATATGCCGAAAAGAGCATAGTTTTCATCCAAAGAGAGCTGTGGAATTACCATAGTGCCATAGTGCATAGGGTTCTACTCAAAGCTTTCAGAAAGATCGGATTGAACAAAGACGTTTTAAGAGGACATATAGCCCAAGCGCTGGAGATTATCAAAATTGAAAATAGACCCAAGGAGTTGACCTTGCCCGACGGATTTACATTGGAAGTAGCCTATGGCAGATTAACATGTATAAAAAGGGTGAAGAATGAAAAAAATTTTTTGAAGAAGAGAGAATTTTCTTCCATAGAAAAATGTGAGGATTACATAAAAAATAATTTGTCAGGAAAACACAAAGTTCAGTACGCAGTCTTCGATTTGGAAAAACTGAAGCAAAAGTATGCTATATCGGAAGATTTTCGAGAGATAGAGCTGAGAAATAGAAAAAGCGGAGATTACATAAGGCTGAATGGAATTGCCGGCAGGAAGAAACTTCAAGATTTTCTGGTGGATATGAAAGTGCCGAGACAGGAGAGAGACTGCATAGACTTGGTCTGTATTGCGGATGAAATCCTATGGATTGCCGACGATCGATGCAGGCGTAGAAAAAATTGTGAATTTACCCTAGATAATAGCACGAAACATATTATTTTGCTTGAAATACAGGGGATTTTGTGTTAAAATTACGATTTGATAGGCATCTTAAATAAAGATGCAAAATTCTTAAAGGAGAGATGAATTGAAGAAAGCATTTAAAGGATTCGGAGTATATTTTTTAATTCTAATTTTAGTGTCGGGACTTGTTCTTTTCTATGGAAAGGAATCCAGCGACAAGGTATCTGAGGTGAGCTATTCGAAAATTGTAGAGCACATCTCCAAGGAAGAACTGAAGGAAATAACCTTCAAAGAACTGGAGATAACAGGGATACTTAAAGATAACGGGAAAAAAGTTCACACGTATGCTCACAGCGCCATGGACGTGAACAGATTGCATACGGAATACTTGGACAAGCAGAGTCTAAAGAATAAGATAACTGTAAAAAATGCCAAACCTGAGAAAGAATCTTGGATAATATCCATCATTCCAACATTGATAATGATGGGTGCCTTGATATTCTTCTGGATGATGATAATGAGACAGCAAGGTGGCGGAAAGGCTATGAGCTTTGGAAAGAGCAAGGCGAAAATGCAGAATCCGTCAGGTAAAAAAATCACATTTGATGATGTGGCAGGTCTGGACGAGGAAAAAGAGGAGTTGGAAGAAGTTGTCGACTTCTTGAGACGACCGCAAAAGTACGCATCGATAGGAGCGAGAATACCAAAGGGAATACTTTTGGTAGGACCTCCGGGAACGGGAAAAACCTATTTATCAAAAGCTGCAGCAGGTGAGGCGGGAGTGCCGTTTTTTACCATTTCAGGTTCGGATTTTGTTGAGATGTTCGTAGGCGTAGGAGCTTCAAGAGTTAGAGACTTGTTTGAGCAAGCCAAGAAGCATGCGCCGTGTATCATATTTATAGATGAAATCGATGCGGTAGGCAGAAAAAGAGGTGCCGGTATGGGCGGCGGCCACGATGAGAGAGAGCAGACATTAAATCAGCTGTTGGTTGAGATGGACGGATTTATGGAAAATTCGGGAATTATCGTATTGGCAGCTACAAACAGACCTGACATCTTAGATCCGGCATTGCTCAGACCGGGCAGATTCGACAGACAGGTGGTAGTAGGGATACCGGATATAAAGGCGAGAGAAGAAATATTTAAAATTCACAGCAGAAACAAGCCTTTGGAAGAAGATGTCAACGCGGAAGTATTGGCACGCAGAACGCCTGGATTTACACCGGCTGACATAGAGAATATGTTAAATGAAGCGGCATTGCTTTCAATCAGAAAAAACAGCAAAGCCATCAGCATGGAAGATATTGAAGAGGCTATTACAAAGGTTATAGCCGGACCGCAGAAGAAGAGCAGAGTTATAAGCGAAAAGGAAAGATGGCTTACGGCAGTTCACGAATCAGGACACGCAGTCGTGGCAAGATCCTTGCCGGAAACAGATCCTGTACACCAGATAACGATAGTGCCGAGAGGAAGAGCCGGCGGTTTTACCATGATTCTTCCGACGGAAGAGCGATTCTACACTACAAAAGTCGATATGGAAGAACAGATAGTACACTTGCTGGGAGGAAGAGTTGCGGAAAGTCTCGTTTTAAAAGATATTTCAACGGGAGCCAGCAACGATATTCAAAGAGCTACAACTATAGCAAGGGATATGGTTACTAAGTATGGATTTAGCGAAAAACTCGGACCTGTCAACTACAGTTCAGGAGAAGAGGTGTTCATAGGAAGGGATTTCGGAACTAAGAACGACTTCTCGGAAGAAACTTCAAACGAAATAGATGCGGAAGTTAAGGAAATTATTCACAGCAGCTACGAGCACGCTACTGCGATTTTGACAGAACACATGGATAAATTGTTGGAAGTTGCCAATGCTCTGATGAAACTGGAAACTATCAGCGGCGAAGAATTTGAAAAATTGTATACAGGAGAAATAACTGCCGATCAGTTGGCGAAAGACAATGAGAGTAAGGCATTGACTAAAGCTGATAAAGATCAGACGGTTGAAGATGAAAATATCGACTCGGACCATAGCGAACCGAACGAAGACGCAGATGGTGAAGACATGGAAAGTTGTGAAGAAGATTTAGAAAATTTAGAGAATGACAGGGAAGACAATCGAGAGGATAACGAGTTGTCATAGCTTGGAGGAAGATGTAGGAAGACGAGATGAAAATAACAATTAAAGAGTGCTTAAAGTTGCATGCATTTGAGGGTGCGGAAATATTAGCAGGAAAAAAGAGATTAAATTCGATAATTAAGAAGGTGACGGTCTTAGAAGAAGTGACAGCAGAAGATATTGATGCAACCTATGAAGAAAAAAATGTAATGATCGTTACAGCATTTTTCGGAACCAGAAATGATGTTGAGGAGCAGTGCAAGATGATTGAAAGATCGGTGCTTTGCGGAATGTCGGTTTTGGTGTTGCATAGAATAGGCGACATTCTGGGCAAGGTGGATGAAAGGTTAGTCGATATCTGTGAGAAGCTGGGAGTCGTTTTGATTGCGTTAAATGCAGAAAGAAGAATTCAAACTTATGAAATCTTGGAAGAAGTATCTCACATCTTGTATTACGGTTCAGTGAATGAGGCAAAACCTTCACTTCTTACAGACGTCGCATTTCACATGATCAACTTCGAGAAATATCCCGATTTTGTCAGTGCATTGAGGACAGCTGCAGAGTTAAACGAGTTTCAGGTTGTTCTCATGAGCAGCGATTTCAATCCTGTTTTGGCAGTAGAAACAAAATCAGATACCACCGTGGAAGCAGCGATCATGTTTGCGAGAAAGGGTTATGTTGAAAAGAAGAAGCTGTTATGTACGATGATAGAAGTTGACGGCCTGGCTACATACTGGATATATACCAACATAGAGGGATCGGACTATTACATGTTGATTGCGGATAACAAAGATATGTACTCCAAAGACGAGATAATAAAGTTGGGAAATATCATAACTATGGCGATGGGAATGTGGAAATACACTCCTAAAAAAGATGACGAAGCGGAGTTCATCAGAGCTTTGAGAAGAGGGAACATAAACAAAGCATTCGCCATTAAAGATGATGCGAAAATTGACGAATCAAGTGTGGCTAGCGTGTTTTTATGCGTCGGTCTTTTGGAGCAGGACACCAGGGATAAGTGGAATGAGTATTGTGAGAAAAAGGGAATAAAAGCCCTGAAAACAAGAGATAATGATGAAACTACAGGAATACTTCTGGGTCACAAGAAGAACAACAATGCGGTTAAAACATTCGATGTTTTAGATGAAACTTATCATGGAAAAATCTTTCACGTTACGGGAATAAACGGAATCGAAGGTGCAGCTGACGGATTCAGGCTCATCGAGGAGACTCACGGGCTCGCTAAAGTGGTGTTCCCGCATAAGAGCAACTTCTCAAAATACGATCTGTCATTGATAAGAAATTGCATCCACATCAGAAATGAAGGCGGTTTTTTGAAGAGGAATTACACTAAACTTTTAGATGTATTTGATGAAGAAAACAGCGCAAAGGGCAGAGAGCTTCTCAGAACTTTGGAAACGTTCATCTTGGATGCGGGTATGAACAGCGGAAAAACGGCGGAAATTCTCGATGTTCACACCAACACGGTTCAGTACAGGATGAAGAGGATAAACGAATTGTTGGGAGTTGAAATTACCGCATATAGAGTGGTTCCCGGAATCAGTACGGCATTGGCATTACACAGACTTGAAACTATGAACTGAATGGGATTGGTAAGGTTTTTAGAGAGGAGAAAATATGCTTTTAGCATTTGATGTTGGTAATACGAACATCGTACTCGGCGTTTTTAAAGAGGGCAAGTTAATCGAAAATTGGAGATTGGAAACGGATCCGAGAAAGAGCGCGGACGAGTACGGGATGCTTATAAATCAGTTATTCGATCATTCAAACTTAGATGTGAAAAATGTCAAGGATATAATTATAGCAACAGTGGTTCCATCAGTTTTATATACTTTGCAGCATTTGGCGACGAAGTATTTTAACAGAAAGGCTATAGTGATAGAGTCAGGCGTAAAAACCGGATTGATAATAAGATATGACAATCCTAAACAGGTGGGTTCGGACAGGATTGTAAATGCCGTAGCGGCATATACAAAGTACAAAGGGCCGTTGATTTTAATAGATTTTGGGACAGCGACAACCTTTTGTGCTGTTACAGATAAGGCGGAATATCTGGGCGGAGCCATCGCACCGGGCCTGAAGATTTCCAGCGAAGCACTCTTCAGCAAGACATCGAAACTTCCCAAGGTGGAATTGGATGTTCCAAAGACTGTCATCTGCAAAAATACGATACAATCGATGCAGTCGGGGCTGGTTTACGGGCATATGGGAATGGTGGATTTCATAATTCGCAAGATGAAAGTAGAACTTGAAAAAATGGGAGAGCCTCCCGAAGAAATCAAGGTAATAGCCACAGGAGGATTGGCTACTTTAATTTCAGAGGGAGTTGACCAAATAGATATAGTAGATAAAATGTTGACCTTGGAAGGTCTGAGAATTATATACGATAAAAATAAAGACAGAAAACACAAATGAGAATTCCCCTTTACTTAGTTTTTAGGTAAAGGGGTAAAATATTATCACGAGATGAATAACGATGGAATTTGTAATTGAATACATGTTGAAATGGGGAATGAATTTTGAGTGAAATAGGAGGAATTAAGCTGGATGGACCTTTTCTTTCAGCACCGCTCGCCGGAGTTACCGACAGCGTCATGAGAAGGTTGAACAGAGCCATGGGAGCGGCATTGGTGTATTCCGAGATGATAAGCGGCAAGGGATTGATATATAATAATAAAAATACGGAGCAACTGCTGAAGATAACAGAGGAAGAGAAGCCGGTCGCATATCAGATATTCGGTTCAGATGCGGAGATTATGGCAGAAACGGCTCAAAGGTTGAATTATGGGGAGAATGCCATATTGGATATAAATATGGGTTGTCCGGTTCCTAAAATAGTTAAAAACGGTGAGGGTTCGGCACTTTTGAAAACTCCACGAAAGATTTACGATATCGTGAGTGCGGTAGTGGAAGTATCGACAAAGCCCGTCACTGTAAAGATAAGGACAGGTTGGAATGATAAGAGCAAGAACTGCTTAGAAGTGGCTAAAATAATCGAAAATGCAGGGGCTTCGGCAATTACCGTTCATGGGAGAACCAGGGAACAATACTATTCGGGAAAAGCTGACTGGCAAGCCATAAAAGAAATAAAGGAAACGGTGAAAATTCCGGTCATCGGAAACGGAGATGTCTTTTCCGGTGAGGATGCCAGGAAAATGATGGAGTTCACAGGTTGCGACATGGTGATGATCGGCAGGGGAATGCTGGGAAACCCTTGGATCTTCCGCCAGTGTTTGGAATTATACAATCGGGGATACGATGGTGGCAGAACTTCTCAATATCCACGAGAAGTATCTTTACAAGAAAAAGCGGCGATGATGAAAAAGCATCTCCAGCTGTCAGTCGAGGCGAAAGGAGAAGCCAGAGCTGTAAAGGAGATGAGAAAGCACATCGCATGGTACACAAAGGGAATGAAGGATAGCAGCATTTTTAGAAATCAGCTGAATCAAATGGAAAAATCACAGGATGTTTTGGATAAAATAGATGAATTTGTTAGGCATTTGGAGAATTAAAGTCAAAATTTAAATTAATGCTTTGATTAAAAGCCGGAAAAGGTGTAAAATACGAAGTGTGAAGAAATATGAAACGGAATTTTCAATTCGTATGAAGATGAAAATGTTTAATTTGAAAATGCTCAGATTTATAAAATATAAAAGGGCATTTTACGCAATGAAATTAAATTAGTAAAACCATTGAGAATAGGAGGATTATCATGGGAGAAACAATAAATAATATCAAGGCGATTTTAGATCAGATCAGACCGTTTTTGCAAAGAGATGGTGGAGATATCGAGTTTGTCGAGTATATTAAAGATAAAAAGACGGTGGTTGTAAAGTTGCAGGGTGCATGTTCAGGTTGTCCGGGAGCTCAGATGACTTTAAAAGGAGTCGTGGAAAATGTTATGAAGGAAGCGTTGCCTGAAGACGTTCAGTATGTGGAAGCAGTTGCGTTCTAGGAGATAAAAATGAGTGAAGACAAGAATCGGAATTCAGAGGCTGATTTAAATATTGATAATGAGTTTGCAGACAAGTCTGATGAAGAAATTGCAGAGATTATAAAGTCTGCTGTGGAAGATAAAAGAGATGATATAATTTCCACTCTATCCGATTTTATAAAAATCGAAAGCATAGCAGGCGAAGCTGAGGGAGATATGCCATTTGGTGAAAATGTTCATCGGGCGTTTTCGTTCATGCTGGATATGGCGGAAAGAGACGGATTTAAGACGTTAAATGCGGATAATTACGGAGGAAATATCCGATGGGACAGGAAGAAAACGTCAGAAAGGGATGAAACCATGGGAATTCTCTGTCATATAGACGTGGTTCCTGCAGGGAAGTTTTGGGATTATGAGCCTTTCGGCGGAGAAATCGTAGACGGGAAAATGTATGGAAGAGGCACCGCCGATGACAAAGGTCCCACTATAGCTTCGTACTTCGCTTTGAAATGCCTGAAAGATTTAGGTATAAAGTTGAGCAAGAACGTTGAAATAATTTTGGGGCTCGATGAAGAAACTAAGTGGAGCGGAATGGACTACTATCTTTCTAAAGTCGATGCTCCGGATTTCGGCTTCACACCCGATGCAGACTTTCCCGTGGTCAACGGAGAAAAAGGTGTCTTGACATTTTCTCTGGCGCAGAAATTCGGCAAGACACAATCAAAAGGTATTTCCCTGAAAAGCTTTAAAGGGGGAAATGCTTCCAACATGGTGGCAGACTATGCCAGAGCCGTAATCAACTCCAAAAACAAGAAAGACTACCAATGGATCCGTGAGCAGGTTCAAAGCCTGGCGAGCTCGGAGGGCTTTGAACTCCAGGCAAGGGGAGTCGGGCAGAGCCTGGAAATCACCGCCAAGGGGATTTCAGCTCACGGTTCTACGCCGGAGAAGGGGCTCAATGCCATATCTATAATTATGCAGCTTCTCAATAAAATTCCTTTTGACAACGATGACGTAGGGGATTTCATCAAATTCTATAATGAACACATAGGATTTGATTTGAATGGCGAAAGATTGGGATTGATAGAAGTAGAAGACGAGGTTTCAGGTAAAACTACGGTCAATGTGGGCGTGATAGATATGACTCAGGATGCCGTAAAGTTGACTGTAAACACCCGCTATCCCGTAACTAAAACAGATGAAGACGTTCATGAAGCAGTAGCTGAGACCATACGGGGGAAAGCCATGGGAATAATAAGGGAAAAGCATATGGCTCCAATCTATGTTCCCGAAGATTCTCCGCTAATTCAGACCTTCATGAAAGTGTATAAGGAGGCTACCGGAGATTTTGAAGCAAAGCCTAAGATAATCGGTGGGGGGACTTACTCTCGTGCAATGAAAAACTTTGTGGCATATGGAGGAATCTTCCCGGGAGAGGAAGAATTGGCACATCAGAAAAACGAATATATTAAAATAGACAGTTTAATTGCGATGACTAAAATATATGCGGAAGCAATCTACAGACTGTGCAAATAAATGGAATTAGATCAGACGGCAGGATTTTAGGTTCTGCTGTCTTTTTTTTGCGTGGAGATCAAAGGGATAAACCTTATTGTGAACAACTGGAGAAGTTGAAATAAAAGTGATATAATGTGGAAAATATGTTAAATAGAAGATAAATTGGCAAACGGAGGTGTGAAAAATGTGCAGAGAATGTTATGTGGACGAAAGTAGAAAAACTCCATTATTAAATCCGTTAGAGTGTCTGGAAAATCACACGCAGTACATATGTGGAACCTGTGGAAGGTGCATTTGCATCGAGAAAGATCCAAATCGAGGATTGCAACGTTGGAACTTTCCGTTTAAAACGTTGGAAATTGCAAAATTGTATTTGAGGACAGCGGATTATACGAATAAAAAGTCGTGCGGCATATACGAAATAGAAAGTGAAAAGGGAAGAAAGACCTATAAGATATTTGCCGACAACGAGGAGCTTGCAGTATATTTGAAGAAGAACAAGGGAAAACGCTGCAAGAAAATGGCGCCTGAATTTGCGGTGAAAGAATATGTCGAATATCCCAATACTCAGGTAAGAAAGCTCACCGAGAGTGAGATAGAAAGGTATATGAGAGAGAGATTAAAATAGGAGAGCACCGAAAGTGGCAAATGCGAAATAAAGTCGAGTATCTCACAGGCTTAGTTTCCGTTGAGAACTTTTCGCAACAGAAAAAGATCGTCATATCTGTCGAACGTGGTTCAAGTATTACGTAAGAGAAAAATGATAATATCTTGATAGCAGCAGTTTAAAGTGATACAATATGAGAGAAATGATGCACGCGATTTATAGAAAAAGAAATGCTGCATATAGAACAGAGAGGGAAATTTGTAGATGGGAATGTGGGCTTACATAGGAATACTCTCCTTCATGGGAATTGCGTTTTTTGCAATCGGATTGGGAACATACATTTATATGAAACGGACTGTTTCAGGTGAAAAGACCTTGATGGAAGAAGTTGTAAATGAGCAGACGAGAACGAGCAAGCTGGAATTTCATGAAATTTTAAGATATGTTATCCCCATATTCGGTGCAGTAATTTTCTTGTTTTATATGGTGCGAAGGTTCGGTTCCGGGTTCACACTCCTCGGTACTTCTATGGTTACACCTTTGCTCGTAGCCCTGTTTAATGCACGAAAGCGAACAGGGAAGTCTATCTTTATATCCATAGTCGCTATGCTCATATTTATTTTTTTGTTTTTTGCATATTTACTGTTCAAATATGAGTTTGCAGGAAGGATTTGACACCTTATATCAAACGTAGGGATAAATCGAGAAGAAATTGCAGAGAATGAATACTATCCATGTATTCGTTTCGACGAACGGAATAATATGATAACATTTGAACTTTTCGGCGAAATTGCAAGAGATGAATCGAAGTAACCGTACAGAAAATACGTAAATACATACTAAAACAGATGTTAGATAATAGAGGAGTAAGTCATGACGGATAACCATATCACATTTAGATTATACATACCTTTAGGCATGATAATTCTCCTGATGATAATGATATTTTTTCATAGAAACCATATGCATAAATATCTATATATCATCAGTTCATTGTGTCTATTTGTAGCTGTCTTGGCATATTTTGCTATGACAAGACATCTTGCAGGGGACAGAAAGCCCGGAGCATTGATGCAGGCTGTGCCGATTATCTGGCTGGTGGGAATATCTGGAGGATATATTCTTTCAATTTTATCTTTTGTCGTTTTTATCATCGAGCAGGCACAAAGGCATCTATGGGCGAAAGTGATAATCGGAATTGCAGGAGTGGCACTTATACTATTGAGCATATGGGGGATTTACATGCTTATACGAGGAATTTCATCTTTGAAAAGCGGGTGATTTGCAGAAAAGCACAAGAGAGATTCACGGTAAATTTGCAGTGGAATGCAGTTGGCAGTTCATAATGATGATTGCATTTGTCACTGAGGAGTAAATCGGTCAAATCACTATTCTCAGCGTTTAAACTGAATGAATCCATAGGACAGGTTGCAGATATGCCTTGCGGATGTAGTATCAAAAAAAGATGGAAATAATCGCTGGAAATGAGCAGGAAGTTTAATTTGGAATTGAATAATTGTAAAAAATAAAAAATAGTAAAATTTGATAGATGCTTGCAACTGTATATTTATCAATGTGGAGATTTGATTTATAATGTGATTAATTTGAGAAGGTAAAGAGGTTTTCTCAGATAATGTTGTATTTGAATTGACAAGTTCCATCTGCTCTATATGATATGGTAAATAAGAATTTATAGGCAGGTTGATGATAATTTATAAATTAGAAACGGAAGTAAGATGTGTAATTGATAAGGAGAGATGTAAATGGCTAAAGATAATACAAAAATAGGATTTGAAGAACAGATATGGCATGCGGCATGTGTGTTATGGGGACATATTCCTGCAACTGAATATAGGAAGGTTATTATTGGTCTCATATTCCTCCGTTATATATCAAGTGCATTTGAAAGGCGGTATGATGAACTTGTGAAAGAGGGAGACGGCTTTGAAAATGATAAAGATGCTTATACCGAAGAAAATATATTTTTCGTACCTGAGGAAGCACGATGGAGTAAAATTTCCGCTGCAGCACACACATCAGAAATAGGCATGGTGATAGATGAAGCCATGCGTGCAATTGAAAAAGAAAATAGAACTCTAAAAAACGTTCTGCCCAAAAATTACGGTAGTCCTGACTTAGATAAAAGAGTTTTAGGAGAAGTTGTAGATTTATTTACCAACGAAGTAAAAATGGATGGGACTGAAAAAAGTAAAGATTTGCTCGGTAGAACATATGAATATTGCATTGCCAAGTTCGCAGAACACGAAGGAGTGAAGGGTGGGGAGTTTTATACCCCGTCCAGCATTGTAAAAACAATTGTTGCCATATTAAAGCCTTCTAACAATAGTCGTGTATATGATCCATGTATGGGAAGTGGAGGGATGTTCGTTCAGAGTGCAGAATTCATACAAGAACATAGTGGAAATCGTGGAAATATTTCTGTATATGGACAAGAGTCTAATGCTGACACGTGGAAAATGGCAAAAATGAATATGGCAATTCGAGGAATTGATGCAGATTTTGGAGGACATCATGCAGATACTTTTTTTAATGATCTACATAAGTCCTTAAAAGCAGATTTTATCATGGCAAATCCGCCGTTTAATTTATCAAATTGGGGAGCAGATAAACTGAAAGATGATGTTCGATGGAGATATGGAATCCCACCGTCGAAAAATGCAAACTACGCATGGATACAGCATATGATTCACCATCTTGCTCCAAATGGAAAAATAGGATTAGTACTTGCAAATGGTGCGTTATCCTCTCAATCTTCCGGAGAAGGTGACATAAGAAAGAAAATCATTGAAGCTGATCTTGTCGAGGGAATCATAGCCTTACCTACACAACTGTTTTACAGTGTGACTATCCCTGTAACGCTGTGGTTTATAACAAAAAATAAAAAACAAAGAGGAAAGACATTGTTTATTGATGCCAGAAAAATGGGATATATGGTTGATCGAAAACATAGAGACTTTACAGAGGGGCTACAGGACGACGGAAGCCCGGGAGATATTGACTTATTGGCAAAAACATTTGAAGATTTTCAAAAGGGAGTGTTGGAGGAGAAAAAAGGATTTTCTGCTATAGCTACAATAGAAGATATAGCAAAACAAGATTATATTTTAACGCCGGGTAGATACGTTGGCATTGAAGAGCAGGAAGATGATGATGAGCCATTTGATGACAAGATGAAAAGATTAACTGGTGAACTTTCAGATATGTTCAAAAAATCTCATGAATTGGAAAAAGAGATTAGAAAGAAGCTGGAGGCGATTGGGTATGAAGTATAAAACAGAGAAGCTTGGCAAATTCTTATATATAAAAGGTAGAATAGGATGGAAAGGGCTTAAAAAAAATGAGTATCTAGAACATAGTGAATATAAGATTATAAATGGAGAATCGCTTACTAAAAATGGAATTGATTGGGATAAAGCGGGATATATTTCGAAAGAAAGATATGATGAATCACCAGAGATTATGCTTCAAAACGATGATATTTTAATTTCTAAGGATGGTACTATTGGGAAATTGGGATTTGTTGAAAATTTATCATCTAAAGCCACTGTTGCATCTGGAATATTTGTTTTAAGGAATTTAAACACTAATCTTATTAGTACTAGATTTATTTATAATTATCTGAGTTCTAGCTATTTTAGTAATTTTATTATTTCGAGAACTGAGGGTAGTGTAATTCCGCATTTATATCAAAAAGATTTTGTCGAGTTAGATTTCCCTTTGCCTTCTCTAGAGAAACAGGAAAAAATTGTTAGAATTTTAGACACTATTTCGTTAAAAATAGAACTAAATAATGCTATAAACAATAATTTAGAGCAACAAGCAATGTCTCTTTTCAAATATTGGTTCATTGATTATAAGCCATTTAGCGGAATTATTCCCTCTGACTGGAAAAAATATAGGCTCAATGATTTCTTGCCTGTGATAACTGGTAAAAAAAATGCTAATGTTTCTTCAAGCACAGGTTTGTATCCATTTTTTAGTTGTTCTCAAGATATTACTTGGACAGACGAATACTCTTTTGAAGGCAATGCCATTCTCGTAGCTGGAAATGGAGATTTCAATGTCAAGTTCTACAACGGAAAATTTGAAGCATACCAGCGCACATATGTTTTGATTCCACACAACCCAAGATTTTCTGCTTGGTTGTTCTATGCAGTAAAGTATAATCTTAATAAAATCACATTAGCGGCTCGTGGCTCAGTTATCAAATTTATTACCAAAGGGAACCTTGAGGACTTTTCTTTATATGCACCAATAAATCTTGAGGACTTTGAGATTATTGACCATTTTAATTCAATCAATGATATTATTGCGACTAACCGTAAGGAAAATGTTAAATTATCGCGGTTAAGAGACATCTTATTGCCGAAGCTCATGTCCGGCGAACTGGATGTTTCTAATCTTGATATTTAAGCCGCTAAATTATTGTTTATGTTTTTAAAATAGGAGGTAATTTTTATGAAATTAACAAAGAAAATGTGCAGCTTAATAGCTGAGTTAGAATATATAATAGGCTCTGAGTGTTATAATCCTAATTCTTATGATGGATGGCAGGATATGGCTGGATGTGATTTTAGATATCCTATCAGTATGCCAGATAACGAAGGGAATTATACAAAAATAAGATCAAAGATTACTAATGTATATTTAACAGACTCCAAAAATATTGATGCAAATTTGATAAAATATATGAAATATAAATTTGGATCAAACGAACTTTTTATTGGTAGAGGACTTATTAGAGTAATGAATTATCTTGAAGAATATTATAATATCGATTTTGCAGAATTAGAGAGGCGAAAAAAATAGCTTAATAAAACTTCTAACAGCGACAGAAGTCAATAAAAAGAACTGTCGCTGCATGTAGTTCTCTTGTTTGTAGGAGTACGAATTATGAAACAAGATTTAATCAAGGATGTTGTTCAAGGAATGTTGCCATACTTGAATAACGCACAAAACGAAAAACTGCAGGAGGTTTTGCAATATACCCTTGCAGATTATGATGTAACAGAAAACAAGCAACAAGAGAAAACTTCGGAACAGAACTTTGTAGAACTGTTCTTATCGGCAAAACGTATAGAGGGCTGTTCTGAGAAATCTCTTAAATATTACAAGGCTACTATTGAAGCTATGCTTGGTGAACTCAAAATAGATGTCAAACACATAGTTACAGATGATATAAGAGGATATCTAACAGATTATCAGAAAAAGAAAAAGTCAAGTAAGGTTACAATAGATAATATCCGCCGTATTCTTTCAAGTTTCTTCTCTTGGTTGGAAGATGAGGATTATATATTGAAAAGCCCAGTACGACGCATACACAAAGTTAAAACAGGCACAAACATAAAGGAGACATACTCCGATGAAGCGTTAGAACTTATGCGTGATAATTGCACAGAGCTGAGAGATTTAGCAATAATAGATATGCTTGCATCAACTGGTATGCGTGTCGGTGAAATGGTGCTGCTTAACCGAAACGATATTGACTTCAATGAGAGAGAATGTATTGTCTTCGGCAAAGGAAGCAAGGAAAGAGTAGTATATTTTGATGCTCGAACAAAGATACATTTGCAGAATTACTTAGAAAGCAGAACAGATGATAATCAGGCACTGTTCGTATCCTTGAAATCACCTCACGAAAGGCTAAAAATCGGTGGTGTTGAAGTGAGGTTAAGGGAATATGGCAAAAAATTAGGTTTACAAAAGGTACACCCACACAAATTCAGGCGTACCCTTGCAACTATGGCAATAGATAAAGGAATGCCTATTGAGCAGTTGCAACAGCTCTTGGGGCATAGGAAAATAGATACAACCTTGCAGTATGCGATGGTAAAACAAAGCAATGTGAAAATTGCCCATAGAAAATATATTGGATAAAGAGGAAATATTATGATGGAGTGGAAGAAATATACAGTTGAACAACTAATTGATTTGGATATGCTAGAAGCACCTATGGATGGAAATCATGGTAGCATCCATCCCAAAGCTTCTGATTATGTGCTAGCGGGAGTCCCATTTATTATGGTTAATGATATGTCAAATGGTCATGTGGACTTGAAAAATTGTGCTTTCATTTCAGGAAAGCAAGCTGCGACATTGAGAAAAGGATTTGCAAAACCAGGTGATGTTCTTTTATCGCATAAAGCAACTATAGGTAGAACTGCCATTGTACCGAATGATTTTGATACAATTATATTAACTCCACAAATAACTTATTATAGAATTAAGAAAGGAATAGACAATAGATTTTTAAAGTATTATTTTGATTCACCAAATTTTCAAATGCTCTTTAATAATTGGGCAGATTCGGGGAGTACACGTGCTTATTTAGGTATTACTGCTCAAAAGAAGCTTCCAATCATTTTGCCCGAACTTGATGAGCAAATTAAAATAGCAGACATTTTATCAGGTTTTGATAAAAAAATTGATAAAAACAATGAAATAAACAATAATTTAGCGGCTTAAATATCAAGATTAGAAACATCCAGTTCGCCGGACATGAGCTTTGACAAAACGGTGTCTCTTAATGAGGCAAGTTTCTTATTTTCTATTCGATTTGAGATAATCAAGTCATAAATTGGCTGAAGCAATGCTCCGATTCGACTATAGTCTGATTCGTTAGGTATGAAAACCTCTGCTTTTGCAAGTTCATCACGCTTGATGTGTCCCATTGTTGTTGCTTTGTCAGCAGCAACAGATATAAAGTAATCAAGATGGTGTTTTGTCCACGCATAATAGAACCACTTGTTATACTTGCTTGATGTTACCTTGAACAAATGTTGATTTAAACCACAAATACCGCCACACCAAAAATCGACTAACAGACTACCTGACCAAGAAAAAATGACATCTCCATCGTGAATAATGTATTCACTTTTGATGTTAGGAGAACACAATTCACTGTTATTATCACAACAACCTTGACGAAGTTCCTTGATTTTAAGAACCGAAATTCCGATTTCGTCATCTGTTGGACGATATTTTTGCATAGCAAGACCGTTTAGATAGTCTGCAATATCTATTAAACTGGCTTGCTTCCAACCATCAGGTAGCGTTGTGAGAGATAGAAACTCATTTATAAATATTGCCCGGGCTTGCTGCTCTAAATTATTGTTTATATTGCAGAAGGAGCTAAAAATATGGAAGAGATAATTTTTAATAAAAATGAAACTGAAAATTATGGAATAGAGATTACTTCTGTAAGTGCTTTTATTAATGAAATAAATAAGTTAAAGGATGATTTACGTGGAAGCAATGAAGAACTACTTTTTAGAGGACAAAAAGCTGATTTTTGGAATGTTACACCTAGTGTTTTTAGAAATATTTATTTAAGTGTAGAACATATATTGATGCAAACACCTTTATTAAAAGCACCATATGAATTTATTTCTATAAATAATGATTTTGAAATAATGACTAAATATCAGCATTATGGAATGTGTACAAGACTCTTGGATTTAACCATCAATCCATTAGTTGCTTTATATTTTGCCTGTGAAGAATATGGAGATGTGTGTTATAAAGAAGTTGAAGATGAAAAAGGTCGTGAAAGAGAAGAAGCGAACGGTGTGATATTTTATAACAAAAGATATTCTATATCTACGGCAGATGTAGAGGTAAAAGTTATATCAGCTCTGTCGCAGATAGATTTGTCAAATGATAATACTCTTAAGTCTATATTGAGAAAACTTGTACAATGCCAGGCTATTCCAGGAGAATTAGAAAAACGATGGAAATCAGATGAACATTATAGAGAGTTTGTTGATATTATTCAGAATAACTATATTGTTACTCCACCATACAACAATGAACGACTATCTAGACAATGTGGCAAGTTTCTCTTAGCAGGTTGTTTTAACTTTACTTATACTAGACCTATAGTTGAATCAGTTATTGAAAAAGGATACAAGGATTTAAGAAACGAATTTGATAGAAATTTTTTCTATATCTCAGGAGAAAATAAGAAAAAGATATTGGCGGAATTAGATACCTATAATATCAATGAAGCAACATTATTTCCCGAATTAGAACATCAATTAAATTATATTAAAAATAAAACAAACGCAGAAACAACAAACTCACCAGTAGAATTTACTAAGTTTGAGATTAATGATACAGAAGAAAATAGAGATAAGTTGACTTTTGATATAAGCGATAGGATCTCAGAAAAAGAAGAATTTAAAAGCAATGTAATAGCATTTTTAAATGAAAAGTATAATAGTTGCAAAGATGAAATATGGAAATCCGTGGAACAGATGATCTCAATAGTTGATTGGAGCAGACAAGAGTCAAAATTAAGTAGATTTAAAGTAAACATTCAAAAAATATTACTAAATGATAAATTTACTAAAGGCGAAGCAAAAAAAGCAGCTGAAGAGATAAAAAACGAAATCATAAATATAGCAAAAGAACTATCAGGAGAAGGGAAGTGAAGATAGTGACGGGATTATATACAGAAGCAGATTATGAGAACTCAGTAATAGAACTATTTAAAAATGATTTAGGATATGAGCATATCTATGGTTATGATGTGGATAGAGATTTTTATAGTCCGTTATATGAGGAAGTTTTAATCGACTCTCTGTATCACCTCAACAGAGGATTACCCGATGATGCTATTCAGGAAGCATTATATAAACTTAAAACTTTTGAAAACGGAAAACTGGTACAGAAAAATGCTATCTTCATGGAATACCTACAAAATGGGATTCCTGTGAAATATTTTGTCGATGGGCATGAACGATCGACCATTGTGTATATCGTTGATTATAAAGATATCAATAATAATTCATTTATTATCTCCAACCAGTGGACCTTTGTTGAAAATAGTCAAAAACGCCCTGACTTAATCGTATTTTTAAATGGATTGCCTATTGTAGTTATTGAACTCAAATCTCCATCCAGAGAGGAAACAGATGCATCAGAAGCATATAGACAATTACGCAACTATATGAAGGAAATTCCTTCGATGTTCATTTACAATGTCATCTGTGTGATGAGCGATCAACTTGTGTCTAAGGCAGGAACCATCACATCAGGAGAAGATCGTTTTATGGAGTGGAAAACAAAGGATGGCAGTTATGAGAATACTCAATATGCACAATTTGATACTTTTTTTGAAGGGATATTCCGAAAAGAAAGGTTGATAGATATAATTAAAAATTTTGTTTGCTTTTCAAATGAAGGTATTGATTCATTTAAAATTCTTGCAGGATATCATCAGTATTTTGCAGTTAAGAAAGCGATTGAATCTACGAAAAAAGCAACGATAACGGACGGGAAAGGTGGCGTATTTTGGCATACTCAAGGAAGTGGAAAATCACTTTCCATGGTGTTTTATGCTCATTTATTGCAAGAAGCATTAGATAGTCCAACAATAGTTGTGATTACAGATAGAAATGACCTTGATGATCAGCTTTATGGGCAGTTTTCTAAGTGTAAAAACTTTTTAAGACAAACTCCAATACAGGCAGAAAGCCGTAGGCATTTGAAGGAACTATTAGCAGGAAGAAAAGCTAATGGCATAATCTTTACAACAATGCAGAAATTTGAAGAATCAGAGGGAGATTTGTCAGATAGAAAAAATATTGTCGTTATTGCTGATGAAGCACATCGAGGACAGTATGGTCTGTCGGAAAAAATTGACAGTAAAACCGGAAAGATAAAAATAGGCATAGCACGCATTATTCGGAACTCACTGCCAAATGCAACGTATATCGGATTTACGGGCACCCCTATATCTTCTAAAGATAGAAGCACACGGGAGATTTTTGGAAACTACATCGACATTTATGATATGACTCAGGCAGTAGAAGATGGAGCAACTCGTCCGGTTTACTATGAAAGTAGAGTGATAAAGCTCAAATTGGATAAGGCAACACTTGAATTGATAGATGCCGAATATGATGTAATGGCGGCAAGTGCCGATGAAGAAGTAATTAAGAGAAGCAAACAGGAGCTTGGGCAGATGGAAGCAGTATTGGGCAATGACAGTACCATAAACTCACTGGTTTGCGATATTATAGAGCATTATGAAAACAATCGTGAAAATTTATTGACAGGGAAAGCGATGATTGTTGCATATTCTCGTCCTATTGCAATGAAGATATATAAGCGAATTTTGGAGCTTCGTCCGAATTGGACAGAAAAGATAGCAGTCGTTATGACTTCGGGCAACAATGATCCGGAGGAATGGAGAGATATTATCGGCAATAAAAATTATAAAGATGGGTTAGCTAAAAAATTTAAAGATAATCGGAGTGAATTAAAAATAGCTATCGTCGTCGATATGTGGCTAACTGGGTTCGATGTACCATCCCTTGCAACAATGTATGTTTACAAACCGATGTCAGGGCATAATTTGATGCAAGCTATCGCACGTGTAAATAGAGTGTTTGCTGATAAAGAGGGAGGTCTTGTTGTTGATTATGTCGGAATTGCAAGTGCTCTAAAGCAAGCAATGAATGATTATACCAATCGTGATAAAAAGAATTACGGCGATACGGATGTCGCAAAAGTTGCACTGCCAAAATTCGAAGAAAAACTTGAGATATGCCGTGATAAATTTCATGGATATGATTACTCTAAGTTTAAAATCGGAAGCAATCTTGAACGAGCTAAGGCAATAAGTGGAGCTGTCAATTTTATTATGGGAAGGGAGAAAGTTGACGATAAAAATTCTTTTGTAAAAGAATCCCTCATGCTTCATCAGGCGTTATCTCTGTGTTCTTCTCTGGTCGATGAAGGAGACCGAATAGAAGCAGCGTTTTTTGAAGCCGTGAGAGTATTAGTTCTCAGGCTGACAAATGCCGGAACGGATAAAAAAATTTCTCTACCGGAGATGAATGCGAGAATTAACGAGCTTTTAAAACAAAGTATAAAAAGTGATGGAGTTATAAATTTATTCTCGGATGTAAGAGAAGAATTTTCTATATTTGATTCAAAATTTCTCGAAGAAGTTGCAAATATGAAAGAAAAGAATTTGGCTGTAGAGATTCTAAAGAAGCTGATTGCAGAGCAGGTATCCATTTATCGCAAAACAAATTTAGTTAAGTCTGAGAAATTTAGTGAAATTATGCAACGTTCAGTAAATGCATATCTCAATGGGATGCTCACAAATGAGGAAGTTATTGAAGAAATGTTGGAATTGGCAAAACAAATTACTGCTGCGAATGAAGAGGGGAATAAATTAGGTCTTACAAATGATGAACTGGCATTTTATGATGCGCTCACGAGACCACAAGCTATCAAGGATTTTTATAAAAATGATGAACTCATATCTATAGCAAAGGAGCTCACTGAAACGCTTCGCAGAAATAAGACAATAGACTGGCAAAAACGCGAATCTGCGAGAGCTAAAATGCGTATGCTCATAAAGAAACTTTTGAAAAAATACAAATATCCACCGGAAGGAAGAGCGGAAGCTCTTCAAATCGTAATGATGCAGTGTGAGCTTTGGGCAGACAATGAAGACTTTGATAGAGATAAAGAGTCCACCAGGTACGATGTAAAATCCACGAGGAATGAAAACATCAAATTGGTTGCAGAAGAGCAAATAGATTATAAATAAATACAAAATGCCATAGCACGAGAAACTAACTCCCTGTGCTATGGCATTTTGCATATAAGTCTGTGACTCTTGCATATATTTTTAGCGTAGTAACAAAAGGTATAGATGGCTTATCTGTTAGCCATTATGATTTCGATTTCATCTTCGTTGATGCCTACCATCGCTTCGCCGAGACCGGTCTGGGCTTCAGCTACTTTTTTAGGATTGTCGAAATGTTTTACGGCTTCCACAATTCTCTTGGCTCTAACTTTCGGGTCGCCGCTTTTGAAAATACCGCTTCCTACGAAAACTCCGTCGGCTCCAAGCTGACGCATCAATGCAGCATCCGCAGGAGTGGCAACGCCGCCGGCTGAGAAATTAGGAACAGGAAGTCTGCCGTTATCGTGGACGTATTTCAACAGATCATATGAAACGCCCAGCTCTTTGGCGTGATTGAAAAGCTCATCCTCTCGCATGGCTTTAACTTCGTTTATTTCCCCGTTGATCATGCGCAGATGGCTTACAGCTTGAACCACATCTCCGGTGCCCGCCTCGCCTTTTGTCCTGATCATCATGGCACTTTCTTCAATTCTTCTGAGGGCTTCTCCGAGATTTCTGGCACCGCAAACAAATGGAGCTTTAAATTTTCTCTTATCTATATGGAATTGGTTATCAGCAGGCGATAGAACCTCGCTTTCATCGATGAAGTCGATGTCGATCGCTTCCAAAATCTGTGCTTCCACAAAATGTCCGATGCGAACTTTTGCCATGACAGGAATATCTACCGCTTCCATGATTTTCTTTATCATTTCTGGGTCGCTCATGCGCGAAACACCGCCTGCAGCCCTAATGTCCGCAGGAACTCTTTCAAGGGCCATTACGCTGACTGCTCCGGCTTCTTCGGCTATTTTAGCCTGTTCAGGAGTGGTCACATCCATAATGACACCACCCTTTAATGTTTCCAATAACTTTTCTAAATCTAAATTTTTCATAACTGCCTCCTCACATTTTATCAAAATGATGATATAATAAAATTGTATATATAAAAAGTTACAAAATAAAAATATTTTGAGGGTACAGATGAAAAGAAATAAGCCGAAGTACATAGCTTTGTATGAGAAGATAAAAAACAGCATAGAAAGGGGGAAGTATAGGGAAGACGAAAAAATTCCTTCCATTCGTCAACTGGCAACCGAGGAAGGAATCAGTAAGAACACGGTTATACAAGCTCTGGAGGAGTTGGAAGCCGAGGGATTTATAAGGGCGAAGAAGAAAAGTGGATATTTTGTAGAGAAGATTTACAATCTGTACCACGATAGGAAAGGTACAGATTTCCAGAGAAGAACTTTTACGGATTCGCAGAATTTCAGAATGAATTTATCCCATAGCGCCATTGATACAGGATTGTTTCCCCTCAGAAGCGTACAGCGAATTTACAGGGACATTCTGAATGAGAAAAATGAAAAGCTCATGTGTCATTCAGAGCCGCAGGGTATGCCGGCATTGAGAGAAAGCATTTCGGCGTATCTTGCAAAGTATAAACAGATAAAGACGAGTCCAGACAATATAGTGATAAGCTCAGGGATGGAGTATTTATATCAAATAATAATCCGGTTGATAGATAAAAATGCGGTTTTCGGCTTGGAAGCGGTGGGATATGATATCATACCGGCTCTGCTTGAAATGAACAGCCTGGCATATGTGGATGTGCCCATTGATGAAAACGGTATCGATGTGAGTTTTTTGGATAAGACTAACATTTCCGTACAGGTGCTCACCTCTGTGCATCAGTTCCCAACAGGATGCAGGATGTGCGAAGACAGAAAGAAGCAAGTCTTGAATTGGGTAGAAAAATCGAGGGAAAAGTACGTAATAGAAGATGATTACGACGGTGACTTAAAGTATTTGGTCAGGGAAAACTTCACTTTAAAGTCCATGGATAATAAGGATAGAATCATATATATGGGTTCGTTCTCAAACACCATTTCACCGGGGACGAGAATAAGTTTCATGGTATTGCCTAATGAACTATTGGAGAGATACAAGAAACGGCTCCCCTTTTTAATCTGCCCGGTGGGCAATGTGCATCAAGAATTTCTCAGAGTATTTTTAGATGAAAATTTATACGCCAAGCATATAAACAAATCAAGAAATCACTATAGAAAAAAGCGTGAAAAAATGGTGGAGATACTGAAATTGAAACCGAAAGTCAGAAGGATTTTAGGAGAGGATATGGGACTCTATCTGTTGGTGGAATTGGACACGGACCGAGAAGAAAAAGAGATAATAGAAAACCTGCATAAAAATAAAATTTTGATTTACGGAATAAAGAAATATGACCGACAAAATATGTACCGATATCCCGTATTGATTTTGGGATTTGGAGCTATAGAATATGATGAGATGCAAGAGACTGTAGACGAAGTATTTAATATAATGGATTTGTAGATTAAAAAATATCCGACCGCACACCTGCAAGTCGGATATTTTGCTTTTGTGTAATTTATGGATGAAGTATAAAGCGAATATAAAACATTTTATATCAGAGGAAAATCTCCTGTGCACCGCCCCGTCCTCGTCAGGACGGGTAGAAATTTCAATATTCAGCTATCGTATTTACTCCCCACCTTTCCCCATATTTTATTCGAAATATTTTCGCTCTCGATATCATCTATCAGCCTGTAAATGGGAGTCCCTCGAATGCAAGCTCCCAGAAAGAACATTTGACCACACTGTGTACATCTCAAATAGTGACACACAGTATAATGCCGCTCGGAATAGAATATGTCAAGAGCTTCTTGGAGTTGACAATCACCGGCAAATAGCTCGATTTTATTTTTGCTTTCCAGATCAGATAGAAAATTTAATACGGAAGTATAATTTTTGTGAGGATTTTTTTGTGCCTCATTGAATAGTAGCGTTATGCTATGACAATTTTTACACATATGGATTCTATTCCTTTCTGCAAACAGAAGAGCATTGTCGTTACAAGTTGTACTTTTCTTCAAATTCTTAAAATTCTATCGGATATTCCGTTGAGATAGAGTTTCGACCGAAATAGAGTTTCAATTAGATTTCAGCCATATGGAATACCTTTTTCCCCTTTTGAACCAGGAGCTTTCCATCTTTAAAGTCGGACAAAGCGATACTGTGTTTTCCGCTGGAAATCTTCACTTCGTTTATTTTAACTCCGCCCTGATCAATCAATCTGAGTCCCTCGGAGTTGGACTTTATCAAAGTCAACTCCTTCAGCAAAGCGATGACTCCCATACCGTCTCCTTCAAATAAGGATTTATCTAACTTTGTGTGAGGTATATTGGACATGTCTCCGGTACCTTGGAATGCGGCACGAGAACCGTCAAGAGCCTTTTTAGCAGCATCTTCACCGTGAACCAGCTTCGTTATTTCAAAAGCCAAAACTTCTTTTGCCTTATTGATCTCAGAACCCTCGACGTCTACTAGAGCGGCAATCTCATCGAGAGGTAGAAATGTGAGCATCTTCAAACATTTTTCAACGTCTGCATCGGCGACATTTCTCCAATATTGGAAGAATTCAAAAGGAGAAGTCTTATTTTCGTCGAGCCACAATGCACCGGATTGAGTTTTACCCATTTTTTTACCTTCGCTGTTGGTCAGCAAAGTGAAGGTCATGGCGTAAACCTGTTTTCCCAGTTCCCTTCTGCAAAGTTCGACTCCGCCCAGCAGGTTGGACCACTGATCGTTGCCTCCAAACTGCATTCTAACGTCTATATCCCTTGCCATAACCATGAAATCGTATGATTGCATGAGCATGTAGTTCATTTCGAGGAAGGTCAATCCTTCTTCCAGACGCTGTTTGTAGCAGTCAGCTCGGAGCATCGTGTTAACGGAGAAATGCCTTCCTATATCTCTGATGAAGTTGATGTAGTTAATATCTAAAAGCCAGGTGGCATTGTTCAAAGAGATGGCTTTTCCCGGAGAGACTTCCTTGTTTGCAGAGTTTTTCACGCCGTAATTTTCTCCGGTAAACTTGTAATCTTCATCGAAATCCATGTATTTTGCAAAGAGCTTGGTGAAGGCATCGCAGTTTGCCTGAACGGTTTCAGGTGTCATGAATTGGCGCATATCGGTTCTGCCGGAAGGATCGCCTACCATCCCCGTACCGCCACCGGTTAAAACAACCGGGGTATGACCGAACTTTTGCATGTAAAGCATTATTATAATCTGCATGAAATGCCCTATGTGAAGGCTGTCGGCTGTCGGGTCAAAGCCTATGTAGAATTTAATCTTCTCGTTTCCCAGCATATCCCTGATCTCATCCTCGTGAGTGCACTGCTCGATGAAACCTCGCTCCTTTAAAATGTCGAAAACATTGGTTTTCGTGCTAACATTATCCGGAATTAAAATTTTCATATAAGTCCTCCTAAATTTAATACTGTGTTTAACTTCCTATTTTTTCATAGCTATAGCTTCGATTTCCACGAGACCGCCCTTTGGCAGAGCTGCAACTTCGACAGCGGATCTTGCCGGATAGTTTTCGCCGGATAGAAATCGCGTATAGACTTCATTTACAATGACAAAATCGTCCATATTTTTCAGAAAGCAAGTGGTTTTCACCACATCATCCAAAGTGCAATCTGATGCTTTGAGAATCTCTCGAAGATTCTCAAAAGCTTGAACTGCTTGACTTTTGACATCGTTGCCGGCAAATTCGCCGGTTTCCGGAACCAATCCCAGTTGACCCGAAGTAAATACAAAACCGCCGGCTTCAATCCCTTGTGAATATGGACCTATAGCGTCGGGAGCATTTTTAGTTGAAATAATCTTTTTCATAATAGCTTTCCACCTCGCTTACAATTTTATTTAGAGTTGATTTCACCGAATTTTTATGCTTTATGTGAATGTGTGAAATCTCGGAATATATAGGATTTCGCATATCATAAAGCTTTCTTTTAGAGATATTTTCGTAAATGGGATTATCTTTTGCCTTTATCAGATTCAAATCTCGATCCAAATATATGATTAAGCTATTTTTAGAAATTAACTTAATGTTTTCCATAGAAGATATAGTGCCTCCGCCTGTTGCGATAACCCTCGGGATTTTAGAGGAGAGATCATCTGCAATGGAGAAAATTTTATACACAGCAGCAGCCTCCAACTTTCTAAAGGAATCTTCTTCACCGGCAGCGAAATATTCTTGAATGGACTTTTCTGAATTTTTTTCAATTTCTTCGTCGATATCGATGAACGGCATATTCAACCTCTTGGCAAGTTCCCTGCCGATGGTCGTCTTTCCTGCACCGGACATGCCTACGATGACAATATCCAAGGTATCGTGGAGAATATTCGCCACACTGCATTTAATCATGTTTTCCAACAGGAAATCGGGAAATGCAAGCTCCTTGGAAAAGTCTATACCTTCCGCAGATGCAATAAAATAGTTCGATGTGGATATGGCTTGACCGACGAGCATGGTCAAACCTCCTACAACTTTTTTCCCCAGCAGTTTTCCCCTGAGAAGAAACTCTGTCATAAAAGGATTGTAAATTATATCTATGGCGGTTTTGCACTTGCCGAAATCCTTCAAGTTGACAGGGGAGCGGTTCACATCGGGGGAGTTGCCCAAAATCGTAGCGTTAATAATCACGTCATATTCATCAGTTAAATCACCATAGTTCATATATGAGATTTTTTTGATTTTTTCTATCTCATTGAGATTTTGCCTCGTAGCGACTGCAACACTCCTTGGAGAATAGCTTAACACCGCATGTTGAACAGCCTTGCCGGCACCGCCGTTTCCGAGAATTAAAATCTTCTTGCCTCTTAATTTCACACCATGAATGTTTACGAGGTGGCAAAATCCGTCGTAGTCGGTGTTTGTTCCGACGAGCTTGCCTTTGGAATTAAAAAATACCGTATTGGCTGCTCCTATTTTCTTTGCAACAGAAGTGGGATGTAGGTATGCCATCACCGCTTCTTTATATGGGAAAGTCAGGTTTAACCCCGTAAAATCAGCATCCATAATGAATTTTTCAAAATTTTCAGAGTCGACTTCAATTAAGTGGTACTTATATTCTCCGAAACTTTCGTGAATTTTTTTTGAATAACTGTGGGATAGATGGCTGCCCACCAATCCGAACAACTCTTTATTACAGTTTGTCTGTTCCGCTCTACTGATTGTCATTATGTGCCTGAAGACATCGTGCCATTTTATGTCCAGATGAGAGAGGACTGTTCGTTCTCTATCCTCATCGAATATGCCCAGAGATGATTCTTTTTTTATTTCGCCGATCAGGTCGGTAAGAATCAGCCTTTCCTCCAGCAAATTTTGAATTTTCTGGTCTGTGGCTAAAACTTGGCTTCTCAGGGAAGACAAGTCCATAAAAGCATATTTGTTTTTGGAAGGTTTCAACCATTTCGGCAAATCACCGACAACTCTACCCGCAGAGCCTTCAGGAAGAACTTCGTGAGTTTTATGGTATAAGTCCCGTTCGATAAGTTTATCCAGCAGGCACAGTGCAAGAGCGGATTTCACACAAGGTAAAGCTCTCGGAACTATGCAGGCGTCGTGTCTTCCATGAAAAGTGTGTTCGATATTTTTACCTGTTTTGAAATCTATTGTCTTCTGCGGTGAGGAAATGGTAGGTGTAGGCTTTATTGCGACTCTCAGGGTGAGAGGCATTCCTGTGGATAAGCCGCCTAAAATACCGCCGCTGTCATTTTTTGATGTTACCATTTTGTATCCGAGGTGATCGGTGGGTTCAATTCTCAAAATGGGATCGTTGAACTTGCTGCCGGTCATTTGTGAACTTTTAAATCCCGCACCGAACTCAATTCCTTTTACAGCGGGTATCGAAAATACACAAGATGAAATTTCGCTTTCCAGATTATCAAATAACGGACCGCCCAGTCCCAGAGGCAGTCCCTTAGCAAAGACTTCCAGTGTTCCACCTACGGAATCATCGTCGCTCTTGGCTTTTGCAGCCTCGGAAATCATTATATCGCTAATTGGCGATGGATGTGGATTTTCAAGAGATATTGGAGTATTTTTCTCGTTGCCCACGGACAGCACTTGCCCTCCTATATCTATGCCCTTTGACTTTAATATTTCCATTGCCACAGCACCGGCAAAACACAGGGCAACGGTCATCCTCCCTGAAAAGGGACCGCCGCCGCTTAAATTCACTTCGTTACCGTATTTCATCTTTGCGGGTAGGTCGCAGTGACCGGGTCTTGGAAAATCCGAATCATATTCCGCAGAATTGAAATTGTTGTTGTTAAATTTAGCGATAATGGGGAAATTTTCCGCAGTATGTATATTTGACACGCTCACATATTTTCCGGTGAGCGGAGACCAAACCAAAGGTAGATCGTCTTCAACTCTCGTTGTGGAAATTCCATCGGATTTGCTGCGTCTTTCATCTAAAATGCCTCGGACGGATTCCATAGATATTTTCAGGTTGGCAGGAAGTCCCCAAATTTCCACAAATATGGATTTTTCATGACTTCCACCGGATATGTCAATGTGTATGTTTTTACCGAAGCTGGATCTTATCACACTTGCCTCCTAACTTTTTAAAATCTTTCCAAAATCCGGGATAGGATTTTTTTACGCAAACATAATCGCTCAGAATCAGAGGTCTGTTTGAAAATATTGAAGCAATTCCCGCCGTCATAGCAATTCTGTGATCGCCGTATGTATTTATTTCACAAGCATTATCAACGATTGCATCTAATTTCGACATAATGCCATTTTTTAAGAGAGCGCTGCCGTAAACTTTAAGTTTATGTTCCGACAAGCGGTTTTTAATATCCAAAGAGTTCAATAAACTCACTGTCGATTCGATCCGATTGCTCTCCTTTAGAGAGAGCCTTTCTAAATTTGTAAATTCGGTTACACTGTCTTTTAAGACTCCGCTTGCCAACGCCAATACGGGAAATACGTCGGGAATGTTGCTGCAATCAATCGACGTAACGGAGTTTGATGAACGCTTGAAATCCCAAAGAATGTTTAAAATTTCTCTGTCTCCTTGCAGTGAGGCGCTGTTTAAGTTGCAGACCTTTATGGGATGATTGAGCAACTTTTCACAGTAAGAGCTCTTTGTGAGATCTATATCAGTCGTCTCCGAATAATCGTAGATGAAATTGGCAACTATCCAAAAAGCGCTGTTCGACCAGTCATTTTCAATGCGATTTGATATGTTTTGTACGGTCTTGTATTTTTGATTTCCACATATATTAAATTTAATTGATTTTTCATCATTTTCCGGATGAGTTTTTTCTATATTCACTCCAAAATCTTTCAGTGTATTCAGCGTCATATCTACGTAAGGCATCGACGGAAAGTCCTCGGATATTGTGATGCAACTGTTCTTTTTCAAGAGGGGCAATGCCATTAAAAGTCCAGATAAGACCTGAGATGTAGGAGCATCATCAAGATGTATTTCGCCGGATTTTAAATTCCCATCCAGAACGATGGAATTTCTCAAGAAATCTCCATCTGAATAACAGTCCACGCCAAATGTCTTTAAAGGTTCCATGGAAGCCGGCATATTTCTACCTATAAGTTGTTTACCGCATACAAAACGCACCTTTTCAAAGAAAACCATTAAAATCGGTGAGAGAATTCTCAGAGTGCTTCCGCTGTTATTACATTGGAATGTCGGAATTTCAGCGACGGTTCTCTTGTGATGAATAATATTCAATAATTTAGAAAGGCATTCATAGGTCGCTAGAACATCCTCGGAGAAGGTCTCTTTTGAAAGCCCATTTCCAAGAAAATCGTCATCAGATGATTCATCTTCCACCGAGGCTCCATGAGCCAGAGCCGATCCTATCAAATATCTGTGAGAGTATGATTTACTCGGAATCGAATCCACAACACCGGATAAAATACTCCTGTTTTCAATCTTCATTTTCATAGAAATACCTGTATAAAAACTCACGAATCATATCGATAAAAATTCATGCACATCATCCAGCGAGATGGCGACTTCTTGGACGCCACAGGCTTCGCAAGGCAAGATTAGAGAAATTTCTCCATTGGATACCTTTTTATCTTTGCATATTTGACTGCATATTTGAGAAATGGAATACTGAAAATTTCCGGAAATACCAATAGTATTTATCAAATCAAAATAGCGACTTGCAAAATTTTCAGAAATTAAATTCCCTTTTAGAGAAACTTTGAGCATATGAGATATTCCCATCAACACGGCTTTTCCGTGGGGAATTTCATAATCGGATAAAGTTTCTATGCAATGCCCTATGGTGTGTCCTAAATTTAAGAATTTTCTAATGGAGAGATCGAAAGGGTCCTTTTCCACAAAGAACTTTTTAATCCTCAGACACCTATAGATTAAATTGACAACATCGCTGTGGGCAATTTTTTTGCACAAGAGCTTCCGGATCACATTAAATATTGAGTCTTCCATTTCAAATTGATCAAAGCTGTCATGGGAACTTTGGACCATGTAAAACTTTTCTATGATGGAATATTTCACAGCTTCTCCCAGACCCGACAACAGTTCTTTTTCGGGAAGCGTCTCCAGAAAAATTGGTGATACTGCCACGTAGCAAGGGTTGTAAAACGTTCCGACGGAATTTTTGGAATTTCCGAAATTTATAGCAGTTTTACCACCGATACAGCTGTCTATCATGGATAACAGCGTCGTGGGAAGGTGAATTACGTTAATCCCTCTCTTGTATATCGACGCGGAAAATCCGGATATATCTCCGATCATGCCACCGCCGACGGAAATGATTAAATCATCTCTGGTAAAGTCGTTTTCTTTCAGTAGAGATAGAATGTATTGAGAATTTTCAAGGGATTTATTTTCATCGCCATGGGGCAGGGTGCATATTATCACCTCAAAGCTGTTTTCGAATAATCGTTGGGCGATATCGAAATAAAAACCTTGGAAATCCTCTTTGTTATCCGCAACGAGCTCATCTCGAAGGGAGTTGAAATAAAGCGAAGAAATATTATCATCACATATGATGCAAACTTTATCGGCTTTAGGTGTTTTCGTTTCTATTATTTTTATTATTTTATCCGAGTCTATGTTCCCGACGTATACGGAGTACTCATCGGAAACGTCATCGGGGATGGTAAAAATAGATAATTCTTTCATATTGTTCGTTCCGTCAGATTCGGCTATAGATTCAAAGCCCTAATGGCGCTTACTTTTTCGACTAATTCCTTGAAAGTATCAGGCAATATGGATTGAGGACCGTCACACAAGGCGAGATGTGGCTGATTGTGGACCTCCACAATCAGACCGTCGGCACCTGCCGCCGTGGCTGCCAACGCCATTGGCAGCACCAAATCTCGCTTGCCTGTGCCGTGGCTCGGATCCACGATAACAGGTAGATGAGTTCTGGATTTTAGAACCGGCACTGCACTGATGTCCAAGGTGTTCTTCGTATATTGTTCAAAGGTCTTTATACCTCTTTCACACAGGATTATATTGAAATTGCCTTCCTTCATTATGTATTCGGCGCTCATTAAAAGCTCTTCCATAGTCGAAGCGGGTCCGCGCTTTAACAGGATAGGTTTCTTAGATGTTCCAAGCTCCTTTAAAAGCTCAAAATTCTGCATATTCCTGGCACCTACCTGAATTAGATCTATGTCTTCAAACAGATCTATTTGAGACACTTCGGTAATTTCTGAAACTATGGGCATACCGGTGTTTTTCTTCGCTTCCAGCAAAAGAGAGATGCCGGCTTTCCCCATACCCTGAAATGAATAAGGCGAAGTTCTCGGTTTAAACGCTCCTCCGCGTAGAATGGCAGCACCGTACTCCTTGACCTTTCGGGCAATGGCATTTAACTGAATATCGGATTCGATGGAACAAGGACCGGCAATAATTTGGAAGTTGCCACCCCCCACCTTGAAGCCACCCACATCTACAACGGTATCTTCGCTGTGGAACTTGCGATTGGCAATCTTGTACGGATCTTGAATCCTAATGGCATTTTGAACTATATCCAAGGATTTGATCACATCTAAATCCAGCTCGGAAGTGTCTCCCACAAGTCCTATGAGAGTTGTGGAAGTGCCCTGAGAATAGTGAATTTCCAAATCCAGGCTTCTCAGCCAATCTCTCAAATCGTCAAGGGCCTTTTGGTCCCTATTTTCCTTTAAAACAATAATCATAAAAAACTCCTCATAAATTAAAAACTCCACAGAGAGAATTTCACTGTGGAGATATAGGCAATTTGTCAAACACACTAATCCTTTGTAGCAAAATACTCTCTACTCATTTGTTTAAAAGTAAAGCTACGTAATAGTATTTAAAAGTTTTTTCAACTGATAAATTCGTTAAAAACATTTTAATGTGCCCTTTCTGTAATATAAATGTATTCTAACACAAAGAAAATTAAATGTAAACCATGAATATTCACAGACTATTCAACCGTTTAGATGCTTGCTAACGACAGGACAAAACTCACGAAGACGAAATTACATACCTGATCGGGCAAGGTCAATTCCCTTGTTTGCCAGAGCATCGGCTCTGTTGTTCATTTCCGTCGCATGGATGAAGTCTTCATAGGAAAATTTCGTGCCGTTGGCAGCTATGAACTTTTCAAAGAGCTTTTCGAAGTTAGTCGATTTTGAATTGAGATTGACGTGTCCTTTCACCTTGTTGAATTCAATCGTGTGAACCGCTAAAAATGGCAGGAGCTGCTCCCATAGGTCCTTGTTTTCCACAGGTTTTTTAGCAGTGTTCTTCCAGCCGTTTTGCAGCCATTTCTCATACCATTTTTCCTTAAAACAGCTCACCAGATATGCGCTGTCTGAAAAGACGACGATGTTTTGACCGGGTTTGCTTATAGCCTGAAAAGCTCTCAAAAGAGCCATCAACTCCATGCGGTTGTTGGTAGTGTTAACCTCCCCGCCGAAAAGTTCCTTTTCATTGCTGTTGTATTTTAAAATTGCACCCCATCCTCCGACGTTTTCATCGTTCTGATTGCCGGAACATGCGCCATCGGTATGAATTTCCAGTACGTTTAAATTTCTGTTCATAAGATCTCCTCAACTATTATATTTGCAAGTAATTATATCACAATATGGGAAGTATGTTACACGAGGCGAGATTAAATGTATTAAATTTTACAAATATCGGCTAAAATGATATACTTAATCGGTAATTTATGATGAATTTTTGGGAAAAAATCCAAGTGAAAGCACGTAATTTCAGAAGGATTTTGCATTTTTACCTGTGATTGCGAGAATGTATGAAAGGCTTCGTAAAGATGGCGAAAACAAGGTTTCTTTATGAAAAAAACACAGCATCTATAGGCGAGGAGGACAAAATTTTCATTGTAAATAAAGGTCAACCGGATATACGCTCCGGTAAGGAGATTGAAATACGAGAAACGAAAGGAATTTAAGGTACATAAAATATATGAGTTTAAGATTTTGTTCCTTATCCAGCGGTAGCAGAGGAAACTGCTATTTGGTATGGACAGATGATACAACTATTTTAATAGATGCGGGAATAAGCGGGAAAAAAATCTTTCAAGGGTTGTCTGAAGTCGGAAAAAGCCCCGACGAGGTGAAGGGACTGCTTTTAACCCATGAGCATATAGATCACGTAAAGAGCGTTTCGATGGTATGCAAGAAAAGCAGCGATGCTTTGGTATATGCCAACGAGAGCACTTGGGAAGCGGTTAAATCAAAGCGACTCAAAGACGATAGCCTGGACTCCAGATACAGCCCGATAGTTACCATGGAAGAATTTTCGATAGACGAGGTGAAAATCCTTCCCATAAAGATACATCACGATGCCGTAGAGCCGGTGGGCTATTCATTTGAATACAACGGTAGAAAGCTGAGCATTGTAACGGATACAGGGCATATATGTAGAGATATTTTCGATGAAATAAAAAATTCACATCTCTTGGTGTTGGAATCAAACCATGAAGAAAATATACTCGAAGTTTGCGACTACCCGTATGAGGTAAAGAAGAGAATATTAAGCGACTATGGTCACCTATCCAATAAAGCGGCAGCCCAGTGTATCGGAAACATAATAGAGTACAAGAATCAAGTTTTAGAGGAATCCGCAAAGACCACAGTGCTTCTCGCCCACTTGAGCAAGGATAACAACACTCCTGAGATGGCAATTCTGGCAACCAAGAGCAATTTGGAAGAGCGAGGGTTGCTTTCCATGAACAATATCCATTTGGACGTGGTCAGGCAGGACACGGTGAGCAAAGTATATAAAGTATAGTTGAGAATTTAATCAGTAGGAAAAAAATAAAGTGATGGGAATAGAAAAAAGGAGCCTGAATTGCAGATAAATATAGTGTGCATAGGAAAATTAAAGGAGAAATTCCTGCAGGAAGGGTGCGATGAATATTTGAAACGGTTGAAGCCATATGCACAAGTTTCCGTGGTGGAACTCAAGGAAGACGGCAGGGATGATATGGAAAAGGAAGGCAAGTCCATACTTGATAAAATAGGGGGAAAAGACTACGTAATATCGCTGGATTTAAAAGGCGAGATGTTGAGCAGCGAGAAAATGTCGCAGAAAATAGATGAGTTGGCTTTGAAAGGTATCAGCAATTTAACCTTTGTGATAGGTGGTTCCAACGGTTTGAGCGAAGTTGTTTTGCAGAGGAGTAATCACAGGCTTTGCTTTTCAAAGATGACGTTCACACATCAGATGATAAGGATGATTTTGCTGGAGCAAATTTACAGGGCATTTAAAATTTCCAGAGGAGAACCTTATCATAAATGAGCAAACATAAGTATGTTAAGAGATACTAATTATAAAGCACATTATGGTAGAAAAGAGAGAATAAATATTTGGGAAATAATTTAAAGAAATATAGAGAACAAAAGTGAATTACTCAAAGTGAGTTTTCCCGTAGAGTGGGTATAAGCCGTCAGTACTTAAGTGATATTGAAACTATGAAAAAACAACCAACAATAAAAATTGCATTTGACTGTGCTCGTGAATTAGATATTTCGGTTGAGGAATTATTTTACTATTTTGAATAGTTATGAGATATATTAAGAACATAGGCAGGATAATGTGAAAACTCAGTAAGTGAATTTTTTCGAAAATTTAGAGATTTAGGCAGCTATTGTAAACTAGCTGCCTTTTGGTATTTTAATAAGAAATGCTTTTTTAACTTAATATGGCTTACTCAGGCTCAAATTCTATTTTAAGATATTGAAGATGTAGTCTAAATTTTTTCAAAAATATTGTATTTTGATAATTTAAATTTTCAAGGTAAGTATTTATTATATTTAAGTTAGGATTAATTATAGTTGAATATATAATTGATTTTTCATAATCATATTATATATATTTATATTTTTTAACAAAGATGTAAATTATTGTTGATAAGATGATTAATTGTGTGTAGAATGGAATTATCAATAAAAATGGCATTTTACAGCTTAAAAGAGGTGTAGAGTATGATCGTACTATACGATAATGTTACAAAAAAGTATTCAGATGATTGTGGTGTTTTTGACATATCATTTGCTATTGAAAAAAAAGATATAGTCGGATTATTAGGACGAAATGGTGCTGGAAAAACGACGATAATTAAATTGATGATGAATTTAATACATCAAGATTCCGGGAATATAAGAATATTTTCAAAAGCGTATTGTAAAAATGAAAAAAATATAAAGGAAAAGATAGGATTTGTATATGATGATTTCATGATATATCCCACATATAATGTTAAAAAGATTAATAGTATGATGAAAATTTTTTATAAAACATGGAACGAAGAAAAGTTTTTTAACATTGTTAAAGAACTAGATATACCAACTAAAAAACAATTTAGATATTTTTCCAAAGGAAATAAGATGAAAGTCAATATAGCCATGGCATTGTCGCACAGTGCTAGACTACTTGTTTTAGATGAGCCAACGTCAGGATTGGATGCGTATGCACGTAATTTGATTCTGAACAAACTGGAAAAACTTAATAAGGAAGAAGACGTAACTATAATTTTTTCAAGTCATATAACGAGTGATATAGAAAATATTGCTAGTGATATTATTGTTTTAGATAAAGGTCGGATAATTAAGAAAGGTAAAAAAGAAAAGTTAATAAAAGAATACATTGAGACACACAATAAACATATTACTCTAGAAAAACTATATTTAAATTGGATTAAAGAGGATTAGAATGATACCATTATTAAAATTCGAAATCAATAAGATTAACTTTTTAACATTATTTATAATAAATGTGATTGCACTAATAATAGGGTATGTTGCAAAACAAAATCTTAGTGAGATAATTTTGTTTATAGCACCATTATTTATTACGATGTCAACGATTATGTCAAATCTATTTGGGGATTTGATATTGAAAAATGACAGTTTTATCTGCAGTTTCCCTATATCGAGAAAGGAGTTTATTGCTTCAAAGTACATTTTTCCCGTTTTTATCTTAGGGATAGAACTTATTAATTGTATTATGATAGCTGGAGTTTCAAATTTAGTTGGAATAGTAAGTATTCAAATTGATGGAGAATATATATTGAGATTAATCATTACATTGTTAGTTTTAATTTCATTCATGTTGCCTATATTTTTATCAATACAATCTACAAAACTCATTAGTTGGATAACGCTTATTATTTATGCAGTAATAATATTGTCGTCAAAGATATTGAGTTTAGTAAACGATATGCTGATAAAAATATTTGGAGTTGATGTGAGTGTTGCTATATTAAATAAATTTAGTGAGGGTGTGCCATTATTCATAGCAATTTGCTTTTATTTGATTTCATTCGTATTTTCATGTAAAAAATATTCGCAAAAAGATATTTGAGCAACGGTAGTCTTAGTTCACGGAGGACCATGGGCGGGAGATAGTTGTGGGTAGCAGATATTCGGTCATTTTTTATTTGTATGTTTAAAAAATCAAAAAAAGGGAATATTAGACTGGACTAACAAATTAAATCGAACCGAACTTTCGAAATAAACTTAAACAAGATTATGAGTATCAGAATAACAGGAGGTAGAAAATGAGCTTGATAGGAAAGAAGATTGAAGAATTTAAGGTGCCGGCGTTTCACAACGGAGCCCTTATAGACGTTACAGAAAAGGATTTAGAAGGTAAATGGACAGTGTTGTTCTTCTATCCGGGAGATTTCACTTTCGTATGCCCGACAGAGCTTCAAGATTTGGCAACCTTATATGGAGAATTTAAGAAAGCCGACTGCGAAGTTTATTCAGTATCCACAGATTCGGAGTTTGTTCACAAGGCTTGGTGGGATGCTTCAGACACTATTAAAAAAGTCGAGTATCCGATGATTTCAGACAGAGCATTCAATTTATCAAAGCAGTTTGAAGTGCTGATAGAAGATGACGGTCAGGCGCTCAGAGGAACTTTCGTTTTGAACCCTGAAAATGAAGTGGTCTTGTATGAAGTCAATGCTAACGGCATCGGCAGAAATGCACAAGAACTTTTGAGAAAGGTTCAGGCAGCACAGTTCGTAGCAGAGCATGGCGACCAGGTTTGTCCGGCTAGATGGACACCCGGTGCTGTGACACTGAAACCGGGATTGGATTTAGTGGGTAAACTGTAATGCTTTTAAATTAAACAGCTTAACACGTGAGGTTTTGGGCAGCATGGCTATCGGAAAAAGCCAATGTCGATGTCCAGCCTCTCTTTCTTTATGCGTGAAGATGGCGTGAATGCGTTGGAATTCCCATGGAAAGACATATACTGTCCGTTATTAACAGCTAATGTCATAGAGTCGGAAAACCGCTTCCCATACAGCATTGAGGTTTAAAATTATGTAGATAATTCTATTGCAGAGAAGAAAAGTGAGGGATACCATAAGCTGATTGTACAAAATTCACGGTATGCAATCTACTGGAAACACCGGGTTAAAATTATCGTGACAGCGATGATAGAAATTGAAAATTGAATTTGACTTATGTCGGAAGAGCTTATATAATGTTACTGGAAGACAGTATTTCAAAAGAAAACTGTACTTCAACTGTATAACCACTAAACAATATGAAAGAGCTTATATTGACGGCAAATAAGACTCCGATATAACATTGATTTGATAACCGAATCTTCATATTTTTATGTGGAGAGACGGTTTTTTTATTATTTAATTCAGCTTATTTAATTTTTCACAAGGAGGAAGATGAAAAATGAATTTAGAAATGCTACACGGGAAAATCCACAGAGCTAACGTGACTCAGGCGGAACTGAATTACGTCGGAAGCATAACTGTGGATACGGACTTACTGGAAGCAGCGGGAATTTACGAGTACCAAAAAGTCCAAATCGTGGATATTGACAATGGTCAAAGGTTTGAAACGTACACCATAGCAGGAGAATCGGGCAGCGGAACAATCTGTCTCAACGGAGCAGCTGCCAGATGTGTGTCGGTAGGAGATAAAATCATAATTATGAGTTATGCCGTATGCGATGAAAAAGAGGCGAAACAGCATAAGCCGAAAGTAGTTTTCGTGGATGAAAACAATAGGGCTGTTCGCATAACTAATTACGAAAAACACGGTAAATTGGAAGATATGTAATATTTAACGGAGGCAGATATGAAAACAGCAACTCGGATTGATCAGGTTAGAGAAGCCGTCTCTCAGTGGAAAAGTCAAGGGAAATCCATAGGATTGGTTCCTACCATGGGCTATTTGCACCGAGGACATGGCAGTTTAGTAAAAAAAGCTGCAGAGGAAAACGATGTGGTAATAGTTTCGAATTTTGTAAATCCGACACAGTTTGGAAAAAACGAAGACTTGAACAGCTATCCCAGAGACTTGGATGCTGACTGTAAACTATGTGAAAGTTTAGGTGCAGATCTGATGTTTTGCCCTCAACCACAGGAAATGTATGACAATCCCCTCGCATTTGTAAATATTGACCTTTTATCGCAGTGGCTATGTGGAAAGAGCAGACCGGTTCATTTCAGGGGAGTCTGCACTGTTGTAACGAAGCTTTTCAATATAACAAAAGCGGATAGAGCATATTTTGGAGAAAAGGATGCCCAGCAACTGCTCATAATAAGAAAGATGGTGAAAGATTTGAATTTCGACGTAGAAGTCGTAGGTTGTCCTATAGTCAGAGAAACCGACGGACTCGCCATGTCGTCTAGAAATGCGTATTTGAATGAACAGGAAAGAAAAGCAGCGAAATGCCTTTCAAAGTCCATAGAGTTGGGAAAATCCAAGATAAAAAAGGGGATGATTGCTCAGGAACTCAAGGATTATATGAAAGAAGCCATAGAAAGAGAACCTTTAGCCGAAATAGATTATTTGGAAGTTGTAGACTTAAACACCTTGCAGCCGGTAGACCGCATCGATGAATCAGTTCTGGTCGCTATGGCGGTAAACTTTGATAAAGCAAGGCTCTTAGACAATTTCATGTTTCACGTATAAAATGCACATAGAATATGAAACTGTCAGTTACAACAGAGGCTATACTTTTAGAATAAATGGGAGTAAAATATGAATATTTTAAATAAAATCAGCAAAGTGATAACGAAATACATTTGGGCTGTGATCATTGTATTTTCCGCTATCGCTTTCTTTAATCCGGAATATTTCAAGTGGATATTAAGGCACACTGCACTTTTGCTGGGGATTGCCATGTTCGGAATGGGAACCACCATAAAAACTTCGGATTTTAAAAAGATTTTTATAAGACCGAAAGAGATGCTGGTAGGTTGCTTTGCACAATACACCATAATGCCTGTGCTGGCTTGGTTATTAGCTACGGTATTTCGGTTGGAAGCAGATTTGGCACTTGGAGTAATACTGGTGGGTTGTTGTCCGGGTGGAACTGCCAGCAATGTGATAACACATATAGCAAAGGGAGATGTGGCGTTATCAGTGGGTATGACTATAACTTCAACATTGTTGGCACCGCTTTTTACACCGGCGTTGGTGTACATTCTGGCGGGAACGTGGGTTGAGGTATCTTTTGTAGCCATGCTGAAAACAGTTATAACGATTATTTTAATTCCGGTGCTTTTGGGAATAGCAGCAAATCATTTCGGCGGAAAGAGCATGGAAAAAATCTCATCTGTGTTACCTCTGATTTCCTCTGTGGCAATCGTAACTTTAATTGCGGGAATAATGGCAGCGAACTCCGAGAAAATACTGACCAGCGGATTTTCAGTTCTGATAATAGTGGTGTTACACAATGTATTGGGATTGCTTCTGGGCTTTAGCCTGGCAAAACTGTTTAAGATGAGATATGAGAAGGTTACTGCCGTGGCAATAGAAGTTGCGATGCAAAACAGCGGACTTGCCATATCCTTGGCGGCTATAAATTTTGCAGCAAATCCTCTGGCTACACTTCCGGGAGCAATATTCAGCGTATGGCATAACATGTCGGGATCGGCTTTTGCGGGGATAAGGCGCTTAACAGAAGATAAAGACTCAGTAGATATTAAAAATTATTCTCAGGAATTGAGAAGTTGATTCAGGAGAGGAAACTGGAGGAATCAATTCAAATCAGAACGTGGCTGAGGACTTTAAAATGTATGATACGGCAAGAAGACGGAAAATAAATTGAAAGAGTGCTTTCCAAATTATATTAACCGTGGTGGTTGCGTGTTTTCAAATGAATGATTAGACACAGCAATATATCTACGTAAAATGGCGGTTGCTTCATCGGTACATGTATTTCTATCGATAGGTAATCGTCATTTTTTATGGGAGGAAGATGAATTGCGGATGTCGACAATTTATTTGGAAGATCGTAACATTTATATGTACACTTTTATAGTAAAGGTGTATAATTATAAAAAAGTTATTCTCGTGCGTAACTTACACAGCTGAAATCTGCATACCATAATCCTATCGAGAAGAAGAGAGAATAACAGTTTGAAAAAAAGTTATTGAAGAAAGGGGATAACACATGATCAAAATCAGTAATTTAACTCATATGTACGGAACTAATAAGGCGCTGAACAATGTGGACTTGGAAATAAACAGGGGAGAGATCTTCGGGCTTATAGGTCACAACGGCGCAGGCAAATCGACTGCGATTAAAGCGTTGGTAAGCATTTTGGAACCTACGAGTGGAGACATTTTCATTGATGGAAAAGATCTGAAAACTCATAGATTGGAAATAAAGAGGCAGATCGGATACGTTGCCGACTCACCGGATATGTTCCTTGAAATGCAGGCGATTGAGTACTGGAGATTCATAGGAGATATATTCGGCATGGATCCCGCCGTCAGAGAACAGAGAATTGATGAACTTTGCAAGATTTTCGATATGGCTGAGAATAAATGGAAATTGATAAAGTCCTTCTCACACGGTATGAGACAGAAGACTTTTGTAATAGGTGCATTGCTTTCAAAACCGGACGTGTGGATTTTGGACGAACCCATGACAGGACTCGACCCTCAGTCGTCGTTCAATCTGAAAGAACTCATGCGAGATCATGCAAAAAGCGACAAAACCGTACTGTTTTCCACCCATGTGCTGGAAGTTGCGGAAAAGCTTTGCGACAGAATAGGCATTTTGAAAAAGGGAGAGCTTATTTTTGTTGGAACAGTAGAAGAATTAAAGGCGAGCAACAGCGAAAAATCCCTGGAAGAAATATATTTGGAAATGGCTGATGATGGAGGACAGGGTATGAACAGTGCCAGAAAAAGTATAGATGCATACGAGCATGAAGAAACGTCGGATCAGAAATAGAGAGATAGGAGAGGTTTATGGAAAATAAAAACGGTACAAAACAGGGGACTTTGAAAAGAAAGTCAGCTTTTGCTCATATGTTTTGGATAAACTTATTGTATGCCAATCCCATGACTTCGTCGAATGTAACCGGCAGGAAAAAATTCCAGAACAGAGAGAGAGCGATATCTCCGCTGATTTTGAGAAATTATATGATAGGAACGGTTGTGATTTTAGTATTGTACGGAGCTATGTTCTACGGGACGAATTTTTTTGCTATGCCATCTTTTCTCGACAGCTTGCTCGGAATTATAACACTGATGAACCTGGTGAACAATTTCACATTGTTTTTCAACGTGTTTTATGAGAGCAACGATGCGGATAGCTACATGTCCTTGCCCATAAGCTCTAAAACCGTGTTTTTATCTAAGCTTAGCGTCGTGGGAATAACCAGCGCACAACTTTCAGTGATGGTAATACCTCTCTTTACGAAGTTTTTCTATGATATGGGAAGCAATCTTTTCGTAGCGATACTGATGGGACTTGTCAATTTCATATTGTTTTCAGCCTTTACAATATGTCTGAACATAGGACTCATGTTGCTTATGGCAAAGACCAGTTTGCTGACAAAGCTGAGGACTAAGATTATCGTAATTTTAACAGTGATAGCTATGGCAGCAAACATCGGTTTGATAATTTTGATACAAGATTATACGAGAGATTCCATAAATCAATCGTATTTCGGATTGGTGGGAGTATCCGACTTGCCGATTTCAAGTTTGTTGATAGAGTCTTACGGAGAACTGATATTCGTCGGTGTTGCTGTAGCGATAATAGCTATTACATATTTAATACTGACCAGGATAGGAATAAAAGGTCTGTATAAAAATATCAGGAGAATACAGCAGGGAAGATTTGACGGACAGGATGAGAAGGCGAAGCTCAAGGAGGAAAAGAGCAAAGCGAAGCTGATGAAATCGGATGGAATTTCAGTGCCGACAAAAATAAGACCGCCGTTTAAAATAATGCTAAAACACAACATGTCTCTTTTGAAAAACGGTACGTTGATAGCGCAGCTGTTAGTCCCTATACTCATGCCCGTAATAGTAGTGCTCCCGCAGATAGGCAATTTGCAACATCCTGTTGTCAATTTCTTCTTGCAACAGCATGGTGTCAGCTTTATGATGATCATGGGAACGATCGTTGCGGTGATCGGAAATGCGGGAAACTCAATTTCAGCTATGTTGATTTCTCTGGACGGAACCATGTATGAGTACATAAAGAGTCTGCCTTTAAGTCGTAAATCGTACATAAACATGAAATATTTGACTTCCGTAGTTATTCAAAGCGTATTACCATCTATAACATTGCTGGTGTTCGGATTGTTTATGGAAATGAATCCGATAGCAATAGTTGCAGGTGTTGTGACATTTTTGATATTCAACGGAGCTCTGGCGCTGTTGTGGACGATATATGACTACAATCACGTGATCACTCATTGGCAAAGCGTCAACCAATTGATTACTAGGGCAGGTAGAGTATTGCCTGTTATTATAACCCTTTTAGGAATAATTGCATTGGTGCTGTTAATATTGCTGTACACGTTATTGGATGTGGAAGAAATAGTGTTGGATGGAGTGATTGCAGCATTGCTGTCAGCGGTGGTGATTTTAGCACTGTTCAAGTTCAAAAAATTAAAAGGTAAATTGACAGATTGATGGGAGAGCTATTGAAAATGTAGCGTAAAATAAAGTTAATTAAAATCCCGACACTCTTGCAGTGTCGGGATTTTTGAGATATGGTTTAGTTGTTAATTTAACACTTGAGATTTTACCTTGTCCAACCACTCCAGATATGCGTTTTTTTCGCTTTCCGCTTCCGTTTCAAAGGTTTTTGTTTCATCGTCTACTCGGTTTAACAAATCCGAGTTCAGCTGTCTTTCGGCAAAAGTGTAGACTACGCTGTTCTCCTTTTCAATATGACGGGTCAGATGATTACCGTAACCCATTGCATTGGCAATAATGTCAAGTTTTACAATGTCATCCTGGGTTTCATCGTACTCGTCCAGAGCCTCATCCAGCTTGGTCAAATAGAGCCTGCCGTAGTCGTGCTCTATCAGCATGCCGTGGTTTATCAGTTTATCGGCAACTGCTCCCAATTCATCGACCATAATTCTGAAGAGTATCAGCTCTTCCTTGCCATGGTGCAATCTGTCTGCGTAATTCCTGGCAAAATCAATATATCCACGGAATAGATCGGTATCTACTTCCTTGCCTTTTAAAATTTCATAACAGCTTTGCTTTATACACGAGATTAAATCTAAAATATGTTCATGTTCATCGACTAAAATTTCTATTCCGTACATCTTTTAACTCCTTTTAACTTAAATCGTCTATTTCTTTTTCAGTTCAAACGTGAATTTTTCAGGTGAAGTGTATTCAAGACGAGTTTCGGAAAGCAAGCCTTTGATAACACTGGTTCTGATTTCATAGAATTTGTCCACATCCAAGCCCAAATCGGTCCAATACTGACCGTGGATGTCAATTCTGTCCTTCCACAGGATGCGATCATCGCTTTTATCTACGATTTCTTCCACTCTGTCGCAAGGCATACCGTTGAGAATTTTACCTGCGATAAGCGGATAAGCTTCTTCCAGAGAAGTATTCGGCGGAAAAGCGTTCAACTCTCCATATCTTCCTGAAAGTCTCACTATTTCAGCCCATGGAAGCAGATTGTGCTTCAGAATTTCGTTGACGGTAAATGCCAACTTTTTCTCAACTATTACGATCATGGACTGCAGAGAACCGTGGATATTTGTAGTGTCGACTACGTCCTCCAGCTCTCCTGCAGGCAGGTGTTGGCAGTTTTCAAATATGTATTCATCCAACTGACTGTCGGGGTTTTGATCCATGGCTCTGGCTATTAGAAAATTATATAAATCTTCTTGAAATTTGATTTTTCCAAACAAAATTTTATGTATAGGTCCTAAAAATAAACTCATGTCGATTCCTCCTTATTACAAATCACATTTCGATATTCGTTCACAAACAATTTTTACTTTTCATTCAATTTTTCCAAAACTTTGTCTACGTCAATTCCGTGTACCATGCAGGCATCTTCCAAACTTTCCATCTGAGAAGACGGACATCCCAGGCAGTGCATTCCAAATCCTGTCAAGATTTCATAAGCCTTAGGTTCCTGCTTAATCAACTGTCCCATAATAATATTTTTAGTAATCATAATCTTCATCTCCTCTTCATTTAATTTATTTCATATTTAACTTATGTCAACATTTTACACCTTATTTTAGAAATTGTATGTTGTAATTACAACATAAATGTAAAATTTTAATTTTTTTTTGATATTTAATTCTATGTCTGAAAAATATGGATGTACAACTGTGGTATAATTAAGACCATGAAGATCGAGTAGAGGAGAAAATATGGCTATAAATCTGGGTGAAATTTTGGAAAAAGTCAGAAAGACAAAACCGCTGGTTCACAGTATTACAAATTACGTTACAGTTAACGATTGTGCAAATATGCTCATCGCATGTGGAGGCTCTCCCATTATGGCAGACGATATAAATGAAGTTTCAGAGATAACTTCCATTTGCTGTGCATTGAATATGAACATAGGCACTTTGAACCATCAAACGATTCCCTCCATGATTGAAGCTGGGAAAAAATCCAATGAATTGGGACATCCTGTCATTTTCGATCCGGTCGGAGTGGGAGCCTCGCAGTATAGGACAGAGGCTGCGAAAACAATTATGAGAGATGTGAAAATCTCTGCGATCAGAGGGAATATATCCGAAATTAAATCTCTGAAAACAGGCGGGAACACCAGGGGAGTTGATGCCTATATGGGAGACGAAGTAACGGATGGAAACCTGGATGGAATAATTGAGTTTGCAAAATCCTTCGCACGGGAGATCGACGGAGTAATAGTTATAACCGGAAGAATTGACATAGTGACAGACGGAATGCGAGCATTTATCGTGAAAAACGGACATGAAATGCTGAGTAAAATATCCGGCACAGGATGTATGCTCAGCGCCATGCTGGGAGCTTTTCTGGGAGCTGATAGGAAAAATCCTCTGGAGTCTTGTGTTGCAGCGGTTTGTACCATGGGACTTTGTGGAGAGTTGGCATATGAAAAACTCTTGAAGGGAGAGGGAAATTTAGCATATAAAATTAAATTGTTCGATGAAGTTTTCAATATGACATGCGAAAAATTAAACGAGGGAGCGAAATATGAAATCAGATAAAAGGACTTTCGATGAAAATACGTTGCTTTTATACGGGATAACGGACAGAACCTGGCTATGCGGGAGATCCTTGGAGGAAGACGTCAGAAAATCCTTGGAAGGAGGAGTTACGTTTTTACAAATCAGAGAGAAACATCTGGATGACGGAGAGTTTTTAGAAGAAACTTTGAAGCTGAAAGAAGTCTGTGGAGAGTTTAAAGTTCCCTTGGTGGTCAATGACAATGTGGAAGTTGCTATCAAAAGCGATGTTGACGGTGTTCACATCGGACAGGACGACATGAGTGCCGAAGAGGTCAGAGCTCTAATAGGTGATGAAAAAATTATGGGAGTATCGGCACAGACAGTAGAGCAAGCTCTTTTAGCGGAAGAGCAGGGTGCGGATTACCTGGGAGTAGGAGCGGTTTTTCCTACGGACTCCAAGGAGGATGCAGAAACCATAGATTTGAAAGTTTTTGAGGAGATTTGCAAGGTTGTAAAAATTCCCGTTGTAGCTATCGGCGGTATAACCAAGGAGAACATAGATAGGCTAAAAGGCATGGGCGCCAAGGGAGTCGCTTTGATAAGTGCAATTTACGGACAAAATGATATCAAAAGAGCGACGATGGAGCTCAAGGAAAAATTGCGAGATTTTTAGGAGGAAAATAGGAGGAAAAGATGAAGACAGCTTTGACTATCGCCGGGAGCGATTCCGGTGGCGGTGCGGGGATTCAGGCGGATATTAAAACTATGTCGGCTATGGGAGTCTATGCTATGAGTGCGATTACGGCCTTGACGGCACAAAATACCCGAGGAGTCATGGGAATAATGGAAGTGAATGCGGATTTTCTGGGGAAACAGATAGATGCGGTTTTCACGGACATCTATCCCGACAGCGTGAAAATAGGCATGGTATCATCGGATAAATTGATATGTAAAATCGCAGAGAAATTGAGGGAGCATGATGCGAAGAACATAGTGGTTGACCCTGTCATGGTGGCGACTTCCGGTGCAGGACTGATAAGGGAAGATGCCGTAGAGGCTTTGCGGGCGCAGCTGCTTTACGTGGCGGACCTGGTGACGCCAAACATCCCCGAAGGAGAGATTTTGACGGGGATGAAAATTCACAACAGGGATGATATGGAAGAGGCTGCGGAGAAGATGAGCAGAGAATATGGATGTGCGGTTTTGATAAAGGGTGGGCATAGTTTGAGAGATGCTCATGACTGTCTGTGTGAAAACGGAGAAATTACGTGGTTTTACGGCAAAAGAATAGATAATCCGAACAATCACGGCACAGGCTGCACGTTATCTTCAGCTATCAGCGCTTGCTTGGCAAAAGGATGCTCTATAAAAGATAGTATAAGGAAAAGCAAGACATATCTGGAAGGAGCCTTGAAATCAGATCTTGACTTGGGAGGGGGAAAAGGCCCTTTAAATCATTTTTACTTTCTGAAATAATCGATACAAAAAATAGAAACGCTGACCGCAATGAAAAACTTCATTGCGGTCAGCGTTTTAAAATATTTCTATGAGCTAGATTAGGGATTTTAAAACTTCTAAAGCCTTGTCATAATCAGGATGATCTGTATTCTCATTCACATACTCAACGTATCTGATCACATTATCCTTGTCTATTACGACGATACCTCTGTTTAACAACTGAAGTTCGTCGATCAGAAACCCATATCCTAAACCGAAAGAGTGTTTGTTGTAGTCTGAAACTACAACAGCATTATCGATGTTCTTTGCAGCACAGAATCTACCTACGGCAAACGGCAGATCTACGCTGATCGTAATTATCGCAACGTCTTTTAACTCACCCGCTTCTTTGTTAAATCTGATGGTTTGAAGTTCGCAAACTCCTGTATCAACTGATGGAACAACACTGATCAATTTCACCTTTCCGGCAACTTCTTCCAAGGTGAAAGGCGTTAAATCTTCCTTCAATGCTACGAATTTTGGAGCTTTTTCTCCAACTTTCACTTTGTGTCCCAAAAGGGTCATAGGGTTGCCCATAAATGTTGTTTCTTGTCTAGTTTCCATAATAATTTCCTCCTGTATTAACAATTGTAAACCACATCTTCAACGTGTCTAGGTTGATTATACACAGATAAGGAGAAAGCAACACAGAAAATATGAAATTTTCTCAGTGAAATCATTTCAGGTAAATCGAGATGATCTTATAGAACCAACGGTTTGTGCGGATTGTGAGATAGGAGCTCATATGGAATAAAACTTATTGTCTTATAAATTTCTGAACCACTTGCACATACTTGTTATGCAATCCTATGTTTACAAAATAGTATGAAAATTTATCCTTTTTCTGGACTTCTACCAACCCAGATTTGATCAGAGTTTTTAAATGCTGTGATATAGTTGCTTGGGCGTAATCAAAATTTGCGACTACATCCTTGTTGCAGACCAGTGTTAAAGTCGCATTGTTTTTCATTATGAACTGAAATATTTTAATTCGGACAGGGTGAGCGAGGGCATCGGATACCTTCGCTAAAAGCACTATTTCTTCTTCCAACATATTATCGCTATCTCTACGAATTCGCATATCATTTCTCCTTAATTTTGCAGTGAGTTAAAGTATCGGTGAGAGCAACCTTCCCATAAAACGGTGGGAATGCTTATAAATCGAGTTTTTTTCTGGTGATGAAAATCAACTCCGGCGGACAGTTGTGCTGGTTTAAAAGGTTTAGATGTGTAACATGAAAAATGGAGGAATCTAAATGGCTCAGATACTCCATAATTGCACCTTTTTCTTTCATGCCTTCGCTGTGACCGCTATACGCCGTAATGGCACAAATCCCATCGACATTGAGCATTTTTAAAGCTTTTGAAATAGCCGTAAGGGAAGAGCTTGTTACAGTTGTAACGGATTTGTCTCCTCCAGGCAGATATCCCAAGTTAAAAATGATAATGTCGACATTTTCGACATACCTATCAATATTCTCATGGCTGTCCAAGATGAAGTTTACATCGTCGATTCTCTGAGGCAATACACTATTTATAAGACTCTTGGACATATCTATAGCCTCCTTTTGAATGTCAAAGGCATAAATCTTTTGTAAACCGGATTGCAGCAGCCACAGGGTATCATTCCCATTCCCCAAAGTGCAGTCTACCGCCACATGATGCTCTTTGATGAATGCTTGTACGACGTGGTGCATAAAATCTGAATTTGACTTTATTATATTCAATGAAATCTCCTGTTTTGCAATTGTGAAAATCAGCGGTAAGACCTGCACCGACTGATATATAACTAATTTTAAAATATCGGAATAAATTGTATTTTTTCCGATACGAAACTTTACGATTGTGACCGTAAGACTTATATAAGAACTATATAAAATTGTTTTATATGCAATTTTATCATACGATTTTACCGATTTGCCGATGGAGTTATGGTCATATAGAGTTATGGTCATAATTTAAGACTGAAAGCATATCGCTTATTAACGATACAATAACGTGGAGAAAAAGTCAATAACAATATTACAAGTACTCAAATAAGGCATAAAAATTTACAAAGCGGATATAAAGGTTAAAAGATGTTTGAAAAATTGTCGATGCTGTGCAATAATATAAAAAATGGAGGTTATAATGAGTAAAAGTAAAAATTTATTTAAAAATATAAATTTTGCAATATTGGGGCTCGTTGTGATGGCGACATCGACAGCTTTAATAGATTTGGCTGGTGCTTTTAAAACCATTGCAACAGTGCTGCTGGCAAATTTGGCATTGCATTTTATAAGTTGGCTCTTAATATGTTTTTCCATGTATAAAATGCAAAATTTAGATAAAAGATATAAAATTGGACTTTATCTGTCAATCGCAGGAGAAATTTTGCTGATCGGCGGCAGTTTTTTTATGTTCAAAGAGTATAGATTATTTGGCATAATAGGCTTTACGTCCATACAAGGAATGTTTTTCAAGTACTTGTCGGACTTGGTAATGCTTGGGATATACTTTTTGCTGATAGAGTCTTTGTATCAAATTAAAACTAGGGGAAAAGATGGCACCGGTAGCAATAAAGCGCTTAAGAGAACGAAGATTTTTATAGTGTTGATTTTGATTGCGATGATGTTTACGCCTTTTGCGTATATTTTCAGCAAACCGATAAAGTATGTTCTAGTGGTGATATTTGTTGGAGTCGGAGTATTTTTAAAGTTTTCGATGATCAGTTTCCTGAATAGAAGTTATTCCCAATTTGCAGAAAAATAAAGATCCGTATGAAGCGAGTTGAACTGTTGAATTATCTCATTGGCAAAGCTGATTGACAATGAGATTTTTTGATGTTTGTGAAAGAGAAAAACAAAATGATGAGATGTTGAGGATGGTTGAGGAAAGAGTCGCGTTATATGGTGATTTGAGCGAAAGACAAGAGAAGACTCGAAATATGTATCGGACTTTGCACTTTTAAGACAAGCCTCGGAAGCTCGCAGGGGAATCACCGAAAATCTTCAGGTAGTTTAAATCCTGACATCAGTTTCAGCTTTTCTTTTTTTGAAAGTTTTTTAATGGCATATTCTCTTGCGGTGGCGGCTTTTTTACATCTTACCGCAGGATCCGTGCAGCCGAAATCCGTGGGTGTTTTTTTAAAATCTTCCACAGAAAAAGATTCAAAATATACTAACTTTACAGGTAATCTGCTCTTTGTGTATTTTGCACCCTTACCTGAATTGTGAGCAGAGATTCTTTTTTTTAAGTCGGTAGTCCAGCCGGTATAGAGAGTGTTGTCAGAACACTCAAGTATGTATACGTAATTTATCACAGACATTTCAATTCCTCTCAATCTCAGTAAATTATACAATAAAGATGCAGGTGTAACAACAGGAGGCACAAAACGAAGAGGATAGATAACGGAGATAAAACAGAGGTGGTGCATAAAGGTGACAGCGGAGGATATCAACCGGGGGAACTCTGCAAAATTGTTACAACGGCATGGATTGCATACCGTGAAAATAAATTATATGTTGTGAATATTTATGTAACAGTAGATTGATAAAGAGAAAAAATGTATAATGTATAAATGACGAAGAATAATCGTGGAACAGGAGGAGTTATGTTAAATATAGGATGTCACTTATCCATATCGAAAGGATACGTAAACATGGCGAAGGAAGCGCTGAGAATCGGAGCCAACACCTTTGCATTCTTCACCAGAAATCCTCGAGGAGGCAAAGCTAAGGCCATTGATGAGGAAGATATCAGAAGTTTTTTAGAAATTTATGAAAGAGAGAACTTCGCCAAATTGGTCGCTCATGCACCGTATACTCTAAATCCGTGTTCAAAAGATGAAAAAGTCCGGGAGTTTGCCTTTAAAGCTATGGCAGAAGATTTGGAAAGAATGGAATATACGCCGAATAATTACTATAATTTTCATCCCGGCTCTCATACGGGACAGGGGGTGGAAAAGGGGATAGAGCTGATTTCAGACTTGCTGAATAAAATATTGAAACCGGAGCAGAGCACGGTTGTCTTGCTCGAATCCATGGCAGGCAAAGGCAGTGAAGTGGGAAAAACCTTTGATGAACTGGCGGAAATAATAAAGAGAGTTGAACTGAAAGATAAGATAGGAGTGTGTCTGGACAGTTGCCACATAAGCGATGGGGGATACAACATAAAGGAAGAATTGGATTCTGTCCTGGAGGAATTTGATAACAAGGTGGGACTCAGCTATATAAAGGCGATGCACTTAAACGACTCCGTGAATGAAATGGGATCAGGCAAGGACAGACATGCTAAAATTGGTGAAGGCTTCCTTGGAATTGAAACATTTCGACAGATTATCAACAATGCGCATTTGAGGGATTTGCCTTTTATTTTGGAAACGCCCAACGAGCCGGACGGATACAAAAGAGAGATAGAATTGCTGAGAAGTTTATATAGAAATTGAGAAGACGGTATGAGCTGTCAATCTGTATTTGTCGACGAGATATCGGAAAATAATTCAGTAGATGTTGCATAAAAATACAATTTAAAAATTGTCATTTCATCAAATACGAAAAAATATATGGTATAATGAGAAATGAAATTTTGAGAATGAGGAGATAAGGATGTATAAAGAGGCAATTAGGTCGGTTTGGGCTGAAATCAATCTTACTAATGCTGATTATAATATAAAACAAATAAAGAAAAAAGTGGGAGAAGATAAGGAAATAATCGGAGTTCTGAAGGCGGATGGCTATGGGCATGGAGCCGTAAAAATGGCGGAAGTCCTCAGAGAAAACGGAGTGAAGAGCTTTGCGGTAGCGACTTTGCAGGAGTGTATTGCATTGAGAGAAGCCGGTGCCATGGAGGAAATAATCATGCTCGGATTAACTCCCGATATTTATGCGGATACAATCGTGCAGTACAATATCACACCTACGGTGAATTCGTGGGAAAATGCAAAGGCATTTTCGGACGAAGCAAAAAACAACGGAGTGGAAGTCAGAGGATTCGTGGCGGTTGACACGGGAATGGGCAGAATAGGATATTTGCCCGATGATGAAAGGGCAATCGGCGATATTAAAAAAATGGAAAAACTATCTAATTTTTCAGTTAAAGGGTTGCTCTCTCACTTTGCTAGGGCTGACGAAAGGGACAAGAGTTTTTCAGAGGCGCAGGTGAAATTATATGAGGATTTTGAGCGAAAATTAAATGATGCAGGCGTTGAAATTTTGTTTAAGAGCATTGCAAACAGCGCCGCGATAATGGAAATGCCTTTCGCACATTTCGATGGCGTCAGACCAGGAATAATATTGTACGGATGTTATCCGTCCGACCAAGTGGATAAAGAACAGTTGAATATAAAACCTGTAATGTCTATTAAAGCGAATATCCTTCACTTGAAGAGAGTTCCTGCCGGATTTTCATGTGGCTACGGAAGCAAGTTCACAGCGACAAGAGAGTCCCTAATAGGAACTATAGCTATAGGATATGCTGACGGATATCCCAGACCGTTTTCCGGTGAGGGCAAGGTGATTGTAAATGGCAAATTTGCACCTATTGCAGGAAATATCTGCATGGACCAGTGCATGATAGATTTAACGGATGTACCTGATGTGAAGGTTGGAGACGAGGTTATCATCATGGGCAGCGACGGTGTCAATGAGATTTCGGCAGACGACATAGCGGAAGCTACCGGAACGATAAACTATGAAATCCTGTGTGCCTTCGGACAGAGATTGCCTAAGGTGTATGTGAAGTAGAAATTCGGTGAAGTGCGGAGTTGAATGTGAAAGTATGGGTGTAGACATGTCTAAGGTGCCTATGATTACCGTTTTCGCTTGTGGGCATAATTGAGTAAAATATAAAATAATATTGAAATGAAAGACAGTGTAAAGGCTGTTTTCACTATGCAAAATGCCGATACTACTTGAAAGCACAAGTTATATCGGCATGAAAAATTCTGAAAGAATCAATTCATAAATTCCGTTGAAGTCTCTTAAACGGAAATGTGTTAAGTGGAGTTCTATTCACAATCCAAAACGTGAACCATGGAATCATCTAGAATATCTTTGATATGATCATCGTCCAGGCTGTAGAACATCTTTCTTCCGTCTCTGCGAGATTTAATCAGCTTGGCGACTTTCAACGCCTTTAGCTGGTGGGAAATCGCCGAAGGAGACATATCCAAAATATACGATAAATCGCTCACGCAAAACTCGTTCTGAATGAGGGCAATGAGAATTTGCAACCTTGTTCCGTCACCCATAACTTTGAAGAAATCAGCCAGTTCTAATATGTTATCCATTTGTGGCAAAGTTTTTAAAACTTCGTCGGCGAGTTCCTTGTGTATCGGTTGCGTATCAATCTTTGTTTCTCTCATTACAGCAGTCCTTTCTTTACGTAAAAACATATCTAAACGTCATCAAATCATTTACACAGTTTCATGTATTTGAGAGTGTAAATCGATACGATGATATGGTATAATTATACAGCAATAAATACACTTAAGCAATATTAAAGGGGTAAATTGCCAATTTGAGGCAGGGAACATATGAGAATAATCAGGGGTTATTTTTTACGACGGAAGAGAAATTCTAAATGCTACCTTGAAAAACTGTGTATGAAAAATATGTATGAAGTTATGGCGTCTGATGTATTCATAAGAAAAAAGATAAAAAAGTTTGATATATGTCTTGACATTTGAATGTCCGTTCATATATAATAAAGATACAGTTGAACAACTGCTCAAATATTAAAATAAAACTGCCGAAAAAATATATGGAGGTGTGGAGATGAAAAAGACATTCAAATTGATAGATTTAGATTGTGCAAACTGCGCAGCTAAAATGGAAGATGCAGCTAATAAGATTAACGGAGTGAATAAGGCTACCGTAAGCTTTATGACGCAGAAGTTAAAGCTGGATGCAGATGATGTCAGATTTGAGGAAATCTTGGATGAAATCGAAAAGACTTGTAAAAAGATTGAACCGGATTGTAAAATTGTCAGATCATAGGAACTCATGATGAGTTTAAAACTTTGAAAACATTCGATTTATCTTAGCATAAAATCGGATGTTTTCCCCGTGTATGAGATAATAGCATAAAATCGTTAAAAGGGGAAGCGGGAACAAATACGAGAGAACTTCTCAGTAAGGATGAAATAGCAAGAGAGTTAGATTGGAGAAAAATATGTTGAAGAATATGAATAAGAAACAAAGAATTATTTTGTGGCGGATATTTGCGTCTGCCGTGTTGTTGCTGTTGGGCTTGTTTGTCGATGTCAATCAGTATGTGACTTTCGGATTGCTGCTGGCATCATATTTGCTTGTGGGCTACGATGTAATCATAAGGTCGTTGAAAAACATAACGAGGGGACAGGTGTTCGATGAAAATTTCCTGATGACCATAGCGACTCTGGGAGCTTTCTATATACGAGAATTCAAGGAAGGCGTAATGGTGATGTTGCTTTATCAGGTTGGAGAGCTTTTCCAAAGTTACGCAGTCGGAAAATCCAGAACATCCATTTATGAATTGATGAATATAAGGCCGGATTATGCCAACTTAATCGTCGATGGACAGGTGGAAGTCGTCGACCCGGACGATGTTGAAGTTGGCAGCATAATTCAGGTGAAGGCAGGAGAAAAAGTTCCTTTAGACGGAGTAGTCGTAAGGGGAAGCAGTTTTTTGGATACGTCGGCACTGACCGGTGAGTCGGTTCCCAGGCAAGTAGGCGAAGGAGATGAAATCCTGAGCGGATACATAAATCAAAACGGGCTTTTAGAAATCAGAACTACAAAGGAATTCGATGAATCGACGGCGTCTAAAATACTGGAACTCGTTGAAAACGCCAGCAGTAAAAAAGCAAAGGCTGAGAATTTCATCACGAAATTTGCAAAATACTATACGCCTGTAGTGGTGATAGGAGCGGTTTTATTGGCGTTTGTACCGCCTTTAGCAGGGAGTGATATACCGCTGGGAATGTGGATAAAGAGAGCATGCACTTTGCTGGTAATATCCTGTCCTTGCGCCTTGGTAATCTCCGTGCCGCTGGGATTGTTCGGCGGAATCGGCGGGGCTGCCAAGGAAGGAATTCTCATAAAAGGAGGCAATTACATAGAAGCCATAGCGAAGATGAACACCGTGGTCTTTGATAAAACAGGTACGTTGACAAAGGGTGTATTCAAGGTATCCAACGTGTACAGTGCCATCGATAACGATGATGAAAATCAGAGAAAAAAATTGTTGGAATTGGCAGCAGTTGCGGAAAGCTATTCAAACCATCCGATTTCAATATCCTTGAAAAATGAATGGGGTAGAGAAATAGATAAGAACAGAGTCAGTGATGTAAATGAAGTAAGCGGAAAGGGTGTAGTTGCCAAAATAGATCAATCGGAAGTCTTCGTTGGAAATGTGCAACTCATGGCAGACAATAAAGTGGATGTGGATGCAGTGGATTCTGCCGGAACTGTCGTATACGTCGCTCAAAAAACGGACGAAAATAGAACAGCGAAGTATTTAGGATATATCGAAATTTCCGATGAAGTGAGAGCGGAAGCAGTTGATTTGATGAGAGAACTTGGAGAAATCGGCGTAAAAAATACGATTATGTTGACCGGAGACAGAAAACAAATCGCAGAGAAGATTGCGCGGGATTTAAAAGTCGGCAAGGTATATTCAGAGCTTCTACCGAAGGATAAAGTAGAAAAATTAGATGAGATCATAAGCCACAGGGAAGGCAAACATACTGTCGGCTACGTAGGGGACGGAATTAACGATGCTCCTGTATTGACCAGAGCCGATGTGGGCATCGCCATGGGTGGCATAGGCAGCGATGCGGCTATTGAAGCTGCCGATTTGGTGATAATGAAAGACGATCTTTCAAAGATTGGTAAAGCGGTGAAAATTGCAAGAAAAACCATGGGTATAGTTCATCAGAACATTGTGTTCGCTCTCGGAGTCAAGGCGTTGTTCTTGGTTCTGGGAAGTATGGGGAACATAGAGCTGTGGGAAGCGGTATTTGCCGATGTCGGGGTTGCGGTTTTGGCAATACTTAACGCAATGAGGACGTTGAAAACGAGATGAGATAGCCTCTAAACATACATTTAAATAAATTTCACACAATTTGTGTCGTGAAGTCTACACAATAAAAATACCGATATATTTTTCAATACGTCGGTATTTTTATTGGAATAACATGATTAATATTTATTAGAGATTACCTGAGTAAAGAGGGAATTGTTCACATAAAGATATAACTTTATCCCTTACGGTTTCAACCTTGTCTTCGCCGCCCTTGATCAGCTCGGTCACCAGGTCGGCAATGTATACGCACTGTTCTTCCTTCATGCCTCGAGTAGTTATGGACGGCGTACCTATTCTTACGCCGCTGGTCAGCATAGGACTCAGCTTTTCGTTGGGAATGGTATTTTTGTTCAAAGTGATATTGGCGGAATCCAGAAGGTTTTGAACCTCCTTGCCGTTGACTCCGAAATTGGTAACATCAACCAGCATAAGATGATTATCGGTACCGCCTGAAATTATGTTGAAACCGTTTTCTATAAATCTCTCAGCCATGGCTTTGGCGTTGGCTATAACTTGCTTCTGGTACTCCTTAAATTCCGGTGCAAGAGCTTCTTTGAAACAGATGGCTTTAGCGGCAATTATGTGCATCAGAGGACCGCCTTGCATCCCTGGAAATACGGCACTGTCAATTTTTTTTGCATATTCTTCCTTGCATAAAATTATACCGCCTCTCGGACCTCTGAGAGTCTTGTGAGTAGTGCTTGTAACAATGTCGGCATACTCTACCGGATTCGGATGAAGCCCGGCTGCCACAAGTCCGGCAATGTGAGCCATGTCCACTAACATCACAGCACCGACTTCATCGCAGATTTCTCTTATCTTTTTGAAATCGATAATTCGAGGATAGGCACTGGCACCTGAAACTATCAGCTTCGGCATTATTTCCAAAGCCTTTTTTCTCATCAAGTCGTAATCTATAAGCTCCGTTTCCGGATCCAACCCATAGAAATAGGACTCATATAGTTTGCCGGAAAAGTTCACCTTCGCACCATGAGTGAGATGTCCGCCGTGAGACAGATCTAAACCGAGAATTTTATCACCCGGTTGCAACACTGCCAGATAGACCGCAGCGTTAGCGGAAGCTCCAGAATGAGGCTGTACGTTGGCGTGATCCGCACCGAAAAGCTCTTTGAGTCTCTCAATCGCCAAAGTTTCAATGCCATCAACATATTGACATCCACCATAGTATCTCTTTCCGGGATAGCCTTCGGCATATTTGTTAGTACCGTGGCTTCCCATAGCTTCCATAACTGCATCGGAAACCATATTCTCGCTGGCAATCAGCTCCAGATGTTGCTGTTGTCTTTTGAGTTCCAGTTTCATCAGATCTGCAATCTGTGGATCTTCTTTTGCTATTAAATCAAAATTTACCATTTTTTTCTCCTTCTTAGTGATAGCAATAGCTGTATCATACAATTGTAAAATAGTATCAATGCGGGTTAGGGGGTGACTCGGCGATTTTTTCTTAAAGCCCATAGTCGTTTTGTCCTGATGTAGAAAATGAGCCGCTACAAGTTGGTGTAGGACTTATCAAAGGTGATTATAGCGTGATAATTGGGATTCAGTTCTCTCAATGCCGTATTTACCACACGGGCAATTTTTTCTTCATCTACATCCGCCCCCGGGGATTTAACCAGATCAAATATGATTCTGGATCTGTTTCGACTGTTTATGAATCTCAAGTCGTGAGGATTGCCAACTTCCGGAAAATCCTTTATAACTTTGGAAATTACTTGACTGATGGCATCTATGTCCTCATCGTCCAGCACCACAGGGTCCATGTGGGATACAAAATGGATGTCCAACCTGTTGGAAATTTCCTGTTCAATGGTGTCGACCAGCTCGTGGCTGTCCATTACATCTCTGCCGGCATCAACTTCGATGTGAGCTGATGCAAATATCTTACCGGCACCGTAGTTGTGAACCATTAGATCATGAATTCCGATAACATCTTCGTGAGAGAGTATTATCTTCGCAATTTCATCGACTAAAACAGGATCCGGTCTCTCGCCGATGAGAGGACTCGCAGTTTCCTTGCACAGACCGATTCCGGACCACACTATAAATAATGATACTACAAGTCCTATAAAACCGTCTACATTTATTTGGTATTTGTATGATAGAATCATGCCTACAACGACTGCAACGGTTGCGATAACGTCGTTTCTACTGTCCACTGCCGTTGCGATGAGGGTGTTGGAAGAAATCTTCTTTCCGATGGAGTAGTTCAACACGGCGGAGAATATTTTTACCGGAATTGACAGAACTATTACGAATATGGTAAATAGAGATATTTCCAGCGTTTGAGGTGAAATCAATTTGTCTATGGAGCTTTTGCCCAATGAAAATCCGACGAAGATGATTATGATGGACAAAATCAGACCTGTCAGATACTCAATTCGAGCGTGTCCGTAAGGATGTTCGTAATCATCGGGTTTGGCAGAAAGTCTAAATCCGATGAGAGTGATTACGGAAGAGGAAGCGTCGGAAAGATTGTTGAGACCGTCTGCGGATACGGAGAGACTGCCGGATATAAATCCTATGAAAACCTTCACCGCAGCTAATATGATATTTAAAAAAATCCCCAACACGCCGGCAAAGATGCCGTACCTATGGCGAACGGTAGGATCAGCAATATTCTTGTAATCCTTGATAAAAATTTTGTAGAAAAAATCTCCCATGATAATACCTGCTCCAACTGCACTGTAACATAAGTTGAACTATTAAGTTCTCTCATATAGATTTTACAATACTTTAGATGATTTTTCAAAGATGTAAAGTTTTTCTTTATCCATGCTGTCGGCACTGATTTCGGAGAAGGTGATATAGAGAATAAATGATGATTTTTACAGGCAGTTTTATAAAGGGCTTCTCTGTGATATAATAGTACCGAAATTCTTGAATTGGGAAATTCTGTTAAATTGGAAAAGATTAAAATTTTATTGAAGCAAAATCGGGAGTTTTGCAATGGGAGGTCATTTATGAACAAGAAAGCATTCGTTGGAATTATCGTGATGCTCATAATAATATGCGGCTGTGTGGCGGGATTTTTACTTTTGGGAAAGAAGACGGAGAGCCCCGATAAGGCAGCAAAGAAAAAGAACATAAATCCCTTGACGGGAATTGAGCTAAAGAAAGGAGAGACCTTGCCGGATAGACCTATTATGGTTTCGACGGATAACGACAGTTACTTATCCAGACCTCAGGCAGGCATTTCCAAGGCGGACATTTTGTATGAAGTGCCCATAGAAGGCGGTGGAAGCAGATACGAGCCCATATATTACGGGAAGATAGATGAGTTGACAACTATGGGAGCAGTCAGAAGTGTCAGACCGTACATTTTGGATATAGCTAGAGAATACAATGCAGTTTTCGTTCACAACGGAACCAGTCCGCAAGCATTTGCCAGATTTAAGACTAGCGGAGTGGATAGAATTGCGGCTTCGGAAAATTTCAGCGCTTTTCATCAGGAAAAGAAGAATTTAAAGAGATTGCCGGGAAATTTCTACGTAAAGAAGGAAACGATATTGAAATTCATGGAGAAGTTGAATTACAATGTGAAAAAGTCGGTTAGAGGATTTAAGTGGCTGGATGAAGGCGACACCATTTCAGGCAGCGACGTGAAAGAGTTGCAGGTTAACTATGCGGATGGGGCTTACAACACGTTTAAATATGATGAAAAAAGCAAGACTTACACTAAGTATGTAAAGGGAAAGCCGTTAATCGATGAAAATAACAATGAGACTTTCAAGTGTTCCAATATCTTAATTCAGAAGGTTCCGTTTAAAATCTATAGCGGAGAAAAGGAAAGACTCGATATAAATATGATAAGTCAAGGCGAGGCATTGATGTTCACTCAGGGCAAAATGGTAAAGGGAACATGGAGCAGAAAAGATGAAAATTCACCGACTATATTCAAAGATGAAAACGGTAACGAATTCAAGATGACTCCGGGAGTTACGGCTATACAACTGGTGGATACCACAGTGAAAGTGAAGTATTGATGAGAGATCGAAATAAGGAAGACAGCATTTTATTAGCTAAAATTGACGATATGATATACAGGTGGAAAAACGATTACACCGTGGAAGCAACTCAGTTTTTAGACATGCATCAGAGAAGTGTGGTCGAAAATTTTCTGATGTTGCAAAATAAAGGGCACGCCATAGGGCAAAAAGGCAGAATAGATTACAGATTCTTTGGCGGCTACGAAGGTGCAGAGAGAGTTAGATGTTATCTGCTGCAAGAATACGCGTCAATTGGGGATTTTCACGATATATGCGCCATTAAAGTGTCGTATGACAACAGGGAGAGGCGACTCTCTCATCGAGATTTTCTAGGTTCCATATTGGGCTTGGGCATAAAGAGAGAAAAGGTTGGCGATATAATCGTGGGAGAAGATCACGGTTATATCCTATTGAGCGAGAGCATATTGGATTTCGTTTTGAATAATTTTTGCAAAGTCGGAAGAGCAAGTGTCAACGTGGAGATTGTACCTGTGGAATCCCTTTCCATCTACGACGCAAAGTACGACGATTTACGGGATACGGTGGCATCAACTCGGGCGGACAACGTCATTTCCAGCATGTTCAACATCTCCAGGAGCAAAGCTGCAGAAGCTATAAAAAACGGTCTCGTGTTTTGTAATAACCTGGAGCTTTCAAAGGTCGATCGGCAGATACAAGCAGGGGATAAAATGGCTTTGAGAGGAAGAGGAAAGGCTGTTTTAGTCGAAATAGGCGACAAATCACGAAAGGGCAGAACCTATATAAGGTTTCACAGATATACGTAATAAAGAGATTTGTTCAGGAATAAAAAATTCGTATATTCGTCGTATATTCGTATAAAGGATACTTGACAGAACCTGAGAGAAAACAGGATATAAAAGGTAGCGAGAGGAATAATAGAATTAAGGAGAATACTTAATCACTATTTTAGTGAAATATGCACTTCTTAATTCTTTTTTATTTCAGAAATTAAGAGGAAGGAGATAAAAATGAGGAATTTTGAAAAGATAACAGCACTCTATGAGAGATTAAGTCGTGATGATGGAATTCAAGGAGAAAGTAACTCAATCGTCAATCAAAAGAAAATCCTTGAAGAATATGCAAGCAAAAATAATCTATTAACATCATACATTTTACAGATGACGGAATCAGCGGAACGCAGTTTGTTGAAGTGGGATAACGTAACTTTTTCAAGGAGTGCGTTGTCCCGCTTATTTTTTGCGTCAAATTGCATAGCTCTTGACGTTTGCTCCTATCTGTCTGAAATAGGAGATGCTTTCCGTGGGCTGATCGCCCGTTTCTACTCGACCCACAAAGCTATACATGATTTCAATTTTCCGCGTATTTGTTTCCTTGTCCAGCTCGTGGATTAGGATGCGGTCAATAAATTCATGGACATTCTCGTAAGTCAGTTCTTGAATTGCCGTGTACTTGCGCACAATGGCAACAAATTTTCTTACGTCTACGCTGCGCTCGGTAACCTTGTCGATCTCCTGTGACAGCTCCGCAATCCGGCGGGTTAATGTTTCTTTTTCCTCATCATAACCGGAAGTCAGAAACACAAACTGCTCGTCCGAAAGTTTCCCCAAAGCGTTATCCTCGTATAGCTTGCGGAACAGGATGTTCAACTCGTTCATTCTTACGGTTGCTTTTTCCAGCTCCTTTTTCTGCCGAGACAATGCCTTTTGCATGGACTTTGCGTTATATTCATTGGCATGCCGGATAAATTCCTTTTCGTGAGTTTTGACATAAGATAATACCCTTTGCAGGTCTGCAAGGACAAGCTCTTTTAAGACACTCTTGCGAATATAGTGGGTGGTGCAAATTTCGCCTGTCCTGATACGGTTACGGTATTTACCGCAGGTGTAGGCGTGTTTTCGCTCCGGCGTTCCGGCTCCCTGTTGTAGATACATCTTGTAGCCGCAATCTCCGCAAAAGAGAAGCCCGGAAAACAAATCAATCTCATTTATTTTGTTTGGTCGGTGTTTTGTAGCAATCCGCTTTTGTGCGAGATCGAAGGTTTCTTCGTCAATCAATGCTTCATGGGTATTTGGGAAAAAATATTGCTTTTCTTCAGGGTTTTTCTTTGTCTTTTTTGACTTGTATGACACCTTATAGCTCTTTCCCGTGATAGTATGTCCCAGATATTCCTTTCGGGAGAGAATATCATACAGCGTCTTATCCGGCCAGTTATAGATGCAAGTCGGATGCGGGCGCGGGTGACGGCATTTCCCTGTACGCCGATAGCGTAGTTCGGCGACGGTCAGAATTTTGTTTTCTTTCAGCCAATTCTGTATTTCGCAGATACGGTCGCCTCTTATATACATAGCGAAAATTTGTTTTACTACATGTGTCGTTTCAGGATCGGGCAGGAGATGATTTCGGTTATTTGGATCAGCAACGTATCCGTAAGGTACTTCTCCGTTGACGCGCTCTCCCTTTTGAGCTTTTGCCTGTTTCACGGCACGGATTTTCTTTGAGGTATCGCGGGCATAAAATTCGTTAAACCAATTCCGCAAAGGAGTGAACTCGTTGTCCTCTCTTGCAGTATCTACACCATCATTTATGGCAATATAGCGTACTTCATATTCCGGGAACACAATCTCAATCAGTTCGCCGGTTTTCAAATAGTTACGCCCCAAACGGGAAAGATCTTTGGTGATGACGGTTGACACATTTCCGGCTTCTACCTCTTGTAACATAGCTTGAAGTCCCTTGCGTTCAAAGCTCACTCCGGAAAAACCATCGTCAATGAAAAATCGAGTATTGAAAAAATGGTGTTCATCCGCATACTTCTGTAAAATCAATTTTTGATTTTGTATGGATTCACTCTCACCGGTTTGTACATCCTCTTGACTTAATCGACAATATAAGGCAGTTATCTTGTCTGCTATCATAAAGTAGCCTCCTTTCTATCAGCAGACAAGCATGGTATGTGTACTGATAATATTATACCATAAACCGCTGCTTATATCATGGCTTAAATATTAAAGAACACCCTGATTTCGGGCGTTCTCTTCAATGTCTTTTCGGATCAGCTTTTCAATTTTTTTATCAAGGTTGTCCGTTGCTTTATCGCTGAACGACGAACATATAATGTAGGTCGTCTTGCCTATCTTATGCTCCGTCTTTGTGACGGCAAGTTTCTTTTCATTCAAAAGATCAACCCCTTTCATCTGATGTTAAATCAGTCTCTGAATAATGGTTTGTCCATTATTCAGAGTTAATTGATAAAATGGGCTTTAATCGGATGGCTATAAGCATTAGCCTCACGGGAATCTCACCCCTGCATGGTTCTCATCCAGCCCTACCCATTGCCTGCGACGCTTCTAACGCTCGGACTGTGGCTGTAAGGGAGTATCATTATGTATTTTGTGCTGTCATGGCTTGCAAGGTGCTACGCTTGCTTTGCGGTAGAATATTTCTCGCTCGGCTTCCGTGTAGGGAAGTGTCATGGCGTATTCTCCGCACAGCTAAGGCACAAAAGGAAAGTGTCCGGTTTGCCCTATGATACGCCGCCGTTATCTTGCGGGTATATTTGTCAAAGAACAGGTTCAAGATTTACTGCCTTATCTGCGGAAAGGGGAACGCAGATTGTTACAGTCTTAAACCTTGAACATCAGGACAGCCTGCATCAGCTTTGAACGAAGGCGATCTCGTATATCCTCGTCTATGCCGTAATAGGTGTTTCCCCGTTCATCACGGAGTTTTCTCATAGAAAGGTGTGCGATATAGCCTGCGTAATGCTGGCAGACAATATTCATTGCCTGCGGCTCTCCTTTAGTTGCGGCTATGATTACCGGATAAGGCAACAAGCCGCGTTCATCGTCGGTTGTTTTACCAGTCTGGGTAGTCATAAGCGTGTTCCTCCAAATAGCGTTTT